>ERZ795043.431-NODE-431-length-37335-cov-8.275805_pt1 | contig 37335 bp, 41 predicted proteins | sample MGYA00375127_ERZ795043 | MGnify/ENA primary metagenome ERZ795043 (study PRJEB30172, sample SAMN05518447) | compost metagenome | isolation source: Feedstock adapted compost from Newby Island compost facility, Milpitas, CA | place: USA:Newby Island compost facility... | reverse complement strand
AGATAAGCGAGCACGGCCGCCATGTCGGGACCGCCGCGCTCGACCGCTTCGTTCACGCTCAGGGACGTGACATCGCGCAGTCCGCCGAACACCTGTTTGCCTGCGCCGCTTTCCCACAACGCCTCGCCTTGCGCGATCAACGCGGCGTCGGCGCGCAGCGAGGACACGTACAGCGCGAGCGCCCAACGCTCCTCCTCGCTCAGGGCCTGCGCATACGACTGCATCGAGGTGCCGCCCACGCCCAGCGTGATGGTGTTGTAGAGCCCGTACACGCTGCGCGCGCGCATGCGCTCTTCGTCGTGGAAGTCGGAAGGCGGCGGGTCCATGTCCGGCGTCGCAGCCGGACCGTCGCCGCGACCGGTCGCGCCGTGGCAGCTCGCGCAAAGCGCCTGATAGCGCGTCGCGGCCAGTTCGAGATCGGGCGCGGCGCGCGGTGCGACAACGAGCTCGTAGGCGGTGATGAGGCCGCGCCGCAGGTTGCCCGCACGATCGGCGATTTCGGCAGGCGCCGCCTTGTCGTTCACGCGCGTCGCCAGCGCGCGCGCCTGCTCGAGCAGGATCGCCTGCCGCGGCTTGGCGGGCAGTTGCGCGAGCTGATCGACGATCTGCGTCGTGAAGTCCTGCATTTCCTTGAATTCGGCCTCGCTGATCACTTGGCCATCCTGCACGGCAACGGCGTAGTCCACCGCCACGTAATCGAGCATGTGCGCGATGACTTCGGCCTGCTGCGTCGCCGCGGCGCTGCCGGCCGCCCAGGCGAGCAGGCCGGCCAGCAGCCATCGGTGCATCCGGCGGGCAATGAGGAGCGGTTCCATGGAAGCGTGTATGGATTGATAACAATGGAAATGATAATCTTTCCCATTTACTGGTCAACAACAAAGATCAAAATGGTCAACAACAAAGATCAAAAAGCGCCCGGCATCATGCGCAGCACGCCTGTCAATGCCTCCAAGCCGCGACGGCGGACCTTGTGGCTCAAACAGTTACATCAGTGGCACTGGATCAGCTCGGCTATCTGCCTGGTCGGGATGCTGCTGTTCGCCCTGACCGGGATCACGCTCAACCATGCCGCCCAGATCGAGGCTGAGCCGCGCGTCCACCGCCTAGAGGCGACCCTGCCCCGGGCGCTGCTGGCCGAACTGGGCACACAACCGGCGACCGGCAAAGGCGCCGTACCGGCCGCCCTGCGCGAGTGGATCGGCCGCACCTGGGGTGTCGAGATCGGCGACGCGCCGGCCGAATGGTCCGCCGAGGAGCTCTACGTGTCCCTGCCCCGCCCCGGCGGCGACGCCTGGCTCGCCATCGATCGCATGACGGGCGACGCGCAGTACGAGGGCACCGACCGCGGCTGGATTTCCTACCTCAACGATTTGCACAAGGGCCGCAACACCGGCGCGGCGTGGAGCTGGTTCATCGACCTCTTCGCCGTCGCCTGTCTGGTGTTCTGCGTCACGGGCCTGTTGCTGCTCAAGCTGCACGCGGGCCATCGCCCCGCCACCTGGCCCATCGTCGGCGCCGGGCTGGTCGCACCGGCGCTGCTCGCGTTCCTGTTCATTCACTGATGAGGATTGATATGCGTGTCTGGTATCCCGTCGCGATCGGCGGCCTGCTGGCGAACAGCGGCGTGCTGGCCGCGAACCTGGATGTGAAAGTGGAAATCCCGCGACTCAATGTCGCCGAGTACCACCGCCCCTATGTGGCGATCTGGCTGGAGCGCCCCGACCAGAGCGTCGCGGCCAATCTGGCCGTCTGGTACGACCTCGACATGAAAAACAACGAAGGCACCAAGTGGCTGAAGGATCTGCGCCAGTGGTGGCGGCGCAGCGGCCGCGAACTGCAGATGCCGGTCGACGGACTGAGCGGGGCGACACGTCCGGCGGGCCAGCATCAGTTGAGCTTCGCCGGCGACAAGTCGCCGCTCGCCGGACTGCAGCCGGGGCAATACCACCTCGTCATCGAAGCCGCGCGCGAAGTGGGCGGGCGCGAGCTGCTGCGCGTCCCCGTGCAATGGCCGCCGAAAGCGCCGCAAAGCGCAAGCGCGCAGGGACAGCACGAACTCGGCGCCGTCACCGTTTTCCTCAAACCCTGAGAGCAAGGAATCCCATGAAGTCGATCAAGCTCGCGGCCCTCGCGCTCGCGCTCTGCCTGCCGCTGCAGGCCCAGGCGCATCGCACCTGGATGCTGCCCTCGGCAACGGTGCTGTCCGGTGCCGACGCCTGGGTCACGGTGGATGCGGCGGTCTCCAACGATCTGTTCTATTTCGAGCACGTACCCATGCGGCTCGACGGGCTGCGCATCACCGGCCCCGACGGCAACGCGGTGGAAGCGGAGAACCGCAACACCGGCAAATACCGCAGCACTTTCGACCTGCCCTTGAAGCAACCGGGCACGTACCGGCTCGCGATCGTGAACGAAGGCCTGTTCGCGCGCTACAAGCTGAACGGCGAAGACAAGCGCTGGCGCGGCACGCCGGAACGCATCAAGGAGATTCCGGCGGAAGCGCAGGAGTTGCGTCTGACGCAGGCGCAGGGACGGCTGGAAACCTACGTGACGCTGGGTGCGCCCAACGACAAGGCGCTCGCGCCCACCGGGAAGGGTCTGGAACTCGTACCGGTGACGCACCCCAACGATCTGGTTGCCGGCGAAGCGGCGCGCTTCAAGCTGCTGCTCGACGGCGCACCGGCGGCCGACGTGGAAGTTGAAGTCGTGCCGGGCGGGATCCGCTATCGCGACAAGCTCAACGATATGACGGTCAAGACGGATCAGCACGGCGTCTTCAGCGTCATCTGGCCAGCGCCCGGCATGTACTGGCTCAGCGCATCGGTGGAAGACGACAAGACGACGATTCCGAACGCGCGCCGTCGCGCCAGCTACACCGTGACCTTGGAAGTCCTGCCGCAGTAAGCCGTGTATCGCACGCTCGTTCCGCTCGATGTTGCGCCGCCGCGGCTGCCACCGCCGACGGCGCAACGACTCGACCTCGACGGGCACACGATGGGCACCACCTGGTCGGTAAAGCTTTATGCCGCACCGGCTATTTCCCCGGACGCATTACGACGCGGCATCCAGGCGCGGCTCGACGAAGTCGTCGCGCAAATGAGCACCTGGGAAGCGGATTCCGCACTGAGCCGTTACAACGCCGCACCGCCCGGCTGGCAGACGATGCCCCAGGCCTGCTTCGAGGTCGTCGAAGCCGCGATCACGGTGGCCAAGCAAAGCACGGGCGCCTACGACCCCACCGTCGGTCCGCTCGTCAATTTGTGGGGCTTCGGTCCGGACGGGCCGCGCGACCACCCCACGGCGCAGGACATCGACACGGCGCGCGCACGCTGCGGCTGGTGGCGCGTCGAACTCGATTCCGCGCGACGCACGGTGCTGCAGCCGGGCGGAACCTACATCGATCTTTCCGCCATCGCCAAAGGTTACGGCGTCGATGCCGTGGCGGCCTATCTGCGGCAAAACGGTTGCGACAGCTTTCTCGTCGAAGTCGACGGCGAACTGCTCGGCGAAGGCGTAAAGCCCGACGGTCAACCCTGGTGGGTGGAACTGGAACGTCCGGGCGGTCGAGCCCACGAGCCGCTGATCGTTGCGCTGCACGGACTGGCCGTCGCCAGCTCCGGCGACTATCGCCGCTGCTGGTTCGATGCCTCGGGCAAACGCTATTCGCACACCATCGATCCGCGCACCGGCATACCCGTCCTGCACGACACCGCCGCCGTGAGCGTGCTGCACAAACGATGCATGCTGGCCGATGCGCTTTCGACGGCGCTGATGGTGATGGGTACGGCAGAAGGCATGCAGTTCGCGCAGCGTCACGACATCGCCGCGCTGTTCATCGATCGCGACGGCGACCGCTACGTCGAAAGCCTTTCTCCCGCATTGGCGGCGATGCTCGACTGAGCGTCACGGCTGCAGTCAGCACTCTTCATAAAAAAACGCCGCTCATGAGATATGAGCGGCGGCGTCGGTGCGCTTGAGCAGCGGCCACGCAGGCCGCCGCCGTTTATATCGTTAGAAGTTGATGTTGGCCGCGATCCAGAACATCCGGCCGGTCGGCACGAAGCCCTTGATGGACTGCCGCGAGCGGAAGTACTCGCTGCCCCACACGGTGTCGCCGTTGGTGTTCGTCCACTGCTTGAACTTGGTGAAGTCCTTGTCGAACAGGTTGAAGATGTTCGCGCTGAGGGTCACGTCTTTCGACACCTTGTACGACCCGCCGAGGTGGAAGAGCGTGTAGGCCTTCAGATCGCCGAGCGCTTCATACTCGAGGCGGTTGTTGCCGGTCAGGTTCTTCGGATCGCCGTCGAAGCGGCGGCTTTCGCCGCGGTACTCGCCGCGCACCCACAAGGCGAGCTTCTCGGTCGCATCCCAGCGCAGCTGGGCGTTGGCGACGTGCTCCGCGGTATCGCTCAGCTTGCCGTTCTTCCGGCCGTCGGTGATCAGTTCGCTGTCGGTCCAGGTGTAGTTGAGGTTCAGCGTCCACGCTTTGGCGAGCCGGATGCGCGTCGCGAATTCCACGCCCCAGGTCTTGGCCTCGTCGTTGTTGATCGAGTAGGTGGCCGTGGGGTTGGCCGCGCAGCCGGAAATCCAGTTCACCGTGCAGTCCCCGCCGCTGGCGATCTTGTCCTTGATCTTGTTGTGGAAGGCCGTCACCGAGGCATTGAAACCGCGGCGGTCGTCATACAGCACGCCGAGCTCGGTATTGGTGCTGGTCTCGGGCTTGAGGTCCGGGTTGCCGATGGTGATGTTCGTACCCTGACCGCTGATCCCCGAGATGCCGTCGATGAGCTGGTTGAGACGCGGCGCCCTGAAGCCCTTGGCCACACCGCCCTTGACCGTCCAGTTGTCGGAGGCATTCCACACCAGGTAAGCGCGCGGGCTCACTTCGCCGCCGAAGGCATCGTGATGGTCGTACCGCGCGCCGACGGTCAGCGCAAGGTTGTTCAGGATGCGCCACTCGTCTTCGGCGAACACCGACCAAATCGTCTGACTGTGATTCTCGGGCAGCAGACCGTCCTCGAGCTTCGCGTCCCACCACTGGCCGCCGACGGTGGCGACATGGCGTTCGCCCAGCGGCGCCACCAGCTTGGTGTCGAACACGGTGTTCGTGGTCTCCAGCTTCCGGGCCTTGCCCACGTCAGGATGCGCGTTGCCGCCCGGACGCGCATCCGTGGGAATGGTGCGGCCGAGCGTTTCGGTGACGCTGCGCATCAGGCTCGATTCCAGCACGCCGAAACCCAAGCGCGAGGTATGGCCAATGGCGTATTGATCGCGGTTGAAGCGCAGGTAATCACGATAGCCGTTGGCGTTGGCGAGGTTGTTGCCGCACTGATAGTCGACGTTGCCGAGCTGGCATTCGTCGTTGTTGTACCAAGTGCGGTTCTGCTCCACGTCGAGCCACAGATCGTGCGCCTTGGTGGGCGTCAGCGTCAGGCGGGCGCCGAGAGAATGCTGGCGGCTCTCCACCGGCGCCGGGTTGCGCGCGGCCGTCGTGCCGTCCGGCGCGGAAATCAATTCCGATTCGCCGCGATGGAAGAAGCTGCCGCGCAGTTGCAGGCCCAGCAGATCCTCCTTCAACGGGCCGGTGGCGAAGAAGTTGATCTTCTGGGTCGACCCCCAGTCCTTGTCTTCCGGCACGCCCGCCTCGAGGCCGATCGAACCGCCCCACTGCTTCGCCACCTTGCGCGTGATGATGTTCACCACGCCGCCCATGGCATCGGAACCGTAGAGGGTGGACATCGGACCGCGGATCACTTCGATCCGCTCGATGGCCGAAATGGGCGGCATGAAGCTGGTGAGCGCATCGCCGAAGCCGTTGGGCGTGACGTCGCCGGCGACGTTCTGGCGCCGGCCGTCGATCAGGATCAGCGTGTAGTCGCTGGGCATGCCGCGGATGCTGATGTTGAGACCGCCGGTCTTGCCGGTGGCGCCACGTACGTCGATACCTTCCACATTCTGCAGGGCTTCGGCGAGGTCGCGGTAATGACGCGTTTGCAGTTCCTCGCGCGTGATCACCGAAATGGACGCCGGCGCATCCTTGAGCTCCTGCTCGAAGCCCGAAGCCGTCACGACCATTTCCTGCAGACGGGTGGGCTCGGCATCCTGCGCCGCGGCGCCGAGCGGCAATGCGACCAGACCGAGCGCGAGCAACAAGGGTTTGGGTTGGTAAAGCGCTGCGCCGGAAGCCCCACGCACACGGGCACGCAGCCGGCGCGCCGCCAGAATCTTCGACATACAAGAAACTCCCCGAGTTATTCGTGTCGAGCGACTGGCTGGCTGGCCGGCAAAGCGGCTGACTGGCGGCGCTACAAGAACAACCCCGGACGGACCGCGCGTCTCGCGCGGCCCCGCCCGGGGCGTACGCATAAATGATAATAGTTCTCGTTTAGGATTTCAACGGCAGCCGGGGAGGCTCAGCGGTCGGCCGCCGCCACGGGTGCCGGCAGCTCCCAGCCGCCGCCGAGCGCATTGTGCAGGCTGACGGCGGCCTGCAGGCGGGCCAGATGGGTCTGCACAAGGGTGTCCTCGGCGGCAAACAGCGTGCGCTGCGCATCCAGCACCGACAGCAGATCGTCGGCGCCTTCGCGGTAGCGCACTTCGGCGAGCCTGAGCGCGCGACGCGCCTCTTCCAAGGCCTGCGCCTGCAATACCTGTTGCTGCGCGGTGCGCGAGCCGGCGACGAGCGCGTCTTCCACATCCGCCAACGCGCTCAGTATGGCACGGCGATAGCTCTCCACCAGTTCCCGCTGCCTGCTTTCCGCCACTTCGACCTGGGCGCGGAGGCGTCCGCCTTCGAAAATCGGTTGCAGGATCGACGCGCCCAGGGTGTAGACCGTGTTGACGGGATCCGCGAGCGATAGCGCCGCCGCTTTGGTGAGGCCGGCCGAACCGGTCAACGCGACGCTGGGCAGCAACGCGGCGCGCGCGGCCGCCAGATTGGCATTGGCGGCGGCAAGCTGCGCTTCGGCCAGCGCAAGATCGGGACGACGCACCAGCAGCTCGGCGGGCAGTCCGGGCGCCACGGCGGGCACGGCGAGTTCCGTCAGCGTGGTGCCGCGCACGTCGAAGTCCTGCGGCGTGCGGCCGACCAGGATCGCCAATGCGGCGAGCGTCTGCCGCTCCTGCAGCTCCAGCGCCGGAATCACCGCCCGCTGCGACAGCACGGCGCTGTTCTGCCTGGCGACGTCGAGCTGCGTCACCACGCCGTTGCGCGCGCGGATGTTGACGATCTCCAGCACGCGTTCGGCGATGGCCAGGTTTTCGCGCGCGACGCGCAGGCGGTCGCGCAAGGACAGCACCTGGAAGTAGGCGTTGGCGATACCGGCGATGGTCGTCAGACGGATGCCCGCTTCGTCGAAGCGTACGGCGTCGGCGGAGAATTCCGCGGCGCGCTTGCCCGCGGCGTTGCGGCCCCAGACGTCGATTTCGTAGCTGGCGCTCAGCGTCGCGGAAGTGCTTTCGGTCGTCAGCTCGTCGTTGCGGCCGTCCGTGCGGCGACGGCTCGTGGAGGCGGAAAGTTCCAGTTGCGGGAACAGGCTGGCGCCGGCGATCCGCACCTGCGCCTCGGCCTGCCGCACGCGCTCCACGGCCATGGCGAGATCCGGGCTCTCGCGCAAGGCGGTTTCGATGAGCGAGACGAGCTCCTCGGACTTGAACGCGCGCCACCATTCCGCGTCGATCGGCACGGCGTCCTCCGCCGTTTCGCCACGATAGGCCGAAGGCAAGTCGACCTGCGGGCGCGGCATGTCGCTGGTGGTCGCGCAACCGGCAAGTGCGAGAACGATGAACAGTGAAGCGAATGTTCGACGCATGATCACTCCGCCGCCAAAGCCTGCACGGGATCCAGGCGCGCCGCCTTGCGTGCCGGCATGTAACCGAACAACAGACCGGTGAGGAAGGCGCAACCGAAGGCCAGCACGACCGGCTCGACCGCGTACTTGACCGGCGTACCGAAGGAAGCGATGACGGCCGCGGCGCCGAGGCCCATCGCCACGCCGATCAATCCGCCGAGCGCCGAGACGAGCAGCGCCTCGGTGAGGAATTGCTGCAGGATGTTGCGCATGCGCGCGCCCGTCGCCATGCGGATGCCGATCTCGCGCGTACGTTCGGTCACGCTCACCAGCATGATGTTCATGACGCCGATACCGCCGACCAGCAGCGAAATCGCCGCCACCGAACCGAGCAGGATCGTCAGCGTGTTCTGCGTCTCCGAAGCCATTTCGATGATCGACGCGGTGTTGCGCACCTGGAAATCCTCGACGCCGTGACGCGCGAGCAGGAGCTCCTCCACCGCGGCCTGTGTCTCGTCGATGCGGCTCACGTCCTCCACCGCGACGGTGATGCTGCGCAGAAAACGCTGACCGAACAGCCGCAGACTGCCGGTGGTGATGGGCACGAGGATGGTGTCGTCGAGGTCGCTGCCCCAGGGCGAGGCCCCGCGCACGGCCATGATGCCGATCACCTGGAACATCACGTTGTTGATCACGACGTACTGGCCGATGGGATCGACGCCGTCGGGGAAGAGGTTCTCGGCGACCGTCTGCCCCAGCACCACCACCGTGGCGTAGCTCTGCACGTCTTCCTGGCTGAAGAAGGTGCCGCGCACCGGATACCAGTTGCGCGCGAGCGCGAAGGTCGCGCCCACCGCCGCCGCGGAGGTCTGGTAGTCGCGGTTGCCGTAGCGGATGGTGACGTTGCCGGTCATCTCCGGCACGGCGGCCAGCACATTGGGCAGTTCGTTCAAGGCGTCGGCGTCGGCAGGCACCAGCGTGGCGATGCTGCCCCCCATCCCGCGCTGGTTGGCCGCCTGGGCACGTACCAGCAGGATGTTGGTGCCCATGGCGCTGATGCGCTTCAACACCTCCTCCTTGGCCCCGTCGCCGACCGCCAGCATGGCGATCACCGAGGCCACGCCGATGACGATGCCGAGTAGCGTCAGCACCGTGCGGAAAAGATTGGCGCGCAGCGAGCGCACCGCCGTTTTCGCCGCCTCCACCGCATCGTTGAACATCGAGCGGCTCGCGCCGGTGTCGCGCGCGCGCACGCTCGGCGCGTTGGCCGTGGCGGGCGGCATGGGGCCGGGATCGGCGATCACCCTGCCGTCCTTGATCTCGATGACCCGTTGCGCCTGTTCGGCCACTTCCTTGGCGTGGGTGATGACGATGATGGTGTGGCCCTGCGCCGACAACCGCTTCAGGAGCGCCATCACTTCCTCGCCGCTGCGGCTGTCCAGCGCCCCGGTGGGTTCGTCGGCCAGGATGATCTGGCCGCCGTTCATGAGCGCGCGGGCGATGGACACGCGCTGCTGCTGGCCGCCGGAGAGTTGCGTCGGCCTGTGCTCGGTGCGGTCGGAGAGCCCCAGCGCAGCGAGCAGCTCGTGCGCGCGCGCCTGTCGTTCCTTGCGCGGCACCCCGGCATAGATGGCCGGCACCTCGACGTTCTCCAACGCCGTGGCGCTGGGAATGAGGTTGTAGCTCTGGAACACGAAGCCGAAGGCCTCGCGACGCAGACGCGCCAGCTCGTCGCGGTCGAAGCTGGCCACGTCCTGGCCCATGAAGCGGTACTGCCCGGTGGTCGGCCGGTCCAGGCAGCCAATGATGTTCATGAGCGTGGACTTGCCCGAACCCGAGGCGCCCATGATGGCGACGAACTCGCCTGGATAGATCTGCAGGCTGATGCCGTGCAGCACCTCGACCGCCATGTCGCCGTTGCGGTAGGTCTTGGTGACGTCGACGAGCTCGATCAGCGGTACGGCCTGCTGGCCGGCGGCGCGCTCGAGGATCGGAAGATCGGATTTCATAGGCTCGGCCGCATTCTGCGTTGCTGCTGCGGATCGCGCGGCGCGCGTTCGGCATCGGTCTGCTTGAGACCGACGGCCACCACTTCACCCGGCTCCAGGCCCGACAGCACCTGCGCGTGCACGCGGTTCATCACACCGACCTGGATGATGCGCTCCTCCACCGAACCGTCCGGACGGATGACACGCACCATCGCCCGCTGCGCCAGCGCCTTGCGCTCGACCACCGGCGCTTCGCCCGCCGCGGTCCGGGCGCGCTCCGGCCGGCTGCGCCGTTCTCCCGCCTGGGCGTTCTGCTGCGGCGCCTGCTCACGCGCTTTCTCCGGCGGCGCGGGGCGCAGCGCGGCCACCGGCACCAGCACCGCATCCTTCGCCGAGGCCAGCACGAAGAACACCTGTGCCGTCATCTGCGTCATGAGTTTCTGGTCGGGGTTCGGCACGTCGAACAGCGCGTCGTAGAGCACGACGTTGTTGGTCACGGTCGGCGTCGGCAGGATCTGCCGCAGCTTGCCGAACCAGCGCTGGCCGTCGCCGCCCAGCGTGGTGAAGTAGGCGTCCATGCCCAGACGAAGCTTGGGCACGTCGGCTTCCGACACCTGCGCCTGCACGGTCATGGTCGACAGATCGGCGATACGCAGAATGATCGGCGCCTGCTGGTTGGCGTTGAGCGTCTGCCCCTGCTTCGAGCTCTGCGACACCACCGTGCCGGACATGGGCGCGTAGATCTTGGTGTAACCGAGGTTCGCCTCGTTGCCGCGCAGCTCCGATTCGGTCTGCCGCATTTGCGCCTTGATCGCTTCGATCTGCGCCCTGAGCGAGCGCACATTGGCTTCGGCGACTTGCAACGCCTCCTCGGTGGTGGCCTGTTCCTTCATCAGATTCTGCTGCCGCCGCAATTGCTGTTCCGCCAGCATCAACTGCGCCTCCCGGTCGGCCAGTTGCGCGCGCTGGTTCTGCAATTGCGCACGGTTGGCGTCCACGCGCGCGAGATAGACGGTGGGATCGATCTCGGCGAGCAGATCGCCCTCTTTGACCGTGTCGCCGACCTGCACGTGCACGATCTTCAGCTGGCCGGAGACCTGGGTGCCCACATCCACGTAGTCGCGCGGCTGCAGGGTGCCGGTCGCGGTCACGGTGTCCTCGATGTCACCCCGTTCGACCACGGCGGTGACGTAACGGTCGGCCGGACGCCCGCCCGCAAACCAGGCGCTATAGCCCCAGAACCCCAGTCCGGCCAGCACCGCCAGGGCGGCCACGACATAGGCAAGCTGCCGCCTGGTACGACGAGGGCGCGCCGCCGCACGGCGGTCGGGCGCCGTTTTCAGGGTCTCGGTCGAGTTCTCTGCGTCCGCAAGCATGAATGGCACCGCTTATCGAGTTCGTTGGCGTGGATTGTGGCCGAGGACGGGGCAGAAACTGTGCACCAAAGTTGAAAAATGCGTATCGGTGTCGTTCAGAACGGCAATATTGCCCTCGGATTCGGAGCGGAACATCGGGCCGACGCCCACCCGGCGTCCATAAAGTTTCCGCGATTTCGCGCTAGGCTGTGCCTACAACCGGTGCTTTTGGAAGCAAAGCATGACCGAACTGCCCCCGACTGCGGCGCGCCTGCCGCGCGCGAGCCGCTTGGCCCGGCGTTTCGACCGCCTGCGGGTCAAGCTCTTCCTCGCCATCGCCGGCACCAATGCCGTGGTGGCCGCCGTCGCCTACCTGCTTTTCAGTCTGAGCTTCGACCGCGGCCTGATGGAATACGTGCACCGCAACGACCTCGCACGGCTCGATACGCTCGTTGCGGCCCTCGCATCCGATTACCGGCGCGAAGGCGGCTGGCAGACGGCGGTCGAAGACCGGGAAGCATGGATGGAGCGCGTGCGGGATGCGCTGGGCCTGCCGCAGCGCGACGGCGAACCGTCTCCGATGCCCCCGCGCGAGTTCCCGCTCACCGTCGATCCGCGGCTGATGCTCTTCGACGCCGAGCGGCAGCTCCTGATCGGCCGTGCCGAGCGCGCCCGCGAGGCCGTGCTGAAACCGATTCATGTCGACGGCGCCACGGTCGGCTATCTGGGCTATGTGCCGCACACCTGGCTGTTCGAATCGATCGCCCGCCTCGCGAGCCTGCAGCAACACGGCAGCTTCGCCGCGATCGGCGTAGGCATGCTCGCCGCCGCGCTGCTGCTCGGCGCGGGGCTCGCCCAATGGCTCACCCGGCGCATCCGGGCGCTCGCCGGCGCAACGGCGGCGCTCAGCCGGGGCGATTACGACATCCGTCTGAACGTGTCGGGGCACGACGAGCTCGCGCAACTGGCGCGCGACTTCAACAGGCTCGCCTCCACGCTGGCGGCGACACGGCGTGCCCGCACGCAGTGGGTGGCCGACATCGCGCATGAGCTGCGCACGCCGCTCGCGGTCCTGCGCGGCGAAATCGAGGCCCTGCAGGACGGCGTACGTCCACTGAGCGCGGAAAGCCTCGCCTCCCTCGCCCAGGAAACGGCGCGCCTGCACCGGCTGGTGGACGATCTGCACCTGCTGTCGACGTCCGATCTGGGCGCGTTGAGCTATCACACCCGCCCGCTCGACACGGCCGAAGTGCTGGACGAGGTCGTACGCGCCCACCGTCTGCCGCTGAAGGAACGCGGGCTCACGGCCGAACTCGATCTGCAGGCCGGCATCGTCCTCGGCGACGCCGCACGGCTCGCGCAGGTGTACGGCAATCTCATGCAGAACACGCTGCGCTACACCGACGCCGGCGGACGCCTGCGCATCGGCTGCCGGACGCAGGGCGAGCACGTGCTCGTCGAGTGGGAGGATTCGTCCCCGGGCGTGCCGGAAAGCGAGCTGCCGCATCTCACCGAGCGGCTCTACCGGGTGGACGGTTCGCGCAACCGCGCGAGCGGCGGCTCGGGGCTGGGCCTGGCGATCGCCAAGGCCATCGTCGAGGCGCATCATGGCACCATGACGCCCTCGCCGAGCGAACTCGGCGGCTTGCGCTGGCGCATCGTGTTTCCCCGCCATGGCTGAACGCATCCTCATCGTCGAAGACGAGCCCAAGATCGCGGAGCTCCTGCGCGACTATCTGCTGCGGGAGGGATTCGAGGTCGAACTGCTCCACCGCGGCGACGCCGTCGAGCCGTGGATGCGCGCGCACGGCGCCGACCTGGTGCTGCTCGATCTCATGCTGCCCGGCAAGAGCGGTCTCGAGGTCTGCAAGGGTCTGCGCAGCTTCACCGAGACGCCGATCATCATGGTGACCGCGCGGGTGGAGGAGATCGACCGCCTGCTCGGCCTGGAGCTGGGCGCGGACGACTACGTGTGCAAGCCCTTCAGCCCGCGCGAGGTCGTCGCGCGCGTGAAGGCGGTCTTACGCCGCACCAGAAGGCGCGAGGACGCCACCGCGCACGGTCTGGTGCTCGACGACGCCGGCTACAAGGCGACGCTGAACGGCCGGGATCTCGGTCTGACCGTGGTCGAATACCAGCTCCTCAAGGTGCTGGCGAGCCACCCCGGACGGCTGTACTCGCGCGATCAGCTCATCGACGCGATGTACCGCGATGCAAGGGTGGTCTCCGACCGCACGGTGGACAGCCACGTCAAGAAACTGCGCCGCAAGATCGCGGAGGTGCTGCCCGACCGCGAGCTGATCCACTCGGTGTACGGCGTGGGCTACAAATACGAGTGGCAGTGAGCGGCAGAGGCGCTGCCGGCCGGGGAAGGAGCATGGTGCCGGCTACAGGAATCGAACCCGTGACCTTCTGATTACAAATCAGCTGCTCTACCTGCTGAGCTAAGCCGGCACTGCAAGGAATTATACGCAGGCACGCCGGGAGGGGCGCCAGGACTCATTTGACGACGCGGAGTGTCGGCTTGCCGCCGCCCGCAGGCGGCGCGGGCGGGTTGCCGGGCTCGGCCGTGGCCGGTTCGGCAGGCTGCTCCGACGAGGGCGAAACCTCCGCGGCGGACTCCGCCGCTTCGCTTTCGCGCTCGACCGGGAAGGACATGCCCTGGCCGTTCTCGCGCGCGTAGATGGCCGCGACGCGCGAGACAGGAATGACGACTTCGCGCGCGACACCGCCGAAACGGGCGGCGAACTCGATGTATTCGTTGCCGAGCTTCAGCTTGTTGGTCGCGAGCGGACCGATGTTGAGGACGATTTCGCCGTTACGCACGTACTCCATCGGCACGCGCGTGTTGCGGTCGACCAGCACCGCGATATAAGGCGTATAGCCGTTGTCCACGCACCACTCGTAGAGCGCGCGCAGCAGGTAAGGCTTGGTGGAGATCGGATCAGTCACGCTTCAGACACTCGAACCGGGACGTGCAGTTTAAACCCGTGCGCAGGCAAATGGCAGGGGGGTTGCGGCTCGTCGCCGCTCCGGATTGCGGTCGTTGAAAAGGAGAGTGTCGAAGATTTCGAGCATGAAGCGTGCCCTGTCAGGCACGCTTCCTTCTGCTCACTTGCGCATCACTTTTTCGGCGGGCGTCAGCGCGTCGATGAAGGCCGGACGGCTGAACAGGCGCTCGGCGTATTTCTGCAGCGGCGCCGCCGACTTCGGCAGCGTGATGCCGTAGTAGTCCAGGCGCCACAGCAGCGGGGCGATCGCCACGTCGAGCATGGAGAATTCGTCGCCCAGCATGTACTTCTGCTTGCTGAACACCGGCGCGAGCTCGGTCAGGCGGTCGGCGATCTGCTGGCGCGCCTTCTCCTGCTGTTTGGGATTGCCCTTCTCGAGCGGCTCGATCTGGCTGAACAGTTCCACTTCGAAGTTGAAGAGGAACAGCCGCGCGCGGGCGCGCATGATCGGGTCGGCGGGCATGAGCTGCGGATGCGGGAAGCGCTCGTCGATGTATTCGTTGATGATGTTCGCTTCGTAGAGGATCAGATCGCGCTCGACCAGGACAGGCAGCCGGTTGTAGGGGTTCATCACCGCGATGTCTTCCGGCTTGTTGTAGAGGTCGACATCGATGATCTGGAAGTCCATGCCCTTTTCGTACAGCACGATGCGGCAGCGCTGCGAGAAGGGGCAGGTCGTTCCGGAATAAAGGTTCATCATAGGGGTACCCTCGTTCCCTCGCTGGGAAACAGCAAAAACAAAGGCGCGGCGCATGCGCAGCGCCGCGCCCTGGGACCTATTTGGGGGCTAGTGCACGTCTTTCCAATAGGCCCTCTTCAGCGCGTAGGTCAGGCCGATCAGGATCACCAGGGCGAACACCACCCACACGCCGATCTGCTTGCGCGCGTTCTGGTGCGGCTCGCCGATCCAGACCAGGAAGTTCACCAGGTCGCGCACGAGCTGGTCGTACTCCGTGGGATCCATGCTGCCGGGCCGGACCGTCTCGTAAGTGACGCGCACCGCCGGCTTGCCGTGCTCCATGACCGGCTGGCCGTCGCGCAGCACGGGCTCGACCTTCTGCACCCGCTCGCCCTGCAGCGACCACAGCACGTGCGGCATGCCGACGTTCGGGAACACGGCGTTGTTCCAGCCGGTCGCCGTGTTGGGATCGCGGTAGAAGCTGCGCAGATAGGTGTAGAGCCAGTCGGCCCCGCGCGAACGGGCGATGACCGAGAGATCCGGCGGCACGGTGCCGAACATGGCCTTGGCCGCACTCTTCGGAAACGCGACGTCCATGGGATCGCCGATCTTCTCGGCGGTGAACATCAGGTTGTCCTTGATCTGGTCCTCGGTCAGACCGATGTTGAGCAACGTGTTGTAACGCACCAGCGAGGCGCTGTGGCAGTTCAGGCAGTAGTTGACGAAGGTGCGCGCCCCGGACTGGAGGCTCACCACGTCGGTGGTGTCGATTTCCACGCGGTCGAGCTTGACACCGGTTTCGGCGGCCGGCGCAAGCGCCGGCGCTGCCAGCAGCACCGGCACCACGGCGATGAGGGAAAGCAGTTTTTTGATTGTCATCACTTCACCCGTTCCGGTTCCGGTTTGGTGCGGTCCATGGCGGAATACCACGGCATCAGCAGGAAGAAGCTGAAGTACACGAACATGCAGATCTGCGACACCAGCGTCCGGCCGGGCGTCGGCGACAGCACGCCGAGGTATCCCAGGATGAAGAAGCTGATGACGAACAGCGTCAGCGCGATCTTGTAGATCGGACCCTTGTAGCGGATCGACTTCACCGGGCTGCGGTCGAGCCAGGGCAGCACGAAGAAGATCATCACCGACACGCCCATCAGCACCACGCCCCAGACTTTCGCTTCCAGGGTGAAGAAGCCGACAATCAGCACCGCGGCGACGACGACCGCCGAGATCCTGGCCTTCTGGCTCTTCGCCGTGAAGAAGGTCAGCGCGGCGATCAGCGCCACGAACAGCGCCAGCACCCACATGACGTTTTCGGTGGTCGCGCGCAGGATCGAGTAGAACGGCGTGAAGTACCACACCGGCGCGATGTGCTCGGGCGTCTTCAGCGGATCGGCGGGAATGAAGTTGTTGTACTCGAGGAAGTACCCGCCCATCTCCGGCGCGAAGAAGGTGATCACCGAGAACACCAGCAGGAAGACCGTGACCCCGAAGATGTCCTTCACCGTGTAGTACGGGTGGAAGGGGATGCCGTCCACCGGATGGCCGGTCTTGGGATCGAGGTTCTTCTTGATCTCGACGCCGTCCGGGTTGTTGGAGCCGGTCTCGTGCAGCGCGATCAGGTGCGCCACCACCAGGCCCAGCAGCACCAGCGGGATGGCGATGACGTGCAGCGCGAAGAAGCGGTTCAGCGTCACGTCGGAGACCACGTAGTCGCCCCGGATCCAGATCGCGAGGTCCTCGCCGATCACCGGGATGGCGCCGAAGAGGTTCACGATCACCTGCGCGCCCCAGTAGGACATCTGCCCCCAGGGCAGCAGATAGCCGAAGAAGGCCTCGGCCATCAGGCAGAGGAAGATCAGCACGCCGAAGATCCAGGTCAGTTCGCGCGGCTTGCGATAGGAGCCGTACATCAGACCGCGGAACATGTGCAGGTAGACGACGATGAAGAAGGCCGACGCGCCGGTGGAATGCATGTAGCGGATGAGCCAGCCCCACGGCACCTCGCGCATGATGTACTCGACCGAGGCGAACGCCAGGTTCGCATCCGGCTTGTAGTTCATGGTGAGGAAGATGCCGGTGACGATCTGGTTCACCAGCACCAGCAGTGCGAGCGAACCGAAGTAGTACCAGAAGTTGAAGTTCTTCGGCGCGTAGTACTCCGCCGCGTGCTGCTTCCACAGCACCGTGAGCGGGAAACGCGCGTCGATCCAGTCAAGCAGCTGCTGGGCTTTGGGCTTGCTCGCAGCCGTCGTTTCGTTCGCCATGCCTTAAGCTCCCTTGGTGTCTTCCCCGATGAGCAGTCGGGTGTCCGATAGATATTGATGGGGCGGAACGATGAGGTTGTCCGGCGCAGGCATGTTCGCGAACACGCGGCCGGCGTAATCGAAGCGCGAACCGTGGCAGGGGCACAGGAAGCCCGCCCCCTCCTGCGCCTCGGACAGCTTGGTCGGCGAGCAGCCGAGGTGGGTGCAGATGCCGACCACCACCAGGTACTCGTCCTTGATGGAGCGCGATTCGTTCTTGGCGTACTCCGGCTGATTCGGTTTCTCGGACTGGGGATCCGCCAGTTTCGGCTCCGCCTGTTTCAGCGATGCGAGCATCTCCTGCGTGCGGCGCAGGATCCAGACCGGCTTGCCGCGCCACTCCACGACCTGCAACTGGCCGGGTTCGAGTTTGCTGATGTCGACCTCGACCGGCGCGCCGGCCGCTTTGGTCCGTTCGGACGGGGCAAGGCTGGCGACGAAGGGCCAGACCGCGGCGGCCGTGGCTGCGCCGCCGGCCGCACAGGTAGCCACGAGCAGATTGCGGCGAGTCTTGTCAGTCGGCTCGCCCAGCCCGCTGTCGAGGGTTGCGTCGTGTGCGTTACTCATGATGGAGAAGCTCCAATTCGATGTGCTGGAAACTGGAAAGGCGGTTCGCCCGATCGCAAAAATCGCAGGATTATAGCGGACGGCTTGTCACGATTCCATACAATTTGCGCCAAGCCGTTGAATTCAGACAAAAAAATACTCAGACCGGGTTGTCGATATCGATGTACTCGTGGGCCAGGCCGAAACGCTCCGCCAGATGCGCGCCCAGGGCCTGGACGCCGTAGCGTTCGGTGGCGTGATGGCCGGCGGCGACGAAGGCGATGCCCGACTCGCGCGCCAGGTGGAAATGCTGTTCGGAAATCTCGCCGGTGATGTAGACGTCCACCCCCAGGTCGAAGCTCTGTTCGAAGAAGCCCTGCGCGCCGCCGGTGCACCAGGCCGCGCGCCGCACCGGACGCGACGGGTCGCCGATCACCAGCGGCTCACGGCCAAGCGCTGCGGCGACCGAGCGCCCGAATTCGGCCAGTGCCGCCGGCTGCGCCACGCTGCCGTAGCACACCAGGTTCTGCTCGCCCGTGCGGCCCTCCTCGACGAGGCCCAGACGCCGCGCGAGCTGGGCGTTGTTGCCGAGTTCGGGATGCAGATCGAGCGGCAGGTGGTAGGCGTAGAGGTTGAGATCCGCCTCCAGCAGCGCAGCGATGCGGCGTTTGCGCGTGCCGGTAAGCCGCGGGTCTTCGCCGCGCCAGAAGTAGCCGTGATGGACAAGCAGCGCGTCGGCACCCGCGGCCCTGGCCGCTTCGATGAAGGCCAGGCTCGCCGTCACCCCCGAAACCAGCTTGCGGATCTCGGCGCGGCCTTCCACCTGCAAACCGTTTGGGCAATAATCCCGCACACGGGAGACATCGAGCAGCTGGTCCAAATAGCGGGCAAGCTCGTCGCGTTGCATCGATTCACCACGAAGGAATTGGCCGGGTAGGGATTGTAAGCCGGCACGATCGCCCCCAGTCATAATCCACTGCTTCAGCCCGCCCGTTTCGTTAACGGCTGCTTGAATCCGCATGACATTGCATCGCCTCTGGCTCGTCTTCTGTCAGACCGCGACGATCGCACTCGGCGTGCTGTTCGTGGTGGTCACGCTGCGTCCCGAATGGCTGGGCGGGCGAGAGCTCGGGCAGGTCATCATCAACCAGATCGCGCCCGGCACGGTCGAACCCGCCAAAGCGCCCGCCAGTTACAGCGACGCGGTGCGCCGGGCGGCGCCGGCGGTCGTCAACATCTACACCTCGCGTCAGGTGAACCTGCCGCGCCATCCTCTGCTCGACGACCCGGTGTTCCGCGAATTCTTCGGCGACGCCTTCGATATCCCGCGCAAGACCTCCAGCCTCGGCTCCGGGGTGATCGTCAACGGCAACGGCTACGTGCTCACCAACAACCACGTGGTCGAGGGCATGGACCAGATCGAGGTGCTGCTCGCCGACAACACCCGTCACCCGGCGAAGGTCGTCGGCACCGATCCGGAAACGGACCTCGCCGTCCTCAAGATCGACACCAAGGTACAGCTACCCTCGATCGTGTTCGGCCAGACCGACGGCCTGCGCGTGGGCGACGTGGTGCTCGCGATCGGCAACCCCTTCGGCGTGGGCCAGACGGTGACCATGGGCATCGTCAGCGCGCTGGGCCGCACGCATCTGGGCATCAACACCTACGAAAACTTCATCCAGACCGACGCCGCCATCAACCCCGGCAACTCCGGCGGCGCCTTGATCGACACCAACGGCAATCTCATCGGCATCAACACCGCGATCTTCTCGCGCACCGGCGGCTCGCTCGGCATCGGCTTCGCCATCCCGGTGTCGACGGCCAAGAGCGTGATGGAGCAGATCATCGAAACCGGCACGGTGACGCGCGGCTTCATCGGCGTCGAAGCCCAGCAGATCACGCCGGAGCTCGCGGAGGCGTTCCGCCTGCCCTCGACCCAGGGCGCGCTCATCGCCGGCGTGGTGAACGGCGGCCCGGCCGAACGCGCCGGGGTGCGGCCGCGCGACGTGCTCATCCGCATCGGCGATCAGCCGGTGGACGATCCCACCACCATGCTGAACATCGTCGCCGAACTCAAACCGGGCAGCCGCGTGCCCCTGCGGCTGTTGCGCGACGGTCGCGAAATCGAAGTGGAAGTGGAAGTCGCGCGGCGGCCGAACCCGAACGTGACGCGCAACCGCTAACGCCACCGGCGCGCGGCCGCGGTCATTTCAGCCCGGTCGATTCCCGCTCGGAGCGGTCGAGCTCCCGCTCCATTTCCTCGTCGGTGGGCGCTTTCCAGTCGCTTTCGCCGACCGGCCTGCTGACGAACCTGGACAGCACGATGCCCAGTTCGTACAGCAGCCAGAGGGGTACGGCGAGCATGAACTGCGAAATCACGTCCGGCGGGGTGAAGATGGCGGCGATGACGAAGGCGCCGACGATCACATAGGGCCGCGCCGCGACCATCTTTTCGATCGAGACCACGCCCATCCTGATCAGCACGATCACCACCACCGGCACCTCGAAGGTGAGGCCGAAGACCAGAAACGAGGTGAGCGCGAAGCTGAAGTACTTGTCGATGTCGGTCATCCACGCCACGCCCTCGGGCGCCATCGCGCTCATGAACGCGAACACGACCGGGAAGACGAGGAAATAGGCGAAGGCCATGCCGATCAGGAACAGCACGAAGCTCGTCACCACCAGCGGCAGCACCAGACGCTTCTCGTGGGCGTAGAGGCCAGGGGCGACAAAGGCCCAGACCTGGTAGAGCACGTAGGGCAGCGCCAGCACGAAGCCGACCAGTGCGGAGACCTTGAGCGGCACGAGGAACACGCCCACCACGTCGGTGGCGATCATCTGCCCGCCCTGCGGGAGGGCGGCAAGCAGCGGTTCGGCGAACAGGGTGTAGAGCTTTTGCGAACCGGGCCAGCCGAAAGCCGCCGCCAGGAACATCACCAGCACGGCGAGCAGCGACTTGACCACCCGCGAACGCAATTCGATGAGGTGGGAGAGGAAACTTTCCTCGTGGCTCATGGCTCGGTCTTGGCGTCCTTGGACGCTTGCGGCGCGTCGGCCTCCTGCGCGTCATCGGCCAGCGAGGCCACGGACTGCTGGATCTCGTTCTCGGCGGCACGCACGTCGGAGGCGAGCTGGCGGACCGAATCCTCCACGCCGCGCGCGGCCTGTTCGAACTCGGCGCGCAGCTTGCGCAGTTCCTGCAGCTCCATTTCGCGGTTGATGTCAGCCTTAACGTCGTTGACGTAACGTTGCATGCGGGCGAACAGATGACCGGCCGTGCGCGCGACCTTGGGCAGCCGCTCCGGGCCGATCACCACCAGCGCCACGACGGCGATGACTATCAATTCAAAGAAGCTGATATCGAACATGAACCGGCCCCGCCTTACGGCGTTTGCCGCGCCATCCGCCTAAACAAAGACGCCGGGCGGCCCCGGCATCCGTCGTCAGCCCTGCGGGCGCGCCCGCCGGGCATGTGCCGCGCGCCCGCGCGACTCAGACCTTGCTGCTTTCTTCCTTTTTGACCTCGGCATCGATGGTATGCCCGGTCACCTGCTGCGGCGGATTGGCCTCCTCGCTCGCCCCGCGCATGCCTTCCTTGAACCCCCTGACCGCGCCGCCGAGGTCCGCGCCGATGTTGCGCAGCTTCTTCGTGCCGAATACCAGCATGACGATCAACAGGACGATCAACCAATGCCAGATGCTGAAAGTACCCATAGCCGTGCTCCTCTAATCGCGCCGCAGCATCGGCCCCAGCGCGCTCGGTCCGCCGAGAATGTGGACATGCAGATGATACACCTCCTGCCCGCCGACCCGGCCGGTATTGATGATGGTGCGGAAACCGTCGTTCAAGCCGTGCTCCTTGGCCAGTTTAGGCACCAGGACCATGATTTTGCCCAGCACCGTCTGATGCTCGTCAGTGCATTCGGCAAGCGAAGCGACGTGAAGTTTCGGAATGACCAGGAGGTGGACGGGCGCAAGCGGCCGGATGTCATGAAAAGCCATGACGTCCCCGTCCTCGTACACCTTGTTGCTCGGCAGCTCGCCGCGCACGATCTTGCAGAAGATGCAGTTCTGTTCGGACATGGCTGTTTCGGCGTTTCCTGCTAGATAGCGAAGCGTCCCGGCGACTTTAGCAGCTTCCGGCCGGCTCAGCGCCGCTCGGCGTCCACACGCGCATCATGGGCACGCGCCGCCTTCTCGTCCAGTCCCGAAAGCCCCTCGCGCCGTGCAAGTTCCTCGAACACGTCCTCGGGACGCAGGCCGTAGTGCGCCAGCGCCACCAGGCAGTGGAACCACAGATCGGCCATTTCGGCGACGATCCTGGCGCGATCGCCGTCCTTGGCCGCCATCACGACCTCGGTCGCTTCCTCGCCCACTTTCTTGAGGACCGCGTCCTCGCCCCTGGCGAGCAGGCGCGCGACGTAGGAACGCTCCGGATCGGCGCCGCGGCGGCTCTCCACCACCTCGGCCAGGCGCTGCAAGACGTTGTCGTTGCTCATGCTTTGTTCCGGTAAATGGCGGCCGGGTCCTTCAACGGCTGCTCCACCGTGACCCAGCGGCCGTCGATGAGGCGCTGGTAGAAGCAGCTCGGCCGGCCGGTATGGCAGGCGATCCCGCCCGTCTGCTCGACCAATAGCAGCACCACGTCGTTGTCGCAATCGAGGCGGATTTCGCGCACCCGCTGGACGTGACCCGATTCCTCGCCCTTGCGCCACAGCCGCCCGCGCGAGCGCGAGAAATAGACCGCACGGCCCGTCGCCGCGGTTTCCGCCAGGGCCTCGCGGTTCATCCAGGCGAACATGAGGATACGCCCGGTGCGGTCGTCCTGGGCGATGACCGGCACCAGGCCGTCGGCGTTCCAGGCCACCGCGTCAAGCCAGTCCCCGCTCATCGCCGCACCTCGATGCCGCGCGCCGCCATCAGGTCCTTGGCCTGCGCGACGGTGTATTCGCCGAAATGGAAGATGCTCGCGGCGAGCACCGCGTCGGCCCCGCCCTTGAGGATGCCGTCGGCCAGATGCTCGAGATTGCCGACTCCGCCGCTTGCGATCACCGGGATGCCGACCACGTCGGATACCGCGCGCGTGAGTTCCAGATCGAAGCCTTCGCGGGTGCCGTCGCGGTCCATGCTGGTGAGCAGGATCTCGCCAGCGCCCAGCGACTCGACCTTGCGCGCCCATTCCACCGCGTCCAGCCCGGTGGCATTGCGCCCGCCGTGGGTGAACACCTCCCAATGCCCGTCCGCGCGCTTGGCGTCGATCGCCACGACAATGCATTGCGAGCCGTAGCGGTCGGCCGCCTCCGCCACCAGCGCGGGGTTCTGCACGGCAGAGGTGTTGATCGACACCTTGTCCGCGCCGGCGTTGAGCAGCCGCCGCACGTCTTCCACCTTGCGCACCCCGCCGCCGACCGTGAGGGGAATGAACACCTGCGCCGCGACCTCCTCGATCACGTGCAGGATGATGTCGCGGTCGTCGGAACTGGCGGTGATGTCGAGAAAGCAGAGCTCGTCGGCGCCCTGTTCGTCGTAGCGCCGTGCGATCTCCACCGGATCGCCGGCATCGCGCAAGCCGACGAAATTGACGCCCTTGACGACCCGGCCGGCGGTGACGTCGAGACAGGGAATGATGCGTTTGGCGAGGCTCATGTGCGGGGAAGCGCGCCTGTGCGGCTTACGCTCCTTCGCCTTCGCCGGTGAGTTCGTCGGCCAGCGCCTGCGCCGCCTTGAAATCCAGCGTGCCTTCGTAGATGGCGCGTCCGGCGATCACGCCCATCACGCCCTCCTGCTCCACGGCGCACAGCGCCCGGACGTCGTCCAGGCCGTTCAGCCCGCCGCTGGCGATGACCGGGATGCGCAGCTGCTGCGCCAGCGCGACGGTGGCCTCGACGTTGACCCCGGAGAGCATGCCGTCGCGGCCGATGTCGGTGTAGAGGATCGCCTCCACGCCGTAGTCCTCGAACTTCTTCGCCAGATCGACCACGTCGTGGCGCGTCATCTTCGACCAGCCTTCGACCGCCACCTTGCCGTCCTTGGCGTCGAGCGCGACGATGATGTGGCCCTGGAATGCGGTGCAGGCGTCCTTGAGGAAGCCCGGGTTCTTGACCGCCGCGGTGCCGATGACGACGTAGCTCACGCCACAGTCGATGTAGCGCTCGATGGTATCCAGATCGCGGATGCCGCCGCCGAGCTGCACGGGCAGGTCCTCGCCCACTTCCTCGATGATCTCGCGGATCACCCCTTCGTTCTTCGGCTTGCCGGACACGGCGCCGTTGAGATCGACGACGTGCAGCCGCCGCGCGCCCAGTTCGAGCCAGTGCCGCGCCATGCCGACGGGGTCTTCGGAAAAAACGGTGGCTTCGTTCATGTCGCCCTGCCGCAGGCGCACACAACGGCCGTCTTTGAGATCAATCGCAGGAATGATGACCATCGCGTCGGAATCGCGTGGGTTGTTTATGAAAGCGTCTCGGTGCGCAGCGTCTTGAGCTGTTCGGTCTCAGGGTTTCCAGGACACGAAGTTCGACAGCAACCGCAACCCGGCCGTTTGGCTTTTTTCGGGGTGGAACTGGACCGCAAAAATGTTATCCCGGCCTACCGCACAGGTAAAGGGAAAGGCGTACTCCGCGGTGCCGCAGACCAGCGCGGGGTCCGCGGGCTCCACGTAAAAACTGTGGACGAAATAGAAGCGCGCGCCGTCCGGGATGCCCTGCCATAGTGCGTGCTCCCTCGCCTGGTGCACGTTGTTCCAGCCCATGTGCGGGACCTTGAGCCGCTCGGCGCGCATGCGCGCCTCCGGGAAGCGCCGCACGCGCCCGGGCAGAATCGCCAGCCCCTCGACGTCGCCCTCCTCGCTGTGCTCGAACAGCATCTGCAGCCCGAGGCAGATGCCGAGGAAGGGCTTGCTGCGCGCCGCCTCGAGCAGCGCCGCTCGCAGACCATGCGCGTCCATTTCTCGCATGCAGTCGCGCATCGCGCCCTGTCCCGGGAACACCACGCGCCCGGCCGCGAGGATCTCTGCCGGATCGCTGGTGACCCGCACCCGGGCCCCGGGCGCCACGTGCTCGATGGCCTTGGACACCGAGCGCAGATTGCCCATGCCGTAGTCCACAACCGCGATGATGCTCATTTCAGGCCTCTGGCGCTCGGTGCTCTCCCGCTGCGGCTCAAATGCTCAGCGTGCCCTTAGTGGAAGGAATCGCCTCCGCCGCGCGTGGATCGATCTCCACCGCCATGCGCAATGCGCGGGCGAAGGCCTTGAACACCGTCTCGCACTGGTGATGCGCGTTGATGCCGCGCAGGTTGTCGATGTGCAGGGTCACCAGAGCGTGGTTGACGAAGCCCTGGAAGAATTCGCGCGTCAGGTCGACGTCGAACTCGCCGATCAGCGGGCGGGTGAATTCGACGTGGAATTCCAGTCCGGGACGGCCCGAGAGGTCGACCACCACGCGCGACAGCGCCTCGTCGAGCGGCACGTAGGCGTGACCGAAGCGGCGCAGCCCCTTCTTGTCGCCCACCGCCTTGGCAAAAGCCTGCCCGAGCGTGATGCCCACATCCTCGACGGTGTGGTGCGCGTCGATGTGCAGATCACCCTTGGCCTTGATATCGAGATCGATCAGCCCGTGGCGGACGATCTGGTCGAGCATGTGATCGAGGAAGGGCACGCCCGTATCGATGCTGCCGCGGCCCGTGCCGTCGAGATTGATGGAGACGCTCACCTGCGTCTCGGTGGTGTTGCGAGTGACTTGAGCGGTTCTCATGTTCAGGCTTCCCGGTCCTCCAGGCATGCGCGCAGCGCCGCCAGCAATAGTCCGTTCTCCTGCGGCGTCCCGACGGTGAAGCGCAGGCAGTTCTCGAGCAGCGGATGGCTGCCGTGCAGGTTGCGCACCAGCACCTTGCGCGCTTCCAGCCCGCGATAGAGGGCGTCGGCGTCCGGCACACGCGCCAGTATAAAGTTCGCTTCGCTGGGATACACCTCGATGGCAGGCAGCCGGCGCAGATCCTCCGCGAGCTGCGCACGGTCGGCGCGGATCTGCGCCGCCTGGGCCTCCAGCACCTCCAGCCGCTCCAGCATGCGCGCGGCGACGGCCTGCGTCAGGACGTTGACGTTGTAGGGCGGCCGCAGTTTGTCGAACTCCCGAATCCATTCCGGCCGCGCCGCCGCATAGCCCAGACGGATGCCGGCCAGTCCGAGCTTGGACACCGTGCGCATCACCATGAGATTGGGGTAACGCGCCAAGCGGTCCATGAACGACTTGCCGGCGAAGGCGTGATAGGCCTCGTCGATCACCACGAAACCCGGCGCCGCCTCGATGATCGCCTCGACATCGCGCTCGGGGAACAGATTGCCCGTGGGGTTGTTGGGATAGGCGATGAAAACCAGCGCGGGCCGGTGTTCCTCGATCGCCGCGAGAAACGCCCCGGTGTCGAGACCGAAATCCCGCTTGAGCGGCACGCCGACGTAGCGCATGCGCGAATAGATCGCGTTCATGCGGTACATCGCGAAGGAGGGCTCGGGCGCCAGCATCACCGCGCCGGGACGCGCCAGCGTCTGAGTCACCATGGTGATGATCTCGTCCGAGCCGTTGCCGAGCAGCAGCTCGCATTCGGCCGGAATGTCGAAGGCGGCGCGCAGCCGTTCGCGCAGCGCGGGCGCGGTGGGATCGGGATAGCGGTTCAGCGCGGTGGAAGCGGCGAGCTCGCCAATTTCCGCACGCAGGTCCTCCGGCAGGCCGTAGGGATTCTCCATCGCGTCCAGCTTGACCATGCCGGCGGCCGGCGCGACGTGATAGGCCTTGAGTGCGAGGATCTCCTCGCGCACCAGCGCCTGCGGGCTCTTGGGGCTTGCGCCCATCATTGCCCCTGGAAGCGGTATTCGGCCGAGCGGGCGTGCGCGGGCAGCCCCTCGCCGTAGGCCAGCGTCGAGGCGATGCGGCCCAGCGTCTCGGCGCCGGCGCGCGACACCTTGATGAGGCTCGAACGCTTCTGGAAGTCGTACACGCCAAGCGGCGAGGAAAAGCGCGCGGTGCGCGAGGTGGGCAGCACGTGGTTGGGCCCGGCGCAATAGTCGCCCAGCGACTCGGAGGTGTAGCGTCCCATGAAGATCGCGCCAGCGTGGCGGATCTTCGGCGCCCAGCGCTCCGGCTCCTCGACCGAGAGCTCGAGGTGCTCGGGGGCGATGCGGTTGGCGATTTCGCAAGCCTCGTCCAGATCGCGCACCAGGATCAGGGCGCCGCGGTTGCGCAACGAGGTTTCGATCACCGCCTTGCGCAGCATCCCGGGCAGCAGCTTGTCGATGCTCGCCGCCACGCGGTCGAGGAAGTCCGCGTCCGGCGAGATGAGAATCGCCTGCGCGACTTCGTCGTGCTCGGCCTGCGAGAAGAGATCCATCGCGATCCAGTCCGGATCGGTCTTGCCGTCGCACAGCACCAGGATTTCCGAGGGACCGGCCACCATGTCGATGCCCACGGTGCCGAATACCCGGCGCTTGGCGGCGGCGACATAGGCATTGCCCGGGCCGACGATCTTGTCCACCTGCGGAATGGTCTCGGTGCCGTAGGCGAGCGCGCCCACGGCCTGCGCGCCGCCGATGGCATAGACGCGATCGACGCCGCAGATCGCCGCGGCGGCGAACACGAGCTCGTTCCTTTCGCCGCCGGGCGTGGGCACGACCATGATGAGCTCGCCGACGCCCGCGACCTTCGCCGGCAGCGCGTTCATGAGCACCGAGGAGGGATAGGCCGCCTTGCCGCCCGGCACGTACAACCCGGCGCGGTCGAGCGGTGTCACCTGCTGGCCGAGCACGGTGCCGTCGGCCTCGGTATAGGTCCAGGACTCCTGCCGCTGGCGTTCGTGGTAACGGCGGATGCGCTCGGCCGCCTGTTCGAGCGCCTCGCGCTGCGCGGCGGGCAGGCGTTGCAACGCCGCTTCCAGCTCGGCGCGCGGGATTTCCAGTTCGGCCACCGTGGCGGCCTGCACGCGGTCAAAGCGCGCGGTGTAGTCGAGCACCGCCGCGTCGCCGCGCCGGCGCACGTCGTCGAGGATCTGCGCCACGGCGCGTTCCACCTGCTCGTCCTGCGCCGCCTCCAGCGCGGTGAGCGCGGCGAGCTGCGCATCGAAATCCGGTTGGGTGGTGCTCAGGCGTTTGATTTCAGGCATGGGAACTTACCGCCGATTCGAAGGCTTCGATCACCGGCTGCAGCAGCGCGTGTTTGAGCTTCAGCGCAGCCTGGTTGACGATCAGCCGGGCACTGATGGGCATGATCTCCTCCACCGCGCGCAGGTTGTTCGCCCGCAGCGTGTTGCCGGTGCTGACCAGATCGACGATGACGTCGGCCAGCCCCACCAGCGGCGCCAGCTCCATCGAGCCGTAGAGCTTGATGAGATCGACGTGCACGCCCTTGGCGGCGAAGTGTTCGCGCGCGATGCGCAGGTACTTGGTTGCCACCCGCAGGCGGGCGCCCTTGCGCACCGCCGATTCGTAGTCGAAGCCCTCCGGCACCGCGACCATCATGCGGCACTTGGCGATCTGCAGATCGATGGGCTGGTAGAGGCCCTCGCCGCCGTGCTCGAGCAGCACGTCCTTGCCCGCGATGCCGAGATCGGCCGCGCCGTACTGGACGTAGGTCGGCGTATCGGAGGCGCGCACGATGATGAGCCGCACGTCTGGGCGGTTGGTGCCGATGATGAGCTTGCGCGAGGTCTCGGGATTCTCCAGCGGAGCGATCCCGGCTGCGGCGAGCAGCGGCGCCGTCTCGTCGAAAATGCGGCCCTTGGATAGGGCGATGGTAATGCCGGACACGGTGTACAGGTCCGGGCGGCCGGCCGGCCGCCCGCATCTAAAGTACGGATTCTACTCGAAACGCCGGCCGGTGCAGCGCTTCGGCCGCTAGCGCACGCGGCGGATGCGCGCCCCCAGCCGTGAAAGCTTCTCCTCGATGGCCTCGTAGCCGCGGTCCAGATGATAGATGCGGTCGATCAGGGTTTCGCCGTTGGCCACAAGGCCGGCGATGACCAGGCTGGCCGAGGCGCGCAGGTCGGTCGCCATGACCGTGGCCCCTTCCAGCCGCCGCACCCCGCGCACGACGGCGGTGTTGCCGCTGATTTCGATGTCCGCCCCCAGCCGGCGCAGTTCCTGCGCGTGCATGAAGCGGTTCTCGAAAATGGTTTCGGTGATCACGCCGGTGCCCTCGGCGATGGCGTCGAGCGCCATGAACTGGGCCTGCATGTCGGTGGGGAAGGCCGGGTAGGGCGCGGTGCGGAGGTTGACCGCCCGCGGACGCTCGCGCATCTCCAGACGGATCGCGCCGTCCTCCACCTGGATCTGCGCCCCCGCTTCGCGCAGTTTTTCGATCACCGCGTCGAGGATGGAGGCATCCGCGTCGCGCAGCATGACCGCGCCGCCCGTGGCGGCCGCCGCCACCAGGAAAGTGCCGGTCTCGATCCGGTCCGGCATGATGCGGTGCTGCGCACCGTGCAGCGCATCCACGCCTTCGATGGTGATCACGTCCGTGCCGGCGCCGCTGATCCTGGCCCCCATGGCGTTCAGGCAGTTGGCAAGATCCACCACTTCCGGTTCGCGCGCGGCGTTCTCCAGTACGGTGGTGCCTTCCGCAAGCGCGGCGGCCATCATCAGGTTCTCGGTGCCCGTCACGGTCACCACGTCCATGAGCAGCCGGGTGCCTCTGAGCCGCGGCGCGGTGGCGTGGATATAGCCGTGCTCGACGTGAATCTGCGCGCCCATGGCCTGCAGCCCCTTGATGTGCTGGTCGACCGGACGCTGGCCGATGGCGCAGCCGCCGGGCAGGGAGACGCGCGCGCGGCCGTAGCGCGCCACCAGCGGACCGAGCACCAGGATCGAGGCGCGCATGGTCTTGACCAGGTCGTAGGGCGCGACCGGGTTGTTCAACGCCGAGGCATCGAGCGTGATGCCCTGGCGGTCGTCCATCGTGACGTCCACGCCCATGTCGCCCAGCAGGCGCAGCATGGTGGCGACGTCGCGCAGATGGGGAACGTTGGTGAGGCGCAGCGGCTCGGTGGTGAGCAGCGCGGCGCACATCAGCGGCAGCGCCGCGTTCTTGGCGCCGGAGATGCGCACCTCGCCTTCGAGCGGAACGCCGCCCTGTATCGCCAGCTTATCCACGCGCCGCCCATTCCTCGGGCGTGAAGGTCTGCATCGACAGCGCGTGGATTTCCGCGCGCATGCGATCCCCGAGCGCCTTGTAGACGAGCTGGTGCTGCTGCACCTTGTTCTTGCCGCGGAACTCGCCGCTGACGATGACGGCCTCGAAATGATGGCCGTCGCCGATCACGCGCACGAGATCGCAGTTCATGCCCTGCTCGATGTAACGCTGTACGTCCTCGGGGCGAACCATGGTGTCCTCGCTCTAGTGCCGTAGTTTGTATCCGCGCTTCAGGAGCGCAAGTGTAGTCGCTGTCAGCGCGGTGTTGAACAGCAATACCACCGCGAAGCTCAGGCGCGGATCGACGTCCGAGATGCCGAAGAAACCATAGCGGAATCCGTCGATCATGTAGAAAAAGGGATTCAGATGGGACAGATCCTGCCAGAACGCTGGCAATGAGTGGATGGAGTAGAACACGCCCGCCAGGAAGGTGAGCGGCATGACGATGAAGTTCTGGAACGCCGCGAGCTGGTCGAACTTGTCCGCCCAGATGCCGGCGATGACCCCCAGCGTGCCAAGGATGGCCGTGCCGCCGAGCGCGAACAGGATCACCCAGAGCGGGTGCTCCAGGCGCAGGTCGACGAAGCCGATCGACACCAGCAGCACGCCCAGGCCGACGATCAGGCCGCGGATCATGGCGGCGATCACGTAGCCGCCGTAGAACTCCAGATAGGACAATGGCGGCAGCAGCACGAATACCAGATTGCCCGTGACCTTGGACTGGATAAGACTGGAGGAGCTGTTCGCGAAGGCGTTCTGCAGCATGGACATCATCACCAGCCCGGGCACGAGGAAGGCCGTGTAGGACACGTTCTCGTACACCTGCACGTGCTCTTCGAGCACGTGGCCGAAGATGAGCAGATAGAGCATCGCCGTGAGGATGGGCGCGGCGATGGTCTGGAAACTGACTTTCCAGAACCGCAGGAGCTCCTTGTAAAGCAGCGTGCCGAAACCGCTGCCCGGTTCGTCGTGCTTCATTGCTGCGCCTGCCCCCCCATGATGTTCACGAACACTTCCTCCAGGTCGGGCTGCGCCACTTCCATCTCGACGATGCGGCAGCCCGCGGCTCGCAGCGCGCCGAGCATGCCTTCCACGTCGCCGTAGTTGTCGAGCTTGAAGCAATGCCGCCCCGCCTCGTCCACGCTCGCGCGCGCGGCGAGCGCGGCGGGCGGCTCACCTTCCAGACGCACCTTCAGGTACACCGTGTGGAAGCGGCGGATGAGATTGGCCGGCGTGTCGAGCGCAACCAGGCGGCCCTGCTTCAGCATGCCGATGCGGTTGCACATGGTTTCCGCCTCTTCCAGGTAATGCGTGGTCAGGACGATGGTATGGCCGTCGGCGTTGAGGCGGCGGATGAAGGTCCACAAGCCCTGCCGCAGCTCGACGTCGACGCCTGCCGTCGGCTCGTCCAGCACGATCACCGGCGGCCGGTGCACCAGCGCCTGCGCCACCAGCACCCGGCGCTTCATGCCGCCGGAGAGCGCCCGCATGTTGGCGTCGGCCTTGTCGGTGAGGTTGAGATGATGCATCACCTCGTCGATCCAGTCGTCGTTCTTCTTGAGCCCGAAATACCCTGACTGGATGCGCAGCGTCTCGCGCACGCTGAAGAAAGGATCGAACACCAGCTCCTGCGGCACCACGCCCAGCATGCGGCGCGCGGCGCGGTACTCGGTGACGACGTCGTGGCCCATCACCCGGGCGCTGCCGGAAGTGGGCCGTACGAGACCCGCAAGGATGCTGATGAGCGTGGTCTTGCCGGCACCGTTCGGGCCCAGCAGACCGAAGAACTCCCCCTGGCGGATCTGCAGATCCACCCCGCCAAGAGCTTCGAGCGCACGATAGCGCTTGGTGAGACCGGTGATATCGATGGCCGGAATCATGGAAAGCCCACGCCGCGGAACGCTATGGCGCTAGGCCGCGTCGGCAAACAGCTCGGAAACGTTGTAGAGGCGCGCCAGGTTGACGAACTTCGGCGGCAGATTGATGAACCGCAGGCTGCGGTCGAGCGCTTTCGCCTCGCGCACACAGGCGAGCGCCAGCGCGACCGCCGAGGAGTCGAGATCGGTCACGGCGCCGAAATCGACCGCCTCCGCGCCTTCGCGCACGTGGGCGAGCACGTCGTCCAGCAACGCCGCCACCGTAGCGCTGTTGACCTCGCCCTCGAGGATCAGACGACTGTCTTCGACTGCGACGGCCATCAAGCGTTGCCGGCGAGTTGCCGGTTCTTCTCCGACAGCGACTTGATCAGACCTTCGATGCCGGCGTTGCGCACTTCGGTGTTGAAGGTTTCGCGATAGGTGGTCACTAGGCTCACGCCGCCCACCACCACGTCGTACACCTTCCAGCCGTCCTCGGCTTTCGCCATCCGGTAGTCGATGGTCACCGACTCGGCGCCGGGCTGGCGCACCAGGGCGTTCACCGTCACCTCGGTGTCCTCCGGCTTCATGCGCAGCGGCTTGTACTCGATGGTCTGGTTGCGATAGTTGGTCAGCGCCGTGGAGTAGGTGCGTACCAGCAGCGTCTTGAATTCCTCGACCAGCATCTGGCGCTGCTCGGGCGTCGCCTTGCGCCAGTTCGGTCCCATGGCGAGCGCCGTCATGCGGGTGAAGTTGAAGTGCGGCAGCACTTTTTCCTGGATGAGCTGCGCCGCCTTGCGCGGATTGCCCGCCTGGATGTCCGGATCCTTCTTGATGATTTCGATCACCTCGTCGGTGACCGATTTCACCAGCTCGTCCGGCGCCACGGTCTGGGCCTGCACGGCGGGCAGCAGACCGATCGCAAGCAGAAACTGGAAAACAAAACGCATAGTCGTCGTTCCCGAATGGCTCAACGGGCGTCCTGCGACGTCCCGGAAGGTTGGGCAGGCGCGGGCGCGGCAGGGGGCGCCTTGCCTGCATCAGGCTTGGCCGGCGCCGCCGGAGGCGCTTCTTCGTAATCGATGTCCTCGTACGGCTCGGCCGGCGGCCGTCCATCGTACACCTGATTGCGGCGGCGCTGGAAATAGGCGTCGCGTACGAAGGCATAGCGATCGAGCGCCGCCTCTTCGAGCACATTGGTCGCGTCCAGCAGGCCGGCGCGTGTCTGCACGACGTCCGTCGCCGTCAGCGAATTCCGTAAAGCAATTTCGTCGCCCGCGTCCATCAGACGCGGGCCCTGCCAGGGCAGATAGGCGACGCTGTCCGCCGCCCGGCCGACACCGTCGCGCACGCTGCTGGGCCCCAGGAACGGCAACACGAGATAGGGCCCCGTATCGAGCCCCCACACGCCGAGCGTCTGGCCGAAATCCTCGTCGTGCTTCTCCATGCCGCCTTCGCTGGCGACGTCGAAAATGCCGGCCAGGCCGAAGGTGGTGTTGACCACGAAGCGCATGAAGTCGGTCACGCCTTCTTCGACTTTGCCCTGCAGCAACTGGTTCAGGCCGATCCAGGGATCGCGCAGGTTGGAGAAGAAGTTGCTGATACCGGTGCGCACGGGCTCGGGCAGCACGGCCTTGTAACCTCGTGCGACGGGCTTCAGTACCGCCCGGTCGACAGTATCGTTGAATTCGAACACGGCGCGGTTCACCGGTTCGATGGGGTCGCGCGGATCGGCGGCGCCGGTGGTGGCGCAGCCGCCGAGCAGGGCGATCGCCAGCGCGCTTGCGATCAGACAGGACTGCGACCGGTCGAGTAATTTGTTCATCGTTGTTCTTCCCGTCGAGAAAGGCGCGTCATTGGGCCGGAGCCTGATCGTCGCCGGAGGCTTTACTGTACAGGAACTGGCCGATCAGGTTCTCCAGGACGATGGCCGACTGCGTGATCTTGATGGTGTCGCCGTCCTGCAGATCGTCCAGATCGCCGCCCGGCGACAGACCGACATACTGCTCGCCCAGCAGGCCGGAAGTCAGCACCTTGGCCGCGGTGTCCTTGGGGAACTTGAAGCGCTGGTCGAGGGTCATCGTCACCACCGCCTCGAAGGTCTCGTTGTCGTAGCGGATGTCGTCCACACGGCCCACGACCACGCCGGCGCTGCGCACGGGCGCCCGGACTTTCAATCCGCCGATGTTCTCGAAGCGCGCCTGCACCTTGTAGCCCGCGCCGTTGGTAAAGGCCTGGCTGTCGCTCGCGACCTGCAGCGCCAGGAACATCAGCGCGCCGATGCCAATGAGCACAAAGAAGCCGACCCACACATCTATTGCCTTGCGGCTCATCATGGTCTAGTTCCCCCGGAACATGAAGGCGGTGAGAATGAAATCCAGCATCAGGATCACGACTGCGGAAATCACCACCGTGCGCGTCGTCGCCCGCGACACGCCTTCCGCGGTCGGCATGGCGTCGTAACCTTCGAACACGGCGATCCACGAAACCGCGATGCCGAAGACGAAGGACTTCAACAGGCCGTTGACGACGTCGCTCTTCCAATCCACGGCCGCCTGCATCTGCGACCAGAACGAACCGAAATCGACCCCGATCTGCACGACCGCGATGAGATAGCCGCCGAAGACGCCGATGGCCGAGAAGATCGCGGCCAGCAGGGGCATGGAAATCACCCCGCCCCAGAAGCGCGGGCCGACGACCCGGGCGATGGGATCGACCGCCATCATCTCCATTGCCGCCAGCTGCTCGGTCGCTTTCATGAGGCCGATCTCCGCCGTGATGGCCGAACCGGCGCGGCTGGCGAACAACAGCGCGGCCATCACCGGCCCCAGCTCGCGCACCAGCGACAAGGCGACCAGGGTGCCCACCGCCTCGGACGCGCCGAAGCGCACCAGCGTATCGTAGCCTTGCAGCGCCAGCACCATGCCGACGAAGAGCGCCGAAACCGACACGATGATCAGCGACAGCACGCCGGCAAAATAAATCTCCCGGATGGTGAGATGCAGGCGCATGAGGCTGGTGCCCGAGGTCCGCAGCATCACCCACAGGAAGCGTGCGGCAAAGCCCAGCCGCGCGATGCGGTGATTCACATAGGCGCCGAGGCGTTCGACGAAATCGAGCAGGAATCCCATGCTAGGCCAGCAACTCCTCGCGATAAGGCCGCTGTGCCGGATAGTGGAACGGCACCGGTCCGTCCGTCTGCGCCTGAACGAACTGCCGCACGAAGGGCAACTCGGAGTTGCGCACCTCGTCGGGCGTGCCGTGCGCGACGATCCGCCCTTCGGAGACGAAATAGACGTGATCGACGATTTGCAGCGATTCCTGCACGTCGTGGGTGACGATCACAGACGAGGCGCCGAGCGCGTCGTTCAGGTCACGGATCAGCTTGCCGGTGATCGCCAGCGAAATCGGGTCCAGCCCGGCGAAGGGCTCGTCGTACATGATCAGCTTCGGGTCGAGCGCGATGGCGCGCGCCAGCGCCACGCGCCGCGCCATCCCGCCGGAAAGCTGCTGCGGCCGCAGATGGGCCGCGCCGCGCAGGCCCACGGTCTCGAGCTTCATCATGACCAGATCCTTCACGATGCGCTCGGGCAGATTGGTGCGCTCGCGGATGGGGAAGGCGACGTTGTCGAAAACGCTCAGATCGGTGAAGAGCGCACCAAATTGGAACAGCATGCCCATGTCCCGGCGCAGCTCGTACAGCTCCCGAGTCCGCATCCTGTTCAGCGTCTGGCCGAATACGCGGACGGTGCCGCTCGAAGCGCGCAGGGCGCCGCCCATGAGCCGCAGAACCGTGGTCTTGCCCGAGCCGCTCGCGCCCATGATGGCCACGACCTGCCCTTTGGGCACGACGAGCGACATGCCCTTGAGCACGGCACGGCTGCCATACGCAAAGGAAACGTTGTCAAACTCGACGAGGGGAGGCAAAGACTCGGCCCATCCGTGAAAAACGTCGCATTGTAATAGATGTGTTCCGGCGGCTCCACAGGCGCCCGGAAGAACGGGCCGGCGCCGGTCGTTCAGCGCGATTGTGCAGCGCGGAACGCGCCGAAGGCGTCGGCCCGCCGACGGCGCGCGGGCTCGATTCACCGACCGGTGTGCCGTATTTCGCAGGCCACACCGATGCCCTGTGAGACCATTGCCGGTTCGTGGAAGCGGCCGCCTCGCCGCGACAACAAGATCACGGGGCCCCGAAAACAATGACCAACAACACGAAACCGGGACTGCTCATCGTCGACGACGATCCACAGATCGCCGATACCCTCGCTCAAGCGCTCGGCAACGATTTCGAACCCGTGCTGAGCGACTCGCGCGCACAGGCCATCAACCTGCTTCGGCAACTGCGCGAGCCGCCGCCTCTGGCGCTGGTCGACCTGGGACTGCCGCCGGTGCCGCAGCGTCCGGATGAAGGATTCCGGCTGATCACCGAGCTGCTTGCGCATTCGCCGCACATCAAGATCCTGGCGCTGACCGACCAGAACGATACCGTGCACGCGCGCCATGCCCGCGCGCTCGGCGCGTTCGAGTTCGTCGCCAAGCCCTGCGAGCCGGAGCAGCTCAGGAAGGCGCTCACGCAGGCGCTGGCGTTCCGGCGCGCGGAAATGTCGGGCAGCATGGCGGTCGAGGCCGGCGTGCTCATCGGCCGCAGCCCTGCGATGCAGAAACTGCGCAGCCAGATCAGCCAGTACGCCGACTCGCCCTTCCCGGCCCTCATCGAAGGCGAATCGGGCAGCGGCAAGGAACTGGTGGCCAATGCGCTGCACCGCCTGTCCAGCCGCAAGGACAAACCTTTCCTCGCGCTCAACTGCGCGGCGATCGAGCCGGACCAGGTCGAGCCTGCGCTGTTCGGTTGCGTGCAAGGCGCCTGCCCCGGCGCGCAAACCGTCCGGTCCGGTTATCTGGAGGATGCGGCGGACGGCACGCTGTTCCTCGACGAGGTCGGCGAGTTGCCGCCGGAGCTGCAGGCCAAGCTGTTACGGGTGCTGGAGAACGGCGAATACCAGCGCATGGGCGAGACCCAGCGCCGCTACAGCCGCGCGCGCATCATCGCCGCGACGAACCGCGACCTGCGACAGGAAATCAGGAAGGGCCGGTTCCGCGCCGACCTCTATCACCGCCTGTCCGTATTCACGGTCACCGTCCCGCCGCTGCGCGAGATGGACGACGACAAGCTCCTGCTGCTGGAGCATTTCCGCGCCTTCTACGCCGAGCGTGCGCAGATGCCGGCGTTCATGCTCGACGAGGATGCGACCAAGCGCTGGCTCCAGTATCACTTCCCCGGCAACGTGCGCGAACTGCGCAACATCGTCATCCGCCTGACCACAAAGTACGCCGGCCAGCGTCTCTCCGTGATGGAACTGGAGCAGGAACTCGATGTCGAGCCGCTAGAGGCGGAAGGGCCCGCGCTGGCGCTGTCCGCCGATCCGCAGCTCATCGTCGAACAGGCGCAGCGCCACCTGCAGCGCGAACGCGCCTTCAGCCTCGACAATCTGCTGCGGTCCTGGGAACAGGGCTACATCGAAGCGGCGATGAAACTCACCCGCGGCAACGTCAGCCAGGCGGCCAGGCTGCTCGGCATCAACCGCACGACGCTCTACAGCCGCATGGAGTCGCTGCAGAAGCAGAACTGAT
>ERZ795043.430-NODE-430-length-37347-cov-38.920466_pt1 | contig 37347 bp, 36 predicted proteins | sample MGYA00375127_ERZ795043 | MGnify/ENA primary metagenome ERZ795043 (study PRJEB30172, sample SAMN05518447) | compost metagenome | isolation source: Feedstock adapted compost from Newby Island compost facility, Milpitas, CA | place: USA:Newby Island compost facility... | reverse complement strand
TTGTGTTGCGTAATTTTCTCGATTCCATGTGTCCAATCTATTGACAGAGGTCCAGGGATAACCGCCTCTTTTATGGATGTGAGAAACTACCGCGAGGTTTGGATGGGGACGAACGCCTCTTTTATGGATGTGAGAAACTACCGCGAAGTTTGGACGGGATAATCGCTTCTTTTATGGACGTGAGAAACTACGGCGAGGTTTGGACGGGATAACCGCCTCTTTTATGGATGTGAGAAACTACCGCGAAGTTTGGATGGGATAATCGCTTCTTTTATGGACGTGAGAAACTACCGCGAGGTTTGGACGGGACGACTGCCATGGTTATGGATGTGGGCAGTTATGTGGGGCTTATACAGACATTAACAGAAGGTTGAAGTGGGTCTGCACTCCCGCTATAGACTCTCACGGCGTCTTCGGCACTTACTCCCTTAAGGACAGTCCGCCTTAGCCGCCCACAGCTTCTACAGCAGCGCCATTCTCTCGGGCAGTCACTCGCAGACGCCCTCAGCGTCTACAGAACCATCACCCGCTCGAGCTTGTCCCTTGTAAACACCCACAGCGCCTACACGGATACACCGTTCTCATAAAAGGCCCACTATAGACGCCCTCAGCGTCTACAGAACCGTCACCCGCTCGGGCTAGTCCCGCGCAGACGCCCACAGCGCCTATGGAGCCAGTGCACGCTCTGACGGTCCGCCGCAGAATCTCTCATTATCTCCGGTAATCGGGCAAATCAATAAGGAGCCGACTCAACGGAGGTTGAGCCAGCTCCTTTGGGCACACGTTCGGAAATTCCGAGATATCGAAACGTCCCTGACATACTAACATACTAATTAATTAGTAGATATCCATCACCTGATTGGTCTGCTCGCGGTTGCGGCCGACGGAGAAAATGGCAATGGGGATGCCCGTCAGCTCCGACACCCGCTCCACGAATCGGCGCGTGTTGGCCGGCAAATCTTCGAGCCGCTTGACGCCGGAAATGTCCTCGCTCCAGCCCGGCAGCTCCTCATAGACGGCTTCGCATTCCGCCAGCACCTTCAGGCTCGCCGGGTAATGCTCCAGAATCTGGCCGCGGTAGCGGTATGCGGTGCAGATTTTCACCGTTTCCAGGCCCGTCAGCACGTCCAGCGAGTTGAGCGACAAGCCGGTGATGCCGCTGACGCGGCGCGCGTGGCGAACCACCACCGAGTCAAACCAGCCGACGCGGCGCGGCCGGCCCGTGACGGTGCCGTACTCGTTGCCCCTGTCGCGAATCCACTGGCCGAGCTCGTTGTTCAGCTCCGTCGGGAACGGCCCGTCCCCGACGCGGGTGGTGTACGCCTTGGCAACGCCGATGACCTGCTTGATCTTCGACGGACCGACGCCGGAGCCGATGCAGACGCCGCCAGCCGACGGGTTGGAGCTCGTCACGAACGGATAGGTGCCCTGGTCGATGTCCAGCATCACGCCCTGAGCACCCTCAAACAGCACCTTCTTGCCGGCGTCGATGGCATCGTTCAGCACCACGGAAGTGTCCGTCACGTAAGGCCTGAGCAGTTCGGCGTACTCCAGGTACTCGCGGATAATGGATTCGGCATCCAGCGGGTCACCGCCATACACCTGGGTGATAATCTGGTTTTTCTCCGCCACGAGGCGGCGCGTTTTCTCGATAAACTCCTCAGGCATCATCAAGTCGGCCATCCGGATGCCATGGCGCGCCGCCTTATCCATGTAGCAAGGCCCGATGCCCTTGCGCGTCGTGCCGATTTTGTTTTCGGCCTTGCGGTCTTCCTCGAGGGCGTCCAGCACCAGATGATACGGCATGATGATGTGCGCGCGGTCACTGATTTTCAGATTGTCCACGGAAAAACCGTTGCTCTTGATATACTCGATCTCTTCCACCAGCGCGGCCGGATTGATGACCATTCCGTTGCCAAGGACGCAAATCTTGTTCTCGTTGAAAATGCCGGAAGGTATGAGCGTCAGCTTGTACTTCTTGTTCTGGATCAAAATGGTGTGACCGGCATTGTTGCCGCCTTGATAGCGGGCGACGACGTCGGCCTTCTCGGCCAGGAAATCGGTGATTTTCCCTTTTCCCTCGTCTCCCCACTGGGTCCCTACCACGACGACTGTTGACAAGGCAATCCCTCCGTCCGGCTTTATGACAAACAAATAATAGCCGGCATTATTCCGCCCTCATCCGGCCACGTGGGCCTGCCGGGCATACAAAAGCCCCGCCGCCGTCAGACGACCGGGGCAAATTCAAGTGTATCAATTGCTTGGAGTGAAGTCAATTTTATATACGAACATTTCACTTCTTTATAACAATAATGTTCGTTTTTCAGGCCGTTATCCCGCCTGCGCGGCGCCCGCCATGCCCGCGTGGTGACGGTCAAGGCTGACAAACTTGTTGAAGTTTTTCAGAAACACAAGCTCCACCGTGCCCACCGGACCGTTGCGCTGCTTGGCGATGATGATTTCCACGATGTTTTGTTTTTCGGAATCTTTATTGTAATAATCATCCCGGTACAGGAACATCACGACGTCCGCATCCTGCTCGATGGAGCCGGATTCCCTAAGGTCGCTCAGCATCGGCTTTTTCTCCTGGCGCTGCTCCACGCTCCGCGAAAGCTGCGACAGCGCAATGACCGGCACTTCCAGCTCCCGCGCGATTTGCTTGAGCGTGCGGGAAATTTCGGACACTTCCTGCTGACGGTTTTCGCCCGATTTGCCGCGCCCCTGAATGAGCTGCAAATAGTCGATGATCACCATTCCCAGCCCTTTTTCCTTTTTCAGCCGGCGGCATTTGACACGGATGTCGGTGACGGTGATGCCGGGCGTATCGTCGATGTAAATCTGCGCTTCGGACAGCGCGCCGATGGCCATGGACAGCTTCTCCCAGTCGTCGCCTTCCAGGTACCCGGTCCGCATCCGGCCGGCGTCCACGTTGGCTTCGGCGCAAATCATCCGCTGCACGAGCTGCGAAGCCGACATTTCAAGACTGAAAATGGCCACGGTCTCCCCGGATCGCACCGCCACGTTCTGGGCGATGTTGAGGGCAAAGGCGGTCTTTCCCACCGAAGGCCGCGCCGCGATGACGATAAAGTCGCTGCTTTGAAAGCCCGAGGTCATCCGGTCCAGATCGGGAAAGCCCGAAGGGATCCCCGTGACGCCGCCTTTGCGGTGATACAGGTACTCCACCCGCTCAAACACTTCCATCAGCACGTCGCGAATGCTGACAAACCCGTGGGAGCCCCGATGGCCGGTCAGCTCCAGAATGCGCTGCTCGGCGTCATGAAGCAGGTGCCGGACATCGTCGGCCTCCGCGTAGCCGTTGGCCACGATTTGTGTGGCGGTGCGGATGAGCCGGCGCAGCATCGATTTTTCCTCGACGATCTGCGCGTAATACTCCACGTTGGCGGCGGTCGGAACCGCGCCGGTCAGCCTGACGAGATAGCTGGCCCCGCCCACTTCTTCGAGCTGATTCAAATCGCGAAGCCGGGCGGTCAGCGTGATGAGGTCGAGCGGCTGGCCTTCTTCCGCCAGGGAGATCATCGCATCATAAATCCGCTGGTGCGCCACGCTGTAAAAATCTTCCGTGCGCAGCCGCTCCATGACCGTAAGCAGCGTTTCCGACTCCAGCAAAATGCAGCCCAAAACGGCCTGCTCGGCCTCCAGATTCTGCGGCGGAACGCGGCCTTCCATCAGCGGCTCCGAGCCCAAACCCATGGCCTCATTCCTCCACGACTTGAACGGTGAGCGTGCCCTTGACCTCCGGATAGAGGCGCAGCGGCACTTTCGTCACGCCGAGGGTGCGGATCGGTTCATCCAGCTCGATTTTTTTCTTGTCGATTTTCACGTTCATTTTCTCCAGCTCTTCGGCGATCTGTTTGCTGGTGATGGCGCCAAACAGCCGCCCGCCTTCGCCGGCCTTGGCCTTGATGACCACTTTCATCTCCGCCAGTTTTGCGGCCAGCTCCATGGCTTCCTGCTTTTCCCGCTCTTTCCGCTTTGCCTGCGCGGCGTTCATCTGCTCCACCGACTTGGTGGCGCCGGGCGTTGCGATTTGCGCCAGCCCTCTCGGAATCAGGTAATTGCGCGCATAGCCTTCCGCCACGTCCTTGATTTCGCCCTTTTTCCCCTGGCCTTTCACGTCCTGCAGAAAAATGACCTTCATTGCGCCATTCCCTCTTCCTGTTCAATCTCTTTCAATATGGCTTTCAGCCGGCTGACGGCTTCGGACACGCTGCCCTGCACTTGCGCGGCGGCGTTGGTCAGATGGCCGCCTCCGCCCATTTTCTCCATGATGACCTGCACATTGATCTGGCCTTGGGACCTGGCGCTGATGCCGATCATGCCGTCCGGCCGCTTGCCCACCACAAACGAAGCCTGAACGCCGGCCATGTTCAGCAGCGTATCCGCCGCCTGGGCGATCAGAAGCTGCTGCACCGGCTCTCCCGATGCGGAAGCCGCAATGACGATGTGCTCGCCAAACATTTCCGCGTTGCGGATGATTTCGGATTTGCGGATATATTCCTGCAGGCTGTCCTGCAGCATGCGCTGGATGAGCGCGGGGTCGGCCCCGTTGCGGCGCAGGAAAGACGCCGCCTCGTGGGTGCGGGCGCCGGTGCGCTGCGAGAAGCTCTTCGTGTCGACGGTGATGCCGGCCAGCAAGGCCGTCGCTTCCCGCACATCCAGCGTGACCCGCTCATGGATGTATTGCAAAAGCTCGGTGACCAGCTCGCAGGTGGAAGAAGCGTAGGGCTCCATGAAAATGAGCACCGCGTCATCGATGAACTCCTCGCTGCGGCGGTGATGGTCGATAATGACAATGCGGCCGGCCTGCTGGAGAAGGCGCGGCTCGGCCACCATCGTGGCGCGGTGCGTGTCCACAACGATCGCCAGCGAGCGCGGGCCGGAGATGGACAGGGCCTGCTCCGGCGTGATCATGCGCTTGGCCAGTTTCTCGTCTTCCTTCAGCAGATCAAGCAGCCGCTGGATGGCAGGCGCGCGCTCTTCGAGCACGATGTAAGCCTCGACGTCGTGCAATTGGGCCGCCTTGAGCAAGCCCACCGCGGCGCCCATGGAGTCCATATCCGGCATCTTGTGGCCCATGATGATGACATTTTCGCTTTCCTTCATCAGATCTCGAAGCGCGTGGGCGATCACCCGCGCCCGGACCCGCGTCCGCTTCTCGACGGCGTTGCTCTTGCCCCCATAGAAGCTTTGCCGCTCGCCGGCCCGCACCACCGCCTGGTCGCCGCCGCGGCCCAGCGCCATATCCAGGCTGCTTTGGGCCCACTCGCCCAGCTCGACGATATCGTCGGATCCGGTGGCGAACCCGATACTGAGGGTCATGGGGAGCTTCAAGTCCATCGTAATTTCGCGCACTTGATCCAGCAGGTCAAAGCGGGACTGCTCCAAAGCTTTGAGCGTGGCCTGGTTGGTAATGACCATGTAGCGGTCGGCGGCCATGCGGCGCAACAGCAGGCCGTAACTTTGCGCCCACTCGTTGATCTCGCCGGTCACTTTGGACAGCATGATGGCCCGCTGCTGCTCATCCATGCCCTGGGTGACCTCTTCCAGATTGTCCATCATCACGATGCCGAGCGCCAGCTTCTCTTCCTCATAGCGCTGCCGGAGTGTCGCCATCTCGGTGATGTCGTGCACATAGAGGAGCTTTTCCTTCGGCTTGACTTGGATCGAATAAATGCGGTCGTCCACCGCCGTTTCCACCGTCGCGCCGTTTTCCTTGTCCTTCGGAAAAGGATGCAGGGCGGGAAACAGCTCTTTGAGAGGCTCGCCAACGGCGGAAGGCCGGCCGATGATCTTGGAAAAATAGGGATTGTGCCATTCCACCACTTTGTCTTCGTTATACAGCACAATGCCGAAAGGCAAATGACCGATCACGTCCGCACCGGCAGATTTCATGCGGTACGTCAGCGTCAGCACATACTCGTTCAGGTCTTTGCGAAAGGCCCGCTCCGCCATGATCGTATACACCGCGAGCACGCCGCTCAGCGCAAGGGCGGCCAGCCCCAGCGTCCAGCGGTAGGAAGCCAGCGCGATGGTCAGCGCAAAGATGAGTACAAACGCCCAAACGTTATGCATGCCATGCCAACGCTTCACGAGATCTTTGGGCATGTCAGAGATTCGCTCCCGTCCTTAAGGGAACCGGCCACCGCAGCATCGGCAAGCCGGTCCGGCCCATCATGATTTCGTTATGTATCGCCTAAGCGGAAAAGCCGCATCCAGAAGCCCGATCAGATAAAGCTGCGGAAACAGCACCAGCGGCACCGAAATGATGACCGGCACGGCTTTGGACCACTTCTTCACATCCGCCAGGTAAAAGAAAAATCCGATGGCCTGTATGATGAAAATGTATTGCAGAATGGGAACCAGATTGGCAACGGCTATGCCCCAAAACCCGCCGGTTTCCAGCGGCATCAAAGACAGGATCAGCGCGGCCAGATAGTACCAGATCAGGCTGCGCGGGACCCGCCACGACTTGGCCTCGGGCAGGCCCGGCACCTCCAGGCCGGATTTGCGCAGCGCATACCGGGACAACCCGTGCGTGACGATCACAAGGAGAAACGATACCGCAATCAGGAGCATGGGCAGCATTCTGACCATGGCCTTGCCCAGCTCGGCGGCCGTCGCTTGCGCCCAACCGGCCTCCATGGCCCCGCTCGCTTCCAGCGCCGCCAGCGAAGGCAGCAAGGCGGCGGCAATTTCATCCGCGATGTTCAACTTGAACACGACGGCAAACACGACCAGTTCAATCAAAAGCTGCGCCAGCACGAGACCGAAACCGGCCAAAAGCACCGTTCGGGCTGGGTATTGGCGCTTGTACAGCCAGCCCATCAGGATCGCCGGAACCATGTAGAAGACCATGAGCATTAACAGCAGCGGGGCTCCCCCGCCGCCCAAAAACAGCACGGCGGCGCCGATCACGGCAGCATATGCGGCAAACTCGCCCGGCCGCAAAATCGCAAAAAGCACCACAAACGGCGTCATCAGCAAAAAAACGGTCACCGCGCTGAGCGGCGTCTGAAGGGATAAGAGCAGCGCCAGTGCGGCCAGGCTCCACCCGAGCGGCTTGAGGCCGATTTTCAAGGGATTGTCACCTCAAGATTGCCTTCGAATGCGTTCGGCGCGTTTTTTTCCGGGATTTTCCCGCAAAAGCTGCAACCTTCATTATACCATAATTTTTCGCCCACCCGGCAAAAAAATCGTAAGCCGCGAAACGACTCCCATCGTTTCGCGGCTTCGCTCATGCGCGCTCAAGCGCGTATCCGGAAAGATCCGGCACGGCGTTCCAGCCGAGGCTCTGCAGGGCGGAAAGCGGCACGTACGCCCTGTCGCCCACCGAGACCAGTTCCGTTTGCCCGCCGGCCCATTTCAGCACGTACCCGCGTTCCAAGATCAGCTCGCCGGCCTTCGGCCTGGGAATGGCGGGCGCATCCGGCACGGCGCCTTCCCGCAATGTATAAACGCGGGCGCGCGTATCCCATTCCAGCGTATAGCCGTGCGCCTTCAGCTCCTCCACGTCCACGTACGGCGCTTCCCGGTAAATCAAAAGCGGCACTTCACGGCCTTCCCACGCCAGCGTCTCCGAGCTTTCCTTGACCCGCACAAACTCGCTGCGGATCGGCTCACCCAGCCTGACCTTCTTGTTCAGGCCCTCGGGGCTGAGCACGATCTGGCCGCCGACAAGCACGTACTCGATGCCTTCGGACATGAGATCCGGCCGTTCCACCGTCGACCGGTCGCGGATCGTCTCATAGTTAAAGATCACGATGTCCGCGTCCATGCCTTTGGCGATGCGGCCTTTCTTCTTCAGCGCGGGAGCCTGCTTCTCCAGCCGTTTGGCGGGCATCAGCGTCATTTTTTCAATGGCGTCCATCAGCGAAATGACGTTGTCCTCGCGCACGTACTTGCCTATGGTGCGGGCGAACGTGCCCGAGGCGCGCGGATGGTTGTTGTTGCCCGGCTCCAGGATGGCGTCGCTGCCGATCATGACGAAGGGCGCCTTCAGCGCGTCCACCACGTCTTCTTCCGGAATGGCATAGGCGACGGCCAGCTTGCCTTCCTTGCGGTATTTCTTGAACGTTTCTTCCGTCAGCCGCTCGCTGGTGCCCGCAATCTGCAGGTCTTCATAGCTGATGCGGAAACGCTCCTGCCAGCCGGGATCAAAGCGGGCCGAATTCAGATAAGTGCCCCAGAAATCGTAAGGGTAAACGCACGCCGTAATGTCGAGGCCTTCCGCCCGCGCTTCCTCGATCATCCGCAGCGACTCTTTCATGGAAAACGTGCCGCCGGTGCTGTTGATATGGTCGATGTGCACCGCCGCCCCGGTCGCCCGCGCATAGCCGATGATCTCGTTCAGCGTGTCAAAGTTGGTGCCCGGCTCTTCCATGTCGGAATAACGGCCATGAAAATAGACCGGCACGTTGTATTTGTGAGCCAGATGCATAAGCGGCAGCACTTCCTCGCTGGAGATGCCGGGAACATACTCCAGGCTGAAAGAAATGCCGAGGGCCCCGTTATTCAGCGCTTCCTCCGCCTGCGCCACCAGCTTCTCAATCTGCTCGGGGGTGGCCGAAGCGTAGCGGCTCAGCTTGAACTGGTTGCGCGCCTGGGTGTAGAAGAACGAAGCGCCGAAATGCACCGGCGGGCGATTTTTTTCGTAATGCGCGTACCAGCTTCGCGGCGTGGACGTCCCGCCGTGCATCGCGATGTTGGCCGTCACGCCGTCGGCGATTTTGTTCCATACGCCCAGCGGATTCGGATCGTAGGACAAATTGTCAATGAAGCCGGGCGCCACAACCAGGCCGCTGGCGTCGATGACCTGTTTGCCGTTTACTTCCTTGTCGGTCACGAGCGCTATGGTGCCGTCGAGAATGGCCACGTTCAGGCCCTCTCGGTCGAGCCGGGTTTCCGGGTTGATGACGCGGCCGTTTTTGATCACCAGGTCGTAAGTGACGGCCAGCTCTTCCGCCGTCGGCTCGTCGATGCCCGGCTGAAGCGGCTGCTCTTCCGGTTCAGACCCGGGAGAAGGGAACGGTTCCTCCGCACCCGGCGGTTCGCTCGCATCCGCGCCGCCGGCCGGAGCCTGGGTAACCGGCGGAGATGAAGCGGCCGGTCCTGCAGATCCGCCGTTATACGTTAACGCAGCCCAGACGACTCCCCCGATCACCGCCAGAGCGGCCAAGGCGATCCCTATCGCGTAAAAGGCGCTTTTGCTGTCCCGTCGTTTTGCCATGTCATCCTCCCCAATTAAGCCGGCTCATTAAGCTTCCCGAATCTCTCTCGTTTCATTTTTGCCGCCGCGCACCAAAAGTTTCTCACAGTAATCGATAATTTCGCTGCGCCGGACAATGCCGATGAACTTGTTCGTGTCATCCACCACCGGCACGAAGTTTTGCGTCTTTGCCAGGGAAATCAGATCCGTCATTTCGGCGTCGATGCGGACCGGCTTGTTTTGCATCCGCAAGGGCACTTCCGACAGGGGCACCCTGTGGAGCTGGTCCATCGTAAGATGCGGATGATTTTTGAGAAACCACAAAAGATCCCCTTCCGTCACCGTCGCCCGGTATTCCCCGTTCTCGCTCAGCACCGGAATGGCCGTATAGCGATTGTATTCCATCAGATCCAAAGTCTGGCGCAAGGTCGCTTTCTCCGATACCCACACCACTTCCCGTTTGGGCAACAAAAAAAAGGCGATATTCATGTATGAAGACACTCCTCATGCAATAAAACGCGGTTGATAAGGCCGCATAGCCCCGCTTTTCATTATACCATGGCGCTGCCCGGCCCCACCACGAAAGGAAAAAAACGCCAAACCGGAAGACCGGCAAAAGCAAAAAGCACCCCGAAGGGTGCCTCATCGTGCCTCCATGTCAGTCGGTGGTGTACGGCAGAAGCGCCATTTGGCGCGCGCGCTTGATGGCCACCGTCAGCATGCGCTGATATTTCGCTTTCGTTCCCGTCACGCGGCGGGGCAGAATTTTGCCGCGCTCGCTGATGAACTTGCGAAGCAGCTCGGTGTCTTTGTAGTCGATATATTCGATCTTGTTCACCGTGAAGTAGCAAACCTTGCGGCGCTTGTTGCGGCCGCGGCGGAATTTGCGGGCTTCACGCTGCTGTTGCTGCTGCTGCTGGCCTTCCCCTGCGGCGCCTTCGCGCTGGGCGCGGGGAGCGCGCTCCTGGGTGGCTTGCGCCTGCGCTTGTTGTTCGCTCATGCGTTCTCATCCTTTCCGCTTCAGAATGGCAAATCGTCGTCCGAAATATCGATCGGCCGTCCGTCGTCGGCAAAGGGGTCCTGGTTGAAGTCGTTTCTCGGGCCCATGCCGCGGCCTGCGCCGCCGTACGGATTCGCGCCGCCGGCGTAATCGCCCGGCATCGCGCCGCCTTCCCGGCTTGAATCCAGGAACCGCACGTTGTCGGCGACCACTTCCGTCACATAAACCTTGCGGCCCTCATTGTTTTCATAGCTGCGCACCTGGATGCGTCCTTCCACGGCGGCCAGCCGGCCTTTGCGCAAATAGTTGGCGCAAGTTTCGGCCAATTGGCGCCAGGTGACGATCGGAATAAAATCCGTTTCGCGCTCTCCGCCTTCCCTGGAGAACGGGCGGTCCACCGCCAGCGTGAATTGCGCCACCGCCACGCCGGACGGCGTGTAGCGCAGCTCAGGATCCCTGGTCAGGCGTCCAATGAGAATTACCCGGTTCAGCATGGACATTTCCCCCTTTGCGCGCGGACGGTCCTCATGTGCCAACTCGTGTCCGCTCGGCCTGTCTCATGCGGAATTAAGCGCTGGCTGCGTCTTTGACGATGATGTGCCGCATCACTTCGTCCGTGATCCGCAGCACACGGTCCAATTCGGCCACCACAGCCGGCTGAGCTTTGAACTGCACCAGCACGTAAATGCCTTCGCGGAACTTGCGGATCTCGTAAGCCAGACGGCGCTTGCCCCACACTTCATGCTTCGTGATTTCGCCGCCGCCGCTCGTGATGATCCCTTGGAATTTCTCCGTTACAGCCTGAACGGTGTCGGATTCCGCGTCCGGACGGATGATGTACAGCAACTCATAGTTGCGCATCTTCCGTTCACCTCCCTTTTGGTCTTGTGGCCCCCCGCTTTGGATACTGTGCGCCATGCCGCGCCGGCCGGGGAGCAAGGATGCATGCGGCTTGCATACTTAAATAATTTAGCACAGTTTGGCCGCATTGGTCAATGTGGACTGTTTTCACCCATCCATATTGCATAAAGACCAAGAATACATACTTGACTACTATGGATTATGCTTTTACGATGATGGTAAAACTTTCGCCAACGGAGGAGGCTGCCAATGGCAAGCAAACGGGTTGACCATGTCGGTGTCGTCGTAAAAGATCTGAACACGACCATCCGCTTTTACACGGAAGTGGTCGGTCTGAAGCTGAAAAGCCGCTTTACGCACACGAACGGCGTGCTGGAGCTGGCATTTCTCGGATTTGGCGATTCGGACGAGACGGAAGTGGAGCTGATCCAGGGCTACAACGACAACCTGCCCAATGAAGGCAAAGTGCACCATTTTGCCGTGACGGTGGATGACATCGAAGCGGAATACGAGCGGATCAAGAAGCTGAACGTGCCTTTTGTTCCGCCTTTTGACGTCATTACGACGCTGCCGAACGGCCACCGGTACTTCTTTATTTACGGCCCCGATAACGAGTGGATTGAATTCTTTCAGCGCTAAGTTGCATAAGGTCCCGGTCCGGCCGTCACACTACAGGGGAGACGTTGCGTCACTCGGGAGGTGAACGGCTTGGGAGAGCGGACCGAATTTAATCCCGGCGACAAAGTCCCCAACGACGGGGTGTACATTGAAACCGGCGAGAACGACCGTATCATGGGCATCAACGATCCGAAGCGCGTCGAGCTGAAGGCGGGGCAGCGGTTCCCCGAAACAAGCAATCATAACCGCAAATGGACAAGATTCAAGTGATCCTTGGGGACGCGCGCACATATTTCGCGACGGGCCCGGATAACCTATCACTCGGCAGCGGCGCGAAAGGTGTGGTTCCCTTGGATAAGGTGAAACTGCCGCCTGCAGCTGCAAACCGTTTGAAACAGGACGCGGGCAAATAGATAGCCTTGCGCCGAAGCGCTGAAATGGCTTTGCTTAAACGAATCGAATGCAACTGTTTGGTTGATCAGGCGGCCGCTGCCCGAAAAGCCCCGCAAGGGGCTTTTTCGTTTCTGAAAAAACAAATCCGCCAGAACGATTTCGTTTCTGACGGTGTGCGCTTCAACATTTTTGGTTGACTGGCGGAGAGGGTGGGATTCGAACCCACGCACGCCTTGCGACGCCTAGTTGATTTCGAGTCAACCCCCTTGGACCTCTTGGGTACCTCTCCACAGAAAGTCATCATAACATATTTGAAAAGCTTGTGCAACAGCCGTTTTTCACCATCACAGCAACTATAATAACGGTTTTTTGCCGGTGGCGAATAGGCCGGTTATTGGGGCGCGCTTTCTCCCGCTTCCGTCGCGCCGGCGGCCGCCTCGGAAGCGGAGCGGAGCACCTTTTTCATGTTCTTCTCAAATTTGGCCCGCGGCAGCAGAATGCTGTGCTTGCAGTTGACGCACTTGATGCGGATGTCCATGCCCATGCGGATGATTTCCATCTCGTTGGCGCCGCACGGGTGCGGCTTTTTCATTTGCACAATGTCGCCCAGGCCGAACTTTTTCCTTTCCATCCATCATCCCCCCATAAGCTGCTGTTCATGGCGGTAAAACCGCGGATGGCGTTCCGCTTCAAAGGCTTTTTTGAGCGCCATGTTCAAATGCCGCATCACGTCGGCTTGCGTGCCGGGGCGGCATTCGGCGGCGATCCGGAAAACCATGTCGCCGGACCCGATGGTCTGAACGCCCAGCAGCTCCGGCTCGCGGACCAGGTGCGGGCTTTCCGCCTGGCGCAACACGCGGCGGATGATGCCTTCCGCCCAATCGGCCTCATCCGTGGCAGGCACGGCAAAATCGACGATGGCCAGCGAGTTGCTCAAGGAATAGTTCGTCACGTCCTGGATCGAGCCGTTCGGGATGATGTGCACTTCCCCTGTCCAGCTGCGGATGCGGGTCGTCCTCAGGCCGATCATTTCCACCGTGCCTTTGTATTTGCCGGTCTCGATGACGTCGCCGACGGCAAACTGGTCCTCCAAAATGATGAAAAATCCCGAGATCACATCCTTGATCAGGCTTTGCGCGCCAATGCCGATGGCGAGGCCCAGCACGCCGGCGCCCGCCAGAAGCGGCGCCAGATTGATGTGGAACTCCCCGAGAATCAGCAGGATCATGATGAAATTCACCGCGTATGCCGCCGCGTTTTTGAGCAGCCGCCCAACCGTCTGCGCCTTGCGGGAACGGACTTTCAGGCGGGAACGGCCGCTGGTGAAGCGGTCGATAAGCCGGTTGATGATGCGAAGCAGGATGCGGCTGATCATCCAGATCAGCAGGATGCGAACCAGCATGACGGCCACAGACTGCCACATAATCTCATCCTGCAGCCATGCGGAAATTTTCCTTGCCACATCATCCCAGACGTTCCGCACCGTTATGCCAGCGTCTGAAACCAGCCATTTTCCATCCCGCATAACCCGCATCCCCTTCCTTTGCCTGATTGGATTTCAAGCCACAATCACTTTAACGCGGCCGCTTTAATCCAACGCGATCTGCTCATAGCCGTTTTCCGTCCGCCGAAACAAGCCGCGGATTTCCACCCTTTCCTCCCGGATGATCCGCCTGACGTCCTCGAGCCTTGATGCGTCAAATTCGATGGACAAAGCGCAGCCGGCCGTAATTTCCTTGGGCGTCGGACGAATGTCGATCTCAATGTCGCAGTATTCAAGCAGCATTTCCGCCCGCAGCGCCTGTTGGGTCGAATCAAAAGCAATCAGCAATGGGTCCACAGGATCCTTCGCCTCCTTACGCTGCCAAGCCCCACGTTTGTCCGCCCCGGGGCGTATAAAAACGCCAATCCATCCATATACTAGTAACAATGATGGGAGGAGGCGGGAACGGGCGGATGAGCGGATTATGGAATGAATGGCACAAGTCCGAAGCCGAAGATTCTGCACTTACATTAAAAATTCCATTCAACGAACCGTCCGTGCTCGAAAGGCTGTCGCAAAAGCTGGAGTTTTATCTGAAGCCGCTGCCTTATGACCGAAAGATCGTCATCGTGTGCGTCGGCACGGACCGATCCACGGGGGATTCGCTGGGACCGCTGGTCGGATCCTCGCTGGCCCGCGAGGCCAGTCCCCATTATGAATTGTTCGGCACGCTGGAAGAGCCGGTGCATGCGATGAACCTGAGCGAAACGCTGCAAAAAATCCATCGCTCCTTCCGGTCTCCTTTCGTCATTGCCGTAGACGCCTGTTTGGGACAAGTGTCCAGCGTCGGGTGCATCCAGCTCGGTCCCGGACCGGTGCGTCCCGGCGCAGGCGTCAACAAGGAACTGCCCCCCGTCGGGGATATTCACATCACCGGGATTGTCAACGTCGGGGGGTTCATGGAGTATTTTGTGCTGCAAAACACGCGCCTGAACCTCGTGATGAAAATGTCCGAGATCATCGCGCAAAGCCTCAAGCGGGCCATTGCCAACGTGCGCGGACGCGTCATTCCCTTTGCAATGCCAGACTGATCGCCTTTTTCTCTTCCTGGGACAGCATGTAGGCGGACTGTCCCTTTGCAATCGGCTTGGCGTACAGATAGGTCTGTTCCCTGCTGTACAGCCCGGTCAAAACGACGCCATCCTCTTCCTCGTTCACGATGGCGATGGAAAAACTGAGATCGCTGCCCGTATCCGAAAAGGCGTTGAACCGATGGACGCCCACGTTTCCCTTCATGAGCGTGAGGCGTCTTTCGTGTTTTTGCAGCGCCCCTTCATGGTCCTGCTGCGTCTTGTCCAGCTTTGCCAAATGCGCATGGATGGCCTGAATGACCTCATCCAGCTTCTGCACGCCGGTGTCCCCGACCAGCCTTTGATATTTTCTGGTCAATTTGCCGAGCTGGAGCGACAGCGCCAGATTCCAGATCAGCAGAATCAGCGTCACGATCCCGAACGCTGCCGCCAGCACCGTTTGTTCGTTCCAGTCGTTCATCTTCCGATTTTCTCCCCCGCCCTTGTATGCCTGAGTGCGCCTTGTATACTTTAGTGCACCTTGCGCCGTTTCGGCTGCCGGTTATTTCCGGAAGGCCGCGGCGATTTCCTCAATGGCCCCGATGAAGCTGTCAATCTCTTCGTCGGTCGTAAAATACCCGGGGCTTGCCCGGACTGCGCCCGTGCCGGTGGTCCCGGCCGTTTCATGGCCCAGCGGCGTACAGTGAAAACCCGATCGCACGGCAATGCCGTAATGCTGGTCCAAAATAAAAGCCGTTTCCGACGGGTCGGCCCCTTCGAGCACGAAGGAGACGACGGCCGCCCGCGGTTTGCCCGGCGCGGGGCCGAGCACCCGGACGCCCGGAATGTTCAGAAGCCCCCGTAAAAGTTTATCGGTCAAATGTTTTTCTTTTTCGCCGATTCTTTCCACCGTTTCATCCAGGACAAATTGCACCCCGGCGGAAAGCCCCGCGATGCCGACGGTGTTCATGGTGCCGGCTTCATACCGGTCCGGCCTCACGGCCGGCTGATCGGCCAGCTCCGAATGGCTGCCCGTTCCGCCGTACATCAGCGGCTCCAGCTCGATGTCCGGATGAATGTACAGCCCGCCGGTCCCCTGCGGCCCCATCAACCCCTTATGGCCGGGGAAAGCCAGCATGTCAATGTTCATCGTTTCCACGTCGATGGGCATCGCGCCCGCGCTTTGCGCCGCGTCCACGAGCAATTTGGCCCCTTTGGCCCTGGCCAGCGCGCCCAGCTCGCGCACCGGCAGGACGGAGCCGAGCAGGTTGCTGGCGTGGGTGACGGCAATGAGGGTTGTCCGGTCACGGATCGCCGCTTCCACCCGGTTGAGGTCGATTTGGCCTTCGCTGTCGGCCGGAATGTAGGTAATGTCCACACCGCGCGTCCGCCGCATGGCTTCCAGCGGGCGGCGGATGGAGTTGTGCTCCACGGAGGTGGTGATCACATGGTCGCCCGGGCGAAGCCATCCCTGAATCGCCAGGTTTAGCGCATGGGTCGTATTGAGCGTAAACGCAATGTCGTTGGGATTTGCAATATTAAAAAGGCGCGCCAGTTTCTTTCGTGCCTCAAACAAAACGCGGCTCGCCTTGACCGCCATCGCATGGCTGCCCCGTCCGGGATTGGCCGCCGCTTCATTCAAGCACCGAATCATCGCTTCCGCCACCGAAGGGGGCTTGGGCCAGGACGTTGCCGCGTTATCCAGATAAATCAGCGGTTTATCCCCGCCGCCTTGCAACATGATCACCGCCCTGAAACAGCAATAGCATACCTTAGTTTAATCCCTCTGCCGAAAGATTACAACGCGGTATGCTATCCGGCTGCGTTCGTCAGGCCAGCGCCTTCAGCATTTCCAGCAGCCTTTCCAGATCGTCTTTGCCAAAGTAGGAAAGCTCGATTTTTCCTTTGTCCCGGCCCGCCTTGATTTTCACGGTGGTCCGGAATTTTTCGCGCAGCCAGCGCTCGGCTTCCTCCAGGTACGGATCCCGCTTGGCCGGCTTCTGTTTGGCCCTGGGCTTTGCCGCCTGCGCCAGGTTTTGCACGGCCTGCTCCAGTTCCCGTACGTTCCAGCCATATTTTACGGCTTGTCTGGCCAATTCCTTTTTCTTGGCGTCATCTTTGACGCCGGCCAGCGCCCGCGCATGACCCATCGATAATGTTCCACGTGAAACATGTTCCTTGATTTCATCCGGCAGGCTCAAAAGCCTTAAGAAATTGGCGATGTGGGAACGGGATTTGCCCACTTTCTGCGCCAGCTCTTCCTGGGTCAGGGAAAACTGGGTCATGATCGACTGATAGGCGGCCGCCACTTCGATGGCGTTCAGGTCTTCCCGCTGCACGTTTTCGATCAGGGCAATTTCCATAACCTGCTGGTCGGTGTAGGTGCGGACCACCGCCGGGATCGTTTCCTTGCCCACGAGCTGGGAAGCGCGGAAGCGGCGCTCGCCCGCGATGATTTCGTAGCCCCGCAGCGCTTCGCGCACGATGATCGGCTGGATCACGCCGTGCTCCCGGATCGAATCCGCCAGTTCCCGGATCGCTTCCTCATCGAAGGTTTTCCGCGGCTGGTAAGGGTTCGGCCTGAGCTGGCTGAGCGGAATTTCAACAATCTTGTCATCTTCCTGCACCGACAGCGTGGAAAAAAGCGCGTCCAATCCTTTACCTAGCCGCCTGCTCATATCCAATCACTTCCTTCGCCAGATCCATATAAACTTCGGCGCCTTTGGACTTCGGGTCATAGGTGATGATCGACTGTCCGTGGGACGGCGCTTCGCTCAGCCGCACATTGCGCGGGATGATCGTTTGATACACTTTTTGCTGAAAATATTTCTTGACTTCCTCGATGACCTGGATGCCCAGATTGGTGCGGGCGTCGAACATCGTGAGGAGCACGCCTTCAATCTGCAAGGAAGTGTTGAGGTGCTTCTGCACGAGCCGGATGGAATTGAGCAGTTGGCTCAATCCTTCCAGCGCATAATACTCGCATTGAATCGGAATGATGACGGAATCGGCCGCCGTCAGCGAGTTGATCGTCAAAAGCCCCAGCGACGGCGGGCAATCGATGAGCACATAATCGAATTCGTGCCGGATTTGCGCCAGCGCCTTTTTCAGGCGGACCTCGCGGGACATCGTCGGCACCAGCTCGATTTCCGCGCCGGCGAGCTGGATGGTGGCGGGAATGATCTTCAGGTTATCGATCATGGTGTCCGCGATGGCCATTTTCGGAGAAATCTCATTGATCAGCACGTCGTAAATACAGTAGTTGACATCGGCTTTGTTGATGCCAATGCCGCTGGTCGTGTTGCCCTGCGGATCCATGTCCACGATCAGCACTTTGCGGTTCAGCTTCGCCAGGCACGCCCCCAGATTGACCGCCGTGGTCGTTTTTCCCACGCCGCCTTTTTGGTTGGCGATCGCAATGACTTTGGACAATCTTTTCACCTCAATCGATGCGCCCGCCAAGGGAGGCAGACGTAAATTTCTCGGAGAGCCGGATTATTTGCGCTTGGGGATTTGGATGACGATTTCGTAGTAATCTTCGCAGTCCCTTTCGGTGGCTGTGATGGGAATGCCGGAACCGGATACCATGTCCACGGACTGGCGGATTGTGTTCACGGCCAGACGCACGTCTTTCGAAAATGAGATCCGTTTCTGCTTCTTCGGCTTCTGGCTTGCTTCCAGATAGAAAGCGACCCTCGTTTCCGTCTGCTTGACGTTGAGCTCTTTTTCGATAATTTCCTTCAGCAGCTTGTTTTGCAGCTCTTCCGGCAAGGCCAGGAGCGCCCGCGCATGCCGTTCCGTGATTTTGCGCTCCAATAGCGCGTTTTTCGCCTCCTCGCCCAGCTGCAGCAGGCGGATTTTGTTGGCGATGGTGGACTGGCTTTTGCCGAGGCGCTGCGCCAGGCTTTCCTGCGTCAGCCCGTGCAGTTCCATCAGCTTCTGGTAGGCAACGGCCTCTTCCAGCGCGGTGAGGCCTTCGCGCTGCAAGTTTTCGATCAGCGCCACGGACGCGGCCTGGGCGTCGTTCATTTCCCGCACGATGGCCGGAATCGTCTCCATGCCCAGCTTGGCCACCGCGCGCCAGCGGCGCTCGCCGGCGATGATTTCGTATTTGCCGCCCCGCTGCCGCACCACGATGGGCTGAATCACGCCGTGGGTTTTGATCGTCTGGCACAGTTCGTCGATCCGCTCGTCGTCAAAGACCGTGCGGGGCTGATACGGGCTCGGCACGATGTCTTTGACCTGAATTTGCTTCACTTCTTCATGGTTGCTTTTGTCGGTTAGTCCCAGCAAACGCGAGAATGATTCCCTCATCAGACTCTGATCACCACGTTCGGTTATGTTTGCTTGTCCGCCGAAGCCGCCAATGCCGCCGCTCCAGCGACAAAAAGCGCCGCCATCCGGCGCTCCCAGCGCCCATGCGGCACACGGTTCTCTGAGGCAAGTTATGTATGATTCAACCGGTCAACTGACAACTCTATTATACTCGACGAAAACGGTTTGCGCCATGCAAAGTAAATAGATTGTTAAATCCGTTTGTGATCAGCGGCAACCCCTGCGCCTTAGGGCGCGTCCGGGTTCGTTTCCCTTCCTTAAGTCCGCAGGCCGTTAACGCCGATGGTTTGCCAATGCGCTGCGCGATCCAATTCCGCTTGTGCGGCCTCCTTTCGCGCTAACAAAAAATGTTCCACGTGAAACAGTACGGCGGAGGGGGATTGCCATGTTTCACGTGGAACATTGGTGAGGATGTGCGCTTATTTCCTTGCGGGCGGCTTGCCCTCCGGCAGCAAGGGCTGTTTTAACGGCACGCCGGGCTTGCGCGGGAAGGCTTTTGGAGTCGGCCCGTTCTTGGCAATGACGACCAGGTGCCGCACGGCGCCTTCCGACGGCAGCACAAGGCGCAGCGTTTCGCGGACGGAGCCGTTCAGCTTGCGGACGGCGTAAAAGCCTTCCTCCAATTCCTCGGCGATATCTGCGCCTTTCATGGCGACGAACAGGCCGCCAGGCCGGACGAAAGGCAGGCAGAGCTCGCTCAGCGAAGCCAGCCGCGCCACGGCGCGGGCGGTGACCAGGTCGTAGCGGTCGCGGTGTTCCGCCATCCGGCCCAAATCTTCCGCGCGGCCGTGCAAACATTGCACGTGATCAAGGCCGAGCGCCGCCACCGCCGCCTCAAGGAACCGGATCCGCTTGGCCAGCGCATCGACGATGATGACGTGCAGGTGAGGGAAGACAATTTTGAGCGGCAGGGAAGGAAAACCGGCGCCCGATCCGATGTCAGCCAGGCTGGAGACGGAGCGCATGTCGGCAGCGCGGGCCACGGTGAGGGAATCGAAAAAATGTTTTTCGTAGACCGCTTCCCGTTCGGTGATGGCGGTCAGGTTCATTTTTTCGTTCCACTCCGAAAGCAGCCGAAAGTACGTTTCAAATTGCTCCATCTTGCGCCCGGTGTCTTCCGGCGCGATGCCCGCCTGTTCCAGCCACTTTATAAACCGGCTTTGCAATTCGTCCGTCATGCTTTAGCCGCCGCCGTTACGCGATTGTAATGTTCCAGATACACAAGCAGGATGGACAGATCCGCAGGCGTCACGCCGGGCACGCGGGAAGCCTGGCCCAGGGTCAGCGGGCGGACCTGGGAAAGGTTAGCCTTGGCTTCGTTGGCCAGCCCGTGAATTTTGTTATAGTCAATGTCCTCCGGAATCTTCTTTTTCTCCATTTTGCTCAGCCGCTCCACCTGCTGCAGCTGCTTTTCGATGTAACCCGCGTACTTGATCTGGATTTCCACCTGCTCTTTCATTTCCTCCGTCAGTTCCTCGGGAGGAGGAGACAGCTTCGCCAGCATGTCATACGTGACTTCCGGGCGCTTCAGCAGCGTGATGCCGTCCACCGCGTTTTGCAGCGGCGCGGACCCGCACGCTTCCAGCATCGCCTGCACGTCCGGATCGGGACGGATTTTCAGCTCTTTGAGACGCTCGATTTCCCGTTCGATGCGCCGCTTTTTGTCCATGAACTTCCGGTAGCGCTCTTCCGAGACCAGCCCGATTTCATATCCGAGAGGCGTCAGGCGCAAATCGGCATTGTCGTGCCGGAGCAGCAGGCGGTATTCCGCCCGGGAGGTCAATAGCCGGTACGGCTCGATGGTTCCCTTCGTCACCAGATCGTCGATCATGACGCCGATGTAGCCCTGGGAACGGTCGATGATGACGGGGCTTTCCCCCTTTACCTTGCGGGCCGCGTTGATGCCGGCCATGATGCCCTGTCCGGCCGCTTCCTCATAACCGGAAGTGCCGTTGATCTGTCCTGCGGTGAACAGGTTTTTCACGAGCTTCGTCTCCAGCGTCGGCCAAAGCTGCGAAGGCACGACCACATCGTACTCGATGGCGTATCCCGTACGCATCATCTGCGCATTTTCAAGGCCGGGCACGGAATGCAGCACCTGTAGCTGGACTTCCTCCGGCATGCTGCTCGACAGCCCCTGCACATAGTACTCCTTCGTGTTGCGTCCTTCCGGCTCGAGAAACACCTGATGCCGCGGCCGGTCCGCAAAGCGTACGATCTTGTCCTCGATGGAGGGGCAATATTTCGTGCCCGTACCTTCAATCACGCCCGAATACATCGGGGAACGGTGCAGGTTCTCGCTCAAAATGCGGTGGGTTTCCGCCGTCGTATAGGTCAGCCAGCACGGAAGCTGATGCTCCGCGTGAGGCATATATTCGGTTTCAAAGGAAAAGTATTTCGGCTTCTCGTCGCCGGGCTGGATCTCCATCTTGGAAAAATCGATGGTGTCCCCGTGCACCCGCGGCGGCGTGCCCGTCTTGAAGCGCATCAGCTGAAATCCGAGCCGGCGCAGGGCTTCGGACAATTTCACGGCGGGCTGCTGGTTGTTCGGGCCGCTATCATACGCCACTTCGCCCACAATAATCCTTCCGCGCAAATATGTGCCCGTCGTCAGCACCACGGCTTTGGCGCCATACTCGGCTCCCGTCTTGGTGACGACGCCGCGCACGGTGCCGTCTTCCACGATCAGGTCTTCCACCATGCCCTGCCGAAGCGTCAGTCGTTCCTGCTTTTCGATCGTTTCCTTCATCGTCCGCGAATACAGCACCTTGTCGGCCTGCGCGCGCAGCGCGTGAACCGCCGGCCCCTTGCCGGTGTTGAGCATGCGCATCTGGATGAACGTCTTGTCGATGTTTTTGCCCATTTCCCCGCCGAGCGCGTCAATTTCCCGGACCACATGCCCCTTGGCGGGACCGCCGATGGACGGATTGCAGGGCATGTATGCCACCATATCCAGATTGATCGTCAGTAGCAGCGTCTCGCAGCCCATGCGGGCGGCAGCCAGCGCCGCCTCGCAGCCGGCATGCCCGGCGCCGACGACGATGACATCGTAATCTCCGGCATGATAACCCATCGTAATCCCTCCTTTTCCTCCCATTATTTGCCCAGACAGAACTGGGAAAAGATCTGGTCGATCAGCGACTCGCTGGCCGTATCCCCGATGATTTCGCCGAGCGCCTCCCAGCCTTCGCGGATATCGATCTGCACGAAATCGACAGGAAGCCCTTCCTCCGCCGCCCGGATCGCATCCGTCAGCGCCCTTTTGGCGCGATGCAGCGCGGCCACATGGCGGGCGTTGCTGACGTAGGTAAGATCGGACGCTTCCACCGAGCCGCTGAAAAACATGGAAGCGACGGTTTTGCCAAGTTCCGCAAGGCCGGTGCCTTCTTTCGCGGATACGGATACGATACGCCTGCGGTCGTATAGCCGCTCGATTTCGGCCGTATCCAGCCGTCGCTCCAGATCCGCCTTGTTGAGCACGACAATAACCGGCCGTTCCTTCAGCTTTTCCAGCAGCGCGCGGTCATCTTCATGCAGCGGTTCGTTCTGGTTGATCACAAGCAGGATGAGATCAGCCCCTTCCAGCGCGTCCATCGTCCGCTGCACGCCGATCTGCTCCACCACATCCTGGGTTTCCCGGATGCCGGCCGTGTCCAGAAGCCTGAGCGGAATGCCGTTTATGTTGACCGTTTCCTCTATAATATCCCGCGTCGTACCCGGTATGTCGGTGACGATCGCCTTGTTGTCCCGGGCCAGCGCGTTGAGCAGCGACGATTTTCCGGCGTTGGGGCGGCCGACGATGGCCGTCACGATGCCTTCCCGCAATATTTTGCCTTCATTGGCCGTCTCAAGCAGCTTTTCGATTTTTTCCGCCACCCGGCCGCAAACGTCCCGGATCATGGCGGCCGTCACTTCAGGGACGTCATGCTCCGGATAGTCGATGTTCACTTCCACGTGCGCCAGAAGCTCAAGAAGCTGCTGCCGCAAAGGCTTGATCTGTCTCGACAGCGCGCCTTCCGATTGCTTTCTTGCCAGCTGGAACGCGCGCTCCGAACGGGAGCGGATCAGGTCGATGACCGCCTCCGCCTGGGCGAGGTCGATGCGCCCGTTAAGAAAGGCGCGCTTGGTAAACTCGCCCGGCTCGGCCAGCCTGGCGCCATGGCGCAAAATCAGCTCCAGCACGGATTTGACCGCAATCAGCCCGCCGTGGGTGCTGACTTCCACCACATCTTCCGCCGTGTAAGACCGCGGCGCGCGCATGACCGTCACCAGCACCTCATCCAGCACCTGACCGCTTTCCGGGTCCGCGATATGGCCATAGTGGACGGTGTGGGAAGGCGCCTTGCGGAGATCGGTTTTGCTCTTAAACAGTCCGGCTACCGTATCGATGGCTTTGGGTCCGCTCACGCGGACCACCGCGATGCTTCCTTCACCCAGCGCCGTCGCAATGGCCGCAATCGTATCTTCCGTCATAGGTTTCCCACACTTTCAAAAGAATGAAAACGCCCCATCATTGGCGCCAACGATGGGGATGAACGGTTATGGGAAATGCGCGTTATTTGGGAGCGATGACCACGCGCCGGTACGGTTCTTCTCCCTGGCTGTAGGTTCTTACCTCCGGATGGTTCTGCAGCCGGGAATGAATGATCTTCCTTTCCGCCGAAGTCATCGGCTCCAGCACCATTTCCTTGCGGGTTTTGGCCACCCGCCCGGCGATGCGGTCGGAGAGCGACTCCAGCGTTTTGCGGCGCCGCTCCCGGAACTGCTCGGCATCAAGCACGATGCGAAGATGACGGTCGGAATGGCGATTGGCCACGATATTGACAAGGTATTGCAGGGAATCCAGCGTTTGTCCGCGCCGTCCGATCAAAAGGCCCAAATCGCTTCCTTTGATGTCCAGCTTGACAATGCCGTCTTCATCCTGCCGCTCCAGCGTCACGTTCAGCCCCATGGCCGCGGACACCTCAAGCAGGAATTTCATCCCTTCCTCCACGCCGTCAGGGATCACTTCCAGCTCGACTTTCGCTTCCTTGGCGCCGATCAGCCCGAACAGCCCTTTGCTCGGGTGCTCCAGCACCTTGATTTTCACCCGGTCCTCGCTGACGCCGAGTTCGGCAAGGCCGGCCTTCACCGCATCTTCCACCGTTTTGCCTGATACCTGCAGCTTTTTCATTTGGCATGGGCCCCCTTCTTGCGTTTGCCGCCGGACTTCTTCTTGCCCGCTTTTTGGGGAGCGGATTGTTCCGCCTCCTCAGGCGAACGACGCCCATACATAAAATAGTTTTGCACAATCGTGTAAATGTTGCTGTAGATCCAGTACAGGGGCAGTGCGATGGCAAAGTTGATCGCCATGACAAAGATGAGCACCGGGAACACCATCATCATGCTGCGCATCGGGCCCATCATGGCGTTCGGGTTTTGAATCGTCATCATTTTGGTTTGGATCCAGGTGGTGATGGCCGCGATGACAGGGATGATGTAATAGTACCATGGGGCCTCAATCGGCGCGAGCCCCAGCTTCAGCCCCAGGAACGTGTGCTCGTAGATCGGCTGGTTCATGTAGATGGAGTTGTACAAAGCGATGAAGATCGGCAGCTGGATGATGAGCGGCAGGCACCCGGCCAGCGGGTTCACCTGGTGCATCTGGTACAGCTTCATGAGCTCTTCCTGCTGCCTGCGCGGATCATCCTTGTATTTCTCGCGGATTTTCAGCATTTCAGGCTGCAGCTTCTGCATCGCCTGCGTGTTTTTGTACTGTTTGATCATGAGCGGCAAAATCAGCGTCCGCACGATGATCGTGAGAAGCAAAATCGCCAGGCCGTATTCGCCGCCGAACCAGCCTGCAAACGTATCCAGCATCAGCGAAAACCAGTACACCACATTCCTGATCCACCAGGAATTGCTTTCTTTCATTTCCGGTGTGGTGACCGTCTCCTGAACGGGCGAGCAGCCCGCCAGCAACACCAAGAGCGCCAGGGCGCCCAGCACGATCCACCATTTGCGACTACGCAACAAAACCGTTTACTCCTCTCTGCAATCCCCAAACGAAGGCATCCCTTGGGAAAGACAAGTCTCATGACAACTATACCATAGAAAGAATAGCAAAATAAAGCAAGGGAAACCGGCGTGAAATTACGCTTACTGCCGCGTTTTTTCCTTCCCGGGTTTGGCCCGCTTTCCGCCGCCGGCCCCATGTCTTGCGCCGCTCCCGGCGGAATTTTCCGTTCCTTTGAGCAGACCGGCCTTCCGCAGCACGTGCAGCACGCTTTTCTCCAGCTCTTTGTAACTCATTCCGACTGCCGCCTTGCGGATAATCAGGATCAGGTCCAAGTCATCCCGGATCTTGTCGGCATTGAGGCGGACGATTTCCTTTACCTGCCGGCGCAGCCGGTTGCGCACCACCGCGCCTCCCAGCTTGGCGCTGGCCGACACCCCCAGGCGAAAATGGCCGATTTCCGGACGCTGCCGCCAGTAAACCACGAACTGCATATTGGCAAAAGACCGTCCCTGACGATACACCCGGTTGAAATCTTCTCTTTTGCGAAGCCTCAGTTTCCTTTGCATACAGCAGCATCCACCATCCGGAAACGTCTCCTACCCACAAGAACTTTCCACCTTAACAGTTTTGACGGCAAAAATAGAAAAAAGACCACCCTGGCCAGTGGTCTTTGCTTTTTACGCGGACAAAACTTTGCGCCCTTTCCGGCGGCGGGCTTTCAGCACTTTCCGGCCGTTCTTCGTGCTCATGCGCTTGCGGAAACCGTGCACTTTCTTCCGCTTGCTGACGTTTGGTCTGAATGTCGGCTTCACGTTCTTTACCCCCTCCGTATAAAAACTCAGGTTTTTTCATTAAATCATTTCGCGCGGCAAAAGTCAAGGCGTGTCGCCGAAAAACCCGAAAAACGAAAAAACTTATTCACATGTGAATAAAATTTTTTTCATTATTCGAATCCCCTGTGAATTTTCCGCCCCTCTTTCACACGTTACCAACAATATCTTGTGCTGTGGAAAAGTGCCATCCACAAGGTATTGAAAAGGTGCATAACTGGCGGAAATTCATTGAATTTCGAGGGTTTCTCTGCTATCATTAGTCATGTTCTTTCCTGTGGATTTCGTCCTTTCTCCTCTATCATTATCAACAGATTGTGGATAACTTTGTGAACATTCCCCACGTGTTATGGACATGTCAACATATTATTCAGTGAATTTTGTGGATAACTTTGAAATCATACGGGCTGCTTCTCGTTCCTTCCACCTTCAACATTCCCTTTCGGTCCTGATCAGGGCAAAGGAGTGAACCGTTCATGGACAGCCGAGACAACGAGATATGGCAACAAGTGTTGTCGGTCATCCAAACCAAACTCAGCAAACCCAGCTTTGATACGTGGTTCAAGTCGACGAAAGCTTCATTCAAAAACGACGATGAAGTAATCATCACCGCGCCCAACGTATTCAGCGCCGAATGGCTGCAGTCCCGTTACACGAAACTGGTGGCGGCCACCCTGGAAGAATATTTGGGAAGGCCTGTGGACGTCAAATTCACCGTGGAAGACGCGCGTTCGTCGGAACAGGCGGCGAGTACGTATCCGCCGATGCCGGCCGTTAAAACATCATCAGTGGATGAAAACGTTTCCATGCTGAACCCTAAATATACGTTTGAAACGTTCGTGATCGGCGCCGGCAACCGTTTCGCCCATGCGGCATCCCTGGCCGTGGCCGAAGCTCCGGCCAAAGCGTACAATCCATTCTTTCTATACGGAGGCGTCGGCCTCGGCAAAACCCATCTGATGCACGCCATCGGACATTACATATTGGAAAATAACCCGCACATGAAAGTGCTCTATATCTCTTCGGAGAAATTTACGAACGAGTTCATCAACTCCATCCGCGACAACAAGCAGGAAAGCTTCCGCAACAAGTACCGGAACATCGACGTGCTGCTCATCGACGACATCCAGTTCCTCGCGGGAAAGGAAGGCACGCAAGAAGAGTTTTTCCACACGTTCAACGCGCTGCATGAGGAGCACAAGCAGATCGTCATTTCCTCGGACCGGCCGCCCAAAGAAATTCCGACGCTGGAAGAACGGCTCCGGTCGCGCTTCGAATGGGGTCTGATCACCGATATCCAGCCGCCGGATCTCGAGACGCGCATCGCGATCCTGCGCAAGAAAGCCAAGGCCGAAAACCTCGACATTCCCAATGAGGCAATGGTGTACATCGCCAACATGATCGACACCAACATCCGCGAGCTGGAAGGCGCGCTGATCCGCGTCGTCGCCTATTCCTCGCTGACCAACCAGGACATTACGGCGCAGCTGGCCGCGGAAGCCTTGAAAGACATTTTGCCGTCCGGACGCAAGCGGGTGATCACAATCCAGGACATCCAGCAGCGGGTCGGCGAATATTACGGCCTCAAGCTGGAAGATTTCAAGGCGCGCAAACGGACCAAAGCCGTGGCGTTCCCGCGCCAGATCGCCATGTATCTGGCCCGCGAGCTGACCGACTATTCCCTGCCCAAAATCGGCGACGCCTTCGGCGGACGGGACCACACCACCGTCATCCATGCCCACGAGAAAATTTCGCAGCAGCTGAAAGTCGACCAGGAGCTCTACAAGATCATCCATCATCTGACGGAAAAGATCAAAAGCCTGACATAAATTTTAAGAATCGCGGCAGTGAATAACCAAAGCGCCTATACACAACTTGTTCACATTGTGGATAGGCGTCTTTTAAGGCTTTTCGCCGCTTTTCCACAAATCCACCGTCCCTACTTTTACGGCTACCCAATTTAAAATGATACAATTATGATAGAACGTGTCCGAGGTGACTTTTGTTGAAATTGACGATTTTGCGCGACAAACTGAACGAATCCATACAAATCGTGTCCAAAGCCGTATCCTCGCGTTCCGCCATTCCGATTTTGAGCGGGATCAAAATCGACGCCGGACCGAATGGCGTTACGCTGACCGCCAGCGATACCGAAATTTCGATTCGCTGCATGATCCCGCTGGAAAACGAGACGGAACGCATTGCGACGGTGGAAAAAACGGGAAGCGCAGTTTTGCCTGCCAGATTTTTTGCGGAAATGGTCAAGAAGCTGCCGCAGGAAGAAGTGCACATCGAATCGTCGGAAAATTTGCAGACCGTAATCCGCTCCGGGCAGACGGAAATTCAGCTGGCGGGCATGGACCCGGAAGAATTTCCGGCGCTGCCTTCCATAATAGAGGAACAGGTGTTTTCCATCTCGGGAATTGTGCTTAAAGACATGATCCGGCAGACGATCTTTGCCGTTTCCACCAACGAAGCGACGCCGGTGCTGACGGGCGTGCTATGGAACCTGCGTCAGGGCGAGCTCAAATTTGTCGCCACCGACCGCCACCGCCTGGCCAGCTGCGCGGCTCCCGCCAACGGGGATGTGGAGTTTTCCAATGTGGTCATCTCCGGCAGAACGCTGTCGGAATTGGCCAAAATCATCCCCGACCAGGACACGCTGGTGGACATCGTCGTTTCCGACAGCCAAGTGCTGTTCAAACTGGATAACGTGCTTTTCCTAACTCGCATGCTGGAAGGCACGTACCCTGACACTTCCAAAATTATTCCGCAAGCGTTCAAAACAGAACTCGTCCTCAGCGCCCAGCAGCTTGCCGACGCCATCGACCGCGCCCATCTTCTGTCGCGTGAAGAAAAGACGAACATCGTCCGGCTTACGGCCATGGAAGGCGGGGACATCGAAATTTCGTCCAGCTCGTCCGAGCTCGGCCGCGTCAAGGAACAGCTTTCGGCTTCGCGCTTTAGCGGCGAGCCCCTGCGCATCGCCTTCAACTCCAGATATATGCTGGATGCGCTGAAAGTGCTGGACAGCGAAGAAATTTTCGTTGGCTTTACGGGCGCCATGAGCCCGATTATCCTAAGACCCAGCGACCACGACCGGAGCCTGCATCTCATTTTGCCTTACCGCACGACAAACTAAGAGGTGGCCGTATGCAGACCGTTGCTATCACAACGGAATACATCACCTTGGGTCAGCTGCTCAAGCTGACCAATTGCATCCATACGGGGGGAGAGGCCAAGGCATTCCTGCAGGCGAACAAAGTGCTCGTCAACGGCCAGCCGGAAAACCGCCGGGGACGAAAATTGGTGCCCGGCGATCTGGTGGAAGTGGACGGATATGGCGCGTTTGCCGTCGCAAGGCGCTGACAGGCGGCGGAAAGGAGCCTGTCCATGCTGCTGAAATCCCTCGAGCTCAAAGGATTCAGAAACTACGATTCCCTCAGGCTTTCCATCGGCGCCGGCGTCAACATCTTCGTCGGTCCGAACGCCCAGGGAAAGACCAACCTGCTGGAAGCGATCCACGTGCTGGCGCTGACCAAATCCCACCGCACGTCCAAAGACCGGGAGCTGATCGGCTGGAACGCCCAGCATGCGAAGATAAGCGCCGAGCTGGAACGCCGCCACGGCAGCGTGACGCTGGATCTCGTCATCACGCCGGAAGGCAAGAAAGCCTGGATGAACGGCCTTATGCAGCGCAAGCTCAGCACATTTGTCGGCACGCTGAACGTGGTGCTGTTTGCGCCGGAAGATCTCGACATCGTCAAGGGCGCCCCCGGCGTGCGCCGCCGCTTCATGGACATGGAGATCGGACAGGTGCATCCGGGCTATTTGCACGATTTGCAGCAATATCAGAAGGCGCTTCAGCAGCGCAACAATTTGCTGAAGCAAGGGGACGCCGCCGGCAAGTCCGCCGCCCTGCTGGAAGTGTGGGACGAGCAGCTGGCCCGCTACGGTGTTAAAATGATGCAAAGAAGGAAAAACTTCATAGAGAAACTGCAAAAATGGGCCGAAAAAATTCATGCCGGCATCACCGCGGGCGCCGAACACCTGGTGGTCACCTACAAACCTTCCTTCGGCACGGAGGAAGGAGACCTGACCGAAGATGAAACTTCTTTATTCCGGCAATTTATGTTAAAGTTATCACAGAGCCGAGAGCAGGAATTGCGCCGCGGCATGACAATGACAGGCCCGCACCGGGATGAGCTGGCCTTTGCCATCAACGGCAGGGACGTGCAGGCGTTCGGATCCCAGGGCCAGCAAAGAACGGCCGCTTTATCGCTCAAGCTGGCGGAGCTTGAGCTTATGCGCGAGGAAATAGGGGAATACCCGATTCTGCTATTGGATGATGTGCTGTCCGAGCTGGATCAGATGCGGCAGACGCAGCTCATCGAGACGTTCCAGAGCCGGGTGCAGACATTTATCACCACCACCGGTCTGGAGAGCGTCAACATGAGCCGGCTTAAGGATGCCGCAGTTTTTCATGTGCAAAACGGCACTTTGCTGCAGTAAAGGGTACGCGATTTTGCGGCGCTTCATGCCAACACGCTTTCAGGACAAGGGAGGGAGACGTCCGTGTACGTGCATCTAGGCGGGGAAAAAATCATCCGCGCTTCGCAGATCGTCGCCATCCTGGACGTTTCCATCGAGGAATCATCCGACGTATCCCGCGAATTTGTGGAGGAAGCGCAAAAAAACCGCAAGGTGGAAACCATTGGCGATGAAGCGCCGAAGTCCATCGTGGTGACGGACGAACGGCTGTACTATTCGCCGATTTCAACGGCAACGCTCATGAAACGAACTCGCTATTTGGAAGGTTAGCGGCTTAAGAAGGCGGTGAAAAGTTTGTCTGTAAACGCGCGGCAAAACACGACATATGACGAGAGCCAGATTCAGGTGCTGGAAGGGCTGGAAGCGGTCCGCAAACGCCCCGGCATGTACATCGGCTCCACAAGCGCCAGAGGTCTCCATCATCTCGTCTGGGAAGTGGTGGACAACAGCATTGACGAGGCCCTGGCGGGATTTTGCGATAACATCGAGATTATTATTCACAAAGACGATAGCATCACCGTGATCGACAACGGCCGGGGCATCCCCGTCGGCGAAAACCCGAAACTGAAAAAATCGACGCTGGAAGTCGTGCTGACGGTGCTGCACGCCGGGGGCAAGTTCGGCGGCGAAGGCTACAAGGTATCCGGCGGCCTGCACGGCGTCGGCGTTTCCGTCGTCAATGCGCTGTCGGAGCGGCTCAAAGCCGTCGTCAAGCGGGACGGACACATTTACCAGCAGGAGTATGAGCGGGGCAATCCCCTCTATCCGGTCAAAATCGTCGGCGACACCGACGAGACCGGCACGACGATCCATTTCAAGCCCGACCCGGAAATTTTCACGGAAACGACCGTTTTCGATTACGAAGTCCTGGTGAGCAGAATCCGCGAGCTGGCCTTCCTGAACAAGGGCATCCGCATTTCCATCACCGACGAAAGGACCGGCACCAGCGAGTCGTTCAAATACGACGGCGGCATCGTCGAGTTTGTCCAGTATCTGAACCGCAGCCGCGAGGTGCTGCATGAGCGTCCCATCTACGTGGAAGGCACGCGGGATCACATTGCCTGCGAAATCGCGCTGCAATACAACGACGGATATACGGAAAACATCTATTCCTTTGCCAACAACATTCACACCCACGAAGGCGGGTCCCACGAGTCCGGTTTCAAGAGCGCCCTGACGCGGATCATCAACGACTATTCCCGCAAGATGGGCTTGATCAAGGAATCGGAATCCAATCTGACGGGCGAGGACGTGCGTGAAGGGCTCACCGCCATCATTTCCGTCAAGATTCCGGAACCGCAGTTCGAAGGGCAGACCAAAACGAAGCTGGGCAACAGCGAAGTGCGCGGCATCGTGGAGTCGCTTCTGTCCGAGAAGCTGATGGAGTTTCTGGACGAAAACCCGTCGGTGGCCCGCAAGATCGTGGAAAAGTCACTGCAGGCGGCTCGGGCCCGGGAGGCGGCCAAACGGGCGCGGGAGCTGACCCGCCGCAAAAACGCGCTGGAAGTGAGCTCTTTGCCCGGCAAGCTGGCGGACTGTTCTTCGAAGGACGCTTCCATCAGCGAGCTGTTTATCGTCGAGGGCGACTCCGCGGGCGGGTCCGCCAAGCAGGGGCGCGACCGCCATTTTCAGGCGATCTTGCCGCTCAGAGGCAAAATCCTGAACGTCGAAAAAGCGCGGCTGGACAAAATCCTGAACAACGAGGAAATCCGGGCCATCATCACCGCCCTCGGCACGGGCATCGGCGAAGATTTCGACCTGTCCAAGGCCCGCTATCACAAAATCTGCATCATGACCGACGCGGACGTGGACGGCGCCCACATTCGGACGCTGCTTTTGACGTTCTTCTATCGCTACATGCGGCAACTGATCGAGGCCGGCTATGTATACATCGCGCAGCCTCCGCTGTACAAGATCGAACGGAACAAGGAAGTGCGCTATGCGCAGTCCGACAAGGAACGCGACCGGATCATCGCGGAATTCGGCGAAGGCGCCAAGGTCAACGTGCAGCGTTACAAAGGCCTTGGCGAAATGAACGCCCAGCAGCTTTGGGAAACGACGATGGATCCGGCAAGGCGCACCTTGCTGAAGGTCACCATCGAGGACGCGCTGCAAGCGGACATGATCTTTGACACGCTGATGGGCGACAACGTGGAGCCGCGTCGGGAGTTTATCCAGCAATACGCCAAATACGTGAAAAACCTGGACATATGACGGCTTTGGGGTATCCGACCGGGATACCCCCTTTCATCCGGCGGCTCGCGGCCGGGTTCCGGTTTTCTTTTTGAGGCGAGTGAGGCGAACCCGTCCGGCTTGACGGCGGCGCCGGGGCCGGATTCTGCCGTAGGCGACGCAATAGCGATATATTTTGCGAAAGATCGAGCGGTCCTTCAGCTTACGGAAAATGTACGGATCCGGTTTTGTGTTCACTTCCAGAATCCACGGATTGCGCTTTTCGTCCACCGCCACGTCCACGCCCAGCTCCTTGATGCCGGGAAACCGTTTTTCCAAGGCGGCGGCGACAGCCAAGCCGATGGAATCTAGCTTTTTGCGAAAGGCTTTGAACTCGGCCTGCGACATGTGGGGGCCGAACAAAATGTCCGGCGCCATCGGCGTGCCGCCGTTATGGTAATTTGTCACAATTTTCCGAGGATGGGCCAGCCGGCCGATCAACCCGGTGGATTCCCATTGGCCCGCCGGATTTTTCTGCACCATCAGCCGCAGATCAAAAAGCCGCTTTCCGTACCTGAGCATTTCGATGCCCTGCTGGATCAGACAAGCCCGTTTGCTGCACGCATGGTTAAGATGGGCGAACATGGTTTCAAAATCGGAAAAGCGCGTTTTTCGTACTCCGGTTTGAAAAGCGTACGGTTCGTCCGCATTCGGGTGATGCTCCACCCGGATAACGCCCTTGCCGAAGGTGCCGTATACCGGTTTGACGTAAACGAGGCCGTACTTGGCGAGCATATCTTTCAAGTTTTGCTCGGAAAAAGGAAGGGTTGCCGGCACGAGCTGTTTGACGCGGGGATTTGCGAGCAGCGCTTCGGTTTTGGCCAGCTTGTTTCTCACAAGGCGGATGGACAACGCTCAATCCAACCTTTCCCTTGGCAATATGGTATAATAATTTCATTGATTTTCTAATTTATGTCGGGATAACAGGGGTGGTGTGAGGAACCAGCCCGCGCCAGTGCCCGCATTTTTTCCACAGCAGACAGACACGTTCGCGATTAGGAGGATCTTCATGTCGGAAGAGCAACGCTCGCAAATCCAGGTCCGCGACATCAGCACCGAGATGCGGGAATCGTTCATGGATTACGCGATGAGCATCATCATCAGCCGCGCGCTGCCGGATGTGCGGGACGGGCTGAAGCCGGTCACCCGGCGCATCCTTTACGGCATGTCGGAACTCGGAATGACGCCGGACAAGCCGTACAAAAAATCGGCGCGGATCGTCGGAGAAGTCATCGGGAAATACCATCCGCATGGCGATTCCTCCATCTATGAGGCGATGGTCCGGCTGGCGCAAGATTTCTCGATGCGCTATCCGCTGGTGGACGGCCACGGCAACTTCGGCTCCATCGACGGCGACTCCGCGGCGGCCATGCGTTACACCGAAGCCCGCATGGCCCGCATTGCGATGGAGATGTTGCGGGACATCGGAAAAGAAACGGTGGATTTTGTCCCCAACTACGACGGCGAAGAGCAGGAGCCGTCCGTGTTGCCGTCGCGTTTTCCGAACCTTCTCGTCAACGGAAACACGGGCATTGCGGTGGGCATGGCCACGAACATCCCGCCCCACAACCTGACCGAGGTCATCAATGGCACCCAGGCGCTGATCCGCAATCCGGATCTGACGCCGCTCGACCTGATGGAATACATCAAGGGACCGGACTTTCCGACGGCGGGAATCATCCTCGGCCGTGAAGGCATCCGGCAGGCGTACATGACCGGCAGGGGCTCGGTCACGATGCGGGCCCGGGCGGAGATCGAAGAGGAAAACGGCCGCGCGCGCATCATCGTGCGGGAGCTGCCGTATCAGGTCATCAAAGCCCGCCTGATCGAGAAAATCGCGGAGCTCGTCAGGGAGAAAAAAATCGACGGCATCACCGACCTCAGGGACGAGTCCGACCGCAGCGGCATGCGGATCGTCATCGAGCTGCGGCGGGACGTGAATCCCACCGTCGTGCTGAACAATCTGTACAAGCATACCCAGATGCAGTCTTCTTTCGGCATCAACATGCTGGCCATCGTCGGCAAAGAGCCGAAAGTGCTGAATCTGAAGGAGATGCTGGAGCATTATATCCGGCATCAGGTCGACGTCATCACCCGCCGCACGCAATATGACTTGCGTAAAGCGGAAGAACGCGCCCATATTCTGGAAGGACTGCGCATTGCGCTGGACAACCTGGATGAAGTGATCAACCTGATCCGTTCTTCCCGCACGGTGGAAATTGCGCGCGAAGGCCTGATGAGCCGGTTCGGTTTGTCCCACGAACAGGCGCAGGCAATCCTCGACATGCGGCTGCAGCGCCTGACCGGCCTCGAGCGGGAGAAGATCGAGGAGGAATATCAGGAACTGCTGAAGAAGATCGCCGAATACAAAGCGATCCTCGCCGACGATCAGCTGAAGCTTAAGATCATCGACGAAGAGCTGGAGGAAATTAAGCAGAAGTACGGGGACGAGCGCCGCACCGAAATCACCCACGCCGAGAACGAAATTCTCGACGAGGATCTGATTCCCCGGGACGAGGTCGTTATCACGATGACCCATGCGGGATACATCAAGCGCGCGCCCGTATCCACTTACCGCAGCCAGCGGCGCGGCGGCCGGGGCGTGACGGGCATGGGGACCAAGGAAGACGACTACGTGGAGAACGTGTTTATCTCCAACACCCATCACGACCTTCTGTTCTTCACGAACAAAGGCCGGGTGTTCAAGCTCAAGGCTTACGAAATTCCGGATCTGGGCCGTACCGCCAAGGGCACGCCGATCATCAACCTGATCCAGATCGACCAGGATGAGACGATCAACGCGGTCATTCCCGTCGAGAAAATGGACGATAACCGCTATCTGTTCTTTGCGACCCGCAGCGGCATCGTGAAGAAAACGCCGCTCAATGACTACGCCAACATCCGCAAAGTGGGGCTTATCGCCATCCATCTGCGCGAGGATGACCGTCTGGTGGGCGTCAAACTGACGGATGGCGAGCAGGAGATCATCATGGCGACAATGAACGGTATGTCCATCCGTTTTCCGGAAAAGGAAGTCCGGCCCATGGGCCGTTCCGCCACCGGCGTGAAAGGCATCACGCTGGATGAAGGCGACGAGGTCATCGGCATGGATGTGGCGGATCCGGACAAGGACGTGCTGATTGTCACCGCCGGCGGCTACGGCAAGCGGACGCCGATGAGCGAATACCGCCTGCAGGGCCGCGGCGGCAAAGGGATCAAGACGCTGAACGTGACGGAGAAAAACGGTTCCGTTGTCAGCTTGAATGTCGTCGATGACGACGAAGATCTGATGATCATGACCACTTCCGGCACGCTGATTCGCATCAGCATGTCCGACGTCAACACCATGGGCCGCATTACGCAGGGCGTCAAGCTGATCAACATTCGCGACGACGATGCCGTCTCCACGGTCACCCGCGCGCCCCGGCACACCGAAGACACTGACGAAAGCAAGCAGGCGGAAGGCGGAGAATGACGCGGCGGATGACGGAAACTTCCCTCAGGTTGGATTTTTGGAAGGAGGGACCCGCATGCCGGTGATTCCTGTGCCGCAAGCGCAAGTCGGGGACCGTCTGAACAAGGATGTGCAGACGGCCCTGGGAAGCATTTTGATGGAAAAAGGACGCGTCCTGTCCGAACGGGATTTGGAAATTTTGCAGGCGTTCCTGATCCCAACCGTGGACATTACCCGGGAAGGCGCCGAAGATCTGGAACTGGCCGAAGATGAGACGGCCGCCGCAGCGCCAGCCGTCAAATACAATTCGCTGCAGCAGGAATTTATCCAGATGGAAAAACTGCTCAAGCGCACGTTCATGATGGTCGAGGGCGGCATGAAAGTGCCGGTGCTGGAGCTGCGCAACGGTCTCAAGTCGCTGCTTGACTTTATTGACGATTACAACGTGATCACCTTCAAGCCTCCCGTTACCGTTTATCAGGATGATCACCTGATCCGTAATAGCGTGCTCTGCGCGATGACATGCTATATGATGGCCAAGTGGAACAAGTTCCCCGAAAGGGAATGGATGCAGCTTTCCATTGCCGGGCTTTTGCATGACATCGGCAATGTGAAGGTGGACAAAAATATTCTGAACAAGAAGGGACGCCTGACCCCGGATGAGGTCCAGGAAATTCGCCAGCACACGGTGTACGGCTTCAAGCTTCTGGAAAACGCGACGTCGCTGAACCAGGGCGTCTGGCTGGCGGCATTGCAGCATCACGAGCGCATGGATGGCAGCGGATATCCGATGCGGGTAAAGGGAGAAAAAATTCATCCCTACGCCAAAATTGTGACCATCGCCGACGTGTATCACGCCATGACCTCCAATCGGAATTACCGAAAGGCGAAATCGCCGTATCTCGTGCTGGAGGAACTGATGTCCGAAAAATTCGGCAAGCTCGATCCCATGTATGTGGAGACGTTCGTGGAGAAAGCGACGCAGCTTCACTTGGGCGCCTTTGTCAAGCTCAATGACGGGCGTGTCGGGGAAATCGTGTTTACGGACCGGAATTATCCGACCCGGCCCATGGTGTCGATCCAGGGCACCGTCGTGAATCTGATCAAGGAACGCGACCTGCATATCGTGGAAGTGTTCGGCGCTTCCTGATTCGATTTTGACCGGCGTTTTCGTAATCTATGTCTGTTATGGGCGCCATGGCAAAAAGGAAAAAAATTCTTGTTGCATATGCCATTGGCGCCGTGCTATATTATTAAAGCCGCTTCTTGAGCGGCCATCCCAATTCGGCTGCATCG
>ERZ795043.429-NODE-429-length-37506-cov-8.094337_pt1 | contig 37506 bp, 35 predicted proteins | sample MGYA00375127_ERZ795043 | MGnify/ENA primary metagenome ERZ795043 (study PRJEB30172, sample SAMN05518447) | compost metagenome | isolation source: Feedstock adapted compost from Newby Island compost facility, Milpitas, CA | place: USA:Newby Island compost facility... | reverse complement strand
GTTGTAGCCGATGCAAAGCGACGCTTGCAACGGTCCGTGTTGACTGAGATGTTAGCCATCATTTTTTCGGTGGTGATGGTGGGGGTGCTGGCTTTTGATATGTGGGCGCTGGATTGACATTCGCCTGCTCCCTTCTTTGAGGAGGGGGCGGAGCTTTGGGTGGTGTGGCTGGAGCGGTTGGTTTTGTAGCCATTACTTAGCCTCCGGTTCTTTAAGAAACTCAACCCATTTGACATCCGCTACGTTCACGAGAAGACCCTCAATGGGTTCTAAGGGATAGTTTTTGCCATCTGCGTCGAGCCAAGACGGGCGGATGATGAAGAAATGCCCTTTCTCCGGGTCGGAGGGCCAGACCTTCGGCCAACCGTACAGCCTTCGATCGTCCTTGAAGTGAAGAACCACGTACCGTGCATGTTCCGACAAAGTGCCGCACCATTCCGAGGGGTGAGCGCTTCGAGTAGAGAGGCCGATTTTGCGCAGAATTCGGTGGAAGCGATCCGTATTGAGTACGTAGGCAATGATGACGCCGAGAGCGATTGCACTTAAGAACGAGCACACAAGGTCAGCGTCAGAGTCCCAAGGACGTAGAGCTTTCCACTGGCCTAGATACTCCAACACGACTCGTTGGATAAAAACAAGCACTCGAACCGCGAGAGAGAATATGAGCGCTTGAACCACCCGCTCAAACTGCGATGGCTTTTGATGGGACGTAAGACCGTAAAGCACCCAGGCGACCAGAAAACCCGGTAGCAGATACTGAAGTAGCGCTATGACTTCCTTGGATAGCTCAGGCATGGCTCGTGATGGCTAACGGTTGAGCTTAGGCGCCGCCGAGCGGCAAAGCCGCGAGGGCACCTGCAAGCGCAGCTTGCAGGCGGTCGCCTGGAGCGAGATGTTAGACCGGGGTTTGCCTAAAACCACGATAGATCCAACGTACAGTCCACCCGGAGCCGAACACAACCGCCACGCCTCCAAATAGCCAAGCAAGCGCAAGAAGCCAGTGGGTGCGCTGCTCCGCCGGAAAAGAAGAAATGGCCGCCTCATGCTTTTGATTGACCTTGGCGACTTCAGCGGAAAACAACTTTTGTTTTTCGCTGGGCGAGGCGGCCACTTTCTTAAGCCAAGCGATGTTTTCTTGTTCCCCTTTGTTCAACAAAGCCTCTCGGACCTGATAGCCATACACCGTTGTCTTTTCGTGCTCCGAAAGTCGTTCGGCAATCACGTCGGCGGCGTCGCTGATCCAATTGCTGTGAAGATAGTAGGCCTTCGGGCGTGTCTCATAAGCGACGAAAACAACCAACGCCGCATATAGCGCCGAAATCACGACTCCGATTCTGGACCACCCTCCCAACCTCATGCGGATCCTCTGCGGTCTAACGCCAACCATCAGCCGCGCGAGGTACGAGCGTCGGCTGCATGGTTTTGTTATGCGCATTCCCTACTTCAGGCATCCATCGGGAAATTGGTCACGAACTAGATTAAGCTCAACTCCATACTCTAACCATGCCTTAAGGCCGGCAAGGACCATCGTGTATCCACCCTTGGAGTCAATTGATTGGGCCAATACCTCACTATCATCTCCGCGGAAACCCCAGGTTGATATTCTCACCAATGTTGAATCCTCTCCACGAGGCTCGAAATTCCACTCAACCGTGGTTGCGTCGCCGTCCCACTCAATCAGTATTCTCCGATTCTCCTGGATCTCCTTCACCGTAAGAGTGTCGCCAACACCGAACATTTCCCAGTCCCAGCGCACCTTCTTTCCAGGCTCGAGCTGGCCACTGCTTTTCGTGAACCAGAATCTGGTCGTAATGTGTGGATTAATAAAGGCTTCGAAGACCTCAGGCACTGGTCTCCGGATGAGCATTTGAGCCTCCACGACGGCTAATCTGTCAATTGCCATTCAAGACCTCCACTTTGATGTAGGGGGGAGCACCCGGTGCCTTTTCCGCATAACGGTTGAAGTAACCGGCCGTTGCACGCGGCGCGAAGCGACGCTTGCAACGGTCCGTGTTGACTGAGATGTTAGGCGCTAGATTCATGAACTATCCTTTGGATGACGCATAACCTCTTTATGGATAGACGCGATCACCGGCGACACAACAGAAAGATCTTTAATAAACACGCGCCGAACAACTACTGGAGTAAACAATTCGGAAATAACTATGCCGATGACGCCAACGGCAAACCCAATACCCGGAATCAAGCCGAGGAACAAGAAAGCAATGTCGATGGCCAACAGCACCGGTCGAAGCCAAGGGAGCCGACGTATCGTCTCGCGGCGAGATGAAAACCAGCGGCGGATAAATTGCATGAGCATTCCCGATCGCGGCGCCTAACACCTAAGTTAAGCCGCGCCGCGTAGTGGAGCAACCCGCATGGCAAGCTGTACCTGCCATGTGGGTTGTGGAACGAAGCGGTGTCGGCTTGAACGCATTGTTAGAGCCCAAGCCGACTACTACTGAGACAGCTCTTGTTGAAGTTTTCTCCCGCGCGGTGAATCAAGAGGAACAAGATTCTGTGCGCCACATTGCGGGCAAGCTAGGTGCTTTGATGTGAGCCTCCAGATTGAGTAGATCAAGCCGGGGATGAGAAAGCACAACCACAACACAATCTCTATCAAGATGCTTCCCTTCGTGACCTTCTTAGCTTGCCCCATGTAGCCGCAGTTGGGACAGATTTCTGTCTTTGCCATTTCAAGTTCCCCCTGTACTGCCCATCATGGGCTCTAACGCCGGCCATGAGCCGCGCGCGTCAGCGCGTCGGCTCCATGGCTTTGTTAGCTATCACTCTGCCGCCCTCTGAGCTGAAAAGCTCGCGCAGCAGGTCATCCTCAGCCGGGAGACCACCTCGGTCAGCAATGGCGTTCCCCGCGTCCAGGAGCAGTTGCCAAGCCCTTTCCCAGTCCTCCTGGGTAATCCCCCGATGGGAGCCATGTGCCACCTTGCTTCGAATGTTGTATTCCTTCCGCACGCGCTGGAAAACGACTTCTCGCGCTTCCGCCGGACCAATGAGCTGAGCCAAGTAAAGCGCCAAACGGAAGCTCACCTCCGTGGTGACCTTAGGGAACAGTGCCTCAAGCGCACACCATATGTGGAGCAGAGACTGGTCTAGCGATGGGAGAAGTGGCGCGGCCAACGCCGCGTCCCGAACAACCTTCAGTGCGGGCTGCTTTGCCTCCAACGCCATCCACCGTATTGCCTTGCCGGCCGCCAACTTGAACTGACCGACGGTGATTCCGAGCGTGGTAGGAAGCACCTTGCATTGCAGGGAAAGCTGAACCGGCCAAGCCTCAACCGTGATGTCATTGCTCGACGGGCCTGCCTGCAGGTCAGGCAGCAGATCCTTTCGCAGACTCTCGGAGTCACGACTGTTGATCCCCGAGTAGTCATTTACCGAATGGCTCGTGGCAAACGGCGCGAGGCTTGGTGAAGCACCCACTAGGTAGGCGCCCAAGAATAGAGAGTTGAGACGCTCCACCGCCTGGCCTAGATCCTCCGCTTCCACTCGAATCTCTAGGTTGCACCGCGAAAGCAGAACATCCATCAACTGGTATGGAAGATGTAGGCGATGGCGTGAGGCCAGCGTGGCTAAGTCAAAGACAGTTGTCTCCCGCTTCCTACGGATCAAAGCAAACGGGGGCTCTACGACGGAATCGAACTCTTCCGCGGGACGCCAGAAGAGCACGGGAAAGTGGAATTTGTGCTTCGGCACTGGCACGAATCCTAATAGTGATAGCTAACTCTAAATAGACGCCCTAAAAACATGTACAAATATACACTACAGAGGTGTATATTGTTCCGGCTGCCCGGTTACGTCCTTGTTTCCTCAGTGGCTTCATTTTGGAAGGCACCCTAAACATGAACGACAAACGCACCCCTGCGCGGCCGCGCCTGCTGGACCAGGTCAGGGACCGTCTGCGCGTACTGCACTATAGCTATCGCACCGAGCAGGCCTATATCGACTGGATCAAGCGCTATGTCCTTTTTCACGGGAAGCGTCATCCGTCGGAGATGGGAGCGCCGCATGTCGAAGCATTTTCGACTCATCTTGCCGTAAAGTCTCACGTCCCGGCCTCCACGCAGAATCAGGCCAAAAGCGCGCCGTTGTTTTTGTACAAGCAGGTGCCTGGGATCGAGCTCGATTGGCTGCAGGATGTACCGCATGCCAGGCGCTCGGTTCATCTGCCTGTGGTGCTCACGCCTGAGGAAACGCGCGCTGCTCGCCCGGCTGAGCGGAACGCACTGGCTGATGGCAAGCCTGATTTACGGTTCGGGTTTACGCCTGATGGAGGCGCTTCGCCTGAGGGTGAAGGACGTGGACTTCGCGCGCAGGGAGATCATCGTTCGCGACGGCAAGGGCGCCAAGGACCGCGTCACCATGCTGCCCGCGCGTTTGCTCGAACCGCTGCGGCTCCATCTGGAAAAGGTCAAGGCCCTGCATGCGGAGGATCTCGATGCAGGGTACGGCGAGGTGTATCTGCCGCATGCGCTGGCGCGGAAGTACCCGATGGCGGCCCGTGAATGGGGCTGGCAGTACGTTTTCCCCTCGACGAAGTTATCCGTCGATCCGCGCTCCGGCGTCGTGCGACGCCATCACGCCGACGAGAAGAATCTGCAACGCGCGATGCGAAAGGCGCTGCACGAGGCCGGCATCGTCAAGCCCGCGACGCCGCACACCCTGCGTCACAGTTTTGCAACTCACCTCCTCGAATCCGGTCACGACATCCGCACGGTACAGGAACTGCTGGGCCATGCGAACGTGAAGACAACGATGATCTATACCCACGTGCTGAATCGCGGCGGCCGCGGCGTGACGAGTCCGCTGGATCGCTGAGGGCTTGCGTGCGAGTCAGGGCGTCACGCCGGCGTTGATGCCGCGCCGTGTGCCGACCGCGCCGAGATAGAACAATACGTCGCCCGACACCGAAACCATGCGCGCGAGCACGACGGCCGCGAGCAGGTCGGCCTGATCGACGAAAGCCGCGAGCAGGAAGTAAAGCGCCATTTCGCGCACGCCCACTCCCGCCGGCGCGCCGGGCGTGACGAAGCCCGCCACCCAGCCGAGCACGTAGGCGCCGCACACGCCGAGCGCGTACGGTGCGAGCGCGGCATCCGGTACGAGCAGCAGCAACACGATGCAGAACGACACGCTCGAAACGCCTAGAAAACCCGCATAAGCGCAGAGCGCGGTTGCGGCATGCGTTCCGAGCGTGCGGCGCACGAGCAGCACCGCGAGCATTGCGCACGCGACGAACAGCAGCGCAGCCAACCATTGTGACCATTCCGGCGCGACGAACGGAAGCGCGAGCGGCACGAACAGGGCGGCCGCGCACAGCAGCACGCCGAGTTCCCACACCGTGGATTTGGCGACGGGCCAGGCGGGCAGGCTTTCGGCAACGGCCAGCGCCTGCCGCCCGATCAGATGCACGACGTTCGAGGGCACGTACTTGGCGATCTGCGAAATGCCGTAGATGCGGATCGCCGCGGCGGGCGCGATCGTCACGCCGTGATGTTGCAGCAGCGCGCGCCAGCCGAGCGCGAGCAGCAATCCGCTGAGGCCGCACGCGATGGCGAGCAGGAGCAGCACGAACCAGTCCTCCGCGCCGAGTCGTGCGAGATCGATCTGCTCGCGGTATTGCGCGAGCTTGAGCGCCACGAACAGGATGCCGGCAATGCCCAACCCGCTGCCGAACCAATGCAGCATCCGCCTGGCCTGGGTGGGGTCGGGCTTCATGCCTCGCGCTGCCTGCACAGCAGCATGGTCCAGGGAACGGGCGTGCGGACCGTCACCACGTCGAAGTAACGGCCGACGAGCGCGGTGAACGCGCGCGTGGACCAGCGCTGCACGTGGCCCGGCGTGTTGCCCCAGTCGCGCCAATAGCGCCCGCGCGCCATGTTCATGAGACTCCAGATCGGCTCGCGCGGCACGCTGAGGATGAGCCAGGGATCGGCCACGCGCCGCAGCGCCTGCAGTCCCGCGTGCGGATCGTCGAGGTGTTCCAGCACTTCGCAGCAGACCACGAGCTCGGCGCGATGGCGTTCGGCCCGCAGGTCGTAGATGTTGCAGACCTCGAAAATCCCGCCCTCGATGTCGCGCTCGCGGGCGTTGGCCCGCGCGAGCTCGACCGCAACGCGCGAGAAATCGCTGCCGCGCGCCTGGATGCCCTGCGCGCGCCAGCGCAACGTCCAATAGCCCTCGCCGCAACCCACTTCGTGGATCTCGCGCGGCCGCACTTCCTCCACCAGCGCGGTGAGCGAGCGCTCGAAGCCGCGCATCAACAACCGCACGATGGGATTGCGCGAGTTGTACTTGTCGTAGGTGTTGCCGACGACGATGCCGTCCTCGGTGAGGCCCTGGGAAACTCTCATTGCGGTAACGCTCCTCCGGCGCGGTCGTTCAGCGATGCAGCGAACGGACTTCCTGCGCGACGTGATCGGCCGGCCGCTGCGGCAGCGGCGCGGTCTGGTCGCTCATGACGTTGACCTTGTAGCGCACGTCCTCCAGCAGCTTGCGGTTGGCGGCGAGCAGATCGGCGACGAAAGCCACGAGCAGGGTCTGGAAACCCATGCCGAGCAGCACCGAAGCGAGGATCAGGGACTGCACATGGCCGCTGCCGTCGCCGGTGAAGTAGTAGTACAGGAACCGCAGGCCGATCAGAAATCCGGCCGCGAACAGCACCAGGCCGATGGTGCCGAAGAACCGGAACGGCCGGTACACCACGAAGATGCGGACGATGGTGGCGATCGACTTGTTGATGTACGAGGGGATGCTCTTCACCAGCCGCGAGGGGCGCAGGTCCTCGTTGACGCGGATCGGCACCGAGCGGATAGCCATGTTTTTCTGCCCGGCCTGGATGATGGTTTCCAGGGTGTAGGTGTATTCGTTGAAGACCACCAGATGCTGCGCGGCCTCGCGGCTGAAGGCGCGGAAACCGCTCGGCGCGTCGGGGATGCTGGTGCGGCTCGCCACGCGCACCACGTAGGAACCGAGCTTCTGCAGCATCTTCTTGAGCGGCGAGAAGTGCTTGATCGACTCGATGGGCCGGGCGCCGACGACGATGTCCGCCTGTCCGGTGAGGATGGGCGTGGTGAGCTTGGGAATGTCCTCGGCGCAGTACTGATTGTCGGCGTCGGTGTTGACGATGACGTCCGCGCCGAGCCGCGTGCAGGCCTGCAGCCCCGTCATGAAAGCGCGCGCGAGTCCGCAGTTGCGCGTATGCCGCACGACGTGGTCCACGCCGTGCTGCAGCGCCACGCGCACCGTCTGATCCTCGCTGCCGTCGTCGATCACCAGCCATTCGACCACGTCGAAACCCGGCACTTTGCGGGGCAGCGCGGCGAGCGTGACGGGGAGCGTCTCGGCCTCGTTGTAGCAGGGGATCTGGATGATGAGTTTCATCGGCTGACCTCCGTCATGCGGGGTTCGGCGAGCGCCCCCGTCGTCCGGCCTTGCGGACGCGGCGCGCGTCCGCGATACCGGGCGAGCGCGGCCCGCCACAGCGCGTGCGCGAGCACGGCGAACACGACACAGGCGACCGGCTGCAGCGGGTCGCCGTAACGCGGAATGAAGTGGGTGAGCAAGGCGTAGAAGACGACGAGCGCCATCGCGGGTGCGGCGTAGGCGAACAGCCACCAGCGCCGCCTCACCGCCGCATAGCCGATGCCCGCGAGCAGAACCAGGAACACGTAGGGCGCGCCGCGCCACAGGAAGAGCGGCGTGGTCGCCAGATGCGCGCCGGGATCGGCGCGTATCAGTTCGAACGCGCGGCGTTTGAGCATGTCGTCGATCGCGAGGACGTCGGCCTCCGGATGGCGCAACTCGAGCGCGGTGCGCATGGCCTTCGCCTTGGCGAAGTAGCTCACTGCCCCGTCCACGTCGCCGGTCGTCGGCGCGCTGCGGTCGCGCAGGTCGGCATAGCGCACGAGCCGCACGAGCCGTCCGCCCGCCTGGAGGTCGCGCTTGTCGAAGCCGGTCAGCCGGCCGGTGATCCAGCGCAGGGGCCGCGGGGCATAGGCGAACCACGCACCGCGATACTCCTCCGCGCTCATGCCGTTCTTCAGCGCACGGGTGAGCAGGACCTGGCCGCCGCGCGAGGACAGCGTGAGCCGGTCGAAGTGCAGATAGTTGCGCACCATCCAGGGGGCGATCGCGAGCGCGAGCCCCAGCGCCGCGACACCGGCCGCGCGCAAGGCGAAGTCTTCCCGCGCACGCAAGCGCCGCCAGGCGCCGACGGCGGCAAGGCAGAGGATCAGCCCGACCGCCGCATAGAGAAACGCGGCCTTGGTGAGCGCCACCACGCCGGCGAGCAGACCGGTCGCGAACATCCAGCCGATGTGGCGACGGCGTACCGCTGTCGCCGCCGCGGCGCACGTCGCCGCAAGCAGCGCGGCGGCCGCCACTTCCGAGTAGAGTCCGTTGTAGTGCTCGGCCAGTCCCAGATCGGCCGCGACGGTGCCGAACGCGGCCAGCGCATAGGAGCCGGTATAGCGCGCCACGGTGACAAACACGATCACCGACAACACCACACCCCAAAGCATGTTGGAGCGCTTGAGCGTCTCCGCGTGGATGTCCACGAGCTGATCGAGGGAAGGCTCTTCGAGCGAGGGCAACGCGCTGATGTAGGCCGCCAGCACCAGAATGGGCACCGGCTCGCGATACTCCGAAGCTTCGGGGGCCGTCTGTCCGGGCGCGTCGTCGATGGAAATCACGCCGTGATGCACGAGGTTGTAGGCGGCGGTGAGGTTCTCGTAGGCGTCCGGCTGGATCAGCGGATATTCGTTGGTCCGGTTGGACCACAGCAGCGCCAATACCGCGGCCGTGCCGATCACGAAGAGCGCGCGCGTCCAGGATCGCGGCAGTCTCATCGCCCCGCCTCCATCAACGGCGCCTGTGCGAGCTCCGTCTCGCGCGTCCGGCGTCCGGCACGCTTACGCAACGTTCGCCAGGCAGCATGCGCGAGAATCGCGAACACGACGGCGGCGACCGGCCAGGCCGGTTCGGCGTAGCGCGGAATGAAGTGCGAGACGGCGCCGTAGAAACCGAGGAGCAGCAGCGCCGGCGCGACGTAGACGCACAGCCACGCCTGCCGCCGGTAGCAGGCGTAGACGAGACCGACGCCCAGAATGAGCAAGGTGTAGGGCGCGCCGCGCCACAGAAACAGGGGTGTCGTCGCCACGTGCGCCCACGGATCGGCGCGCAGCAATGCCATCGCCCGCGCCTTGAGCATGCGGTCGATCTCGACTTCGCTCGCCTGCGGATGCAGCCGCTCCAGCTCGGTACGCATCGCGTTGGCGCGGGCGTAGTAACTCACCGCCTGCTCGGGTCTGCCCTGCTCCATCGCCGGCCGGTCGGCGGGGCTGGCGAAACGCACGAGACGCACGAGCCGGCCGCCGTCCTTCAAATCGCGGTCGTCGAAGCCGGTGAGCTTCCCGGTAAGGCGCCGCAAAGGCCGCGGCGCATAGGCAAACCACGCGCCGCGATATTCCTCCGCGCTCATGCCGTTCTTGAGCGCGCGCGTCAGCAGCACGATGCCGCCGCGTCCGCTCAAGGTCGGGGTGTCGAAATGGATGTAGTTGCGCAGCATCCACGGCGCGACCACGATCCCCATGCCGAGCACGAGCGCGAGCGGCGCGTAGGGTGTCACCGCCTCGCTCGCGCGCAGCCTGCACCACAGCCGCCATAGGATCAGTCCGGCGATGCATACCAGCGCGACGTAGAAGAACGCCGCCTTGGTGAGCGCCATGGCGCCGAAGAGCAATCCGGCGAGCAGCCAGTAGAACGGCCTGCGCCGTTCGACGGCAAGCGCCGCCGTCGCGCTCGACAAAGCGAGCAGAGCCGCGGCGGCGATTTCGGAGTAGAGGAAGTCGTACTGATAGGCGAGCTGCGCATGCACCGCGAGGGTGCAGAACGCCGCCCAGCCGTGCGAGCCAGTCCAGCGCAAGACGCTGCCGTAGAGCACCAGGGTCAGCAGCACGGCCCAGGGAATGTTCGAGTACTTGAGCAGGCGCGCGGGTGCGCCGCTCGCGAGTTCCGCAAGCGGTGCCTCCCCCAGCAGCGGATCGATCGCCGCGAGATAAGCCGCGAGCGCAAGGATCGGCAGCGGCTCGCGATGCTCCGAGGGTTGCGGCGCCGCATCCGGCGCGTCCTCGATCGACATGACGCCGTGATGGACGAGGTTGTAGGCCGCCGTCAGGTTCTCGTAAGCGTCGAACTCGATCGGAAAGCCGGTCGCGCGGTCGATCCACAGCCAGGCGAGCGCACCGAAAGTGAGCGCGAAGACGAGCGCGCCCCAAGCCCGTGCGCGCACCGCACTGTGCGCGCCCTTGGAGGCGTCAGGCATAACGCCCCTGCGGCGCATGCCGCGGCAGCGCCCGCTCGTTCATCCGCATCAGCGCAAGCATGTAGAGCAGCATGTTGGGGTTCCACCAGATCCGCACGCCCGCCAGCAGCCGCAGCCAGCGCAGCATGAGCGGCGGCCGGCGCCACGCGCCGTACCGGATCAAACTCGGAGCAAGGCTCGCGCCGAGCAGCATGCGCTGCACCGGTCCCATATGCCGGCGCGCGCCTTTGGTTTCGAAGGGAATGTGCGCGAACTCGGGGTAGGCGCGCAGGATGGTATCGGTGTGGAAACGCTGGTCGCCCACCAGCTCGAAGGGCAGAGAATCGAGGAAATTCCAGACCGCTTCGTCCAGATAAGGTGTATCCACCCGCAAGCCCTGGAACAGCACGAAAGGCTGCAGCGCGATCTCGCGCCGCGTGCGATTCCAGAAATAAAAAGATCGTAAAGGATTGTGATGGCCGCGATGCCGCTCCAATTCGACGAGCAGACGTTCGGTCGCGATTTCGTCAGACAGCCGTCTTGCAAGATCGTCGTCGACAGCGTGCTGCCAGCCGCGCACGGACGAACGCCAGTCGTGGAACAGGCGCGCCGCGACCCGTTTCAGCTCGCCGCGCCGGTACCATTCGTGCACTTCCGCGCTCTGGAACAGGCCCGCCGACATCACGTCGCCGCCGATTCCGTCGAAGACAACGTCGGCATTCGCACGCAGCCAGTCGGTGAGCGGCGGCAGTTGCGCATGTTCGTCGGCGCACATCGCGCATTCGCGCAGATTGCGCAGGATGTTGCGCACATAGAAGCGCGGCTGCGGCAAGACCACATGCGGCGTGCCGAGCGCGGCGGCGAGCAGCGTCGCGATGCGCGCGTCCTCGTCCGGGCGTCCCGGCAGATGCATGAGCGTGACGTAAGCCTGAGGCCGCACGCCGAGCGCGTGGAGCGCGAGCGCGATGTGGCGGCTGTCGCGCCCGCCGGACAGCGGCACGCACAGGCGGCCCTCCAACGGCAGGCAGCGTTCGACGGCGGCGCGCAGCAGCGCCGCGTAACGGTCCATGGCTTGCGTGCGCGCCAACGTGCACGGCGGGTTGTAAGGCAGGCCGCCGTCTTCCACGCGTACGCCCCGTTCCGCGTCCCAGCGCAATACGCTGCCCGGCGCGAGCTGCTTCACGCCCGCGAAGGGTGTGTCCTCTCCGATGAAGAAACCCAGCCGCAGGAAGACCGCCAGCGCCGGATAATCGAGCTCGAAGCCTTCTTCGAGCAGCTCGAGCGGCGAAGTGGCGAGCGCGACGCCGTGAGGCCGCGCGCGCCAGAAGACCGGATGCACGCCCAGCGCGCATACCCGTGCATGCAAGCGTTCGCCGTCCCAGTCCCATTCGCTGTAAGTCTGGGTGTTGCGAAGGCTGTAATGCGTCCGGCCGCGCGCTTCGATACGCCCGCCGCGGCCGGACAGGTACAGCGCGCTCATCGGCGGACCTGGCGTTGCACCCTCGACGGACGCGGCAGCGTCTTGCAGAGGCTGTGTTCGGCCGCGGTGGCCGAAAGCATGCGCGCCACCTCCGGACGCGCGCATACGGCCGTCACCTGCTGCAAGGCGAGCGCGCCCGATACCTCCGCCCACTGTCCGAGCTCCCGGGCGATGTCGTCGTCGGGACTCAGCATGCGGTTCGCCGCGATGGCGGGAATGAAGCCGTCCTGCAAGTCGCGCAAGGTGAGCGGCTCGTTCCTGGCGACGATGAAGTTCTCCGTCATCTGGATGCGGCGCGGCGCGCCGCGGTAGCGCTGGATCGCCACGGCCGCACCGAGCGGATTGATGAGCAGATTGCGCTTGAACTCGACGTTGCCCTCGGCATGGAACAGGGGTTCGTGCGGGTTGGCGTAGAAGACGTTGCCTTCGATGACATAGCGGTCTTCGCTGCCCGGCCCCGCGGGCGGCAGATGGCCGAGCAGCAGATTCGGCCGCGCCCAGCTGCCCCCCGACGCGTCGTTCGCCTTGGAGAACACGTTGCCGCGGATCACCGTCACATGATGGCCGTCCGGCAGGCCTTCGCGCACGGGACGCACGTTCTGCTGCTTGATCTGCAGGTTGTAGCCCAGCGTGTCGAGGATCACGTTGTTCTCGATCACGCCGGCGACGAAAGGCGCGGTGCCGTCGGAGTTGCCGAGGTACATGCCCGTGCCGGCGCCGATGATGAGGTTGTCGCGGATGGTCCAGAACGCCGCCGGCGCCTTGGTGGAAATGCCGACGATGCCTTGCGATTCGCCGTGGCCGACGATGGTGAGGCCTTCCAGCACGATGTGATGCACCACCGCCCTGCCCTGCTCGGCCTTCACCGCATCGACGGGCAGATTGCGGCCGTCGAGCTTGAGATTGCGCACCACGAGGTGGCTGGCGTCGCGCAGGCTCACGGTGTTGCGGCCTTCCACGCCGAGCAGCACCGCGGGCCGCTCGGCGTCCGCGCTTTCGATGACGATCGGCGCCTTGGGCTTGCCGTGCAGGCCGTGCAGCGGCAAGCCGCCCAGATATTCGCCCGGCGCGAGCAGCAGCCGGTCGCCGGGCTGCAGGGTCTGCAGCTTCTCCAGATAGTCGTCCGGCGTGGCCGGCACGTCGGCGGCCTGCGCGAACGCCGCGCAGGCCAGGAGCCACACTGCGCAGAGGATGCGCGTGCGGGAGAACGAGAGGTATCGCATGGCGCCTCCTAGACCAGCATCTCCAGCGGCGGGGGATGGCCGAGGAAGCCGAGCGGGCTGGCGCTGTAGCCGTAGGCGCCGGACATGAACACCACCACCAGATCGCCCGGCTCGGCCTGCGCGAGCTCCATGCGGTCGGCCAGCACATCCAGAGGCGTGCAAAGCGGTCCCACCACCGAGGCGATTTCGCGTTGCGGGCTGTCCATCTTGTTGCCGATCGCGACCGGATAGTTCTTGCGCAGCACCTGTCCGAAATTGCCCGATGCGGCGAGGTGGTGATGCAGCCCGCCGTCGGTGACGAGAAAAACCTGGCCGCGCGAAAGCTTGCGGTCGAGCACGCGGCACACGTACACGCCCGCTTCGCCCACCAGATAGCGTCCGAGCTCCAGGACCAGCCCGGCCTCGGGCAGCAGTTGCGCGGCACGCTCGACGAGTCGCGCAAGATTCGACGCGACGGGCGCGAGATCGAGCCGCCGCTCGCCGGGGAAATAGGGAATGCCCAGCCCGCCGCCGAGATTGAGCACGCGCACCGGCGCCGGCGCGTGTTCGGCCAGGCGCAGCGCCAGATCGAAAGCCTGCCGCTGCGCGTCGCAGATGGCTTCGGCCTTGAGGCTTTGCGCGCCCCAGAACAGATGAAAGCCTTCGAACGCGAGCCCCGCCGCGCCGATGCGTTCGAGCAGTTGCGGCACGCGTTCGGCATCGACGCCGAAGGGCTTGGCGCCGCCGCCCATCTTCATGCCCGAAGCCTTGAGCTCGAAGTCCGGATTGACGCGCACCGCGACGCGCGCCGGCACGCCGAGCTCGCGCGCGATGCCTTCGAGCAGCTCCACTTCACGGAACGATTCGAGATTGATCAGCACGCCGGCGGCAACGGCCTGCCGCAATTCCACGGCGGACTTGCCGGGCCCGGCGAAGCTGATGTCCTGCGGATCGGCGCCGGCGTCGAGCGCGATCCGCAATTCGCCCGCGGAGGCGACGTCGAGGCCGTCCACCCAGCGCGCCATATGGCAGACGAGCGCCGGCATCGGATTGGCTTTCATCGCGTAATGCAGCCTCACGCCCGGCAGGGCGGCGCGCAGCGCCTGCACGCGCTCCACGATGAGCCGGCGGTCGTAGGCGTAGAAAGGCGTGCGGCCCGCCGCCTCGGCGAGCAAGGTGAGCGGCTTGCCGCCCACCACCAGACAGCCGTTCTCCACCGGGAACTGCGTCATCGGCGCATGCCGCGGCGCCGAGGCTTGCGCGGGCAGCGGCGCGTTCATGCCGCCGCTCCGAACGCGTGTTTGAACTCGGCCGAAATCGTCTTGCGGTCGAGCTTGCCGTTGGGATTGCGCGGCAGCGGGCCCGGACGCACGTCGATTTTCGCCGGCACCATGTAGGCCGGCAGATGCGTGCGGCAGGCCATCATGAGCGTGGCCGCGTCGAGCGTGGCGCCGTCCTTCGGCGTGGCGACGACGACGATCGCCTGGCCGAGCGTGGGATGATCGACCCCGAACGCCACCGCCTCGCCGACGAGCTGCGTGCCGTAAAGCACTTCCTCGATCTCCGTGGGACTCACACGGTAGCCCGAGGTCTTGATCATTTCGTCGCGGCGGCCGACGAAATAGAGATAGCCCTCCTCGTCCATGCGCACGGTGTCGCCGGAAAACACCGCGATCTCCGGCAGCACCAGCCCGGGCTCGCGCCCCGGCAAAGGTTTGTAACGTTCCGCGGTCTTCACCGGGTCGTTCCAGTAACCCATGCCGACCAGCGCGCCGCGATGCACCAGCTCGCCCGGCTCGTTGGGCGCGCAAGGCGTGCCGTCCTCGCGCAGCACCAGGATTTCGGCGTTGGGAATGGCTTTGCCGATGGAATCGGGCCGCCGGTCCACTTCCTCCGGCGGCAGATAGGTGGAGCGGAAGGCCTCGGTGAGGCCGTACATCAGATAGGGTTTGCTGCGCGGCAGCCGCGCCCGCAGGATTTTGAGCGTTTCCAGGGGCATGCGCCCGCCGGTGTTGGCGAAATAGCGCAGGTGCTCGTCGATGCCTTGCGGCCATTCGAGCTGCGTGAGTTGAATGTAGAGCGGCGGCACCGCGGTGAGCCCCGTGACGCGATGGCGCACGAGCGCGTTCAGCACGTCGCGCGGCAGGAGATAGTTCAGCAGCGCCACGCTCGCGCCGGCGTGGAAGGCGGTGGTGAGCTGGCTGAACCCGGCGTCGAAGGAAAGCGGCAGCGCCGCGAGCAGCACGTCGTCGGCGTTGTTCTCGAGATAGGACGCCACGCTCTGCGCGCCGCACACCATGTTCCGGTGCGAAAGCACCACGCCCTTGGGCTTGCCGGTGCTGCCCGAGGTGTAGAGGATCGCCAGCATGTCGGTGTCGATCACGCGATGGCCGGCCCGCTTCGGCGCCTCCATGAACGCTTCCCAGCGATGCAGGTGCAGGTCGGCGACCGGTTCGGGCGCTTCGGCCGCACCGCACACCACCACGTGGCGCAGGTCGCGGCATTGCGCGAGCTCCGCGCGCAGGGGATCGAGCCGCTCCCGCGAAGTGATCAGCACGCGCACGTTGCAGTCGCGCAGGATGTAGCCCACCTGCTCGGCCTTCAACAGCGGATTGACGGGCACGAACACCGCGCCGGCCGCGGCGGTGCCGAAGGAAGCGATCACCGTCTCGAAACGCTTTTCGAGAAAGATGCCGACGCGCTCGCCGCGCGCCACACCGAGATGCATCAGACCCGAGGCGAAGACCTCGATCGCCTCGTACAACGCGCCGTAGTCGAGCGTGCGTTCGCCGTGGATCAACGCGGTGCGTTCGGGCGCGCGCAGGGCGGCGTTGCCCGGAAGGTGATGCAAGAGGGTTTCCATCATCGGCTGTGCTCGGGAAGCGGGTGAAGGAACGCTGCAGGGGATGCCTGCGCGTTGCACGATGCATGCCGCATCGCGCTGCGAAGATCGGTATGCCGCGAGTCTAGCGAGCGCATCCCTTCCCTCTTGCAAGGGCAACATATTTTGACAATGTGCACGGGGACGGCCGGCACAATGTCGCTCTCGTACGTCATGGCGCTTACATGACGATCGACGTCCTCGCAACAGGGAGAAGCGCGCGTTGGCTATCAGACAACAGGTTGCCGCAACGCTCGAAAGCGTGCTCGGTATCGACGGAAGACTGGCGCATGCCGCCGACGACACGCCGCTGCTCGGCGCCATTCCGGAGCTCGACTCGATGGCCGTCGCGAACGTGCTCACGGCGCTGGAAGAGCAGTTCGGTTTCCTCATCGAGGACGACGAAATCGACGGTTCGGCCTTCGCCACGCTGGGCAGCCTGGTTGCCTTCGTGCAAGCCAAGCTCGATGCCGAACAACGAAACCCGCTTTCCCTGCCGCAAAGCTGATTCCGTTTCCGTGGACGCGTTCTATCTTCCGACCGAGCGCGGTCAACGCTTCTGCGTACTGCATCCGGCCGAGGGCACCCGGCGCGGCGCGGTGCTGTACGCGCATCCCTTCGGCGACGAAATGAACAAGTCGCGCCGCATGGCCGCGCTGCAGGCGCGAGCCTTCGCGCGCAGCGGCTGGGACGTGCTGCAGATCGACTTGTACGGCTGCGGGGACAGTTGCGGCGAGTTCCGCGACGCCACCTGGGAAACCTGGATCGGCGACGTGCGCACGGCCTGGGAGTGGATGGAACGGCGTACGCAGGCGCCGGTGTGGTTGTGGGGCCTGCGCACCGGCTGCCTGCTCGCCGTCGCCGCCGCGCGTGCGCGCGCCGCGCCGGCGCAACTGCTGTTCTGGCAGCCGGTGCTGTCCGGACAACGCTATCTGCAGCAGTTTTTGCGCACGCGCCTCGCCGGCGAGGCGATCGAGGGCCAGGCGCGGCGCGATACGGCGGCGCTGCGCGAGGCGCTCGCGCGCGATGGCGTGCTGGAGGTGAGCGGCTATGCGCTGTCGGCGGATCTCGCGCAAGGCATGAATACCGCATGGCTGGAGATGCCGCCGCGCGGGAGCGAAGTGCGCTGGATCGAAGTGCTGCCCCATGCCGGGCAGCCGCTCAGCGAAGCCGCGCAAAGGCAGGCGGCATTGTGGAACGGCGACGGCTGTCGCACGAGCACGACGACAACGGTCGGGCCGCCCTTCTGGCAGACACAGGAAATCAGCGAATGTCCGGCATTGATCGCCTCCACCATTTCTTCGATGCCGCAGTAGCGCCCGGCGTGACCGAACGGCCACTGCTGTTCGAGTGCAAAGGCGAGCAGCTGCTGGGCGTCCTGGCGCAGCCCGAACGGTCCTGCGACTGCGGCGTGCTGATCATCGTCGGCGGGCCGCAATACCGGGCGGGCAGCCACCGCCAGTTCGTCACGCTCGCACGGCATCTTGCGGCGGCGGGCTATGCCTCGCTGCGTTTCGATTACCGCGGCATGGGCGACAGCGGCGGCGACGCACGCGACTTTCGCGAGACGGCGGCCGACATCGCCGCGGCCTTGCGGGCTTTCGCCGCGGCTGCGCCGCACGTGCGGCGTTTCGTGCTGTTCGGGCTGTGCGATGCGGCTTCGGCGGCGCTGATGCACGGCGCGGCATTGCCGCAGGTCGCGGGCATGGCGTTGCTCAATCCCTGGGTGCGCAGCGAGACGACGCTGGCACGCGCCCAGGTCAAACACTATTACCGCGCACGTCTCGCCGACCCCGCTTTCTGGCGCAAGCTGTGCGCAGGCGAAGTGAAGCTGGGCGACACGGCCGCCGCTTTCGCGCGGCGGCTGGGCGTCGCGCTGCGGCCCGCGGTGCGGCCGCGCGGGGATTTCCGCGAGAAGATGGCCGACGGCATGCTGCGCTTCCGCGGGCCGGTGCTAGTCGTGCTAAGCGGCAGGGATCTCACGGCGCAGGAATTCCGCGAACACGTCGCAAGCGACCGCGCCTGGCAAAAAGCGTTGCTGCGCGCCGAGGTGACGCGCATCGATATCGAGGAGGCCGATCACACTTTTTCGCGTGCGGCATGGCGCGAGCGCCTGCACCGCGTGCTGCTCGACTGGCTCGACGGCCATTGCCGCGGACGGGAGGCCGCATGAATCCGCTGTCCGGCGCGCCGGGCCGCCGGTGGCGGCCGATTCCCGGGCTGCCGCCCGGCGAGGCGCTGTTCTACGGCACCGCCCGCCTCGCGCAGAAACTGAGCGCACAGCGCGTGCGCGTGGTGCGCTACCGCCTCACCGCGCAACCCGTGGCGCAGGCGCCGCTCTTGCCCGCACGGGCGCATTCCGCGGTGCGCGTCGAACGGCTCGCGCCCGATCATCCGCTCGCCGCGCAACTGGTTGCGCAGTCGCCGCGTCCGGCCGAGGTGATCCGCCGCCGCTTCGCGCACGGCGCGCATTGCTACGCCGCCTTCAAGGAAGAACGCAGCCTGCTCGGTTTCCTGTGGCTGCAGTACGGCGCCTACGACGAGGACGAGGTGCGCTGCCTGTTCGTCCCGCAACCGGAAGGACAGGCGGCCTGGGACTTCGACGTCTGGGTCCATCCCGCGCACCGCGCGAGCCGCGTATTCGTCCGGCTCTGGGATGCGGCCTTCGCCGACCTGCGCACGCGCGGCGTGCGCTGGACCATGAGCCGCGTCAACGCCTACAACCCGGAATCGCTGCATTCGCACCGCCGGCTCGGCGCGGTGATCCTGGGCACTGCGACCTTCTACTGCGCCGGCACGCGCCAATGGCTGCTTCTGGAGGACAGTCCCTGCCTGCGCCGCGCGCACGACCTGGACGGCCGGCCGGTGTTGCACATCCATCCGCCGCAGGACGCCGCATGAAACGCGAAGACGCGCTTTCCCCGCCGGTGCATCTCATCAATCCCATGACCGAGGTCGGCGGCTCGGAACTGCATACCGTGGACATGTGGCGCGTGCTGTCGCGCTACACGCGCGCCACCGTGTGGAGCGAGCGCCCGGTGGATCCGCAGCTCGCCGCGCTGGCGCCGGTCGAACGCATTCATCTCGGCAAGCTGCATTTCCCGCGTCAGGGCGTGTTCCTGTTCGTCGGCGCCTATTTCGAAGTGGGCGCCTGGTGGCGCTTCGCGCGCCCGAGCCGCACGCTGCTGCTCTACAACATCGACAATCCCAGACGGCTCGAATACGCGCTCGCGCGCCTGAGCCTGGGCGGCCGGCGGCGCGTGGAGCTGATCTACGCCTCGGAACGGCTCAAGGCCGAAGCCGGACTGCCCGGCGTCGTGGAAGACTCGCCCATCGATCTCGACCGCTATCAGCCCGCGCGCGCCGTACCCAGGAACGAGTTCGTCGTCGGACGCGCGAGCCGCGACGATCCGCTGAAGTTCTCCGACGACGATCCGGCGCTGTTCGAACGGCTCGCCGCGGCGGGCTTTCACGTGCGCATCGCCGGCGGCACCTGCCTGCGTGCCCGCATCGCGCCGCATCCGCGCATCGAGCTGCTGCCCGTGCTGTCCCCGCTCGCCATGCCGCATTTCATGCAGGGGCTGGACTGCTTCGTCTACCGCACCTCGCCGGAATGGCCGGAATCCTACGGCCGCGTGATCGCCGAGGCGATGGCCTGCGGCGTGCCGCCCGTCGTCGCCTCGAACGCGGGTATCGCCCAGCACATCCGTCACGGCGAGAACGGTTTCATCGCCGACACCAACGAGGAAGTGATGGACATCCTCCTCACGCTGCGCGAGGACCGCGAATTGCGCGCGCGCGTCGGCGTGGCCGCGCGCCGCACCATGGAGGAGCGCTACGGCGAGGAACAGCTCGCGCGCATCGCTGCCTATTACCTGCGCGGCGAGGCGGGCGTTCCGGCATGAGGAGCGGCGCGCGATGAGCCTGTCCCAGGCGGTGGCACGCAGCGCGGGATGGACGCTCGCCATGCGCATGTCGGCGCGGATCATCGGGCTGGCGAGCACGCTCATCCTCGCGCGCCTTCTGGTGCCGGCCGATTTCGGTCTCATCGCCATGGGCACTTCGATCCTCGCCGCCCTGGACGCGGCGACGGCCGTCGGGCTGGAATGGGCCATCATCCAGAAGCAGACGCAGGACCGCGCCCATCTCGATTCGGCGTGGACGCTCAATATCCTCATCGGCGGGCTGAAGGCGCTGCTGCTGCTCGCGCTCGTTCCGTTCGCCACGGCGGTCTATCACGAACCGCGCGTGGCGACGGTCATGGCGGTGCTCGCCGGCACCGCGCTGGTCGGCGGCTTCCGCAACATCGGCGTGGTGCTGCACGAACAGGCGCTGCGCTTCCGCCGCATCTTCTTCACCGCCCTCGCCGCCAAGCTCGCCTCCTTCGCCGTCACGGTCGTGCTCGCCTTCCGCTGGCAGAGCTACTGGGCGCTGCTCGCCGGCATGGCGACCCGCACGCTGGTCGATCTCGCGCTCAGCTATGCGCTCTTTTCCTACCGGCCGCGCCTGAGTCTGTCGCACGCGCGCGAGTTCTTCCACTTCTCCAAATGGGTGGCGTGCAACAGCGTGCTGTTCTTCATCCAGCAGCGCGGCACCGATTTCATCCTCGGCAACCGCGCCGGGCCGGCGGCGCTCGGCGCCTACAACATCGCCTACGAGATCTCCAGCCTGCCGACCACGGAGCTCACCCACCCTCTGATGCGCGCCGTCTATCCCGGCTACTCGCGTCTGCAACAGGACCGCAAGCGGCTCGCCGAAGGTTTTCTCACAGTGTTCCAGGTGATCGCGGTGGTCTCGCTGCCCGCCGCGGCGGGACTGGCCTGCCTGGCGGACCTGTTCGTGCTCGTGCTGCTCGGCGACAAGTGGCTGTCGGTCATTCCGCTCATGGCGCCGCTCGCGCTCTTCGGCGCGATCCGTTCGCTGCAGGCGACCTTCGGCACCACCTTCCTCGCGCTCGGCCAGCAGCATTTGTCGGCGAAGCTGATGGCGCTCTACATCGTACTGGCCTTCCCGGTCTTCGCCTGGCTGCTCACCGCGTACGACCTCACCACCGCGGCCTGGGGGCTCACGGCGGTGTATCTGGCGACCGGCACTTTCAACATCACCCTGCTGCGCGCGCGCCTGCAACTGCCGGCGATGCGCATCCTCGCCGCGCTGGTGCGGCCGGTGGCGGCATCGCTTGCGATGATGGCGGCGCTCTATGCGCTCCGGACCACTTCCTACGGCCACCCCGAGGCGCTCGGCTCGCAACTCGCGCTGCTCGGGGCGTTAGTCGCGGTTGGCGCAATTGTTTACACCCTCGCGCTGCTGTTGTTGTGGAATCTAAGCGGTCGCGAGGAAGGGGCCGAGGCGCGCCTGCTGCGTCTGCTCGGCAGCTCCCTGCGCAACTGGTCGGTGAGGAGGCACACATGAACGCGAACGACACGCGGCCGGACACGGTGACGGTGATCATCGCCACCTACAACCGCACCGCCTACTTGCGCGAATGCCTGGAGAGCGTGCTGAAGCAAAGCCACGCGCCCGCGCAGGTGATTCTCGTCGACGACGGTTCGGAGGAGGACGTGCAAGCGGCGGTGCGCGGCTTCGCCGACCGCATCACCTACGTCCGGCAGGAGAACGCGGGACGCCCCGCGGCCTTCAACCGCGCGCTCGGGCTCGCGACCGGCGAATGGCTGTGGTTCTTCGACGACGACGACGTGGCGCTGCCCGACTCCATCGCGCGCCGGCTCGACGCGGCGGCGGCGCAGCCGGACGCCGACATCGTCATGAGCGAGCACTACATCGGCCACGACGGGCCGGACGGCCGCATCGTGCGCGGCCGGCTCATCTCCGCCCGCGGTCCCACGGACCACCGCCTGTTCGTGAGCATCCTGCGCAACCATCTCTACCTGTTCCAGGGCATGCTCATCCGCCGCCGCTGTTTCGAGGCCCTGGGCGGGTTCGACACGACATTCCTGCGCAGCGCCGACTACGAAATGACGGTGCGTCTGCTGCGCCGCTACAAGGCCATGGTGCTGCGCGAACCGACCTTCATCTGGCGCGACCATCAGGGCCTGCGCGGACCGAAGGCGCTGCGCCACGACGAAGCCGCGCGCAAACGCGTGTGGATGGAATTCGACGGCCGTCTCGGCCGCCGCATTCGTGAACAACTGTCGCTGGGCGAGTATCTCGCGCCGCCCGTGCTCGGACGGCCGCTCACGCCTTGCGAGCAGCGTCTTGCCGCGCTCACGCGCATGAGCGTGATGGCGAGCAAGGGACTCGTCGACGAGGCGCTGGACGATCTCTGCCTCGCCGCCGACATCCAGGCGCGCTGCGGCATCGGCGGTCTGAGCCGCGAGGAGCGGGCGCTCTGCGCGCAGGCGATGACGCATCCTTACTGGCTCGCACGCATCGAGGACGATCCGGCCGCCTTTGTCGCCAAGCTGCGTGCGCGTTCGGCCGCGCCGCTCGTGCGGCTGTTCGCGGGCTGCCTGGCGCGCGGCTTGCTGCATGCCGCACGCAAGTCCGAGCACGTGGGACACGGCCGCGCGGCGCTGTGGCGCGCGTCCCTGGGTGTGGCGGCGCTTGCCGGACCGCGGCCCGTCGTCCGTGCCTATCTGGGACGCTGAGATGCGCCAAATCCCCTTCTACAGCGAGGAAGAAGCCGTACCGCTGGGCTGGCAGCGCGCCGCGGTGAGCGCGTCGAGCGCAAGCGAAAAGCGCTACGACACGCTGATCGACACCACGCGCCATCAGCTCAAGCGCTGCTACTGGTCTGCGCGCTGGCTGCTGCGCCATCCCGGCGCGTGCACGGACGTGCTCGCGGCGCAGTGGCGGCTGCTGACGGCGCGCGGCCGCGGCGGGATCGTCGACATCGACGGCGTCAAGCTGCGGCTGCGTCCGGAGTATTCCTCGCGCCTGGCGCGCGAGCTGCTCGCACGCACCTACGCGATGTCCGAGCGCGCACTGCTGCGGCACGCGCTGGAAGACGGCGACAAGGTGCTCGAGGTCGGCACCGGCATCGGCGTGATCGCCGCGCTCTGCGCCCGCCGCCTCGGCTGCGACCGCGTGGTCGCCTACGACGCCCACCCGGCGATGGTGCAGGCCGCGCGCGAGACTTTCGAACTGAACGGCCTCTCCCCGCGCCTGGAGCATTGCGCGCTGGGACGCGTGCAGGGCCGGCGCATCCTCTACGCCGGCGAAACGCTGGGCGACGCCGGCCCGGGCCGCCGTCCGCGGCGGCTGATGGTGCCGGGCCGCACGCTCGCCGAAGCCGTACGCACCCACCGGCCGACCCTGCTCATCATCGACGTCGAAGGCGGCGAGTGCGAACTGATGAAGGATTGCGTGACGCTCGGCGTACCGAAGATCCTCATCGCCTTCTATCCGCATCTGCTGGGCAGCGCCGCGGTGGCGCGCGCCCGGCTCACTTTCGCGCAGGCCGGTTACGAAGCGGCGGCGGCGAGCGCCGACGGCAACCGGGTGTACTACCGGCTCGCCGCGCCGCGCACGGAGGAGGCGCCCGCGTCATGAAGTCCGCGCGCGTCTCGGTGATCGTTCCGACCTACAACCGCGCGGCGCTGCTGGAGGAGTGCCTGCACTCCCTGCTCGACCAGACCGTGCCGCCGCACGAGATCATCGTGGTGGACGACGGCTCCACCGACGACACCGCCGAACGCGTGCGAAGCGTCAACAATTGTTGCGGCAACCGCATCGTCTATCTGTACAAGGAAAATGGCGGCAAGCCGCGCGCGTTGAATTTCGCGCTGCCGCTGGCGACCGGCGACTGGATCTGGATCTTCGACGACGACGACGTGGCGATGCTCACCTCGATCCAGAGCCGCCTGGAAGCGCTGGCGCGGCATCCGCGCGCGAAAGTGGTGTTGAGCAATCACCTCTGGGGCCGCAGCGGCGCGGACGGCCGCATCGAGCCGGTGAGCGTGCACCGCTGGCCGGAGGTGAACGAAAGCAACCTGCAACTGCAGTTCATGCGCAGTTGCTTCACCACGCTGCAGGGCGCGCTCGTGCATCGCGACTGCTATCGGGAAGTGGGCCCGTTCCGCACCGATCTGCTCACTTCCGAGGATTACGAGATGCTGCTGCGTCTGGTGCGCCGCTATCCCGTCGTGCTGCTCGAGCGGCCGACCTTCGTGTTCCGCCGCCACGAAGGCACGCGCGGGCCTGCCGGACAGCGCTACGCCTCCGACGAGCGCGAGAAGCAGTTCGTGCGTTACGACCGCATGGTGGGCCGCGCGCTGCGCGAGGAAGTGCCGCTCGGCGGCTTTCTCGCCCCGGCTCGCGAAACCGTCCGTGAACCCGCGCTCAAACGGCTCGCGCTGCTCAACCGCATGACGGTGATGGCGGGCAAGGGACTGGAACAGGAAATGATCGAAGACGCGCTGAGCTATGCCGCGCTCGCCGAAGGCGAACATTCGCGGCCGACGCGCAACGAACGGCGTCTCATCGCGCGTGCCGCGCAGCAGCGCTATTTCGTGCTGCGCGTGCTGGAGGACCCGGTGTCCTTCTTCACCGAGGCGGCCAAGCTGCGGCGCACGGGCACGGGACGCGCGGTGCTCTACGCCATCGCGCGGGGCCTGCTCGGTGTCTCGCGCTGGGGCGTACGCGCAAGCCACGAGCGCAAGAAACTGATCGGCGTCGCCGCGCGCCTCTACACCGCGGCGCTGCCCGGCCTGCCGCGCTGGCCGCGTCACACGCAGGCGCATTGACGAGATGACCGCGCGCGTTTCGGTTCTCATCCCCGCGTACAACTGCGCCGCCACCATCGGCGAGGCGCTGCGCAGCGTGCTGGAACAGCAGGGCGCGGAGGCGCTGGAAGTCATCGTCGTCGACGACGGTTCCACCGACGGCACGCTCGAGGCGCTGGCGCCCTGGCAGGACCGCGTGCGCGTGCTGCGGCAGGCGAACCGCGGCCCGGCTGCGGCGCGCAACCGCGCGCTCGCCGCGGCGCAGGGCGAATACATCGCCTTCCTCGATGCCGACGACCTGTGGCTGCCGGGCAAGCTCGCCGCGCAGCTCGAATACCTCGCGCGCCATCGCGAGCTGAAGGTGGTGTACGGGCGCTGGGAACGCTGGCTGCCGGACGGCAGCGTCGTGCCGGTCGACGACTACGCCTCCTCCGACGGCGAGATCGACACCGCCGCCTCGGGCTGGATCTATACCGGCATGCTGCTCGACAGCATGATCCATTCGATCACGGCCATGGTGCATCGCGAGGTGATCGACGCGGTGGGCGGCTTCGACGAAAGCCTGCGCACCGGCGAGGACTACGATTTCTGGCTGCGGGTCACGCGCCGGTTCCGCGTGGCGAAGCTCGCACGCACGCTGGCGCGCTACCGCATCCATCCGCATTCGGCCACCGCCGCCGAGCAGCGCGAGAACAACGAGTACCGCGTGCTCGTGCGCGCACTGCAGCAATACGGCGACAGCGATGCCGAGGGGCGGCGCGTCGACCGCAGGCAGCTCGAACGGCGCCTCGCGCGTCTGTGCTTCGGTCACGGCTACCGGCATTACTGGCGCGGCGACGCGCGCGTGGCCTACGAGTCCTTCAGGCTCGCGCTGCGGCATTTCGATTTTCGTCCCCGGACGCTTGCGTACTGCATCGGCGCCGGCGCGCGCTGCGCCGGACGCAAGCTGTCCAGCATCCTCTCGGGAGGTTGACGTGAAAGCCCAGCTTATCCGGACCGGTCTGTTCGCGCTCGCGGCAACCGCGTTTGCCGCGCCGCAGGTCCATGCCCAGCAGCTCGGCGCCTGCGGTTCGCTGCAGAACCATTTCGGCCCCTACGACTACCGCACCGCGCCGCCCGACCGGCGCAAGATCGTGGAGGACTACCACTTCACGCCGCAGGTGGAGCATCTGCGCAAGGGCCAGTCGAGCTCGAGCGTCGGCGCCGATCTCTCCTACACCCTGCGCGCCTTCCCCAACCACCCGCGCGCGCTCAACGCCATGGCCAACCTCGCGCGCCGCGAGAAGACCGAGAAACCCAAGGGCTCGGAATTCACGCTCGACTGCTGGTTCCAGCGCGCGCTCGCCTTCGCGCCGGACGATCCCAACGTGCTCGGCGTGTACGGCGTGCAGCTGCTGCGCGACGACAAGCCGAAGGAGGCGCTGAAGCATCTCCACAAGGCGGAGGCCAAGGCGCCGAACGGCAATCTCTACTACAACATCGGGCTCGCCTACTTCGAGCTGAAGGAGTACGGCAAGGCGCGCGAATACGCCAGGAAAGCCTACGCGCAGGGTTTCAACCTGCCGGGCCTGAAAGAGAAGCTGCAGCGCGTGGGGCAGTGGCGGGAATGAAGCGCACGCGTTCGGACGGGATGCGGCCATGACCGACCTCGCGCTGCAGAACATCCCCGCGCCGCTGCCCGCGCTTATCGACGGCTGGATCGACTTCGGCCTGCGGCACGGCGATGCGCCGCCGCGCGCCGATCCCGAAGGGCTGCGCCGCGGTGTCCTGAACGAAGACGGGCTGGCGCTGCGTTTCGATCCGGCGAAGGTGATCTGCGGCGTGCGCGGCGAGCTGTTCATCGCCTCGCTCGGCAGTCCGCGCTTCCGGCCCGAGGACGCGCCGCGCGGCGAACAGGTGCTGGACGGCTGGGCCGAAGCCTACCGTCGCCGTCATGCCGACGCCGCCAAAGGCGTGGCGGGCGCCTATGCGGTGTTCATCGCCGATTTCCGCGCCCGCCGCGCGCTGCTCGCCTGCGACCGCTTCGCCCGCGAGACGCTTTGCTACGCGCACGAAGGCGGCAGGCTGCTGTTCTCGGACCGCGCCGACGCGCTCGCGCGCCGCTGCAACGCGGACTTCGACCCGCAGGCGATCTACAACTACCTCTGGTTCCATTTCATCCCCGCGCCGCAGACGCTGTTCCGCGGCGTGCGCCGCCTGCTGGGCGCCGAGACGGCGACGCTCGAAGACGGGCGTCTGGCGCTGCACCGGCACTGGGTGCCGGGTTTCGAGGAAAGCCGCCGCGCCTCCTTCAAGGCGTTGAAGGAGGAGTTCCGCGAACTGGTGCGCAGAGCGGTCGCGCGCGAAGCGGCGGACGCCAGAGTCGGCTGCTTCCTGAGCGGCGGCACTGACAGTTCCACCATCGCCGGCATGCTGGGACGCGTGACCGGCGAACGCGCGCGCAGCTATTCGATCGGTTTCGCCGTCACGGGTTACGACGAGACGGCTTACGCGCGCATCGCCGCGCAGCATTTCGACTGCCGGCATCACGAGCACTATCTCACCGCCGACGAACTGGTCGCCGCGATTCCGAAGGTCGCCGCGGCCTACGACCAGCCCTTCGGCAACTCCTCCACCCTGCCGGCCTATTACTGCGCCGCCATCGCGCGCAAGGACGGCGTGGAGAAAATGCTGGGCGGCGACGGCGGCGACGAGCTGTTCGGCGGCAACTCGCGCTACGCGGTGCAATGGACGCTGGATCTCTACCGTCATGTGCCCTCGTCCTTGCGGACAATGTTCGATCGCGCGCTGCATCACCCGCGGGCGGTGCGGCTAGCGCTGTTCGACAAGGCGCGCCGGGCGCACGAATATGCCAGCGCCCCCGTGCCCGACCGCCTGGAGCGCTACAACCTGCTGCGCAGGCTCGGCGCGGACGAGGTGCTCGACGCCGTGTGGCTCGAGCAGATCGAGCGCGACCAGCCTGCGGAACTGCAGCGGCGCTTGTACGAGGCCACGCCCGCGGGCGCACTCATCAACCGCATGCTGGCCTACGACTGGAAGTACACCCTCGCGGACAACGATCTGCGCAAGGTGATCACGACCTGCACGCTCGCCGGCGTGCAGGCCGCCTTTCCGCTCATCGACGACGAGCTGGTGGACTTCTCGCTGAAGCTGCCCGCGCACTACAAGCTGCGCGGCCGGCAGTTGCGCTGGTTCTTCAAGCAGGCGCTGAAGGATTTCCTGCCGCCGGAGATCATCAGGAAGAAGAAGCACGGCTTCGGGCTGCCCTTCGGACGCTGGCTCACCGAACACCCCGCGCTGCACGAACTGGCCTATGGCAGCCTGCAGTCGCTGCGCGCGCGCGGCTGGGTGCGGCCAGAATTCATCGACCAGTTGTTCCGCAGCCGCCTGCAGGAACATCCCGGCTACTACGGCGAGATGGTGTGGATTCTGATGATGCTGGAGCTGTGGATGCAGGCGCACCAGTCCGCGCCGGCCGCCCCCGAACCCCGGCCGCAACTGCCCGCGATGGCCTGATTCCCCCTGTCGCAAGCGTTTACAACCGCGCCCTGACGCGCCCCCATGCATGTCGAGAATCAAGCGCTTAGCGCTTGGCGCAGTGCTTGCGTTCGGCCCACACCAGCCGGCTGTTGGCGTCGAGGAGGGCGTGATGGCATCCACATTGGCGGTCCCCGCAACGCGCGCCTTGCGCGTTGCGTTGGCAGGTCCGATGACATCGGGCATCGGTGAAGCGCTGCGGCGGCACCCGGTCTCCGTCACCGAACTCGGCACCGCCGGGCCGCTCGATGCGGTGGTGCTGCTGCCGGGCGCCGATCCGGCGGGCGTGTACGCGCGCATGGCCCAGGACGGCCATTTGCTCGCGGCCGTGCTCGATTTGAGCGGCGCGCGTTCGCCGCGCGCGGATTTCAGCGCCGAAATCAACGCCCCGGACGGACTCGCGCGCGGGCTCGATACCGCCATGCTGCTGGCCGAGGCGCGCGCAGCCGTCGCGCCGCTGCCCGACAACGAGGACCGTCCCGGCCTCACCGCGCTGGCGCTGTCCATCACCCGCAAGCGCGACCTCGAACCGCGCCTCGATGCCTCGCTGCCCTGCATGTTCGACTATCCGCTGCTCGCGGGCATCGCCGGCCCGCGCGCGCTGCTCGAACAGCTCGCCGATGCGAGCCTGCTGAAACGGCACTTCCACGAGCGGGCGTATCTTTGCGGCAGTTGCCAGAGCAGCCGCATGCTGGCGCGCGACGTTTGCGTGGCCTGCGGCGGAGCGCACCTGGAGCAGCAGACGCTGATCCACCATTACCGCTGCGGCGAGCAGGCGCCCAAGTCCCACTTCCTGCGCGGCGACCAGCTCGTCTGTCCCAAGTGCGACCGTGTGCTGCGGCATTTCGGCGTCGATTACGACGCACCCGGCCCGGTCTACGTCTGCCGCAGTTGCGGCAAGACCGCTCCCGAGCCCGAAGCGCGCTTTCTCTGCGCCGACTGTCATGCCTCCACGCGCGGCATCGATGCCGAGGCGCTGGACTGGTACAGCTACAGCCCCACCGAAGCCGCTCATGCCGCGGTGGCGGAAGGGCGGCTGCCGCATGCGGGACTCGAATGCCTGCTCGACAGCCTGCCGGGCTGGCGCACGCCGCGCGACTTCGCGCTGACGCTCGACCTCAGCCGGCGCCTGCACGCCCGCTACAGCCGTCCCTATGCCGTGCTGCGCATCGATGCGCAAGCGAGCGCCGAGGCGATGGAACGCTACGGCCGCGCGGGCGTGGCCCAGATGCACCAGATGCTCGCCGACTTGGTACGCCAGACGGTGCGCGAGACCGACTGCTTCGCGCAGATCGACGGCAAGCTCCTGCTGCTCCTGCCGGAGACCTCGCGCGAACACTGCGAAGTGCTGTTCGAACGCCTGCGCACCCGCGCCGCGGAGATGCTCGGCCCGCACGTGCAACTGCTGGCGCAACTCGACGAAGAACAGATCGACGCCCTGATCGCGCGCCTTGCGCGCTAGGCTCATGCTGCTTGAAGCCTTCGATTTCCTGCGCGCGCTCGATTTCGCGGGCGTATTCACGGTGTTCTGGTTCTTCTGGCTGTTCGAGATGCCGCGCTACTGCCTGTCCACCTTCGCGGTGGCGGTGCAGGCCGCCTTCGGCCGCAAGTACCCGCGCCCCGATCCCGAAGTACCGGTGAGCGTGCTGCTCATCGGCTTCAACGAGGCAGACGGACTGCGCCGGTCGGTGATGTCCCTGCGCGAGCAGAGCCATCGCAATCTGGAAATCATCGTGGTGGACGACGGCTCCACCGACGGCATGGGCGATGTGGCGGCCGCCATGATGCGGGAAGGGCTGATCGACCAGTTCTTCCGCTGCGGCACGCGCGGCGGAAAGTGCGCGGGGCTCAACCTCGCCCTGCACTACTGCAAGCACGACATCTTCCTCGTGCTGGACGTCGACACCTCCTTCGACCGCGACGCGGTCTCGAAGCTGATCGCGCCGCTCGTCGCCGACCCGGCCGTCGGCGCGGTGAGCGGCAACCTGCAGGTGCGCAACGTCGACGAATCGCTGCTCACGCGTTTCCAGTCCATCGAGTACTACAGCAACATCACCGTCGGCCGCCAGTTCACCGACATGATGAACTGGCTGATGATCGTCTCCGGCGCCTTCGGCGCCTTCCGCAAGCAGGCGGTCGATCAGGTGGGCCGCTGGGACGTCGGCCCGGGAGACGACTCCAACATCACCGTGAAGCTGCGCCGCGCCGGCTGGCGCATCGTGTTCGTGCCGGAAGCCTGGGCGATGACAAACGTGCCGGCCACGCATGCCGCGCTGTGGCGGCAGCGCAAACGCTGGAGCCGCAGCCTCATCCGCCACCGGCTGCGCAAATGGAAGGTGGTGTTCAACCCCTTCGTCGACAACTTCAGCTTCGACGACATGCTGGCGATCCTGATGCAGCTCTGGTTCAACGTCGCGCTCACCTTCAGTTTCGCGATCTACATCGTCTGGGCGCTGGTGAACTACGGCCGCTTCGCCGTGGTGGTGATGTTCGCGCTCTATCTGATGAACCTGTTCTTCAAGTGCTGGGAGTTCCTCGTCGCGTGGATCTTCCACGGCCGTCCGGGCATGTGGCGACTGCTGCCCTACCTGCCGGCGCAGACCTTCTATGTCGGCTACTACATGCGTCTGAACCGGCTCATCGCCTACATCAGCGAACTCGTGCTGCGCCGCTCCTACCAGGACGACTACTACCCGATGAAGGTGCACAACGCGCAGGATCAGTTCTAAGAGGAGGCCGCGATGAAGTACATCCGCAAACCGCAGCGTGTGGATGCCCTGCGTACCGAGCCGCGCGTGCGCAAGCGCGGACGGCTCGGCAAGTACGTCTACATCGTGCTGCTGCTCGGCGTGGTGGCGTGGATGGTGGATCTCACCGCGGGCAAGCTCTTCTACCTCAAGGCGGAAGGCATGGTGACGCGCGAAGCCGCCGCTATCGCGTCCGAATACACCGCGCGCATCGTGTCGCTGGAAGTCGGCGAAGGCTCGCCGGTCGAGCGCGGCGCGACGGTGGTACGCGTGTCTTCACAGGAAATGGCCGAATCGCTGGCGCGCATGACCACCGAACTGGTGCGCTACCAGGTCCAGTTGAGCGAGCTGCAGCTGCGCAAGGGACGCATCGAGGCGATGCTGCCCGACGCGCGCCGCCGCGCCAAGGTGTCCGAGGAGGAGTGGCGCCGGGTGGAGCAGTTCAAGGAAGCGGGCATGATCACCATCATGCAGCGCGCCCGCGTCGTGCACGACGCCTACGACAGCGTCGCCGATCTGCGGCAGCTGGAACTGGAAGCGAAGCTGATCGCCGCGCAGATGCCGGAACTGGAACGCAGCGTGAAGCGCGTCCAGGCGAGCATCGATCAGTTACGCGCGGTGTACGGCGACGGCGCGCTCGTCTCGCCCGTGGACGGCACGGCCTCGGAAGTGCGCGTGGAACCGGGTGCCGTGGTGCGCCCGGGCGAACCGATCCTGCGCATCTATCACGGCGAGAGCTTCGTGCTCGCCTACGTGCCCACCGGCACACTCTACAGCGTCAAACCGGGCGACCGCGTGCACATCCGCACCGGGTTCCATGTGCTCACCGGCTATGTGGAGACGCTGCTGCCCGTGGCCTCGCAACTGCCGCAGGAATTCCAGAAAGCCTTCCAGGGCGCGCAGCGCGAACAGCTCGTGCGGGTGCGTTTCGACCCCGGCCAGGAGCTGCCGCCGCTGTTCACCACCGTCGAGGTTGCCTGGGATCTCAGCCCGGTGGCCCTGCTGCTGCGCGGACTCCGGGGATGAAACCTGCGCGCAGACGTCTGTTGCAGGGCCTCGGCGGCGCACTGTTGTGCGCCGGGCTGCCCAAAGCCGCGCCGGCCGCGCAAGACTTCGCCGCTCTGCCCAAAGCGCTCTGGGTATGGCTGAAGTCCTTGCACGAACTGGAAGGCCTCAGCCGTTTCGCCGGGCAGCACGGCTTCGAGGCCCTGATGATCCATTTCCGCAAGGACGCCCGCGCGCTGATGCTGTCCGCGCAGCCCGAGGCGCTTGCGCATCTGCGCAGCTTGCGCGAAGGCGGCATCGCGATCTACGCGCTCGCCGGCGAGCCGCAGTGGGCAATGCGCGACGCCGTGCCGGACACGGTCGAACAGCTGATCGAAATCGAGCGCCGCCACGCGCTCTTCGACGGCCTGCACTACGACGTCGAGCCGCATTCGCTGCCGGCCTGGCGCGAGCGGGGCGGCCGCGAACGGCTGATGCACGGCCTCGTCCGCCTCGCCCGACACACACGCACCGCACTGCCCAGTCACCTGAAACTGCAATTCGCCCTCAATCCCAGGCACAGCCTCGTGTCCACAGGCAGCGCGGACGCGCTCTCGGGACTTGCGCCCTACGTCGACGAAGTGGCGCTCATGGCTTATCGCGACGCGCCGCAACGGCAACTGGAAGCGGCCGCGCCCGCGGCGGAGCGCTTGCACGCGCTCGACATCCCCTGGCGCATGGGCGTGCTCAGCAATCCGCCCAGGGAGAAAGGCGTGTCCTATCACGGTCTCGCGGCAGAGGCCTTCGAGGCGCGCATGCAGGAACTGTGGGCCGGGGCGCGCCGGCTGCCGCACTGCCGCGGCCTCATCTTCGAGAACTATCACAGTCTGCGCGCATTGCTGCGCGGCCCGTCAGCCGCCTGAAACGGACCGCGCGCATCGATCTTGCACGCGGCGTTATCATGCGAGCGGCGGGGACGCGTCCCGGCCTCGCATCCCTTCCCCTCAAAAGGATGCCGATGAACCGCAGTCTCGTAATCGTTTTCCTGTTGCTGCTCGTCGCCGCGGGCGCAGGTGTCTGGTACTGGTGGCAGCGTCCCACGCCGCCTGCGACGGTGCCCGTGCCGCCGACGCCGCCTGCCGAAACCCGGGCGGAGGAGCAGCCCGCTGCGCCCGAACCCGAAATCCGCCATCCCATCGAGGAGGTCGCACCCGAACAGCCCGCGGAAGCCCCGCTGCCACCCGAGCGTGCGGACGAAACGCTCGAAGCCGCGCTCGTCGAGCTGCTCGGCCGCGACGCCGTCTCGCAATTCCTGCGCCTCACCGATCTGCCGCTGCGCTTCGTCGCGACGGTGGACAATCTCGGCCGCGCCCATGCCACGCCCAAGGCCTGGCCGGTGCAGCCCATGCCCGGGCGCTTCGCCTTCGAAGGCGCGGGCGAGGAAACGCGCATCGGCGAAGCGAACTTCCGCCGCTACGACGCCTTCGTGGACATGCTCGCCGCAGTGGACACGAAACGCGCCGTCGCGCTGTACAAGAAGCACTACCCGCAGTTCCAGCAGGCCTACGCCGAGCTCGGCTTCCCCAACCGCTATTTCAACGACCGCCTCATCGCGGTCATCGATCTGCTGCTCGCCACGCCGGAGCCCGAAGGACCGCTGCGCGTGCGCCCACCCGAGGTCATGGACGAGGGACAGAAGGTGCGGCCCTGGGCGCACTACCGGTTCGCCGATCCGGAGCTGGAAGCGCTGCCCGCCGGACAGAAGATGATGCTGCGCATCGGGCCCGGGCATCGCGCGCGGCTGAAAGCGAAGCTGCAGGAAGTGCGCGTGCACCTCGTGGGCGGCGAGCGCCGTTGAACGATGCGGCTCACAGACTGCCGGCGCGCTTGATTTCGAGGTAGCGGTTGACGAGCGTGATCGGCAGGCGCTGCGGCTCGACGTCGAACGCCTGCACGCCCGCGCCGGCGATGCGCCGGAACGCGGCCTCGCGCTGACGCAGATAGTCGGCCGTGGCGGCATGCGTGAGCGCATCGTCCAGTCGCCGCACGGGCGCTTCCAGCGCCTCGACCAGCGCGCGCTCGCGCAGGCTGGCGAGCACGACCAGATGGCGCCGTCGCAGCAGGCGCAAGGCCGGCACCAGGCTGTCGTCGTCCTCGTCGCGCAGATTGGTGAGGATCACCACCAGCGCGCGCTTGCGCAGACGCTGCATCAGCGCCGTCGCCGCCAGATAGTAGTCCGTCGCGGCCAGCGTGGGCTGCAGGTCGTACACGGCGTTGAGCAGCGCATCGACGGAGCGCGACTTGCGCGGTGCGAGCCAGCGCTCCGCGCCGGCGGTGGTCATCAGTCCCACGGCATCGCCCTGCCGCATCGAGACGTAGGCGAGCAGCAGCGCCGCGTTCAGCGCATGGTCGAAGTGCGAGAGCTCGCCGTCCTGCGCGCCCATCCTCCGTCCGCAATCGAGCAGCAGCACGACCTGCTGATCGCGTTCGTCCTGGTATTCGCGCGAAATGAGCTTGCGCATGCGCGCGCTCGCCTTCCAGTCGATCTGGCGCGTGCTGTCGCCTTCGCGGTATTCGCGCAACTGATGGAAATCCAGACCTTCGCCGCGACGGCGGCGCTGCAGCACGCCGAGCTGGGACAGACGGTGATCGGTGGCGAACAGCGCGTAGCGGGTGAGCGCGGCGAAGTTGGGATAGACCCGCACCGTGCTTTCGACCGGCACGCGCCGCTGGCTCTGCCACAGGCCCAGGGGCGAATCGATGCGCAGGCTCAGCGCCTCGAAGCGCAGCTCACCGCGCCGCACCGGCTTCAACCGGTAAGCCTGCACCGTCCAGCCTTGCGCGCCGAGCCGCAGCGCGAGCGGCAGGCCTTCGGCTTCGCAGCCGTCGGGACAATGGTCCTGCACCGCGACCTTGAGCGGCATCGGCATGCGGTTCGTGAGCCGCAGGCGAACGTCCTGCCGGACGCCGAGCGGCAGCGCCCCGGCGATCAGCCGTTCGACCTGGGGTGTGCGGCAACGCGCAACCTGTACGGCGTCCAGCGCGGCAACGAGCGCCAGCGCCGCGACCACGCCCAGCCACGGCCCGAAGGCCGCGGGTTGCGCCGCGACATAGACACCGCCTGCGGCGACCGCGGCCGCGGCCTGCAACAGTCGGGAACCGGGAATCAGCATGCTCTAGATGCGCGGCGCCTCGATTTTCTCCAACAGCCCGGTGAGCAGGGCGTCGCTGTCGTGGCCTTCGATCTCCAGCTCGGGCGCGGGCACCACGCGATGGCGCAGACAAGGCAGCGCCATGCGTTTGACGTCGTCAGGCGTGACGTAATCGCGTCCGGCGATCAGCGCCGCCGCACGCGCCACGCGGATGAGCGCGATGCCGCCGCGCGGACCGGCGCCGGCCGCGATGCCGTTCCAGCTTCGCGTGGCGCGCACGATGCGCAGCGCATAATCGAGCACCTGATCGTCCACGCGCAGATTCGCGGCGATGGTCTGCAGCGTGACCACGGTATGCGGCTGCACGACGGCGGCGACGCTCTCCACATTGAGTTTGTCGCCCACCTGGCCGGCGGTCACGCGCCGCAACATCTGCCGTTCCTGATCTGCCGGCGGATAGTCGATGACCACCTTCAGCAGAAAGCGGTCGAGCTGCGCTTCTGGCAGCGCATAGGTGCCTTCCTGCTCGATGGGGTTCTGGGTCGCGAGCACCATGAACGGCGGTTCGAGCCGGTGCGCGACGCCTTCGATCGTGACCTGTCCTTCCTGCATTACCTCCAGCAGCGCGGCCTGCGTCTTCGCCGGCGCGCGGTTGATCTCGTCGGCGAGCAGCAGATTGGTGAACACCGGCCCGCGGCGCGTGGTGAACTGCCCGGTGGACTGGTCGTACAGGGTGTGACCCGTCACGTCGGCGGGCATGAGATCGGGCGTGAACTGGATGCGGCTGAAACGACCGTCGAAGGTGCGCGCCAGCGCACGCACCAGCAGGGTCTTGCCCAGGCCCGGCACGCCTTCGATCAGCACGTGGCCCGCGGCCAGCAAGGCGGCCAGCACCTGCTCCACTACTTCCGTCTGGCCGACGAAGGCGCGCCCGATCTGATCGCGCATCGCCGCGACCACCTTGGCCGCCTGTTCGAATTTTTCCGTGGGAATGGCGTTCATGTTGCGTTCTCCCCGCTGCGGCCGGCAAGCCGCGCATGCAGACGTTGATAGAGGGCGATCACGGCGACGAACTGCGCCGTGCCGTTCACGTTGGCGCCGAGGACGACGCAGCGCGCTTCGGCGTCGCTCAGCGCATAACGCTTCTTCAGTTCGGCGGCGAGCGCAGGGACCGACAGGCCGCGCAGCACCGGTTCGTGCCGCAGGAGGCGTTGCAGCAGCACGCGCCGCGCGCACTCGGCAAGCTGCGCCCCCGCGCCGCTCTGCCACTGGAAGCGGCCGCTCGCGTTCAGGTGTTCCAGCAGACTGCGGCGTTCGGGCGCCGCGTCCGCCGCCGCGCGGCCGAAGCGCGGCACGATGCGCCACAGCCACAGCAGCAGGCACACAGCCGATCCCGCCAGCGCCGCGGCGGCATGCTCGCGCAGCCATTGCCACAGCGACAGGCGGCCGATCTCGTGCACGAAGCGCACCGTACCGGGTCCGCTGCCGGCGTGCAGCAGGGCCCAGAGGAATTCGGCGTGGTCGTGTTGCCCCAGCGCGGCGTTGGTCATGAAATGCAGATCGTTCAGTACCGTGACATGCCCTTCGCCCAGACGGAAGTGCAGCATGTGCGTCACGCCCTTGTGACGGGCCGCGGCCAGCACGGGCCGGTTGGTCTGCAGGCTTTGCATGGCATGCATTTCCACTTTGTAGGCCGGCCCTTCCGGCGACAGCCGGATCTCGACCGCGCGCCGCTGCGGGCCGAGACCGCGCACCGCTTTGACGCCCAGCGCGTCGAGCAGCGCGTCGCCGCGTCCGATGGCGCGATCCTCGGTGACGAGATGTCCGCCCGCGCGCACCCATGCCAGCAACGCGGCCTGCGCCTGCGCCGTGAGGCCGTCGCGCGCGTCGGTCAGAATCACGACGCCTGCGGCCGGCAGCGATTCCGCCGCGCTCAAACCGTCGGTCTTGTGCGCCTCGACACCCAGACGCGCGAGCGTGCGCTCCGCCGCGAGAAAAGGATTGCGGCGCGCGGCCTCGCTCATGCCCACGAAATAGCGCTCGGTGCGGCGCTCGTAGTTCTCGAAGAACCAGTACGCGCCCGCCGCGAGCACGAGCACGAGGAGCAGGAGCAATCCGATCCGCGCCTTCATACGGCACGCTCCGCAGCGAAGTGGCGCGCCCATTCCCGGCACAGGCTCAAGACCTCTTCAGCATGCGGGGCGCGGCTCGCGTAAGCGGTCTGTGTCCAGAGCTGCACCAGGCGTGCGAAATAGCGTTCCGCCCCGCTGTCGAGAACGTGCGCCGCGCGGCGCAGGCTGTCCGCTTCGGTATCGCCGGCCGTCAGCCGCACCTGATAGCGATGCACCAGCGCAGACAGGGCGCCGCGGTAAAGCAACGACAGCGCCTCGCGCATACGCCCCTGCCGTGCGCATTCAGCCGCTGCGGCCGCGATGTCCGCAGGCAGGCTTTCGGGCCGCAGGTCCAGACCGAACAGGGCGTGCGGCGGCGCGTAGGCGGCAGCGCCCTCGGCGCTGCC
>ERZ795043.427-NODE-427-length-37615-cov-445.993450_pt1 | contig 37615 bp, 33 predicted proteins | sample MGYA00375127_ERZ795043 | MGnify/ENA primary metagenome ERZ795043 (study PRJEB30172, sample SAMN05518447) | compost metagenome | isolation source: Feedstock adapted compost from Newby Island compost facility, Milpitas, CA | place: USA:Newby Island compost... | reverse complement strand
GAGACTGGAAATCGGCCAGGCAACTGCCTTCAAAAACTACTATACGAGGAGGGACCGACATGGAGTCAGACTTTCAGCGCGTCCTGGACGCCGTTCCCGATTATGAGGTCTTCCTGACGGTGGATGAACTCGACGCCAGCGCCCGGGCCTTGGCGGAGGAATTCCCCGACACGGTCACCCTGTTTGAGGCCGGCCGGTCGCGCAAGGGCCATCCCATCCTTTGCCTGAAGATCGGGGACGGCCCCCGCAACGCCCTGTGCTATGGCTGCCCGCATCCGAACGAGCCGATCGGGGCGATGACGATGGAAGCTTTCGCGCGGATATTGGCCGAAGACAAGGAGCTGCGGGATCGGCTCGGCTTTACCTGGTACATTATCAAATGCGTCGATCCCGACGGCGTGCGGCTGAACGAAGCGTGGTACAAAGGCCCGTTCAGCTTGACCAACTACATCCGGAACTTCTATCGGCCGGCGTTCAACGAGCAGGTGGAATGGACCTTCCCGGTCGAGTACAAATCCTACCGTTTCGACCGGCCGCTGCCGGAAACGCGGGCGCTGATGAACATCGTCGATCAGCACAAACCGGCGTTCATCTATTCCTTGCACAATGCGGGATTCGGCGGCGCGTTCTGGTACATCAGCCACGACATCCCGGAACTGTACGAACCGTTCCGGAACGCCGCGCGCAGGCAGAATGTGCCGTTGTTTAACGGCGAACCCGAAGCGCCGTTCATCCAAATGCTCGCGCCGAACGTGTACAAATTCTTCGGCGTGCAAGAGCACTACGACTATCTGGAGAAGATCGGCCAAATGCCCTCGTTGAATTACGGCACAAGCTGCGGCACTTACGCCCGGACGAAGGCGGAGTGCCTCACCCTGCTGACGGAGCTGCCGTACTTCACGCACCCGAGCATCCAGGATCAAAGCGAAACGGACATGACCAGCCGGGAGGTGCTCCTGAAAGGCGCCGATCTGGCCGATGCGCATTATGCGCAAGTGGACGAGTATTTGAGCGGGTTCCGGCGCTATATCAGCGAGGACAACCCGTTCGTCCGGCTGGTGGACGAGATGATCGGGATGGCGAAGGAATCCGGCCCCGGGATGCGGCAATATGTGTCGAGCAATCCGGAACTGGACCGGCCGGCTCCCGCCTCCCTGGTGTTCGACAGTCTGACCGTGCGCAAGTTCTACATGGGCCTGTTGCACGGCATGGCCGTGCGCACCTGTCGGTTCGAATTGGAGCGCCGCACAGACAGCGGCGAAGCGTACACCGTCCTGAAGAATGCCCTGGACACGGGAGAAGCGCGGCTCAACGCCCTGTGCGAAGAGTTGGAGCGGGAACTGGACTATGAGGTCGTTCCCATCCGGAATCTGGTCTCGATCCAACTGGAAAGCGGCCTGTTGGTCGCCGACTACATGGCGAAAAACTGGAAACGCTGACCTGGCACCGAGCTCGGACCGGGATCGCCCGCCCGGCGGCCCGAAGCGGCCCCCGGGACGGGCGATTCGGTGGCCCATGGGCGATTGGCCTGGACAGCAGAAGTGACCTCCCGCTCGTTACCAAGCCGAAGGGAGGTCTCCTTCTTTTTTAGGACAGTATAGCGACAATGAAGAAGCCGAACGTAGTCATCGGGATGATAGGAAGTCGATGCGATCGTCGGGTACAGACATGAGGAGGATTGTTTTGCCGCCGTTTCCGCTGGATGATTTTAAGGGCAGACTCAGCGCGGTCGTTCATTCCAGGGAAGGGAGGAGGTCAAAGGATTTCAATTCTTGGGGCGCTTTGGAGGAAGGCGCCAGCGAATGAATCTCCCTAGCGCGCGAAACCGCATGCCAGGCAGCGGGAGAGGACAAGGCGGTCGCCCTTTATGCTGTTTCGGATTTTTGCGGGTGAGTCAACCTTCGTTTTGCTTCAGAAGCTTTTTCAGCTCATCGACGCGCTTCTGGTCTTCCTCCAGCACAGTGTCGACAATTTTCGCGCTATACGGCGGCGAAGTCCAGGCGGTTCGGGGAGTCAGCTTTCAGGTGAAGGAAGGGGAAGCGGTCGTGATCGTCGGCGAGTCCGGATCCGGCAAAAGCGTCACCGCGCAAGCGATCATGCGCCTGATTCCGACGCCGCCGGGTGAGTTTAAAAGCGGATCCATCCTCTTTGACGGTCAGGATTTGGCAACGCTTTCCGAAAAGGAAATGCAGAAAGTCCGCGGCAACAAAATCGGCATGATCTTCCAGGATCCGATGACGTCGCTGAACCCGACGATGACGATCGGGATGCAGATCATGGAAGGATTGATGCGGCACCAGAGGATGAAGAAATCCGCGGCGAAAGCGCGGGCGATCGAACTGCTTTCCATGGTCGGCATTTCCAACCCGGATACGCGGATCAAGCAATATCCGCATCAGATGTCCGGCGGCATGCGGCAGCGGGTGATGATCGCCATGGCGCTCGCCTGCAACCCGTCCCTGCTCATCGCCGACGAACCGACCACGGCGCTGGACGTGACGATTCAGGCGCAAATTTTGCAGCTCATGAAGGAGCTTCAGCGGAAAACCAAAACCTCGATCATCCTGATCACGCACGATTTGGGCATCGTGACGGACCTGTGCGATCGCGTGATCGTCATGTACGCGGGACAAATTGTGGAAACGGGAACCAAGTGGGAAATTTTCCGAAACCCGCAGCATCCGTACACGAAAGGCCTGCTCAAGTCGCTGCCGCGGCTGAACCAGGCGAAAGACGAACCGCTCGTTCCGATTTACGGGACGCCTCCCGACATGATACAGCCCCCGCGCGGTTGCGGGTTCTGCAGCCGGTGCAGCGAAGCCATGCGCATTTGCGAGCTGGAAGATCCGGATTGGACCGTGATCAGCGAGACGCAAAAGGTGAGATGCTGGCTGCAGCATTCCGGCGCCAAAACGGCGGCCGCCGTCGGCGGAAAGGGGGATGAAGCATGAGCCGGGCGTTCGTTGAAGTCCGAAACCTGAGCAAATACTTTCCCGTTGGAAGAAACAGGGTATTGAAAGCGGTGGACGGGATCAGTTTCACCGTACGGAAAGGCGAAACGCTCGGTCTGGTCGGCGAATCCGGCTGCGGCAAATCGACAGCCGGACGCACGGTCATCCGTCTGTACGAGCCGACGTCCGGGAGCGTGGTGATCGACGGCACGGATGTCACGAAACTGTCCCGCTCCAAGCTGAAGGCTTTCCGCCGCAAAATGCAGATGATTTTCCAGGACCCGTACGCCTCGCTCAATCCGCGGATGACGGTTCTGGACATCATCGGCGAAGCCCTTGACATACACGGCCTGGTGAAAAGCCGGGCCGAGCGGACGCGCAGAGTGGAAGAGCTGCTGGAACTGGTGGGCTTGAACGCCCAGCACGCTTCGCGGTATCCCCACGAGTTTTCGGGCGGCCAGCGGCAGCGGATCGGGATCACCCGGGCGCTCGCCGTGGAACCGGAATTCATCGTGTGCGACGAGCCGATTTCCGCGCTGGACGTGTCCATCCAGGCGCAGATCGTGAACCTGCTCACCGATCTGCAGAAAAAAATGGGCCTGACCTATCTGTTCGTCGCGCACGATCTGGCGATGGTCAAATATATCAGCGACCGCATCGCCGTCATGTATCTGGGCCAAATCGTGGAATTGGCGAGCAGCGAGGATTTGTACGACCAGCCGCAGCATCCGTACACGAAAGCGCTGATGTCCGCCATTCCGATTCCGGATCCCGAGGCCGAGGCGAAGAAGGAGCGCATCATTCTGCAGGGCGAACTGCCCAACCCCATTTCGCCGCCGAGCGGTTGTCCGTTCCGGACGCGCTGCCCGTTCGCGATGGAACGCTGCGCGCAGGAGAAACCCGCGTTCCGCGAAGTGCGGCCGGGACACTGGGCGGCTTGCCACTTGCACGACTGAGAGATGAAAAGGGGCCTGACGGCCCCTTCTGTTTTGCTTTGCGGCTTGCCGGCGGGGAGAGGACGAGGCTGTCGTCCTCTCCCGTTTGTTTTACAACGGGATCGTATAAAATATGCGGCTTTGGAGAAAGTTGGCATACCATATGACCTTGCCGTCCGCGACGATCGGCTTGCATTCGGACAACCAGAAATGGTCAAGCGACCGAATGCTCCCGATCGGAACTCCGTCCTGATCCACCGTCACATATTTAAGGCTGCTCCGGCCATATGAGTCATACTCCTGCCACATCACCAAAAACCGGTTGTCGGAGACTTTGACGAGATGGGGGATGGAAGCGATATTGTCCGTTCCCGCATATTTCGCAATGGTGCGTTGCGTGACGGCCTGCGGGCTCAAGTTGTTCCTCGGAACCACGGACAGGATGATGTCGCGCTGATCCATCGGCAATCCCACCATCTCGGTATCGGTGTATTCCTGGACCAATGAATGGTCCACGGTGTTCATCGCCACGATGTAGCTCGTGGAGGACATTTCGAACCCGCCGACCGATACCCCCGTCATGTTGGCGCCGATTTTGCCCGGAATGTCGAACATGCTCACCGTGTTGTAGGAGTTTCCGGACTGCCTGGAGAGCACGATGGAGCGGGGATATGCGTCTCCGTGATCCAGCAGGACGTGCCGGTTGCCGTCGAACAGGACGTACTGGTCGAACGAATGGCTGACATGATTTTCCTGAAATCTTCCAAGATGATTGGTAACGGTCATCGTGGAGGTGTCCACGACGATCGTCAGCTGCGATTGGTGGTTGAGGCCATCCGGTGTTTTGTATCTCAATCTCGCCGTATGAAAGACCAGCGTGTCGCCGTGTTCCGCCATGCGTCCGGAGCCGGCATGGAACGGGACCACGGTAAAGCTTTCCCCGCCTTTGACGGAAACGCTGTCGATCCGGTTGAATTGTTTGTCGTAACGGACGATCCGGATGACTTCCTTGTTGTCGTTTTGTTCCCGGTTCTCTTGTCCGAAGGCGATATAATTGTATTTCTCGCCGCTGAAAAAGCCGCCGAACAGCGGAAGCTCGGGCTCGATCGTTTTCCTGGCCAGCAATCTGAATTGCAGGTCGTAGGTTTCAATCGAAATGGACGAGCCCGCTTCAATGACGCTGAGCGTCTGATCCCCGTTTGCCACGAGGTAGGAGGTCACCGGAGTTTTCCAGCGGGGAAACTTCCACTTAAGCTGATTGAAAATGACGGCGGGGGTCACATGTACGCGATAGGCGTTGTCGGGAAGCCGCGAATAGAGGCGGATTTCGTCCCGTTCGCCGTCGTAGATGACCTCGAAGGGAATGTGTTGTCCCAATTCCCTGAGCTGCAGGAACGTGCTTCCGTCGATTTCATATGCCTTCACCTGCCGCACCTCTCCGTTGATGACGATCTTCGAGGTGGCCGGCTTGGCTGTGGAGACTTTGTTCCAAGGATAATAACCGTCATAGGACCCTGGCGAAGAATAGGGCCGGCCGGTGATGATTTCGACGGCGTTTTCCTTCCCGTTCCAGGCGACGTCAAATTGGCTCGGCGAACCGTCAAAAATTAAGGCGAGGTCGCGCAGTCTGAAATAGGTTCTGCCTTCAATGTTGTAGCCGCGCAAACGGAGGAACGGATAGCCGAGGTCGTCCACCGAAATCAGGCTCTCGGTCAGCACGGCTTGCACCGGGCCGGCCGCCAGAACAGGGGTTCCGATAACAGGCAGGGCGATGCAGCATGCAAGAACGATGGCGCAAATTTTTTTCATCTGTGAGCCTCCAACGGGATAAAAATTGAATGAAGACAAATTCATTATAGATCCAACGCAGGAAATTGGGAATTTATCTTATCATGCGGAAGGATGCCTGTTGTCCCGTATGTCAACTGGTTGACACATACTATGACAACCGGTTATCATATGGATGAAAAGGATTTCAGCCCATTCGAAAAATTTGTTAGCTTGGGGGATGAGTCCATGAAGTCACGAAAGCGTTTCACTGTTCTCGCCGTGTGTCTGGTCTTGCTGGCGTGCTTGCTGGCGGGATGTTCAGGCGGCAGCGGCGGCAACACCGGCGGGAATGCCGACGGCGCTTCGGGCGGAGGGTCAGGGGCGTCGACCAGCGCGCCTTCCTCGTCCGGCAAGCAAATCAAGATCACATTCTTCAACACGTCGGCGGAAGTCAACGAGGTGTTCGAAAAGCTGTTCGCCAAATACCATGAAGTGAATCCGAACGTGACGGTGGAGCTGATTCCGACCCCGATCGGCGGCGCCCAAATCGAAATCTTCCAGTCGCGGCTGGCCTCGGGCAACCCGCCGACCATCTCCAACCTGGACCCGAGCCATATCTACGTGTACAGAGACAAGTTCCTGGATCTGGAGCCGGTCAGGGCGAAGTACGAAGAACTCACCCTGCCCGGTGCGGTGGAAGGCGGCATCCTGGACGGCAAATTCCTCGGGATTCCCTGGACCGCGCAAGGCTACGGCCTTCTGTACAACAAGCGTGCCCTCGAGGAAGCGCTCGGCGGCCCGTTCGATCCTTCGACCATCCGCACGCGGGATGCGCTGAAAGAACTGCTGGATAAAGTTCAAGCGGCCATGGGCGTGCCGCCCGTCATGATCCACGGCGCCGACTGGTCCCTTGGCGCGCATTATCTGGGTGCGCTGGGCTTCTCCCTGCAATCCCGCGATGCGAACGAAAATCTGAAATATTGGGAAGACGTGAAGGCTGGCCGGGCCAAGCTGGCGGACAACGCGGTGTTCAACGGTCTCCTGGATACCTTCGATATGCTGAAAGAATACAATTACCGCAAGAACGACCCGCTGGTCGCCAACTATGAGCTGGACGGCCAGGATTTCGCCAAGGGCAACGCGGCGTTCTACTTCATGGGCGACTGGCTCTGGGCGGTCATCGGTTCCATGGAAGGCCGGGACAGCGAATTCGGCGTGCTTCCCGTGCCGATCAGCAACAATCCGGACGACTACGGCAACGGGCAGGTCGCCTTCAGCCATCCGAAGCTGTTTGCCGTCGACAATTCCGGCGCGAGGCCGGAGGAACAGCAGGCGGCCTTGGAATTCCTGGAATGGATGCTCACCAGCGAAGAAGGCCAGAAGGCCATCGTGGAAGAAATGGGCTTGACCATGCCTTACAAGAACGTCAAAGCCACGAGCAGCAACGCGATCGCCAAAGCCATCGGCGAGTATGTCGAAAAGGGAGAAACGATCAACATCGGCGTCATCAACTACTTCCCGACCGACTATTGGGCCAAGACCGGCGCGTCCATGCAAAAATACCTTGCCGGCGCGATCGACCGCAATCAGCTCTTCCAGGAAGTTCAAGCCTATTGGGAGTCCGTCCAATAACGCGCAGCTTCCCCTCAAGGCCGGTCATGGGCGCAAGGCGAGGGTCTTGCGCCCATCTTTCCTTTTTTCATAAGATTGAAACAAAAAAAGGTGCGGTGGCATGAAAAGAAAAACCATCTGGCGAAACACCGGACTTTTCTTTCTGTTTGCCGGCCCATCCCTGTTCGCTTTTACGGTCGTTTTTTTGATACCATTTCTTGTGGGTTTTTATCTGACCTTGACCAAGTGGGACGTCATCCGCAACGACGGCTCTTTCGTCGGCTTCGTCAACTATGCGGAAGTGTTCCGGGACAAGGCGTTTTGGACGCAGCTTTGGTTCACGATCCGGTATGTCTTTTTCACGGTGATCGTCTCCAATCTGCTGGCCATCGCCATCGCGCTGGCGCTGACCAGCGGGATCAAAGGGGAACGCTGGCTGCGCGCCGGCTACTTCACGCCGAACCTGATCGGCGGCATCGTGCTCGGCTACCTGTGGCAAAGCCTGTTCTCCCGCGTGCTCCCGTATCTCGGAGAGAAATACGGCTGGCCGCTGTTCCAGACGTCCTGGCTGACCAACACGGACAAAGCGTTCTGGGCGCTTGTCATCGCGACGAGTTGGCAGTTTGCAGGCTACCTTATGATTATCTACATTGCCGGATTCACGGGTGTCCCGAAGGATATCGTGGAAGCGGCCAAAATCGACGGAGCGGGGAATTTCGCCGTCTTGCGGAAAATCGTGCTGCGGCTTGCCGTTCCGGCCATCGTCGTCTGCGTGTTCCTGTCCCTGTCCCGTTCGTTCCTCACTTATGATTTGAACCTCAGCTTGACGAAGGGCGGTCCGTTCCACTCGACGGAACTGGCGACCTATTATATCGTGCAGATGGCGTTCCAATCCAACCAGTACGGCATCGGCCAGGCGGAGGCGATCGTGCTGTTTGTCGTCGTGGCCGTCATTGCGCTGACCCAGTCCTATCTGCTGAAGAAACTGGAGGTGGAGTCGTGATGCGGGCGCGGCGTCTGAACCATCTCCTCAAAAACGCCTTGATTTATGCCGGACTGGTCGTCTTCCTTAGCCCGTTTTTGATTGTCATCCTGAATTCATTCAAGAAAACCCAATACTTTATTGAAAATCCGATTGCGTGGCCCGATCCTTTCCGATTCGCCAATTATGCGGACGCGTTTCAAAAAATGAACTTCATGCGAGGGTTCGCCAATACCCTTCTGATCACCGCATTGTCGGTGCTGGTCATCCTTTTGTTTTCCTCCATGACGGGATATCTGTTTGTCCGGTTTAAATGGAAAATCAACCGGGTGTTGTTTTTCGTCATGCTGGCGGCCATGACCGTCCCGTTCCAGGTCATCATGATACCGCTGGTCATGGTGTACGGCAATCTGGGTTTATTGGATTCGAAAACCACCCTTATTTTCATGTACATGGGATTTGGCGTTCCGCTGGGCGTGTTTATGTTTCACGGCTTCATTAAAGGAATCTCGTATGAACTTGAGGAATCTTCCTTCATAGATGGCTGTTCCCGGATCCGGACGTTCTTTCAGATCGTCTTGCCGTTGCTTCGGCCGGTGGTGGTCACCCTGGCCGTGCTGGACGTGCTTTGGGTGTGGAACGACTATTTGCTCCCGAGCCTGGTGCTCCTGTCGCCGGCCAACCGGACGCTGCCGCTTTCCATCTATGCGTTCTTCTCCACCTATTCCGTCGATTACGGTCCGCTCATGGCCGGTCTGATCATGACCATCATTCCGATTCTGGTTTTTTACCTGATCTTGCAGGATCACGTCATCAAGGGGATTACCGAAGGGGCTTTGAAATGAAATACACCCAAAAAAGAATGGAGGCGCGCCAAACGTGGATGTGAATCGTGTTCTTCCCGAATTGCGGGACGTGTTGGACCGGTTGCCGCCGTTTCGCCTGCCCGAGGATCTTTATGAGGCGCGGAACAATCCGCGGCCGCCGTTTCAAAAATCGGACCGCGTGGCCATTCACGACGAAACGATCAAAGGCGCCGGGGGCCAGGACATGCTGGTTCGCGTCTATGAACCGACGGACGGCCCGGTTTCCGGGCGCCCCGCCTTCCTCTGGATCCATGGCGGCGGCTACGTGCTCGGGCATCCCGATTACGACGACAACCTGTGCCAGACGTTCGTCGAGGCGGCGGGATGCGTCGTATTTTCGCCGGATTACCGGCTGGCTCCCGAGCATCCTTTTCCCGCCGGGCTGGAGGATTGCTATGCCGCCCTGGTCTGGCTCCACGAATCGGCTGCGCGGTACGGCATCGACACGACCCGGGTGGCGATCGGCGGAGCCAGCGCCGGAGGCGGGCTGACCGCCGCCCTGTCGCTGCTCGCCCGCGACCGGGGCGGGCCGTCCATCTGCTTCCAGATGCCGCTGTATCCGATGATCGACGACCGAAACGTGCTGCCGTCCAGCCATGAAATCCACCACCCGGCCGTGTGGGACCGGGCCAAAAACATCGCGGCGTGGACCATGTATCTCGGGGGCGCGAAGGATGTGTCGCCCTATGCGGCGCCGATCCGGGCGGAAAATCTGGCCGGGCTGCCGCCGACGTTCACGTGCGTCGGCCAGCTGGATCCGTTCCGCGACGAAACGATCGAATACGTGACGCGTCTGGCGCAGGCCGGCGTCGATGTGGAATTTCATCTGTATCCCGGAGGATACCACGGATACGAACACGTGGCTCCCGACGCCGAAATCAGCGTCCGGACGAAAAACGAGTACGTGCAGGCGCTGGCGAGGGCGCTGCGGCGCGAAGGCTGAGCCGCTGCCAAAATGAGGAGGTGACCGAGGCATGGCTGTTGCGCAAGTCACATTCTATTCGCGGGCGCTGGGCCGCAATACGACGTTTCAGGCCGTTCTGCCGATCAACTATCCAAAGGGCCCCGCCCCAGCCGGCGAACCGACGCGTCCGACGGCGGCCCTCTATTTGCTGCATGGATACACCGGCGGCGATCTGGACTGGCTGCACTTTTCCGGCATCCGCGGGATTGCGGAAACAAACAACATCGCCGTGTTCATGCCCTCCGGAACCAACTCGTTCTATCTGGACGACGAAGAAAAGGGCGAACGGTTCGGCGAGTTTGTCGGCCGGGAACTGGTGGAATATACGCGGCTTATGTTTCCGCTCCCGGCCGATCGGGAACGGACCTGGATCGGCGGCTTGTCCATGGGCGGATACGGCGCGATCCGCAACGGCCTGAAGTACGCGGACACGTTTTCCCGGATTATCGCCCTGTCTTCGGCCCTTATCACCTACCGCATCCACGGGCAAAAGGAAGGGACCGTCGACGGCCACAACATCAGCTATTTCAAACGGGTGTTCGGCGACCTGGACCGGGTGCTGGGCAGCGACAAGGATCCGGAGGCATTGGTGCTGGAACGGAAGGCGACAGGCGGCATCCTGCCGGACATTTACATGGCTTGCGGAACGGAGGATTTCCTGCTGGACGTGAACCGGCGCTTCCGCGACTTTCTGGTGAAGGAAGGCGTTCCGCACACCTATGTGGAAGCGCCGGGAGATCACAACTGGGAGTTTTGGTCCGCGTTCATCCGGGCCGGTCTGCAATGGGCGATGGGCAAATAACAGCCGCCGGATCATGATATAATCAGATGGGTTTTCGAAAATCATGCTTGAAATTGCGGTTCCGGAGGGGACGGAATGGCGACCATCAAGGATGTGGCGGAAAAAGTCGGCGTATCGGTCACCACGGTGTCCAGGGTGCTCAACAACCGCGGGTACTTGAGCGAGGACTTGAAGCGGCGGGTTCACGAGGCGATGAGGGAACTCAATTACCAGCCGAACGAACTGGCCCGGTCTTTGTTCCGCAAAAAATCGAACATCATCGGTTTGATCATCCCGGACATCTCCCATCCGTTTTTCGGCGAAATCACGCGATATGTGGAGTATTACGCCTACAAAAACCGGTACAAAATTTTGCTCTGCAACTCCCAGCTGAATCGCAACAAGGAACAGGAATACCTCAATATGCTGAAGGCGAGCCAGGTGGACGGCATCATCATGGGCAGCCACACCCTGGACACCAAGGAGTTCACGAAGATCAATCTGCCGCTGGTCACGCTGGACCGCCAGTTGTCGGAATCGATCCCGTACGTTTCCGCCGACCACTACAAAGGCGGGGTGCTCGCCGCCAAGCTGCTGATCCGCAAGGGATGCCGGAAAATCGCCCACATCAGCGGCAATCTGAAACTTCACCTGCTGGCCAAAACCCGGTACGACGGTTTCGTGGACACGGTGACCCGGGAGAAGATCCCCCATGTCGTGGTCGAGACGGACCTGAACGGTTTCAAATACGATCAATACGGGAAAATTGTCGAAAATCTGTTCCGGGAGCATCCGGACATTGACGGGGTTTTCGCCAGCAGCGACGTGATCGCCGCGCAGGTGCTCAAAGAATGCCGGCGGCTCGGCAAAGAGGTGCCGAAGGACGTCAAGGTGATCGGCTTCGACGGGATCAAACTGGGCGAATACATTACCCCCGGTTTGACTACCATCCGGCAGCCGATCAAGGAAATCGCCAAAACTTCCGTCCAATTGCTGATCGACCAAATCAACGGCAAAGAAGTGCAGCGGGAAAACGTTTTGCCCGTCAAATTGGTGGAGAAAGAAACCACTTGAAGGTCTCCTGAGGGGCGGGGGAACCTTGCCTTTTTTTCCGGGCGCAGTCCCGCCGCTTCTTCTATCAACCGATTGACACCCATATGTCAAGCGGTTAATATATTGAAGTCGGATTGCGTGCGCGTTTTTGGAGATCCCGCCGTTAGCATGTCTTTGAATGTTTGCGTGCCCGTGGATCGTGAATGCAACGGCGTGTGGAGGGAAACGGGTGTTCAAACTGGATCGTCCCATCAAATTGAAGGAAAGGCCGAATGACATCCTGACCATGGGCGAGCTTCTGATCGACATGATTTCCGAAGCGTATGACGACATGGTGGATTGCAATACGTACAACCGCTTTTTGGGCGGTTCGGCCGCCAATCTGGCCTTGAACATGAAGAAATTGGGGCTTCGTCCCCTTGTCGCTTCGGCCGTGGGAAGGGACGGATTCGGCGCGTTTTTGCTTCGGCATCTTGAACGGGAAGGGATTCCGACGGATCACATCCAGCTCACGGATGAATCCACCAGCATGGTGGTGATCACCAAAAGCCGATCCACTCCCCGGCCGATTTTTTACCGGGGTGCGGATTTTCGGCTGAACTTTACGCCGGATCTGGCGGACGCGGTCAAGCAATCCAGGATCGTCCACTTTTCCTGCTGGCCGATCTCCAGGGAGCCGGCCCGTTCCGCCGTCGAGCAGGCGATCGATCTGGCGAAATCGGAAGGCGCGCTGGTCGGTTTCGATCCGAACTACCATCCGGCCATCTGGAGCAAGGATGAGGATGGCGCGGCCTACGTGAAATCCATCATTCACCGGGCAGACGTGATCAAGCCTTCGAAGGACGATGCCGATCGGCTGTTCGGGACGGATTCGCCGGAAAACCATCTGGCCAGATTTCTCGATCTCGGAGCGAAATTGGTCATTTTCACCATGGGTGCGGACGGCATCCTGGTGTCCAACGGCGCCGAAACCCTCCGCTTGGACAGCGTTGCGACGGAAGTGGTGGATGTCACGGGAGCCGGCGATGCGTTCTGGGCGGGATTCTATGCGGGTCTCGTGAGAGGGCTCCCCCTGATCGGGGCGGTGGAATTCGGCATGGAAGTGAGCGCCTACAAATTGCGGCATCTGGGGCCTGTCAGCCGGTATCCCAAAGAATATCGCCTGGCGGAAATTTCGCATGGCGGTGAATAGCTCCATGAAACTTGATAGCCGTGTCCAACTCATTACCTATCCCGATTCCCTTGGGGGCAACCTCGCCGCCTTGCGGGATGTCCTTCGGCGCCATTTCCGCGGCTTGTTCACGGGAGGCGTCCATATTTTGCCGCCCTATCCGTCCTCGGGCGACCGCGGATTTGCTCCGCTGGATTACGGCATGATTGATCCCCGTTTCGGCACGTGGGACGACATCCGGCGCATCGGCGAGGAATACGGCGTGATGCTGGATGTCATGGTGAATCATATTTCCCGGCGGTCCCCGCAATTTCAGGATTTCCTCGCCAAAGGCCGCAATTCCCCGTACGCCGACATGTTCCTGACCCTGGACAAGATTTGGCCGGACGGACAGCCCGTCCAGGCGGATATCGACATCATGTTTTTGCGCCGCCCGGTTCCCTATTCTTCATTTGCCATCGGGGACGGGACGGAAGAGAAAGTATGGACGACATTCGGCAAGACCGATCCGTCGGAGCAAATCGATCTCGACGTGAATTCGCCTTTGACCAGACAATACCTTTCGTCCATTTTCCGGCATTTCAAGGCGAATCACGTCCGCATGGTGCGCCTGGATGCGGTGGGCTATGTCATCAAGAAACCGGGGACGAGCTGCTTCTTCGTGGAACCCGATATTTACGGGTTCCTGGACTGGGTGGCCGGCCAGGCGGAGGAGCACGACATCGCCCTGCTGCCCGAAGTGCATGCCCATTATTCGATCCAGTACAAATTGGCGGAACGCGGCTTTTGGATCTACGATTTCATCCTGCCGTTCCTGGTGCTCGAGACGCTTGTCAACCGGTCTTCCGCCATGCTGCGGTGCTACCTGAACGATCGCCCGTCCAACCAATTTACGATGCTGGATTGCCACGACGGCATTCCGGTCAAGCCGGATCTGGACGGGCTGGTGGACACGGAGCGGGCGCGGCGGATCGTGGACCTGTGCCTGGCGCGCGGCGCCAATCTGAGCCGCGTGGTGTCCGACAAGCACAAATCGCCGGACGGTTTTGACGTCCACCAAATCCGCTGCACGTATTACGATGCCTTGGGCCGGGACGATGACGCCTACCTGGCCGCCCGGGCGATCCAGCTGTTCGTGCCCGGCATCCCGCAAATCTATTACGTCGGTTTGCTGGCGGGGGAGAACGACGCGGCCGCAGTGACCGAACGCGGCGACGGCCGGGAAATCAACCGGCACAATTATTCGCTCGAGGAAATCGAACAGGCGGTCCGGCGGCCCGTCGTGCAGCGGCTTCTCAAGCTGATCCGGTTCCGCAACGAACACGAAGCGTTTCAGGGCTTTTTTCAATGCCTGGAAACGGAAGCCAGGGAAATCAAACTCCGGTGGCAAAACGAAGGCCAAAGCTGCATGCTTCACGTGGATTTGGACACGTTCCGCTCCGTCGTCCAATATACCGATGAACGGGGAACGGAACGGCAGTGGGTCGTCTGACGATCCGCCCATCCATGATGAAGAAAGCCCAGACCCCGGGTCTGGGCTTTCAATCGTTGGATCGCTTTATCCGCAGGCCGCCTTCGAGGTGCGCCCGGGTCATGGTTCAACAACGGAAAATTTTCATTATACTATTAAACAACGGGATTAACGATTAACCTCATAAAAATACTCGATGGAATTGGATGATATTCGCCGGCGTGGCCTGGAGCGAAGCTGAACAGGGAGCCGGGTGGTTTTGGCTTGCCCGCAAAGGATGTCATTGTGGCATCCGATCGTCGCCTGGAGGAATGGGTGGGTCGTGGTCGCGTTCTTTGGCTTTTCTGCTTCTGCGGGATCCATAGAAACTCATGAAGGAAAGCAGCAACGCCGCGGCTCCCCCAAAATACATGTCCTCATATGGCGGGGTTCCGGCGGCAATGAGAAAGGCCAAAAGCGAGGCACCGATCAAAATCAAGCCGGCAATGTTCGGGAGCTTGAAGGCGAATGCTCCGCCGAGGAGGAACAGAAAGGCAACGAAAAATCCGGATGCTCCCATGCTTGCGGTTTCCAAATCGCCGGCCGCGGAGTTGGCCAGGTAGATGGCGCGGGATTGCAGAAATATCGCAACCATCAACGCAAAGGATATCATCCCGGTTGCCATTCGCATGACGGTCACCACCGGACATTTTTCATACTTATTCCATCCGGGGAAGGATATTCCCCCTCGGATCCGGACATTGACGGACGATGCGCAGGCAATGGCCTGATGGCCGTCGGAGCCTTAACCCGGATGGCGATTCCGGATCGGATAACAAACGATGCGTCCGGACGTCGAGCTCGCGGTTCTCCGGCGACACCGCGGACCGCGTCCGCGCGTGAACAGGAAGTGTGCGGAGATCGATGGAGAAAGAAACGAACAGGCAAATCGTCGTTGTGGGAAGCCTTAACATGGACATGGTGGTGCAGGTGGACAGGCGCCCCGGGGTCGGGGAAACGGTAATGGGCCGGCGGTTTTTCACGAGCCCCGGCGGCAAAGGCGCCAATCAGGCTTACGCGGCGGCGAGATTGGGCGGTTCCGTCTCCATGGTGGGCAGGACCGGCGCCGACGTGTTCGGGGAACAGCTCATCCGGCACCTGAAGAAAGCGGGAGTCCAAACGGAGGGGATCGCCGCCTGCGAAGAAGCATCCAGCGGGGTGGCCTTCATCACCATCGACGCGCAGGGGGAAAACAACATTATTGTGGTGCCCGGCGCCAACCATCGGCTGACGGCCGAAGACATCCGGCTTAACGCAGACCGGATCAAGTCTTGCGGGCTGCTCGTCGTCCAGCTGGAAATTCCGATGGAAACGGTCATGGAAGCGGTTCGGCTGGCCCGTCATCATCGGGTGCCGGTCCTGCTGGATCCCGCACCGGCATGCCCGCTTCCCGACGAGCTGCTGGGCATGGTCCACTACCTGACCCCGAACGAGTCGGAAATGCAGCAACTGACGGGAAAAAAGGTCCGTGATCCCGAGACCGCCTTCCAAGCGGCGGAAGCGCTGCTTTCCCGCGGAGTCCGGGTCGTCTTGGCCAAACTGGGCGAAAACGGAGTCGCCGTTCTCAGCCGCACGGAACGTTTTCATATGCCCGGATTTCAAGTGAACGCCGTAGACACGACGGCGGCGGGCGACACCTTCGCGGGAGCGCTGGCGGTCGCCCTGACGGAAGGAAAATCACTGGCGGAAGCCGTCCGGTTCGCCAATGCGGCGTCGGCCATCTCGGTCACCAGGTTCGGCGCGCAAAGCTCGATGCCGGACAGGGCGGAAACGGAAGCCTTTCTGAATGAACATGCGGAAGGCATGAATCCGTGAGAAGCGGGATTTTCCCGGGCGAGGCCGGTTTGAAGTAATGCTCTTTCGGACGCTATCATTGGAGCGCCAAGGCGGGCTCCATTGTTTTTTCGCTGGATTTGCGTTTATCCCGAATCAGCCAGAACATGCATCGTCGCGGAAAGAGGTCGTATTCCTTGACCCAATTGCTGCTTCCCCTCGGCATCATTGTCGCGGGTTTTTGGATTGGCGCCACGATCAGGGTCGTCCTGCAACGGCTGGCGGCGGGCCGCGGGTCCGAACAAGCCGGGCGCATCCTGGAGATGATTTTGCGGCTGACGGTTTTGATCCTTTTTCCCCTGGTATTTCTCGCGATCTTCTGGAGTGTGAATTTGACCAACTTCAGGCTGATTGTGCTGCCGATCCTCGGCGTCTTCACCATCGCGGCGGGAGGGTTCCTGGCCGTCGGCGCCTCCAAACTGCTGAAGCTCAACCGCGGCCAGACCGGCTCCATGTTCACGCAGGGCGCCTTTTTCAACATCGGGTCGCTCGGTTCGATCATTTGCTTCGCCTTTCTGGGCGAAGAGAGCCTGGCGATTCTCGGTCTGTTTCGGATGTTTGAAGAAATCACGTATTACCTGTTCGCCTACCCGGTGGCCAAGTCATACGGCGCCGCGCCGAGCGCCGAGCGGACGGAGAAGCGTTCCGACCGGATCCTGAAGCTGCTGAAGGACCCTTATATCCTGGTGTTTTTCCTTGCCATCCTCTTCGGGATCGCGCTGAACCTATCCCCGCTGGAGCGTCCGGATTTCGTCGCCGCTTCCGTCGGATGGCTGGTGATGATTTCCGCGTTCCTGATGATGCTTTCCGTCGGGTACAACACGCGGGTCACGTCGATAAGGCGGTATCTGAAGCCGAGCTTGGCCATCGCCGTCATCAAGTTCGCCCTTGTGCCCGCCGCCGTCGCGCTGCTCGGTTTCCTCTTGGGCTTGGGGCACATGAATGACGGCCAAGTGATGAAGGTTCTGGTCATCCTGGCGTCCACGCCCCCGGCTTTCGGGTCTCTCGTGCCTCCCAGGCTGTATCAATTGGACACGGCTCTGACCGACGCCTCCTGGCTGTTCAACACCGTGGTGTTCATTGTGGCCATCGTGCCGCTGCAATACGCGGTCGTGACCTGGCTGCTGTAACTTGCCGCCGGCCCGTTCGGCGCCGCCGCGGCCATCGGCCCAGGCGGCTCGGACGCCGCCTCCATGTGAAACTCCCGCAGCGGGAAACCGCTTGCGGGAGCTTGCGTTACAACCCCTGATCCCGCGCCCGGCCGTGCAATCCCATTTCCTGGAGCAAAAACCGCACATTCTCCCTATGGCACTTGATCAAACCTCTTTGATATGAGTACGGGGCAATCAAGTGTTCATGCGCTTTGTCGGACCGGATGGCTTCTTTCAGGCTGATGATATAATGAAGACTCTCGCTTTTTCGTTTCAGGATTTCCTCTTGGCTGAACGCCGCATGGCCGTGTCCCGGAATCAGAAGGTTAATGCGATGGTTTGCCAGGATGGTCTCCGTCTTTTCCAACGTTTCGATGTAATCCGCTGAGCTGGAGGAAATGAACGGAAATTCAACATCGGATAAATAGTCGCCGGCAATCCAAACGCCAAGAGGCTCAACCACCGCGAAGATGCCGTCATCCGTATGCCCTTTCGCCTGGTAAAACGTGAGTGCGGTATTGCCGATTTCCAGCCGCAGGCCGTCCTGCTCCACCACCACATCCGCTTTCGGATACATCAACGGGGTTTTCCGATCAATGTAATACTCGTCATCAAACACTCTCGCTTGCTCAAGAATTTCTTCGGGGTTTTTCGATTGAAAAGCCGCACTGGCTACAACCGTCGCTTCCGGAAACGCCCCGGCCCCTACAACATGGTCCCAGTCGGAATGGGTGATCACGAGATAGACCGGGCGGCTTCCCCGGACGCTCGTGACATAATCCCGGATTTCCTCCACTTCCGCAGGCAGGATGCACGGATCGACGACAATGAGGCAATCCTCCGTTTGGATCACGGTGGATGTGGTTTTGTAAAGCTGGCTTTCAAATATGGTGATTTGGTCGTTTTGGTATTGAATCATTTTTTCGCTCCACGGCTATATTCTAGATTACAATTATCAATAAATTCAGGAAAAATGACAAATACAACTTACGATTTTGAGGGGTGACGCGAATGGGCAAGCCCGTTCGGCTGACGGAAGAGGAAATCGCGGCCAGACTGCCGGCCATTGAAGCGCGGGGCTGGGCGCGGAAGGACGAGAAATGGATCGAGCGCAAGTATCGCTTCCCGACGTTCAAGGACGCGATGCGCTTTGCCGTGGCCGTCGGAGACGAGGCGGAGGCGATGAACCACCATCCTCTGATCTCCATCGACTACCGGATGGTGACGCTGCGGCTGACCACCTGGAGCGCGGGTGGTCTCACGGAGCTTGATTTTGAATCGGCGGATGCCTATGACCGGATCTATGAGAAATTGAATCCATAACAGTGGTATGCTGATGGCGACGCCAAACCACCGCGGGATGGTGAACCGTGGCGGTGATGCTGGCGGAGGAAGGGTACGAGCCCGTGCGGCAGATCGCCATCGACGACGACCGCGCTCCGGTTCAAGAAGCCGGAGGATATCAAGCGAATGGTGCGTGCATGGACTGTGACGGAAGAGGGCAAGCGGAAAGCCGAATAAAGCCAACAGGCATCCCAATGACGTGGAATAGGCCCGTCGTGAAGGAGTTATTGAATGATGATTTCAATTTGAAACACCCGCGCCAACCCAAAAATATTGGATAGAAAGTTGCCACAGGCTAAACACAACAGAAAAATAATGGGCGTCACGACAAGGGTAAAGGAATGACTGCCCGGATCCAGACAAACGCGAAATATTCAAGGAGCGCCACCGGAAGCAATATCAGGACGAAAATATAAACAAGATCGGCGATGAGGCTGAAAAAATGGGCGAGAGAACACGTAAGAGCCTGCCAGATGGACAGGCTCTTACGTGTTTTGCCGAATCGCGTTACGCCCGAACGATCCGGTAATACGTCCGGGCCGTCAGGATGTAGATGAGGGCGTAGCACACCGCGAACACCAGGATGGTCAGCGCGGTGCAGAGGGCGTACAGCGGCACGTTGGTCAGGTTAAGGATGGCGAGCAGCCGGCTGACGGCCGGGAACGCCGCGGCGATGTGGACGACGGCCATGACGAGGGGCAGGAAGAACACGGACAGCACCTGGAACCGGATGGCTTTTTTGACCTCGTCACGGCTCAGGCCCACCTTCCGCATGATCGCAAAGCGCGCCTTGTCGTCGTATCCTTCGGAAATTTGTTTGTAGTAAATGATGAGCACGGTGCCGAGGATGAACAGCGTCCCCAGGAACAGCCCGAGGAAAAACAGCACGCCGTACACCGAAAGGAACACCTGCCTCGATTCTTCGCGTCCCGCCGCATAACCGTCCACGCGCAGACCCTTCAGCCTGTCCTTCAAGGCGGACACCAGACCGACCTGTGCCTCCCGCCCGGCTCCGGTGTCAAAGAGATAGTTGTACGTGTACCCCTCTTTTTCTCCGATCAGGGATTCATGCGCGCGGAACAGATCCTGCTCGTTCGCCGTGATCACCACGTAGTTTTGCGCCAGCAAGCGGTTGACGCCCACGAGGAACTGTTCCGCCGTTTTGAACGCGTCCAGGTAGCCGCGGATGCGCAGGGAATGGCCGTTCAGATCCATCGTGTCGCCGGGGATTTTCCCCTTGATCACGTACACCATGGCTTCCCCTTCGGCCAGCCGCATGTTCCCGCCTTCGAGCCGGTTATACTCTTCCGCGGTCATGAACATCAGGAGGGCGGCATTCCGGAAGGAATAGCCGGCCGTCCGGATTCCCGCAAACGAATTTCCGTCCTGGAGCGCCATTTCCGACACGTAACGCATGGCGACCGGGTTGCGGACGGCCAGGCCCTCCCGTTCCACGGTTTCGGCCACCGCCGTTTCCAGCTCCCGGATCTGTTCGTCCGTGGCATCATAGGCCGATACGGAAATTTCCCGAATGTATTGGGTCCGCAGCACGTCCTCCAGACCGACGTACAGGGACACGGTGGACGACAGCATGATGATGACCGCGGTGGACAGGATGCAGATGCTGGCCAGCCCCGCGGCGTTTTGCTTCAACCGGTAAATCATCCCCGACACGGCGATGAAGGGATTGGGGCGATAGTACAATTTTTTGTTCTTCCGCAACATTTTCAAGATCGCGATGCTGCCCGCCGTAAACAGCCCGTACGTGCCGGCGATGACGAGGAGAACCGCGACGAAAAACAGCCCCACGACAGCGAGCGGCGATTCGGTGGTGATGGCGATGTAATACCCGCTTCCCAGCGCGGCCGCGCCGACGAGGGCAATCAGCCAGTTGGTGCGGGGTTCCTTTTCGCCGACGCTGCCGGCTTTCAGGAGTTCCACCGGCCTGGAGCAGTACACCTGAAAGGCGTTGTAGAGCAGGTTGAGCAAAAACACGGCGCCGAAGAACAGCACGGTCATGGCCGCCGCCTCCGCCGGCACTTCGAAGCCGAAGGACGGCTTCACCTTCAGGATGTTCAGGAAAAGGAGCAGGGCGGCCTTGCTGAACAGCACGCCGGCGGCAAGCCCAAGCACGAGGCAGAGCAGGCCGACGATCACCGTCTCCAGCAGCATGATGCGGGCGATGTGCCTTTTTTCCATGCCCAGGATGTTGAACAGCCCGAACTCCTTTTTGCGCCGCTTGATGACGAAACTGTTGATGTAAAGCAGCAGGATGAAGGCGAAAAAGCCGGTGACGACGCTCCCGAGGGACAGCACCGTCCGCAACATGTCGCTGTCGCTCAAGCCGCGGACTTCCCGGGAAAACAGCAAAAACAGCATGTCATAAAACATCATGACCGTGGCGGAGCTGGCAAGCACATACGGGAAATAGGTTTCGGCGTTTTTGCGGATGTTGTTCAAGGCCAGCCTGGCATAAAACCCTTTACGCATGCACGCCACCGCCCGTCGCGATCACCGTCAGCGTGTCGGAAATGTTCTGGTAGAACTCGAGCCGGGTCCTTAAGCCCCGGTAGATCTGATGGAACACTTCCCCGTCCTTGATGAACAGCACCCGGTTCGCGTGGCTGGCCGCCTTCACGCTGTGGGTGACCATGAGGATCGTCTGGCCCTGGCGGTTAATCTCGCCGAACAGCTCCAGGAGTTCGTCGCTGGAGCGGGAATCCAGGGCCCCCGTCGGCTCGTCGGCCAGGATGAGGCGGGGATGGGTGATGAGCGCCCGGGCGACGGCGGTTTTCTGCTTCTGCCCGCCGGACACCTCATACGGGAACTTGTCCAGCAGGTGCCCGATGGCCAGCGTGCGGACGATCGGTTCGAGCCGGCCGGTCATCTCCTTGTAGGATTTGCCGGCCAGCACCAGCGGCAGGAAAATGTTGTCGCGAATCGTGAACGTATCGAGCAGGTTGAACTCCTGAAACACAAAGCCGAGCTGCTCCCGGCGAAAGGCGGCGAGGGCTTTTTCCGGAATGTCGGTGAGCCGTTTGCCCTCGAGCAGCACTTCTCCGCTGGTCGGCTTGTCCAGCGTGCCCAGGATGTTGAGGAGGGTGGTTTTGCCCGAACCGGACTCCCCCATGATGGCCACGAATTCCCCTTCTTCCACGGCGAACGTGACGTTCGACAGGGCCTGAACCGGATGCTTGCCGAAGCGGGTGGTGTACACTTTTTTCAGATTGCGCACGTCAAGCAGCGCCATGACGGTTCCTCCTTCCCCGGTTTCAGCATCCCCATCGTACAAAAAAAGAAAAGGCCGTGCCTTAAGATTGGCTTACATTTTCGCCGGGAACCTTACATGTTTGCAAGGTTGGCCCCCGCGCCGGCTATTCCACTTCCAGCGGCGCGGTTTCCAGGCCGAGGATGACCTTTGTGCCCTTGCCCGCCTCGGACTCGATTTCGATGGTGTGGGACAGCTTGTCCATGATGCGTTTGCACAGGTACAGCCCGATGCCGGTGGACTTCTTGTCGGCGCGGCCGGTGAAGCCGGTGTACCCGTGCTCGAACACCCGGGGAAGATCCGTGGGGTCGATGCCGATGCCGGTGTCTTCGATGACGAGCATGTTCGGCCGGGAGGGATGCATGTAGATCGAAATTTCGCCTTGATGGGTGTATTTCAGCGCATTGGATAGGACCTGCTCGATGACGAATACCAGCCATTTCTCGTCCGTCAGCACGGATGCGCCCAGCGGCTCGTAGTTCAGTTTGATCTGTTTGCGAATGAACGACGGGGCGTATTTGCGCACCGCCTGTTTCACGCACTCGTCGAGGGACACCGTGCGGAACACGAAATCCGTGGAAGTGCTCCCGAGACGGATGTATTGCAGCACCATTTCCGTATATTGCTCGATGCGGAACAGCTGCTCGGACAGCTCGTTTTTGTCGGGGGTGCCGTCGCTCTGGAGCAACAGCCGCATGGCGGCGATCGGGGTCTTGATCTGGTGCGTCCAGATGGTGTGATACTCCGTCATTTCCTGATACGCGCGGTCCTTTTCGTAGACGATGGTACTGCGCTCCCTGTCGAGCAGGCGGATCAGTTCCTGGTAATCCTGTTCGATCAGATTGGAGGCTTCCGGAAGGGGAACGTCCGGCACCGCAATTTGCCCGCGGATGGCTTCCAGGGCTTGGTGTTTGCGGCAAAATTGCCAGAATCGAATCGCGCCAAGGGCGATCAGAAAAAGCAGGGTGAGGGCCGCGGCGTAGCCGACCGACTCCACCGGCAGCCGGTAAAGGGCGAACACGACCAGAAAGATGACCGCCGCTCCCGCGGCCGCCACGATCGCGATGAGGTTTTGCCGCAAAAAGGCGCCAAGCAGTTTCCAACGGTTCATGAACCTTCCACCAGATAGCCGAGGCCTTTTTTCGTGACGATCCAGTTTGGGAGGCCGATGTCGGCCAGTTTTCGGCGCAGGCGCGTGATGTTGACGGTCAGGGTGTTGTCGTCGATGAACTGGTCGCTTTCCCACAGCCGCTGCATCATTTCCTCGCGCGAGACGACCCGGCCGGCGTTTTCCATGAGCAACTGCAACATTTTGAATTCGTTCCGGGTGAGCTCAATCTTGCGGTCCCGGTACGCCAGCGTCGCGTCATTCAGGTTCAGCACGACGCCGCCCAGCTCCAGGACGTGGACCTGTCCCTGAAAGGAGTAGGTGCGCCTAAGCAGCGCCCCGACCTTGGCCGTCAGCACATGAAGATCGAAGGGCTTGGCGATGAAGTCGTCGCCGCCCATGTTCATTGCCATGACGATATTCATGTTGTCGGAAGCGGAGGAGATGAACATGATCGGCACTTTGGAAAACTTGCGGATTTCGTTGCACCAGTGGAATCCGTTATGGAAGGGAAGCGCGATGTCCAGCAACACCAGATGCGGATCCCGCCTGCGAACCTGATCCGCCACGTCGCGGAATTCGGTCAGATGGGCCGTGTCGTAACCCCATTGGCCAAGATGGTCGCTGATCGCTTTGGCGATGGTGAGATCGTCCTCGACGACGACAATTTTGTACATGGCCGCCCCTCCTGAGAATACCTTACCACCATTGGCGGTCAATGTGTAAGGGGCACCGCTTTCCGCCTGACGCTGTAATACCTCATCCCGGCCGGGATCCCTTTGATCTCCAGAACGCCCGCATAAATGAGTTCCCTCAGCCGGTATTCGAAAAAGGAATCGCCGATATCCTGATCGCAGTCTCCGATCGCGGTCCCGATCACGTGGGCGGCTTTGACATACTCCTCGGCATCGGCGGGATCGGCGACGCGATCCAATGTTTCCAGCAGAAACGCATCAAAGAAATCCGCCGGCACTTCCCGCACCGCATCGTTCTCGAAAATGCGCAGCACGCCGCCTTGTTCCGCGATGGCCTCCCATTCCGCCGCAAGCCGGCGGATGTCGGCGGCGGACAGCGGGTTTTGGTTTTCAATGCGCAAGAGCGCTTCTTTCAACACATCCGGCGCGATCTCGCCAGACCGTCTGTACGTGACGGAAGCGTCCGTATGTCCTTGAAGCTCCTCCGAGATCGCGCAGGCGTCGCACAAGCGGACGATGTTGGGCTTGTGCCGGAGCCAATACAGCGCGTACCGCATGCCTGCCTGTTCTTGCACGCTGCTGCTGGCCCAGACGATGATTTCCGCCTGTTCCGGAATGCTGTGCAATTGATGGTGCAACCTGTCGTATTCTTCTTCCGGATCCGCGTCATCCTCGAGCGCGGCGGAGGCGATGTTGTGCCGGAACCAGTCGTGCCGGGCCCGCCGTCCTTCCGGCGTTTCGAGGCGTCCGATGGGGCCGATGGCGAAATTGTCGCTGATCGTCATAAGTTTGTGGGCGTCTGACAGGCCAAGATCCCGAAGCGCCACCTTCATGCCGCCCGCAAAAGATTCGCCCGTTACGATATGGACATGGGTACAGCCGGGGGCGGGATCCCAGGGCTGCGGTTTTGCATCGCGCTCAACCAAACGGTCGTATAACCGCATGAGCCTGTCGATCGCAGTTTCGCGAGACGCCGTCTGCTCTTTGAACAGAGAGATGTGTTGCAAAACAAACTTCAGGCAAGCCTTCAGTTCGCCGGTATTCAAATGCTCGACGGCTTTTTGGATTTTTGCGAAATCGTTCATCGGCTACAACACCTTTCCCGCGCCGCGCATGTCGAGTTGGAATCAGTTGTGGTTTCAAACCTTGAAAAATTAAGGAAAATCTTGTAGAATAAGAACATACATTCCCATTAAGGAAGGCGGATCCATGAAAGCAATCCGTGATCCTGTACATAATATTATCTATTTTGATAAAAAAGAAGATGCTATACTTTTGGAATTGATCGATACGCGGGAATTTCAGCGATTAAGACATATCAAGCAGCTGGGTCTTTCTTCATTTACCTATCCAGGTGCGGAACATACCCGGTTTGCCCATTCCATTGGCGTTACACACTTGGTGAAAAGATTTATAGACAAAATTTGCAGTTTGAAGGAAGAGCAGTATCGGAAATATGCCGATGAGCTGAAAAATGATCGCCAGCTGTTGTTAACAGCCGCATTGCTTCATGATATAGGACATGGTCCGTTTTCACACGCTCTCGAAAAATCCACCGGAATCAAACATGAACGTTGGACGATTGAGATTATTCGCGGCGATACCGAGATCAACAGCGTCTTGCAAAAGCATAAAATTGATCCAAATGAAGTTGCAGAAATTATACAGCGCACTCATCCTTCCAAAGCAGCCGTCAAATTGCTCTCAAGCCAACTCGATGCGGATCGGGTGGATTACTTGCTGCGGGATGCCAAGATGACCGGGGCGGGTTATGGCTCTTTTGACCTGGAATGGTTGATCAACGTCTTGCGTATCGGCGAACATAACGGTGTAGTCGAGGTCGGATTGGACCTGAATAAAGGATCAAGCATTGCGGAAGACTTCGTCATGGCTCGATACTATATGTACAAACATGTGTACTTTCACAAAACCACCCGAAGCGCCGAACTTATCGTGGACAAAATTTTCACAAGAGTCATGGAACTGTTCCGAGAAGGAGGTGAGCTCGATATACCCAACGGTCTTGCGGCCATACTTGAATGCAACGGACAGATCGGCAAAGCGTTGAACCATTATCTCGAACTCACGGATCATTCCGTTTGGCATTATTTCCATATATGGAGCAGGCATTCGGATCCGATATTGAGCGATTTATGCCAACGGTTGCTAAGAAGAAATTTTTTCAAAGAGGTTCCGCAAGTCGATAAGGACTTAACAGAATTGGCGGAGATCATCACTGATTATTTCAACGAAAAAGACAAGAAACATCTCAAGAATTATTACTACGCGAAAGACGATGCAAACAGCAGCTGGTACAAGGATTCCTATATTGGTCAAAAACCAAAATCCGATGAAAAGGCCGAAGAACGGGAAGCATCCGAATACATACTATTGTTCGACCATAAAGGAACTGGCAGAGAGTTATCCCAAGTTTCGGATATCATTAATACAATACGCAACAAACAAATCTCAATTAACCGTCTATTCATGCCGAAAGAATACATAAACGAAATTTTTGGAGGTTGAAACGGATGTTCGAAGCGGCCGGCAGCGTACTGAGTGTATTTGATGTTGTCGGCAAAGTGCATGGACGCAAGAAAATTCAAAAAATGATTTATTTGCTTAAAGTTTCTGGAACCCCGATGCCATTCCAGTATGAATATCATCATTACGGACCTTATTCGTCGGGACTGCAGGCGGAACTGGATGATTTGGCGCAGCGGGGTTTTTTGTCTGAGTCGATGCATGACGATACCTATGTTTATGAAATGACGGACGAAGGTCGCAAATTTAAGGAGAAGCTCGACCGATTCGGCATGACGGTTGAGGTTGACAGTGAACTGGTGCAGTCAATGGCCCGGCATAGTTCACAGTTTCTAGAGATGGTCAGCACGTATGCTTTTCTGGTGGATACCGGATATGAGCGCCAGGCGGCGAAGGATAAGTCCCTTGAATTGAAGTCCCATTTGCCAATTTCCATAGATCAGGCAATTGCCTACTACGATGAATGGATAGCTCCACGTTTCAAATGAATCCTTTCATTTCATGCATCCAGATGGGCATATTGTTGGCTCCCACGGTTGGTGGGAGCCATTTTTTGAATCGAATCACTCCGGATGATTTCCCGTGGCCGACCCGACTAGGAACGGGGTCGTCACGTTGTGATAGATGAGGTGCATCGACATTCCCCAGGCCGCGTGTTCCAGCACATGGCAGTGGTCCATCCAGATGCCCGGGTTGTCGGCGCGGAAAGCCACTTCATACGTTTCGCCCGGCTCCACGAGCACGGTGTCGAGCCAAAGCGGACTGCCCTTGTACGGCTGGTCGTTGCGGCTGAGCACAAACACATGATGCCCGTGCAGATGCATGGGGTGATAGACCAGCGACCGGTTGACGATGCGCGTCTTGACGAGTTCGCCTTCTTGCACCACATAGGTCGGCGTGTGCGGGAACACTTCGCCGTTGATGGTCCACAGGGTGTTCGCGCGCCCGTTATAGTATCCATAATAAAATTGATCCAGCACCATCAGGAATTCCCGGTCGAACGCGGTGGTTTCATCAAAGGGCGCAGGAGCGGGCGAGCCGTATTCCAGCGGGTCCAAGATCTCGCTTCCCATCCGCGTGTCGGGGGTTCCCCGCCCGTCTTCGCTGAAGACGAGGTAATCTGCGGCTTCGGTTCCCTCTCCGTGCACCGCCAGCGTAACCGCATGGCCGGGCATCGTGAAGGTCACGTCGTAACGGCCGCCGCCTCCGATTTTCAGCCGTTTGCCGGCCACTTCTTCCGGCTCGTGGATGTCCCAGCCGTCGATCGCCGCGACCCGGAACGGGGTTCCGTTCAGGGTGAAGGTTTTGGTCAGGCTGGCGCTGTTCACCAGCCGGAGCCTCACGTTCGTGCCCGGCGGGATGGTCCGGCCTGGCACGGGTTCCGAAAGATGCAGGATGGTGGTTGGCCCCTCTGATGTCTCCCAGTCGTGGGAAAACACCGTGATGTCCGCCGTGTCGCCGCCTGTATCGAGATCCGCGTCTTTTCCTTCGGCGGGCAGGATGATGAAGGCGCCGAACAACCCCTTGGCCACCTGCACCGAGGACGTCTGGTGGGAATGGTACCAGTGGCTTCCCGTTTCATGGACGACAAAGCGATAGGTGTGGGACTCCCCGGGCATGACGGCATCCTGGGTGACGCCCGGCACCCCGTCTTCCGCGTTCGGCACGTCGACGCCGTGCCAATGGACGGTCACGCCCGCCTCAATATCCCGGTTGATCAGCGTGACTTCGACCAGATCCCCCTCCCGGACAACCAGTTCGGGACCGGGCACCTGGCCGTTGAACGTCCACGCTTCCACGGTGTGCCCCGAGGGGAGATCGATCGTTTTTTTCTGCGCGACGAGCGTAAACCGTTTATCCGGTTCTCCGGAGCGGGGACCGGTCAAATCCGTGACACTGATGGCCGGGCTTCCGTCCGCCGCAAAAACGTGGTGATGGCCGTGGTGCCCGTGATGGCCCATGGATGCGGCGAGCGGCAAAACGGTTCCCCCGCCAAACTCGAAGGTTTCCGGATGGACCATGGACATGGACGGAGGGAACCGGCTGGCCTCCCGCGCCCACAGATTCCAGGCCGTGAGCGCAATGACGGCCGCGAGGGCGAAAACCGCGCTTCTTCCCGCCATGGTCCGGATTCCTTGACGGCGGGCCCGGATGGCCGTCGCACGCCGCCAATGATAGGCGTACAGAACAACGGAGCAAACCGTAAGGACGGCAAACGGCGCCGCGAACTCCCGAAGGTCCGGGACGGAGGGAATGTCGAACAGCACGAGATACGCGACCAGCAAGGTTCCAAGCCACATTGTGTGAACGGAGGCGGCCATGAGCACCATCGATTTGTCGGAGGCGGACGCATGCGCGCTCAAAGCGGGCCAGACGCAGCCGCCGACAAACAGCGCGGGCAGGATGAGAAGCGGCGACATGACGGCCACGCGGTCCATGACAAAATCCCATCCCAGCGTGAGCAGGACCGCCATCTGGAGGGCACACCACACAACCAGCAGGATCAACCCCGTCCATACGCCGATGCGCGTGGCGCGCCTCCACCGGGAGACGTCCGTTTGCCCCAGCGCCGCGTATTTCCATCCGTTCGCCGCCCAGGCGGTTGCCCCCCAAGTCAACGCAAGGGCCATCGTCAGAAGCAGTTCCAGACCGGAAAAAAGCAGAAACGTCATTTTGCCGAAAACCCCCGTTTTACTCGTCCCATGATGCGTGTCATGCGCGCCGCATGTAGGCGCGAACCGCGAGCGGCGCGAAAACGGCCGCGATGGCGGCGGCGCCGATGAGGGACACGGCCAGATGCCAGCCGAAGGTTCCCTCGTTCACCAGTTCGCGGACGGCCGAAACGAGATGCGAGACCGGGTTCACGTTCACGAATTTCTGAAGCCAGCCCGGCATGGTTTGCACCGGCACGAAGGCGTTGGACAGGATGGTGAGCGGCAGCAGAATGATGACGGACACGCCTTGCACGGTGGATGCGGTGCGCGCCACCACGCCGAAAAAGGCGAATATCCAGCTGATGCACCAGGCGCACGCCATGACGACGACACCCGCCAGGGCGACATAACCCAGGCCGGCGTCGGGACGATATCCCATGACGTATCCGATGGCGAAGGTCAGCACCGTCGCGATCGCGTACCGGATCATGTCCGCCAGAAGGGCGCCGGCCAAAGGAGCCATGCGCGCGATGGGCAGGGATCTGAACCGGTCGAACACGCCTTTGTCCATGTCTTCCCGGAGCTGCACGCCGGTGACGATGGAAGCGGTAATGACCGTCTGCACGAGGATGCCGGGAATGATGACCGGCAGATAGCTTCGCACGTCGCCCGAGATGGCGCCGCCGAACACATAGGCGAACATCAGCGTGAACAGGATGGGCTGCAGGGTGACGTCAAACAGCTGCTCGGGCGTGTGCCGGACTTTCAGCAGTCCGCGGTAGGCCATCGTCAAGGATTGGCGGACGGCCTGTCCGAAGCCTGGAGTCTTCGTCATGAAACCACCTTCTCTCGTTCTTCTTCAGTGGGGCGGCCGGTGATGGCCATGAACACTTCATCGAGGGTCGGCTTCCGCACGCTGATTTCGGCCAGCGCGATCCCCTGGTTCCGAAGGGCGACCAGCAAATCGGCCAGCTGATCGGCGCCGGCCATCGGCGCGGTGACCCTGCCCGCTTCCGGCGTCACATGGGACCGGACGCCCAGCACCTGCTCCACGGTTTGCCGGGCCAGGGCCATGTGCATCTCGTCCAGGACTTTGAGTTGCAGCGAAGAGGTGCCGACGGAAGCCTTCAGTTCATCCGCCGTACCTTCCGCCACCACTTTGCCCCGGTCGATCACCGCAATGCGGTCGGCCAGCTGGTCGGCTTCGTCAAGATACTGCGTCGTGAGCAGCACGGTGGTTCCCTTCCGCACCGAATTCCGGATGAACTCCCACATCATCGCGCGGGTGCGCGGATCGAGGCCGGTGGTCGGTTCATCCAGAAAGAGCAGCGGCGTCTCCACGATGAGACTGGCCGCCAGATCCAGCCTGCGCCGCATGCCGCCGGAGAACTGCTTCAACGGACGGCGGGCGGCCTCCGTGAGTCCGAACCGTTCCAGGAGCTCCGCCGCTCTCCGCCGCGCCTCGGCGCGACTGAGCCCGAGCAGACGGGCAAAAATGATCAAGTTTTCCCAGGCGGTCAGCGATTCGTCGACGGTGGCGTACTGCCCGGTCACGCTGATCAATTGCCGGACGAGATGCGGCTGCCTGACCGTATCGAATCCGAAGATCTTCGCCGTCCCCGCGTCCGGCTTGAGCAGGGTGGCCAGCATCCGGATGGTTGTGGTTTTTCCCGCCCCGTTGGGACCAAGCACGCTGTAGATCGTGCCGGAGCGCACCTTCAGGTCGACGCCGTTTACCGCCGGATGGCCGCCGAAAAATTTCTGGAGACCGCGGGCTTCAATGGCCCATTGGGCGTCGGGCACAGGCAGCGGGTGTCGGTGTGCCATCGCAACTCCCTCCTGACTGGCAAATCCGATTTCGGAGTCAGGATAGGGCTTTTTTGTAAACGGAATTTAAACGGGGATTGACAAACCGCCATTGATGGAAAAAGATAGGGAAACAAAGAAGGGTACGATCGGGGACTGGTGCGTATGACCAACGTGCTCGTCGTGGACGACGATCCGCACATCCGGGAGCTCGTCCGGCATTTTTTGCAGCAGGAAGGCTTGACGGTCCATGAGGCGGCCGACGGCGCGGAAGCGCTGGCGAAGCTGGAGTCGGTGAAGGTGTCCCTCGTCATCCTGGACATCATGATGCCGAACATGGACGGCTGGGAGCTGTGCCGAAGGCTGAGGGAACATTACGATTTCCCGCTGCTCATGCTGACGGCCAAGGGCGAAACGTCCCAGAAAGTCAAGGGATTCCAGCTCGGCACGGACGACTACCTCGTCAAACCCTTTGAGCCGTCGGAACTGGTCGCGCGGGTGAAAGCCCTGCTGAGACGATACCGCATCGCCGTGTCCCGGCAGGTGCGGATCGGGGAAGTGACGCTTGACCGGGGGACGTTTGAAGTGACGGTCGCGGGCGAGCGCATCGCCCTGCCGCCCAAGGAATTCGAACTCTTGTTCAAACTGGCCAGCTATCCGGGGCAGACCCTGACGCGGGAGCGGTTGATCGAGGAAATCTGGGGCTATGACTTCGAGGGGAACGAGCGGACGCTGGACGTGCACATCAACCGGCTGCGCGACCGCTTCCCGGAAGATCGTCATTCGTTCCGGATCGCCACGGTTCGCGGGCTCGGCTACCGTCTGGAGGTGCGTTCGTGAACGCTGTCCGGAGAAGGCTTCTTTTTCTGTCCGCCCTGCTCATTTTCATCCTGTTTCTCGTTGTCTGCTGGACGGCCGTTTTCCATCTGGCTTCGTGGATCTATGCCCGGATCGGCGCGCAGCCGCCCGAACTCATCCGGTTTCTCCTGGATTCGGCATTCGGGCTGCTCGTCTTTGCGGGCGGATTGGCGCTGCTTTCCCGCGCGGCTTTTCCCCGGCACACGGCCGGCTTCCATGCGTTGATCGACGCGATGAGGAGGCTGGCCCGGGGCGATTTCAATGTGAAGGTGCAAGTGAAGGCGGAAACCGACGGCCAATTCGACCGGCTCGTTCATTCGTTCAACGAAATGGCCTCGCAGCTCAAGGCCCTCGAGGACATGCGGCAGGAATTCATCTCCAACGTCTCGCACGAAATCCAGTCTCCGCTGGCGTCCATCAGCGGTTTCGCCCGCGCCTTGCGCAGCGAACGCCTGAGCGGGGAGGAACGCGGCCGCTATCTCGACATCATTGAAACGGAAAGCAGACGGCTCTCCCGGCTCAGCGACAATTTGCTCAGGCTGGCGGCCCTCGATTCGGAGCACCCGCCTTTCAGGCCGGAACGGTACCGGCTGGACCGGCAGCTGCGGGAGGCCGTGCTCGCCTGCGAACCGCAGTGGCTGGAAAAGTCGATAGACATGGAGGTCGATCTGGAGGAGGCCGAAATCGTCGCCGACCCCGAGCTGATGGGCCAGGTATGGGGGAATCTGCTGCACAACGCCGTCAAATTCACGCCGGCAGGGGGAACGATCGGCGTTCGTTTGCGCCGGTCCGGCGAAGCGGCGGAGGTGTGCATTTCCGACACCGGCATCGGCATTGGGGAAGAGGACTTGCCGCGCATCTTCGAGCGCTTCTACAAGGCGGACAAAGCGCGCAGCCGCGCCGGCGGGGGGAGCGGGCTCGGGCTGTCCATCGTGAAGAAGATCGTCGATCTGCATCGCGGTTCCATCGAAGTGCGGAGCAAGCCGGGCGAGGGAACCACTTTTTCGGTACGCCTGCCGTTGGGACGGTGAACGCCATGAACACGTTTCTTTACTTTGTAAGGCACGCCGTTTCCCCCTTTTCTCCGGGCAACGAACGAAATCGCGGTTTGTCCGATCAGGGAAAGCGGGATGCCGTGCGGGTTGCCGCGATCCTGAAACATGAGGGAATCGATGTGATCGCGTCCAGCAGCTATGCCCGGGCGATCGAGACGGTCAAACCGTTGGCGGATCTTTTGAACAAAGAGATCCTTGCCTTTGATGCGTTGGCGGAACGCGCGATCGGCAGCGTGAACGTGGATCTCGACGACGACGTTTTGTTGCGGGCGACCCAAAAATCGTTTGAAGACATGGATTATTGCCTGCCGGAAGGGGAAACGACCCGACTCTCACGGATTATCAAGGACGGAAAATCGCCGTCGGGACCCACGGGAATATCATGACCATTATTTTGAATTACTTTGACAAGCATTACGGGTTCGACTTTTTCGTCCAAACCACCAAACCCGACATCTACAAGGCGGAATTTGACGGGTTGGTTTTGAAAAGCGTGGAGAGGTTGTGGAAACCGTAGTTATTGACCGTCATGAAGTTCAGTCTTACGCTCGCCTTGTTGGCGTGATTTTGTTCATCTGCGTTTTATTGAGCGTCAGGATTGTGGCGCTTTTCATCATTTTCGCCTTCGTAACCAAAAACCAAGGAGAAAGGTTGAAATCATCCCACAATTTTAATTGCATTTTCTTTGAACGATTTCACTGTGTCAACAAGCCGCTTTTGCTTCTCGAGATCGAAGAGCTTTATAAAGCTTTGGGGTTTATCGAACGGCGGTTTGGCCAGGTCTGAAATATTTTCCATGTAGCCGTTTTGCTCGATATAATCGATCACCTTGCGGACAAATACAATCTGTTGCTGAGTCAATGATTCATCGTTGATGAATTCGGAGAACGCCTTCATCACCGCTTCTCGTTCCAACTTGGCGATCTTTCGGACGAGCAGGCCGAAGGGGGTGTCTTTGAATTCACGTTTGTAATCTTCGACGGTTCCCAGCTCCCCGGTGAAAATTCGCTCCAGCTCCTCATAATCGCCTGCCGTAAGCGGGATGTTGTGACGCAGCTTGTATATCGCGATATGATCCCGATTTTCTTCGATGAAGCGGTTCACTTTCAGCTTGTAATCTTCAAATTCAAACCCGCTGTCAATCGGTACACCTTCCCGTGTGTACAACACTTCATCGCGCAAATTCGTATAGATCGGGCTTTTGCCGCCCTCATCTACGGTAAATTTGATCAATTCGCGAAGTTCGATCCGGATCCGCTCGAAATCGAAGATGGACGCGTTCCGCCAGAAATCGTCCGTTTTCAGCGTCCGGATGAGTTCAAGCTTGAAACGCACGGCCGGAATCGTGGCGCGTTCCGTTATCAGGTCGTGGGTGATGTTCTTCAGCACGTTTTTATTGCGGTTGAACATCTTTTTGTTGCCTTCCATTTGAAAAACCATCAGACCGTACAGGAGGTTGTCGAACCGCTTCGCGAACTCATCCCGATCCTCCATGTACACAAGCGGCGCGATTTCCCGATTCAGCGTGAGCACGTCCGATTCCGAGAGAACCAGGAAGGCGCTTCGCTTCTTGTATTTCTCCACAAATTGCATCTTGAGCTTGACCGTGATCAGTTCCGGATTGAGCGCCTCGATCTGTTCGACGACCGTATCGATCAGCCCTTCCCGCAACTCCCGGCCTTCATCGGTGGCAAAGTCCGCATGCTGCAGATAATGGATCAGTTTGACCCGCTTTTGGAATATCGCCTCCGTGAGGCTGACCGGTTCGCTTCCGGGCAAGCCTTCCTTGTACTGCCGGAAAAATTCGAAGTTGCCGAGATAATCGAAAATGACAAACTTCGTTTTGTGCTCGCCCGGACCGAACAGATCCTTGCACAGCCTTGTTCCCCGGCCGATCATCTGCCAGAACTTCGTCTTCGACCGCACCCTTTTGAAAAAGACCAGGTTGACCACTTCCGGCACGTCGATGCCCGTATCCAGCATGTCCACCGATACGGCGATGTGGGGGAAGCTTTCGGCCTTTTTGAAATTGGCGATGGCGTCCTCGGCGTAGGCGTCTTCATACGTGATTTTCTGGATGAATTGTTCGCCCAGGTGCGGGTACAGTTTGTGAAAACGATCCACGATATATTGGGCATGGCGATTGTTCTGGGCAAAAATGATCGTCTTGCCGATCCGGTCGCCCCCCGCCACCTTGATCCCTTTGGTCATCAAATCCTGGAGGACCGTGTCCACCGTGTGCTGATTGAAAATGAACTCGTTGAGCTCAGGCGCGGGGATTTCCTCCGGCATGTGACCGTCTTCGTCTGTGAAATCTTCTTCGTATCTTTCCTTGTCCTCGTCTGACAGTTCATCGTAGGTGATGCCCTCGGTCAAGAACTTCAGACCAACTTCGATGTTGTGATAGGGCACCAGCACATGATCTTTGGAAACGGCCGTTTCATATTCGTATGCGTAAGTCGGGACGCCCTGCTCCACTTCAAAGAATTCATAGGTGTTGCGATCCACGTCGTCTTTCGGGGTCGCCGTAAGTCCGAGCAGCAGGGCATCGAAATATTCAAAAATGGCCCGGTACTTGTTGAAAATGCTCCGGTGCGCTTCGTCGATGATGATGAGATCGAAATGCGCCGGCGTGTACAGCTTGGAGCCGTCATCTGTTTTGGCGGTGTCAATGGCGTTGAGGATTGTTTGATAGGTGGAAAAGACGATCCGGGCCAGCTTGTCTTCCTTCTGGTCCAAGAGGTTGCAAAGCGACATGTCTTTCAGGTATTTGCGAAAGTCGTTCTTCGCCTGCAATACGAGGGAGCGGCGGTCGGCCAGAAAGAGCACGTTGGTGATGTAGCCGCCGCGCGACAACACATCCACCAGGCTGGCGGCCGTCCTCGTTTTCCCTGTGCCGGTGGCCATGACCAGCAGCGCCTTCCGATGTCCCGCCTCGTAGTGTTCACAAACGGCGCGAATGGCTTCCTTCTGGTAGTAGCGGTCCGTGATCTGGTCGTCGATGCGGATATGGCGGAGCGGTTTGCGGCTCGTCCGGCGGTTAACAAGTTTTTCCAAATCGCGGCGGGAGAACAGACCGCTGACTTTCCGTTGCGGAGTGTCGGGCGTTTCCCAGATATACGTTTCAAATCCGTTTGTCGTGAAAATGATCGGTCGGCGCCCCGCCATCCGCTCCAGGCAATCCGCATAGAGCTTAGCCTGATGGGTACCGGTTTTCGGGTCCTTGGATGTGCGCTTTGCTTCAATCAAGGCCAAGGGAAGCCCATCTTTGCCGTACAGGACGTAATCCACATACCCCACGCCTTCGGCGTTGGGCATGCCGGTGACTTCCACCTCTTCCAGAACATCTTCGCCAAACGTCCAGCCGAGCAGCTTCAAGTCGACGTCGATGTACTTCTTTCGCGTCTCGTATTCCGACGGATCGATGGGCTCAAAATGGCGTACCGCCTTATGGTGCGCTTTTTCGCTCGTGTATTGGGAACTGAGCGCGGCGACCTGGGCCCGCAGCGCCTCGATTTCCGCCTCTTTCTGCTCCAGCAGGCTTTGCTGTTCCCGGATTTTCGCTTCGTCGATTTCGACGGTCTGCGTAGGCACCAGGTTTTCGTCGAAATACCGCTCTTCGTATTGCGTGCCGTAGCAGTAGTCGATCCACTGTACGAATTCAAACACCGCGGCCAGCGACAGCAGCGCTTCGCTGCGCGTAACAGTCTTGTTTGTATGGACCGCAATGTTTCCCAGCTTCACGACATAGAGCAGTTTCTGCCATGTCTTGGTGTCGACTGCAAAACGAAACGTCGGCTCGTGAAGGAGCGCTTGCAGCGTGTCTTTGTACGGTTTCCTCATGGTTTCGTCCGCCGCATAGACCCATTTCACCGCAAGTTCCAGCGCCTTGCGGCTGCCGACAGCCGACATGGCGGGGGAAGTCGCCAGCACCCGCTCCGCCTCGATGCAAGCGGCTGCAAACATTTGATATTCGGTTCGGTCGCGCAGAAAATCAAAGTTTGCAGCCATGCTTGCACGCTCCTTACTGTTGGTTAGTCGTCAAAGTATTTGCTCATGAGGCTGTCGAACAAGCGTTGCGTTTCGGCTATGGTTTTTTTGACGAGAGATTTTTGGGCCTCAATCTTCGAAACTATAGAAGCATATTTTTTTTGCAATTCAATAGGTGGAAGGCCGACCGAAAACTTGTCAAAGAATGAAACGGGTACTCGTTTTTGTCCGGCGCTCCCTGTCATGTTTTTTTCAGCGTTGATTCGAAAAATTGGCAAGGTGGTCAGACGGAACAACCATTCACTATCCGTTAAATTTTCAATGGGCCGCAAAACATGAAACTCTGTGGACCCGAAACCAATCGAATTGCAAAGATTTCTTGCAACTGCTCCTTTTCCGTTTTCCATACATGGTGTAATCTTTGCAAACAACACATCATTATCCCTAAAGTAAGAAAATCCAACCTTGACTTCTTTATATTTTTTGGTTTGACTGGTGTCAATTTCGCCATTTTCAGAAACGCTGCTCATTGGTATGAACGAAACGAGAGTGTCGTCATCAAGTTGGCCTAATTCGGTCTTCCTGGGATTTATAATACAGATTTCCGTAATATATTTTTTATCCCATCCCTTCTCATTCGTCACGAGATCACCAAACATATTATCCCGAATTACGAAAGTGCATATCATCAATGAATCGGAACACTCGACAACTG
>ERZ795043.425-NODE-425-length-37717-cov-37.509585_pt1 | contig 37717 bp, 31 predicted proteins | sample MGYA00375127_ERZ795043 | MGnify/ENA primary metagenome ERZ795043 (study PRJEB30172, sample SAMN05518447) | compost metagenome | isolation source: Feedstock adapted compost from Newby Island compost facility, Milpitas, CA | place: USA:Newby Island compost facility... | reverse complement strand
TCCATTTCGGCACGGAAACCAAGCCGCTTCATGCCGGGCTTGCCGCATCGGCGGCGGTGCGGTCGCTGCTTTTGGCCGACGCGGATTTTCAGGCAAGCAGGAACAGCCTTGACGGCCAGCTCGGATTCTTTTCCGTTTTCGGCCAAGGGGTGGAGCGGGCCCGGGCGGAGCTTTTGAGGGACGACGGGGACACGCGGCGCATCGTGACGCCCGGGCTGTGGTACAAGCTGTATCCGTTTTGTTCGGCGGCTTACTACGGCCTGCATGCGGCGGAGCAGATCGGCCCGATCCCGCTGGAGCGGATTGACGAGATCGAGATCATTTTTACGCATCGGAGCGACGCCGCTCTCATCCATCGCGACCCGGCGAACGGGGAAGAAGGGCGGTTCAGCATCGAGTATATTGCCGCCCTGGTGCTGAGCGGCCGAGGCATCCGGGCGGCTGACTTCCAGCGGGTGCCCATCGATGAGGAGATCCGGGCCTACATGCGCAAAATGAAGCGCTTGAACGTGACGGATGTGCCCGCGGGCGTGAGGTATACGCGCATTGTGGTCAAGTTGGCCGGCGGGGAGACGGTCAGCGCCGTCGGCGACAGGCCGAAAGGGTCCGCCGAAAATCCGGTCACGGAAGACGAACTTCTGCGCAAGTTCGCGGACGTGGTGAGGGGCGCGAACGCGGAGGCGCTGCGTGAGAGGATCCTGCGGCTGGATGAGCTTGAGGATGTGCAGGAATTTATCGCGCTGCTTGGCGAGGGATGAATATGCCGCCGCGGCTGGCATGAACGGGAAAATCTCCGGCTTATTTTGCCAGATCCGCTTTTAAAAAAATAAGCTGGAATTTCTCCCGTTTATTTTATTTTGGACAAATCGCGTTTTTTTGAAAAAACAGCGAAATGTGCGGGAGTTTTTCCGGCTTATTTTTAATACGCCGATTCGTTGAAATGTACGGGAGATTTTTCAGTTTATGCGGCGGGAGGCGGGCTGTTTCCCTCCTCTGGGGTGCGTCTGCAGGTGAAAAAGTGCCGTGCGGCGCAAAAGGGGTGTCCCGGTCACCCAAGTGGCGGGTGGGACACCCCTTTTTGATCACGATTTGGCAAAGCGCGACAGCGCAAAAGGGCTCAGGTCAAACTGAGTCTTACCCTCAAGCAGCAGGTCCGCGGCAATCTCGCCGATGACGCTGGCGAACTTGAAGCCGTGGCCCGAGAGGCCGGCCGCCAAAAGCACGTTGGGATGCGCCGGATGGCGGTCGATGATGAAATCTTCGTCCGGCGTGAACTCATACTTGCAAACCGAGCTGTTCAAAAGCCGACCTGCCGCTTTGGGCATGTACGCCTCCAGAACCTTGCGGAAGTTGCCTTCATCTTCTGCGTACGTGCCGAAAGGTTCGAGGACCTGTCCGGGTCGGCACGGTTTCCCGCTGTCATGCTTGCCGATTTTCAGGCCGCCGCCCATGTCGGGAAAGCCGTAGTACCCGCCTTCCGCGGTATGCAGCGTAAAGCCGGGAAATCGTCCGGCGTGAAAATCGGACGGTTCGGTCGCAAACCAGCCTACAGGGATGCGCAAAGGCTCGATGGGCAAGGAAACGAATGGCGCCAGATCCGCAAAAAACGCGCCGACGCTGAGCAAAGCTTTTTCCGCCCGATATGCGCCGTCTTTCGTTTCCACCGTGACGCCCGCATCATCCGCTGAAATCCCCAGCACGGGCGAGCGGACGAGCAGCTTCGCGCCCGACGCTTCCGCCAGCCTGCGGTAGACGGAAATGGCCTGCTCGCAGTACAAGTATCCCGCCCGCGGCTCGTACATGCCGACAAAGTGATCGGGCAGCGCCAGGCCGGGCCATCTTTTGCGCATTTCCGCCGCATCCAGCATTTCCACCGGGATGCCGGCCGCGCGGGCATCATCGGGCCGGCTGCGGAACGAATAATGCTCCGGATCGGCGATGTTGAGCACGCCGGCGCGCACCAGGAGCGTTGTTCCCGACTCTTCCTCCAGTTCTTGCCACAGTTCGTCGGCGCGCAGGACCAGTGGAATGTAGGCGGGGCCTTTCTTGTAAGCATGGCGAATCAGCCGGGTTTCGCCGTGATGGCTGCCCTCCCGATGGGGCGGGTCAAAGGCGTCGATCAGCAAAACGCGCGCGCCGCGCCTGGCCAGATAATAGCCTGCGCTCATGCCGGCCGAGCCGGCGCCTGCCACAATGACATCATAGACCTGGTTGCTCAAGGCGTTTCTTCCTTCCTCGAACCTTGCTCCATTTACTTTGACGGCGAGCGGCAGCAGGTCTTACTTAATAAAAGACCGTGATGTGGCCGCGGCGGACATCACGACAGGGTATCCAAAGCCAGCCGGGCGGCATGGGCAAACAGCGCCGCGCTGACCGGCAGCGCATCTTCATTGACGGTAAAACGCGGATGGTGCCACTCTTCGGTGCCGCCGGTGCCCATCCAAATGAAGCAGCCTGGCACGCGTTCCTGATACAGGGAAAAATCTTCGCCGCCGGTCGTGGGCTTTGCTTCCACCACCGTAAGCCCCAGTTCTTCCGCCGCCCGTTTCATCAGCTTCGCCATCGCCGGGTCATTGTTTACGGCAGGCAGTCCGGCGGTCCAGGAGAGCTCGGCGGAGGCGCCGTATCCAGAGGCGATGTTTTCGGCAAGCTCGCGTATCCGCTCGGAAATTTTTTTGCGTGTCTCGGCCTGGAACGTGCGAACCGTGCCTTCCAGCTCGGCGGAATCCGGGATGACGTTCCAGGTCGATCCCGCCTGGAACCGGCAAACGCTGACGACCGCATTGTCCAGGGGGCTCAAGTTGCGGCTCACCACGGTTTGCAAAGCCATGACGATGGAACTGGCGGCGACGATGGGGTCGATGGCGGCTTCCGGGATGGCGCCGTGGCCGCCTTTGCCGCTGATCCGGATGGCAAAGCGGTCCACGCTGGCCATCAGCGCCCCTTCGCGGATACCTACGGTGCCCACGGGCAGTTCGGGCTTGTTATGCATGCCCAAAATCGCATCCACTCCGTCCAGCGCGCCGGCTTCGATGACGGCTCGGGCGCCGGAGGCCGTCTCTTCCGCCGGCTGAAAAATCATGCGCACGCGGCCGCGCAGCGTATCTCTGCTCTGCTGCAGCAATATCGCCGCCCCGATCATCGCGGCGGTATGAAAATCATGGCCGCAGGCGTGCATTTTGCCCGGCACGAGCGACGCATAGGGCAGGCCCGTTTCTTCCGTCACGGGCAGCGCGTCGATGTCCGCACGCAGAGCCACCGTCGGTCCCGGAGTTTCGCCTTCTACTTCCGCGAGTACGCCGGTGGGAAGCCCAAGGTCCAATAATTTCAGCCCGGCTTCCTCCAGCCAGCCCCGGATGCGGCGGGTCGTCTCGTATTCTTCCATGGACAGCTCGGGATGCTGGTGCAATTCGCGGCGGATAGCCACGAGACGGGGCGCGATTTCCCGAGCCGCTTCTTTCAGATGTTGCAAGGTCATGGGGCTTTCATCTCCATTATTCCTTTTCATCTTCCTTTAGCCAGCCGGATCTTTCCGCCCTCGCCAGCACGCGGTCCACCATTTGCGGCGCTGAGCCCAGATAATCTGCGGGATCGAGGAGCTTATCCAGCGTGGCAGCATCCAGCACGCGGGATACCCGCGCATCTTCCAGCAGCACTTCTTGGAAAGGCCGGTTTTCCTCCACCGCTTTCATCGACAGCTCATACACGACATGGTGGGCGGTCTGTTTGCCCAAATGATCCGCCAGCGCGAACATGACGCGTTCGGACAGCACGAGCCCGCCAAGAATGTCCAGATTGCGCCTCATGTTTTCGGGCTTGACGATAAGGCCGGACAGAACGGATTTGGCCGTGGCAAGCTGCGCGGAAAGGTAGATGCACGTCTCCGGCAGCGCGATCCATTCGCCGCGCCAGGACATGGCATCCCGTTCGTGCTCGACGATCATTGCTTCCTGGGCGAGCGCAACGTTGTAGCGAATCGGCTTCGTCAGGCTGGCGATGCCTTCCAGCGCCGCCGGATTGCGTTTGTGCGGCATCGTGGAGGAGCCGATCTTGCCGGACGTGAAGGGCTCTTCCAGTTCGTCGATTTCCGTGCGCATCAGATTGTAAAATTCGTTGCCCATCTTGCCAAGCGTGGCGCTGATCATGCCGAGGATGCCGACGTACTCCGCCTGGCGGTCGCGGGAGGAATGCCAGCAAATGTCGGGAGCGGCGAGCCCCAGCTTGCGGAGCGTCAGCTCCTCCACTTGCGGCCCGAGCGGGCCAAACGACGCGTAGGTGCCGACGGCGCCGCCGATGACGCCGGTGAACACCCGCGCTTCCGCTTCGCGCAGCCTGTCCAGGTGGCGAAGCACTTCGCTCAGGAGAACGGCCGCCTTAAACCCGAACGTCGTCGGAAGCCCCTGCATGCCGTGGGATCTTCCGGCGATGGGCGTATCGCGGTATTCGCGGGCGAGCCGGGCCAGTTCCCTGGCCACCGCGCGCAAATCCCGCACGATGATGGCATGGGCCTCTTTGAGTTGCAGCATCGTGCCCGTGTCGACGATGTCCTGGGTCGTGGCGCCGAAATGCACGTATTCGCCGGCCTCCGGACCGCATAGCGCCTGCAGCGCCTTGACGGTGGGCATCAGGGAGTGCTTAACCTTCAGCACTTCTTCGGCAATCGCCTGCAAATCCAGAAGTTCGACCTTGGCTTTCTCGGCGATGATTTTCGCCGCCTCGGCCGGGATCAGCCCCAGTTCCGCCTCGGCCAAAGCCAAAGCCGCCTCCACATCCAGGTGCTTCTGCAGCCGGTTTTCATCCGACCACACGGCGCGCATCTCGGGCGTTCCAAACACGTTGCGAAGCATGATCATATCAATGACATGGGATGGCATGGGTACCCCTCGCTTCGAATTGTGCTATGGTGTTTTTTACTGTTTTCAACCAATATTTACATATAAATCCTACCTGTTTACTCGGTTATGCTCCTATCGTACTACCCATTTATCGGAATGTCAATTTGTTTCTGTGCCGATTGCGCCGGAAATTCCACTCCATTCGGACGTTTACGGACCCGGACAAAGGTTGTTGCATACATATGTATACAATCTGTATAATTCGTATACGATCGTATTTGGAGGGACAAGCCGCATGCAACACAGGCACCGCTGCGAGACGCTTCCGGACCAGTATCCGCACCATCGCGGCGCCAAAACGTTTCGCCGGGGAAGAGTGCTGGCATTTTTAGAAAGAATGAAACTGAAGCGGGATACGCTGAAAAAACAGCTGGAAACGCCCGAATTGCAGTCCATCCGTCCCATTCTTGTGGGGGAACTGAAAGCCATCGACATGGTGATCGAAGAATTCATCCAGATGTTTGACATACACGAAAGCGAACTGAAAGACGCAGCCGATCCGGGCGCGGAGGCACAGCCGCGGCAAAGTTCGTGACGGGCCTGTCGCGCAGCGAAGGAGGATTTCAGCTTGGGCATTTTTCGGCCTTACGTGCGCAAATACGGCAAACTGTTTATGCTGGCGGTATTTTTCCTGACCATCGAAGCGGTGGCCGACCTCACGCTGCCGACGATCATGGCGCATATGGTCGATGATGGCGCGCTAACCGGCGATATGGGCGTCGTGGTCCGGCTCGGCGGCTGGATGCTGCTCGTCACCGGCATCGGTCTCGGGGCCGCCGTGTTCCGCAACCTGATATCCAGCCAGGTGTCCCATCGTTTCGGCGCGGATCTGCGGCTGGACCTGTTCCGCAAAATCCAGTCGCTCCCGTTCGTCAGCATCGACAAATTCGAGCGGCCTTCGCTCATGACGCGGATGACCAACGATGTGACCCAGGTGCAAAACTTCGTCAACGGCATGATGCGCATTTTTGTGAAATCGCCGCTGCTTTGCATCGGCAGCATCATTATGGCCGTGAACCTGAACCCCCATTTGTCCGTCGTGCTGCTGGTGGTCATCCCGCTTGTGGCTGTGCTGATCGCGCTGAACATGAAATACGGGTTCCCGCTGTTTTCCAAAGTGCAGAAGGCGCTGGACCGCATCAACCTGACGGCGCGGGAGTTTCTGTCCGGCGTGCGCGTGGTCAAGGCGTTCAACCGTTCGGTCCGGGAAATGGAAAAGTTCGATGCGGCCAACGACGAGTACCAGCGGCGCGCGCTCAGGGCCTCGCGGGTAATGGCGGTGTTCAGTCCAAGCGTGATGCTGATGGTGAACTTCGGCATCGTCGCGATCATCTGGATGGGAGGCTGGCGCGTCAACGCCGGCGAAATGCAAGTGGGCCACATCATGGCCTTCATCCAGTACATGACGCAAATTTTGCAATCGCTGTTTATGATTTCCCACGTGTTCGTCATGTTCGTCCGCGCCAAGGCGTCGGCGGAGCGGATCATCGAAGTGCTCAGGGAAGAGGATTCGATGGCAAAGGCGCATCCCGCAGCGGCAGGCGGCGATACGGGCGGCAGGGCCTGCTCGGAAACGGGAGGCGTCCCGGCAGGTGTTCCGGAGTGCGTTCCGGGCGGCAGCGTTTCCGCCAACGCCGCCGGCTTCCGGAGCTCCGGCGGCCGCAGAAGGGGCGATGCGGCCAAAATCGAGTTTGACCGGGTCAGCTTCTCCTACGAGGGAGTTTCCGGCGCCCCTGTGCTGCGGGACATCTCGTTTTCGTGCCGGCCGGGCGAAACCATCGGCATCATCGGCCCGACAGGCTCCGGCAAAAGCACGCTGGTCAGCCTGATTCCGCGGTTTTATGACGTGTCCGAAGGCGCCATCCGCATCGACGGCGTCGATGTCCGCGCGATGGATCCGCGCCTGTTAAGGGAGAAAATCGCCTTCGTGCCGCAGCAGTCGGTACTTTTCACCGGCACCATCGAAAGCAATCTCCGCTGGGGCAAGGAAGACGCGTCCATGGAAGAGATGGCGCGGGCGGCCCGCATTGCGCAAGCGGAAGAGTTTATCCTGCGTTTTCCCGAGAAATTTCGGACCTGGCTGGGCAAAGGCGGCGTCAACCTTTCCGGCGGGCAGAAGCAGCGGCTGTCCATTGCCCGGGCGCTCATCCGCCAGCCGGAAATCCTGATTCTGGACGACTGCACCAGCGCGGTGGACACCGCCACCGAGAAGCGCATCAAGGAAGGATTGAAGAAACACACGCGGAACATCACCTGCCTGATCATCGCCCAGCGGCTGACTTCGGTCATGGACGCCGACAGGATCATCGTGCTGGACGATGGCCGCATCGCCGGCATCGGGCGGCATGAGGAACTTTTGCGCACCTGCCGGACCTATCAGGAAATCTATCGCTCCCAAATCGGAGAGGGGGTGGCCGCGGATGTCCAGGCCAACTGAATCGGGCGCCGCCAACCGGCCGGATGCGCCGCATGGCTTTAGCGGCATGCGGGGCGGGCGCCATCACCGCGGCCCGGTAGTCAAGCCCAAGGACTGGAAACGCACGCTCCGCCAGCTGTGGTCGTATTTCGGCAACGAAAAGGGACTGCTGGCGCTTGTGTTCTTCATCGTGCTGGCCGACTCTCTCATCGGGCTGGCCGGACCTTATCTGATCGGCGTGGCCATCGACACGATGCGGGGCGGCCAAGGCAGCGTCGACTTTAACGGCCTGCAAATCGCCCTGATCGCCCTGGCCGCTTCCTATGTGACGGTGGGCGTGCTGACTTTTGCGCAAGGGTGGATTTTGGCCGGCGTGTCCCAGCGCGTGGTGAAGCGGCTGCGCCGCACGCTGTTTGCCAAGGCGCAGAAGCTGCCGCTGAAATTTTTTGACACGCGTCCCCACGGCGATTTGATGAGCCGTCTGACCAACGACATCGACAACGTGAACGTCAGCGTGGCCCAGGCGCTCGTCCAGGTGATGAGCGGTTCCATTTCCATTCTGGGCGCGCTGGCCATGATGATTTACCTGAGCCCCCTCCTGACGCTGGCGGCCTTCATCACGGTGCCGCCGGTCATCTGGCTGACGCGCACGATTGCGAGCCAGACCCGGGTGCTGTTCAAGGAGCAGCAGGCCCGGCTGGGGGCGCTGAACAGCCATGTGGAAGAGACGATTTCGGGCATCCATGTCGTCAAAGCGTTCAATCGGGAAGAGAAGGTCATTGAGGATTTTGCGGAAATCAACCGCCAGCTGCGCGATGTCGGGATCAAGGCGCAGGTGCGCTCCGGCTTTCTCATGCCAATCATGAATGTCATCAGCAACCTCGGGTTCGCCGCCATCGCGTTTTTCGGCGCCTGGCTGGCGATCCGGGGCCTCGTCACCGTCGGGGTCATCGCCAGTTTCCTGAGCTATTCGCGCCTGTTCGTGCGGCCGCTGAACGAGCTGGCGAACATGTTTAACATGCTGCAATCCGGCATAGCGGGTGCGGAAAGGGTGTTTGAGGTGCTGGAAGAGGAGGAGGAACCTGCCGACCGGCCCCATGCCGTCCCCTTGCGGCGTCCGAAGGGCCATGTGGTGTTCAACAAGGTCGATTTCAGCTATCGTCAGGATGTCCCGATTTTGCGCCAGATCAGCTTCGAGGTGCCGGCGGGCAGCAGCATCGCCCTCGTCGGTCCCACCGGCGCGGGCAAGACGACCATCGTCAATTTGCTGACGCGTTTTTACGACGTCACGGGCGGGGCCATTTTCATCGACGGCAAGGACATCCGCGACTACACAATGGATTCGCTGCGCCGCACGTTCGGCGTCGTGCTGCAGGACACGTACCTGTTTAGCGGCACGATCAAGGAAAACATCCGCTACGGCAAACCGGACGCCACCGACGAGGAGGTGCGCCGCGCGGCGATGCTTGCCAACGCCGATCCGTTCATCCGCCGGCTGCCGAAAGGCTACGACACCGAGCTGGCGGAAAACGGCGGCAACCTCAGCCAGGGCCAGCGGCAGCTCATCGCGATTGCGCGGGTGTTTCTCGCGGATCCGCCGATCCTGATCCTGGACGAGGCGACAAGCAGCATCGACACGCGCACGGAGCTGCAGATTCAGGAGGCGCTCCTGGCGGCGATGCGGGGCCGCACCACCTTCATCATCGCGCACCGGCTGAACACGATCCGGGAGGCGGACCGCATTCTCGTCATCGAGCGCGGCGAGATCGCCGAGCAGGGCAGCCACGCCGAGCTGATGGCCCGCCGCGGCGCGTATTACCAAATGTACATGAACCAGTTCCGGAATGTGATCTAAAAAGTTTTTTAAAGAACTGGAGCGCATGCGGCCAGGGGTTTCCGGAAGAAGCTTTGCACAGGAGATCCTCTGGGAATCTCCAATGACCCCAGGTGCTAAAGTGCACCCCATATTGGTCCTTTTTGCGGTAGTATGCCAGTTTAAGTGCTAAAGTGCTCCTGTTTTTTCCGAAAACCGGGCATTTGGCTGATAACGCCAACAAACAAGCGCACTTTAGCACCCGAATGCGGGTAACGAAACGAAAATGGTCCAAATCAAGGGCACTTTAGCACCTGATCTTGATCTCGGATCTCACCAGAAGTGATTGTGCTCGATTTCATCTTACCCAAGTTTTTTGCAGTCCGTTTTTGGGCAGAGTAAGAGGGTGTGCAGGCGCGAGAAGCCGCAAATTGACTTTGGCAGCAAAGGGGGCCAAAGCGCATGCCTGCAAGAAAACGCCCTGACGCCGGGCAATTGGACGGCCAGTCCCGGCTTCTGCTCCTTGTCAACGGGCTGTTTATCACCGCCAGCTTCTTTTCCGGCACTTTTCTGAACATCTACATATGGAAGGCGACCCGCGATTTCGTTTTGCTCGGCTGGTACACGCTGTTTACCCACGTCAGCATGGCTGCCACCTTCTGGCTGGCGGGCTATTTCGCCAAGAAAGGCGCGAGCGGCACGACCTTGCGGGCGGGGATCGGCGTGGCCGCGCTGTTTTACGGGATCGTGTTGTTGTTCGGCAGAGCCGCGCCGCATTACGCCTGGCTGCTCGGGCTGATCCAGGGGCTGGCCACCGGTCTGTTCTGGCTGGGCTTCAACGTCATCTATTTCGAGGTGACCGACGCCGCAAGTCGCGACCGGTTCAACGGCCTGGCGGGGGTGATCAGCTCGGTGGTCGGCATGGCTGCGCCCTGGATCTCCGGCTTCACCATTTCCCATACGCCAGGCGAGCTGGGCTATCGGATCATGTTCATGGTTTCGCTGGCCATCTTTACCGCCGGGTTTTTCGTCAGCTTCCGGCTGCACAACCGCGAGGCCGAAGGCGAAAGTTACGATTGGCGCCTGCCGGTGCGCATCTGGAAGATGCGCGAGGGAGAAGCCTGGCGGCCCGTGCTCGGCGGGCTGGCGTTTCAGGGCTTGCGGGAAACGGTGTTCACGGTCATGATCAGCCTGCTGGTTTTCATCCAGACCGGCAGCGAAATGAAACTCGGCAACTTTTCGCTGATCACGCAGCTAGTGGCGTTTTGCTCCTTCTACGTCACGGGCCGATGGCTGAAAGCCGAATGGCGCCAGATCGGCATGCTGATCGGCACCATCTGCCTCGCGCTGGCCATCGTGCCGCTGTTTTTCGGGTCCGGCTATGGCGCGCTGCTCACCTTCGGCGTCGGCACCTGGCTGTTTCTGCCGCTGTTCATCGTGCCGATGACCTCCTCGGTGTTTGATCTGATCGGCACGCGCCGGGAGAGCGTCCGGAGCCGCGCCGAGTATGTGGTGCTCCGCGAACTCGGGCTGAATGCGGGACGGATCGCGGGCATGATCATCTACATCGTTACGCTCGGCGTGAGCAGCGCGCCGCCAGTCATCCGTTGGCTGATGCTGATCACCGGCAGCGCGCCGTTCATCAGCTGGCTTTTCATGCGAAAACGGCTGGCGCCGCAGCTTCGGCGGGACCCGAAGCGGTTCAGGAGAAATCGTCCCGCATACCGGTAAGCGGCGAAAAAAAGGTATAATGGAACAAACGAGCCCTGCGTTTTTGGTCATTCGTTTTGGCGGGGGAAAGGATCTCTTAGATGCCGGAAACAAAATCGAATCATCAGCCGGAATGGCAAAGCTCCAGATATTCCAGGCAAATGCTGTTCAAGCCGATCGGGCCGGAAGGGCAGCGGCGCATCGCCGCTTCCGCGGTGCTGGTGGCCGGCATGGGCGCGCTGGGCACGGTGCTGGCGAGCCACATGGTCCGCGCGGGGGTCGGCATGCTGCGCATCGTAGACCGCGACTACGTGGAGCTCAGCAATCTGCAGCGCCAGATGCTGTTTGACGAGGAAGACGCCGCCCGCATGCTGCCCAAGGCCGTGGCGGCGCAAGCAAAGCTGGCCAAAATCAACTCGGACGTGCGCCTGGAAGCGCTGGTGGAGGACATGTCGCCCGCGAACATTGAACGGATTGTGGACGGCGTGGACCTCGTGCTCGACGGCACGGACAATTTTCGCACGCGCCTGCTTTTGAACGATGCGTGTTTTAAGCGCGGCATTCCGTTCGTGTACGGCGGCGCCGTCGGCTCCCACGGCATGACCGCGATGCTGGTGCCGGGGGAAACATGCTGCCTCAGGTGTCTGATCGGATCCGCGGAGGCGGGAGCGGGGCAAACCTGCGACACGGTGGGCATCGTCGCGCCCGTCGTGGACATTGTGGCCTCTTTCCAGGCCGCCGAGGCGCTGAAATTTTTGGCCGGAGACAGACAAGCCCGGCGGGACAGCCTTCTTACGCTGGACGTCTGGCATTTTCAGTGCCTGAACATTCGGCTGCCGGCGCCGAAGCCGGATTGTCCGACGTGCGGCTTGAAAATTTATCCTGCATTAAGCGAGGAAGAGCCGGATGCCGCCGTCCTGTGCGGCCGCGACACGGTTCAGATTTGCGGCGGGCGCCCGCTGGATCTGAACCAATGGGAAGCGCATCTGGCGCGGTCCTGCACGGTGAGCCGCAATCCTTTTCTGCTGCGGGCGGACTTGCCGGAGGGCGAGCGGCTCGTGCTGTTTCCCGACGGCCGCGTGCTTGTGCAGGGCACGGACAATCCGGCGCGGGCCCGTTCTCTTTATGACCGGTACATCGGTTCCTGAAGGAAACGGAAACCGGAAGAGGCAAGGCACGATTAAGCACAACCATGAAATGAAGGCTGCACCAATCGGTACAGCCTCTTTGGCGTTCTCTTTTCTTCAAGGGCGAGGAGGGTGGGGTTTTTTCATTAAAGGAGGGCGAGGTTTTTTCATTAAAGGAGGACGGGGTTGTATTGGTTTATTCCTTTTCTTCTTTTTTCCCCCGATGAAAATCAGTACCTTTGCATTCCTGATCTTGATCACCTTCACCCTGTGGCTCATGGTCCACACCTCCTTTTCGGGGTTGTCCATGATATTCTATGTGGCGTGTGATTAAGCCGTATGTGGCGGATGTACGTGTCAAATCCGCCTTTTTTGCAAATCCGTGAAGATTTTTTCTTTCCGTCGGACGGCATGTTACAATGAAAACGGCAGTGGCGCGTTTTGGCAGCGCAAGGCATAGACGGCAAAAAGCGCAAACCTTTCGAAAACGGAGGAGTGGGGCATGAAACGTTCAACGATTGGGCTGCTCATTGTTGCGGCTTTGATTGTCATCTTGCTGATTTCCGGGATCGGCACCTACAACCGGCTGGTTTCGGCGGAAACCAACGTGGAAAACAAATTCGCGGCCATTGAAACAAACCTGCAGCGCCGCGCCGATCTGATCCCGAACCTGGTGGAGACGGTGAAGGGTTATGCCGCCCATGAGCAGGAAGTGCTGACGGCCATTTCCGACGCGCGGGCCCGCCTGGGGCAAGCGCGGACGCCGGAAGAGATGGCGGAAGCCGACGCGGCGCTTAACAGCGCGCTTTCCCGGCTGCTTGTGATCGTGGAAAACTATCCGAACCTGAAAGCGGACACCCAGTTCACGCGCCTGATGGATGAGCTCGCGGGCACCGAAAACCGCATTGCCGTAGCGCGGCAGGACTACAATAACGCGGTATCCGAATACAATCTGCTGATCCGGCGTTTCCCGAGCTCGATCTATGCGGGCATGTTCGGCTTTGAGCGAAAAGAGCTGTTTGAGGCCAGGGAAGGAGCGGAGAACGCGCCCGAGGTGAAGTTCTGACATGAACCGTGGGCGCCGAAAAAGATGGACAGCCGTCTTCGCTGCGCTGCTCGCCCTTGTGGCCGTTTTCTGGGCGAACGGCGCAGCGGTTTCGGCTTCCCAAGCGGACCCGCGCTTTGGCGTGTACGTGCAGGATGAGGCGGGTTTAATCAATGAGACCACCGAAATCTTGCTTTACAATCAGGCGATTTGGCTGTACGAGCGGACCGGTTCGGCCCAGATCGGCGTGGTGACGGTAAATGATCTGGGAGGACGCACGATTGAGGAATTTGCGGTGGCCCGTTTCCGCGAAATGGGGCTGGGCAGCCGCGAGCGCAACGACGGCGTGCTGCTTCTGTACGCCAAAGAGGAAAACCGGGTACGGATCGAAGTCGGCTACGGCATGGAGGGGCGCATCAACGACGGCAAAGCGGGCGCCATCCTCGACCAGTATTTCGTGCCCTACCGGGATGCCGGGCAACTGAATGAGGCATTCCTGAACACGCAAAGCGCGCTGATCATCGAAATGGCGGCGGAGTATGGCATCGACGCTTCCGGGAAGGTGATGTTTGGCGAGGATCTCTTTGGCGGGGAGAGGTTTGGGCCGCCGGAGGACGGCTATGCGGAGGAGGATTTCGGGTTCCTGAGCGACATCCCCTGGCCGGTGAAGGTCCTTGGCATAGCGGTCATCGTGCTGCTCCTGTTTCTCGACTTCAAATTTACGGGCGGCGCCGTCACCTATGCGATCCTGAATTTGCTGCTTAGCAGAGGTGGCGGCGGCCGGAGCGGCGGGCGCGGCGGAGGCGGCTCCAGCGGCGGCGGGGGCGCCAGCAGGTGACGGCAGCCAAACAAGCGAGGGCAACAAAGCAAGTGCCGGCAAAATAGCAAGGAGGCCGCCTCTACGGCCTCCTTTTGCGCGGCAGGAACGCCCGGGCGGCGAAGCGGCCGATGCTGCGGAACAGCCGCCATGACGCGCTGGGCTGATAGTAAATCACATCGTCCGTGCCTGCTGCGCCGACGCTTTCCCCGGCACCGGCGCCGGCACCTTCGGCCTTGCCGGTTTCAGGCGTTTCCGTCATCCCACATTCACCTCCGCCATCCGTTTACCGGACCGTACCCCGCATCCGGACGGTCCCAACTATTTCTAGGATTGCCCAAAATGGCGGAGTTAGAAGACCAAACATGCTTATTCGGGGGACATGCGAGTGAAAAAGAAAGTGGCATTATCTTGGAGCGGGGGCAAAGACTGCTGCATGGCCCTGGACCGGCTGGTGAAGGAAGGCCATGAAGTGGTCTGCCTGCTGACCACGATTCCTGCCGAAACCGGGCGCACCTTCGGCCATGGGGAGAAGGCGCAGCGGATTCGCGAGCAGGCGGACGCGCTGGGCTTGCCGGCCGAATTCATCGTTACTTCGTACGAACGGTATACACTGGATTTTGCGGAAAAGCTGCGGGTGATTCGGGTCCTTTACGGCGCGGATGCGGTGGCTTTTGGGGATTTGTATGATGAAGAGCACCGCGCGTGGGGCGAAGGCGTGGCCCGCCAGGCCGGGCTTGAGGCCTTGTATCCCCTCTGGATGGACAAGGGAAAGCAGGTGAAGGAGGCGCTGCTTCGTTTCGTTACGTCAGGTTACCGCGCCTTTGTCATCCGGGTCAAGGACGGCGTGCTGCCGGAACATTGGCTGGGGCGCGAGCTGGACCGGTCGTTCTATGAGGATATTTTGCAAACGGAAGCGGATCCGATGGGGGAAAACGGGGAGTACCACACGTTTGTGACGGACGGTCCTTTATTCCGGCGGTCCGTACCTTTTGTGCCGGGACCGGTGGTGCAAATGGAGACGACGAAACGGCTGGAGCATGAAGGGGCCTTTTGAGAGGCGACGCCAAAAAAATATGGCCGGCTTCGCGCCCGCGCGGGCGGATGCCGGCCATATTTTTTATGTTAAACCCTCGTGCCGGATTCCTCCGACAGCGGCATTTGCTCCTGGTCCGTTTGTTCCCGGGATGCCTTGTCCGAAAGCCAGCCGCCCAAATGCGCGGCGTGGCGCCGGTTGTGTTTGAGCCACAGGTTGATCATGACCAGCGCGTAAGAAATGAGAAGCAGCGCCGCCGTGATTTTGTCGTAAGGCACCGGGGAAACGAGCGTGAAGCAGAAGGAAGTCAGCGCACCCACGGCGGTTGCCTGATAAGGCAGGACAAACAGCCTGCTGCCCAGGTATTGCTTCGTTGCCTCATCCAGCACGCCGTCCGTCTTTGCGGTCCTTCGCCAAAGCCGCCAGAGCATCGGCGTCGTGGTGAACCAGATCGCAAGCAGCGGCGCGCCGATCAGCGGCGCGTTCAGAAACAGGCGATCTTTCCAGTAATCTTCTGGCAGCGACGCGACCATGGCGGCGATGCTGCAGAAGATGACCAAGGAAATCAGCGTCAGGTGCCCGGTCCGTATCAGCAGCCGGCGGGATTTGCGGTGCAGCCTTTCGGCCGTTCCGCTCCAGCGCAGGCGCACAGCTTCCCGTACCGCGTACCATGCCGCCAGAAAAAGCACGATGCTGAACCCCATCTCAATCAGAGCCAACCTGCCGTACATGACCGGGCCTCCTTTGCGTCAGGCTTCTATCATTATCATAACCTATATTTACGATATCTTAAAACCTTCTATGAGAGTGAAGAACCGCCGAAAGCAACCAAAATTCACCAATTCGCCTTATTCCTCAAGTTCAACCTCAATTTTGCCGCTGTCTGTTTGGATTTGGATGCGGTCTTGCGTTTCGTTTTTCGTTTCCGGCGCGTCAATGCGGCCCGAGGCGGATTTCAGATCCAGGGTTCCGGCGAAGGATGCGGGCAAACGCACATAGACGTCGCCGGAGTCCACGCGAATGTCCGCATCGGCCGTATCCTTCTTGATCAGCCGGATGTGGCCGGAATCGGCCCGGATGCTGAATCTCCCGTTAACGCCGTCCAGATTCGCATTGCCGGAGTCGAGCCGGATCGTCGTGTCCGCGGTGATGCCGTTCCCTTGAATGCCGCCGGAATCCATTCGGATGTCCAGCATATCCGCCGCGACATTTGCCATCTCGAGGCTGCCCGAATCGGTCCTGACACGGATTTGGCCGCCGGTGATGTCCGCCAGTTTCAGTTCTGCTGCATCGGAGGAGAATTCCGCCGTTTTGACTGTAATGTTCCCCGCCCGGATCTGGCCCGAATCTGTCCGCACAATCAATCGGCTGAGCTCATAGCCGGGTTTCAGCTTCACCGTCACTTCCTCCGGGTCGCCCCAGTGAAAGCTGAAAAGGAATGCCGGGAAAAAGCGGTGCTCATCGCGCAAGTCCACCACGAGCCGGCCTCCTTCGAGGCGGGTTTGCTCGATGGCCTTGGCCACTTTGCTTGGGACTTCCCCTTTGACGGATACCGACTGGCTTCCGTCCGCGCTCTCCTGGAAGGCGATGTTGACGCGGCCATCGCCCAGGACCTGCAATTCCTTGAGTTCATCACCGGTCACGGACCATTCCTTGTCCAGCCTTTCCGTCGGCCTGTCCGGCAGGGAGCCTGGCCATATCAAAGCGCAGATGCCGATGACCACCAGCGCAATGCCGATCAAAATTCGTAAAGTTCCGTTCATCCTCACGTTCCCTCTTTTCATCCGGTTCAGATATAACATACCGGAAGGGGACGCCGCTTTGTAACGGTCTCCGGGTCAGCCTCCGGCCCCGACTTTGGTCCGATTATTCGGCGCATGGCTCTCCGGCACGCCGCTCACCGGATACCAGGGGCTCAGATGAACCAATACCTCCACCACATCGGGATCGTCTTCCATGATAAGCTCCCTGATTTGGCAGCAGATATCGTGGCCTTGCTGGACCGTGAAGCCGCCAGGGATGCCGACGTGCACGTCCACCGTGATGTAGTGCCCATGTTCGCGGGCCCGCACCCGCTCGATCTGCTTGATGTGGCTGATCTTTCCGATCAACTCGCAGTAACGGTCCAGCTTTTCCTTTGGCGCGTTTTTCTCCATCAATATGTCCGCCGCCTCGCGGGCCATTTTGTACGCAAGCCGCAAAATGAGCAGGGAGACGATGATGCTGGCTGCCGGGTCGCCGTAAGCGGCCCAGGTCCAGCCGTACTGGCCGCCCAGGATGGCCAGCGTGATGCCCGTCACCGCCGCCAGCGAAGTGTACACGTCGGCCAGGTGGTCGTAGGCGGTGGCCAGCACGCTTTTGCTTTTTGCGGCGCGGCCGATGCGGACCGTGTAAACGTACAGGGCCAGTTTCCAGACCAGGGACACGCCTGCCGCCACGAGAGCAAGCGAGCTCTCGGCTTTCGGTTCTTCAAACAATGCCCGCACGGCTTCCACGCAGATCCATAGGGCCGCCAGGGCCAGAATGATCGCCACCAGGGCGGATGCGATCACTTCCGCCTTGCCGTGCCCGTACGGATGATCGTCGTCGGCCGGTTTGCGCGAGATGATAGACGATGACAGCGCCACCAAAGTGGCCAGAATGTCCCCGCCGTTGTTGATGCCGTCCGCCAGCAGCACCGGACTGGCGAGCAGCAGCCCCGCCGTGATTTTGATCAGGCAAAGAAGTATATTGCTGATCAAGCTGACCCAGATCGCCGTTACGCCCCGTTTGTGCATTGCCGCCACTTTTCTTGCCCCTTCAAACATTGTTTCCCGCGCCCAAAAATCGAAAAAGCCTTTGATCCGTACGGATCAAAGGCTTTTTTGCATATCTCTGAATATGAAACAATGGATTAATAGAATCGCACGCACGCGGATGACCGCCTCTCGGATAAACTGAACGCGGTAAATGTATTTACTAGTTTAGCATAAATATACGTCATATTTAATAACGTATCAGTGACATTTCACACGTTTGCTCCGGGCTTCTCCTATCTGTCATTTGCCCAAACGTCCATGTGCGAGTAGACTGGTACCTGGAAGCACCGTACGAAAGAATTCATTGAATGGCCTGATGCCGATGCGAGGGGGGCTGGCGCGTTTGACGACGGTCATGGTCGTGGAAGACGAAACCAACATTCGCGGACTGATCAAAATGTATCTGGCCGATGAAGGCATGACGGTGGTGGAGATGACCGACGGCGAGGAAGCGTGGGAGTATTTCCTGCGCCATCCGGTCGATCTCGTGATCCTGGACATCATGATGCCGCGCATGGACGGCTGGCAACTGTGCGCGAAAATCCGGGAAGCGAGCGACAAGCCGATTCTCATGGTGACCGCCAAAGGCGAGCCCGCCGACCGGATCAAAGGCTTTGAGCTGGGGACGGATGACTATCTCGTGAAGCCTTTCGATCCTGTGGAGCTGGTCATGCGGGTGAAAGCCCTGCTCCGGCGCTATCGAATTTCCGTCTCCCAAATGGTCAAGCTGGGCAGGGTCATTCTGGACAAAACGCAGTATCTCGTGCGCTATACCGACACCGGACGGACCGAAACGATCCCGCTGAAAGAGTTCGAGATTCTCTACACGATGGCCAGTTACCCCGGCAAAGTCTACACGCGGTCTGCGCTGATCGAGCAAGTGTGGGGCTATGAGTACGAAGGGGATGAACGGACCATTGATACGCATATCAAGCGTCTGAGGGACCGTTTCGGCGCCTACGAGCAGGATTTCAGAATCGTCACGCTGCGCGGCCTGGGCTACAGGCTTGAGGTATACCATGATTAAGACGCTGTATACCCGCATGCTGCTGGTGTTTCTGGGGTCGGTGATCCTGAGCCTGGCCATCGGCTTTGCCATCACCAGCCTGCTGTACAAGGAACGGGTCGCCGCTTTGCTTGCGGAAAACATCCATTCCACGGGCGCCGCCGTCATCGAGGCGTATGTGGGAACGAGCCCCGAGCGGCGCCGGCTTTTGCTGGAGCATATGTCCGCGACCCAGCCTTACGTTTTTCTGCTGTACGACGAGGCCGGCCGCCTGATTTACGCCAGCGATCCGAAGCGCGCGTCGGAGATCGGCGCCGATCAGGTGAGGGCGGTGCTGGAAGGCGGCACGTTTCAAGCGGATCGCGGTTATGAGCTGGTGGCGGGCTTGCGTTTTGAGGCGGACGGCCGGCCGCATGCGCTGTTTATCCGGCCTTATCTCAACGAGCTGGGGCGCACCCTCGTGTGGCTGTACAATTTGCACCTTCTGATCGTGCTTCTGATCGGCAGCCTTCTGATCGTGCTTTCCGTCCGGTATATCGTGCGGCCGATCCAGCGCCTCACCCGGGCAACGCAGGAAATGGCCAAAGGGGATTTCAGCATCCGGCTGGAAAGCCGGCTCAAGGACGAAATCGGCCAGCTGACCGAAAGCTTCAACCGGATGGCCAGCGAGCTCGGCAAGCTGGAAGAGACGCGCCGGCAGTTCGTTTCCGACGTTTCCCACGAAATCCAGTCGCCGCTGACGTCCATTACCGGCTTTGCCCAGGCGCTCAAAAGCAAGAACCTAAGCGAGGATGAGCGGATTCGTCTGCTTACGGTCATCGAGGAGGAGAGCCGCCGGCTGTCGCGGCTGGGCGGCGACCTTCTGCAGCTTTCCAAGCTGGAGCATGAAACCTTGCACACGCGCAAATTCCGGCTGGACGAGCAGCTCAGAAAAGTCATCATCGCGCTGGAGCCCCAATGGTCCGCCAAAAATCTGGACGTCGAGCTGGATCTGGAAGAAATGATCATCGTCGCCGATGAGGACAAGCTTAGCCAGGTGTGGACGAACATCCTGGCCAACAGCATCAAATTTACGGAGCCCGGCGGCCGCATTGTGGTGAGCGGGAAGAAGTACGTCAAAGGGCTGGAAGTGACGATCCGCGACAGCGGCATCGGGATTCCGCAGGATGAAATCCGCAACATTTTCAAGCCGTTTTACAAGCTGGACAAGGCCCGAACCCGCGCGGCCGGAGGGAGCGGCCTCGGCCTGTCCATCGTCAAGCGGATCCTCGATCTGCACCGCGCCGAGATCCGCGTGGAAAGCCGGCCCGGCGAAGGCACGGCGTTCTCGGTGTATTTTCCGTCGTGATGCGCGCGCCTCAGGCGCTGAACTCCTCATAAAGCCGCCGCGACCATTCTTCCAGCTTGTGCTCGGGAATTTGGCCGCCGGCGCGGGCCGATTTCTCATCGCGCACCTGTTTGCGCGCCCGGTGCAGGGCGCTTTTTACCCCCGGCACGGTGGAGCGGGTGAGCGCGGCGATTTCCTCCATGGAATACCCATACAGATCCGCCAGCAGGATGAGTTCCAGGGCGCGGAGGGACAGTTTGTCCGCCGCTTCCTCGAGAAGCTGCCGAATGCCGATGCGGCCGCTTGCGCGTTCCCCGTCCGGGCTCATGGCGGAGGGGTCCTGCAGGATGACCCGCCGGCGGTATTTGCGCTGCTCATCGATCCAGATGTTCTTGGCCGTCCTGAACAGAAACGCCTTCGCATTGCCGACGGGCCGCCTTTTCAGCCAGTGAGCGAAGGTGCGGACCAAGGCTTCCTGCGCCAGATCGTCGCCGTCCCACCGGGACCCGCTCAGACGGCGGCAATAGGCGGCAAGCTCCGGCAAATGCGAGGAAATCATCCTTTCAAAGTCCATTCGGTGTTATCGCTCCTTCTCATTCAAAGCGCAGCGCTTCGATCGGTTTCAGCTTGGCCGCCTTGTTGGCCGGGAAGATGCCGAATATGACGCCGATCGCCATTGAAAATCCGAAAGCAAGCAGCATGACTTCCGGCGAGAAGACCACATCCAGACCCATAACCCCGGAAAGCCCTTGCGCCACGCCCACGCCTGCCGCGATGCCAAGCAGCCCGCCCAGGCCGCTCAGCACCACCGCTTCCACGAGAAATTGCAGCAGAATGTCCCGCTTCTTGGCGCCGATCGCCTTGCGCACGCCGATCTCCCGTGTCCGCTCGGTCACCGACACCAGCATGATGTTCATGATGCCGATGCCGCCGACGACGAGCGAGATGGCGGCGATGCCGCCCAGCGCCAGCGACAGGGTACTGGAGATGGACGTGACGGTCTCGAGAAGCTCCTGCTGGCTGAACACGCGATAGCTGTTGGTGTTGCCCCGGAAAAGTTTGGCAAGCTCCTCTTCCAGCCGCCGGCTGACCGCTTCGGTTTCCTTCTCGTTTGCCACCGTCAGGTAGACGGTTCTGACGCCCGCGGAGCGAAACACCCGCTCGCCGGTCGTGATCGGCACGATGACGATTTCGTCGCTGCTGCCGGCCGCCGATTCGCCCTTGGACGCGAGAACGCCCACCACCTTGAAGCGGTTGCCGTTGATCGAAATGTACGAACCGACCGGGTCGTCTTCGCCAAAGAGCGTTTCGGCGGCGGCCGATCCCAGCACGGCGACTTTGTGGCGAAAATCCAGGTCGACCTGCCCGATGAATCGCCCGGCCGCCAGCTTGTAATTTTGCACTTCGAGGAAGTCGGCATTGGTGCCGGTGACGCCGACGCTGTCGTTTTTGTTTCCGTATTTCACCGTCGCGCTTTGATTGATGACCGGCGCCACCCGGCTGATGCCTTCAATTTCCCCAAGCTTTTCGGCCTGCTTGTAATCGATGGCCGTGGATGCGCCCCGGCCGAGGATGCTGACGGTCAGCAAATTGGAACCGAGGCTCTGCACGCGGTCGGTGACCTGCTTGGTGGCGCCTTGGCCGATGGCCACCAGCGCGATGACCGACATGACGCCGATGATGATGCCGAGCATCGTCAAGAGGGAGCGCAATTTGTTGGCCATGATGCTTTTGAACGCCATCTTGGCGGACTGGATGATCATCATGCGGACGCACCGCCTTCCTCCCCGACGATCCGGCCGTCCTGGATGCGGATGATGCGGCGGGCCTCGGCGGCGATGGACAGGTCGTGGGTGATCAGGATGATCGTGTGGCCCATGCGGTTCAGTTCCTTGATCAGCGCCATCACTTCCCGCCCGGTCCGGGTATCCAGCGCGCCGGTCGGTTCATCGGCGAGCAGGATCGGCGGATTTCCGGCCAGTGCCCGGGCGATGGCCACGCGCTGCTGCTGGCCGCCGGAAAGCTGGCTTGGCAGATGGTGCCGGCGGTCGCCGAGGCCCACTTTCTCCAGCGCTTCCAGCGCGATTTTCTTGCGCTCCCGGCCGGGCACGCCACGGTAAACGAGCGGCAGTTCCACGTTTTCGAGGGCGGTCAGTTTCGGCAGCAGGTTGAAATTTTGAAAAATGAAGCCGATTTTGCGGTTGCGGATTTCCGCCAGCCGGTTGTCCCGCAGGCGGCTGACTTCTTCGCCGTCGAGCCGGTAGCTGCCGGATGTGGGCGTATCGAGCAGGCCGAGCATGTTCATGAGCGTTGATTTGCCGGACCCCGAAGGACCGATGATGCAGACGAATTCCCCGCGCTCAACCGCAAACGACACGTTGTCCAGCGCATACAGCGTTTCCCCGCCCATTTTGTAGGTTTTGACCAGCTTGTCAACGACGATGAGCGGCTCGCTGTCTGCCGGTTTCAAGTCCGCCACCGCCATCAGCGACCGCCTCCAGAGTTGCCGGCTCTGAAGCCGCCGCCTCCCGAAAATCCGCCGCCGGGACCACCGCCGGAGAAGCTTCCGCCGCCCGGCCCGCCGCCGGTGACGAAGACAGGACCGCCCGGGCCCGGTCCTCCGCCGGCAAATCCGCCGCCCGGAAAACCGATCATCCCCGATGGTCTGCCCGTTGACGTGATCACGGTCGGCAGGATGACGACATCCCCTTCGTTCAGGCCGGAAACGACCTCAATATAATCCTCGTTGCTGATGCCGACTTCAATGAACACCCGCGTCGCATTTAACGCGCCTTGCTGGCTTTGCGTCTGTGCGCTCTGCGGGCCCTGGGCGCCCTGCGGCGTTTGGCCGCCTTGCCGCAATCCGGCGCTCTGCTGTCCCTCCAGGCCCGGCTGGCTCCGTTGCGCTGGAGCGCCGGGTTGGCCTGGCGGGTTTTGCGTGCCTTGCCGGTTTTGGGGGCTTTGCGGGCCTTGCTGAACTGGCGGAACCGGCTGTCCTTGGGCGTCTCGCGTAGCTGAAGGAGTCTGGGCGTCTTGGCTGCCTTGCGCGCCTTGCTGTTCTCGCGTACCGGCCCGCCCGCCTTGCGCGTTTCCGGTTGCGGCTTCGCCGTCGCCGGCCTGCCGGTTCGCCGGCCTGAACCCTGGCGCCGGCCCGGCTTGTCCGGCTTGCGTGGCGCCGCTGTCCGCCTTGAGCACAAAGTAGCGGCCGCCCGCCGATTGCACCGCATCCACCGGAAGCAGCAGCGCGTTTTCCCGGAATGCCACCCGGATGCTCGCCTCGGCGGTCATGCCGGCCTTGATGGGGCCGGGATCGTCGATTTTCACCGTGACGTCAAAGGTCGCAACGCCGTTGTTGTAGGTGCCCTGATCCGCAATTTTCGTCACCTTGCCGGTAAACGTTTGGCCCGGAAAAGCCTCGACGAGGATTGTGGCGGCCTGGCCGATTTCCACCTGGGGAATATCCAGCTCATCGACGGGTACGGTGATTTGGAGCTGCGAATAATCCGCTATTTCCGCCACGACGGCGTTGGCGTTCACCGTATCGCCCGCCCTTACGTTCAGCGCCGTAATCTTGCCGCCGATCGGCGCGACGATCCGGTTTTCCGCCTCTTCCTCCTTAAGGGAAGCCAGCTCTTCTTCCGCCATTTGGATGCTGAGCAGCTGTTTTTCAATTCGGATCTCGATTTCCCGGCGCGCTTCGTCATCCGCCGCCGCTTTGAACTGCTCATAAAGGTTTTCCAGATCCAATCGTTTCTCCCGAATATCCAGTTCCTTGAGCCGAATTTGCCGCGAGTTGTCGGACGTTTCAAAAACCGCCAGCACATCGCCCGGCTCGACCATGTCGCCTTCCTGCACCCGCACCTCGGCAATTTTGCCGGCGGCGCCGGCGGTGACGCTGGCGGTGCTGGCCGGCTCAATGCTGCCGGAGCCGCCGATGGTCACCGTCAAATTGCCCCGCACCACCGTTGCCGTTCTTTGCATGGCTGCCTGCGCGGGCTCATGGTCCCGTTTCCAATACCGGTAACCGGCCACAAGGCCGATGACGATGGCGGCGGAGACGAGCGCCCACGCCAGGCGTTTCAGCCATTTCAAATATGTACTTTTGTGCCGCTGCCAATGGTTCATCCGGTTTCCTCCCGTTCGGATGTCTCCCGATCCTCGTTTGTTTGGTTCATTTTAACAGGACAAGATGAAAAAAAGCTGAAAAGTAGATGAAAAATATTTTCACTTATATCTGTGTCCCGCCCATGAATGGTCTGTGACTTGCAACCAGGCAAACATGAGGGTTAGCTGGTGCAAAAATGCACCATATTTGGCCGGCTTTTGCGGATTTCGCTCAATGGAGTGCATAAATGCACTCCGTAGAGACGTTTTTGCAAAAACAGGGCCTAATCTGGTGCAAAAATGCATTGCATAGCACCGCTTATATGAATTAGCTTAAATTTTTTTGCATCCTCCGCTCTTCCGTACATATTCCGTTCAAATTGGCCGGATATAATCGGTGTCGATTGGCTGCGTCAGACAGAGAGGAGTGGAGGAATGGACTGGTTAACGCGGTTTTCGATGAAAAACGTGGCGGCCATCTTCATCATGATGGCGATCCTGTTTGCGGGCGGGTTTTACGCGTCCTCCCAGCTCAAGGTGGAGAACCTGCCGGACGTCTCGTTTCCCGTCGTCATCGTGCAGACGGCCTACCAGGCGTCGCCGCGGGACGTGATGGAGAACGTGACGGAGCCGCTGGAAGAGAAGCTGAAAAACATCGAGCAACTGGACAAGATCAACTCCATGTCCACGGACAATTACTCGATCGTATTTCTGCAGTTTGAACAGGATGCGGACCCGAATCTGAAAAAGCAGGAAGTGCAGGACCTGGTGGCGGAAGTGACGCTGCCGTCATCGGCCGGCACGCCGTGGGTGACCACGTTCGGTTTTGCCGATTTGCCGACGAACTATTTGATTTTCCATGCGGGCGAAGGCATGACCCAGACGGAGCTCGACCGGCTTTTCAATGAGAAGCTGAAGGAAGACCTGGAAGCGATGGACGGCCTCGACCACATGGATATTGTCGGCGCGCGCCAGACGAAGCTCAGCATCGAGCTGAACGCCGAAGCGCTGACCGTTTATGGCCTGACGCCGCAGCAGGTTTCCGGCGCGATCCAGGCGGCCATGAGCAAAAGCCCCATCGGCAGCGTGGAGCTGGACGGCAACGAGAAAATGGCGCGTGTCACCGGCGACATCACCAGCCTGCTTGAGCTGGAGCAGCTGGAAATCACCACCCCTGCCGGCGATGTCGTTACGCTTGCGCAGATTGCGCGAATCAGGGCCATCAGCGAGTCCGATTTTGTCAGCCGCGCCAATGGCGAGCCGGCCATTTCCGTCATTCTGTACAAGGCCAGAAGCGCCAACGCGGTGGACTTCTCCAACGATTTGAAAAAGATGATCGAGCGCTGGCAAAAGGAAACGCCGAATTTGCGGGTGACAAGCCTCCATGACAACGCCGATGATGTGAAAGCCTCGATTAACGGGCTGATCAAGGAAGGCATTGCGGGCGCCCTGCTGGCGTCGCTGATGATTCTGCTTTTCCTGCGCAACGCCAGGATGACGCTGATCGTGCTGGTCTCGCTGCCTTTGTCGGTGCTGATCGCGCTGATTTGCATGCGGGTGTTCGGGCTGACGGTCAACGCGATGACGCTGGGCGGCATGTTTATCGCCGTCGGGCGGGTGGTGGACGACTCCATCGTCGTCATCGAAAACATCTTCGCCCGGCTGGAGCGGGCCCAGGAGCGCAATGAATCCGTCGTGCGGTACGCCACGAAGCAGGTGGCCATGGCCATTACCTCGTCGACGCTGGCGACGGCGAGCGTGTTTGCGCCGATCGCCCTCGTGACCGGCGTTGTCGGAAAGTTTTTCCAGCCATTTGCGATTACGATCGTGTGCGCGCTTCTGGCTTCCTTGCTTGTGGCGGTCACGGTCATTCCGATGCTCTCCAAACTGCTCGTTTTGAACAGCAAAATCAAGGCTTATGACGAGAACTACAAAGGCCCGCTGCAGCGGCTGTACACGTCGGTGCTCACCTGGTGCCTGAACCGGCGCGGCGTCACGCTGCTGATTACGGCCGCCGTGTTCGTGGGTACCATCGCGGGCACGATGCCTTTTCTGAAAGTGTCGTTTTTGCCGAGCGGCGGCAAGCCGGAGACGCTGTATTTTCAGATCAAGATGCCGTATGAGACGTCGCTTGCGGCTGCCGACAGCCGGGTGCGGCAGATCGAGCATGCGCTTATGGAAGCGACGGACAAGGACGGCAAGCCCGTTTTCAAAGTGGTGGAGTCGCTGGTCGGCTTTGACGGCGACGACGACCGGCCCAAGTCTTACGCGGCGCAAATTTACGTGAACCTCAATAAGCAGGTGGACCCGGAAGCCATCAAGAAGCAGACGGAAAGCTTCATCCTTTCCGAATTGCCGCCGGGCTCGGAAGTGCAAGCCTTTACCATCGGCAACGAGATGGAAATGTTCATGGAGGAGTTCACCTATCAGCTGGCGGGAGACGATCAGGCGAAGCTGGAGGAAGCCGCCGCCATGATCAAGGAGGAGCTGAAGCGGTTCCCGCTCATTACGGAAATCGAGGATACGTTGAGCGACGCGCAGACCGAAGTGGAAATCACCGTCGACCGGGACAAGGCGAGAAGCTTCGGCCTGAGCGTGCCCCAGGTGATGCAGACGGCATCTCTCTGGATCCAGGAGCAGAAGCTGGGCGAGCTGAAGCTGGACAATGAGCTGTACGAAACGACGGTGTCCATGGACAAGTCGGCCAAAGACTCGCTGGAAAGCCTCGGCAACATTCCGTTGGCTTCGTTTGACGGCAGAACGGTATACCTCAAGGAAGTGGCCGAAGTGCGCGAGGTCCGGTCAGCGTCGAGCCTAAGCCGTGAAAACGGCCAGATCATCGTGAACATCACCGGCAAGATTAACCACGCGGACAAAAACCGGATCAGCAAAGAGGTGGCCGCGGAGCTTATGAAACTGCAGCTGCCGGAGGGCGTAACGGCCAAGGCGGGCGGCGTGACGGAAGAGATCAACAAAAGCTTCTCGCAATTGTTTGCCGCCATGGCGGCCGCCGTCGCCATCGTCTATCTGATCATGGTCATCTCCTTCGGCAACGCGACGGCGCCGTTCGCGATCCTGTTCTCGCTGCCGCTGGCCGTCATCGGCGGGCTGATTGGCCTCGTCATCACGGGCGAAACGCTGGACGTGACGTCGATGATCGGATTTTTGATGCTGATCGGCATCGTTGTAACCAACGCCATCGTGCTGATCGACCGCACGCAGCAGCTGCGGCAGGAAGGCTACACGGTGCGCCAGGCGCTTCTTGAAGCCGGGCTCATCCGCATGCGGCCGATTCTGATGACGGCGGGCGCCACGATCATGGCGCTGATCCCGCTGGCGATGGGCCTTTCGGGAGAAGGGGTGCTGATCGGCCAGAGCCTCGGCATCGTCGTCATCGGCGGGCTGACCACGTCCACGCTGCTGACGCTGGTCATCGTCCCGATCGTCTATGAGCTTCTCGAAAGCCTGAAAGAGCGGGTGCTCAGAAGGAAGAGCCGAAAGAGCGCGGGCGCCCAAACGGGTAAAGCGGCCTTTGAGGGATAAACCGCAGGATAGCGGTTTGAAAAGGTCCGGGGAAACGGAGCATGTCACAGAGATTAAGCCATGGGGAGGAAAGGAACATGGAGAGGATGCGCGCAAAATGGGGACGGAGGCGTTCTGCGGCCCTGGCGCTGGCGGTTGCGCTGGCTGCGGCGCTGATCGTCTCCGGCTGCAGCGGCGCGGAAGAGGAAGTGTATCTGCAGCCGAGGGCGCCGCAGACGGAAACGGTGGAAAAACGGCTCATCAGCGCGCCGGCGGAGCAGGTGGCCAATGCCGTGGCCGGCACGGTGTGGGACGTGACGGTAAAAGTGAGCGGCGAGGTTATGCAGGTGTTCAAAAAGCGCGGCGAGTACGTGGAAAAAGGAGACGTGCTGTTTACCATCGACAGCGCGGAGGCCGAATCCGCTCTGCGCAAGAGCGAGCTGAACTTAAAGAACGCCAGGGAAATGAACAAAACGAGCCGCCAGAATCTCGAGGACAATCTGGCCGCCGCGCAGGCGAATTACGACAATGTCCGCAAAGAGTATAACCGCATCCGGAACCTGTATGATGACGGGCTCGTGGACCAGCGTCAGGTGGACCAGCTGAAGGATCAGCTGGATCAGGCGGAGCGGGCATTGCGGGCCGTGCAGGATCAGCTGGCCGCCTATGACGAGCAGGCGGCGGCCGCGCAGATTCAGCTGGAGACGGCGGAAATCGCCGTGGAAGACGCGCGGCGCTATCTGGAATATTTCACGGTCCGGGCGCCGGGGTCCGGCATCCTGACGGACTTTTATCTGGAGCCGGGACAAATGGTTTCCGCCGCCATGGGCAGGGTCGGCCAGATCCAGCAGGTGAACCCGATCAAGCTGCAGACGGAGCTGACGGAATCCAATTACCGGCTGGTAAAAGGCAAACGGGAACTCGTGTATTATCATCCGGACCAGCCGGAAAAGAAGATGGCGGCGCCCATCAGCTATCTGGCGCCGATCATGAGCGCGATCACCAAAACCTACACGCTGGAGCTGGAAATTCCGAACCCGGACTTTGCGATCCAGCCCGGCGAGCGCTACATGGTGCTGCTGACGACGGAAGAGGAGGAGCACGTGCTGGCCGTTCCGGTGCTCAGCGTCATCCGGGAAGAATCGAAAACGTATGTGTTCGTGCTGGAAGACGGCGTATACCGCAAAAAAGAAGTGAAGCTGGGCCGCGTGAACGGAAACTATCAGGAAGTGCTGGAAGGCGTCAAAGAAGGGGACTTGGTCGTCGTGAGCGGGCAAAGCCGGCTGACGGACGGTCAGCAGGCCTGAATCGCAGCCAGACGCAAAGATCAGTCAGAATAAAGGAGCGGATCAACGATGGGCATGGGCGCATTTTGGAAGAAAGCGGGAGCGGCGATTCTGGCCGGCGCGCTGGCGCTGGCGGGCGGCGCGGCGCTGCCGGCGGCGTTTGCGGCTGAGGCTGGCGCGGGGGCGGCCGCCCAACAGTCGGCAAGCAACTATGGTTTGACGGAAAACATCCGGGCAGCCGTCAAGAGCGCCGCCGTGATCAAGACGGATGCCGGCCTGCAGATTTCGGCCACGATCCGGGTATACAACGCGGGCAAGGAGCAGGAGCGGCTGCCGGAGCATGAAGTGCGCGTCCGGACCGCCGACGGCATCGAATACGCGCTGCAGGCCAGCGCCGCCAACAAGCGCGCGCTGAAGCCGAAGGAAATCGGCGAATTGACGTACATGACGGTGCTGGACAGCGAGGACTCCCTCAAGATCGAGGCCATCTCCATCAAGCATGTGGACATCTATGAATACCCGAAAAAGGTGACGGAACTTCTGACCATGCCGGCCAAGTCCGTGTGGTATGATACCGGCGCGGAAAACGAGGCGCGAGAAGTTCCTTCCGTGGCATGGGGTCAGGCGTTTACCATTCCCGATATCAATTCCGGCATCGTATATAAGCCGGTGGATTTTTCCATCCAGAACGCCGGGCAGCGCGCGGCCGTGATCACGCTCCTCGCCCACAATCCGGCGGCGGCGAAGGTGAAGGTGCCCGCTTTTAAGCTGGATGTGGCAACGCCGCAAAAAGTTTATGCCGGCCAGGCGGCCTTGAGCAATCCGGCCACGCTGGAGCCGGGCGAAAAAGCGTATCTTTATTTCACGATCCCCATCGGCAACAGCACGGACTTGACCCAGCTGCGGGTCATGACGACGGATGTGTTTGTGACTGTCCAAAATGAAGAGACGAAGCTGACCCCGATCCACACGGGCAAGCTGCTTCTGTCCTTGCCTCCTGTGGGGCTGAAAGAGCAGGCGCCGGCCTATGCGTTCGGGGAATCCATTTCGTTCGATGAGCTGAACACGATCATCGATACGGAGACGGAAGTCGCCCTGATGGAGCTGCATGTCCACGAAAATCCGGAGGAAGGGTACAAAACGGCCATCGCCAAGTTCAGGGTTACAAACCACGGCAGCGAGCCCAAGGCGTTTCCGCTGTTTGAAACGGAACTGGTGAACGAGGCGGGCGTATCCTACCGGGGCATCAGGCAAGCGATGGTGGCGAATGTGATCAACCCGGATCTCAGCTACATCGTCAGCTACTCCTATCAGCTGCCGAAGAGCGAGGAAAGCGACGCGTTCACCGTGCGGCTGCTGGACGGCCAGACGGTAGCGCCGTATGCCGCGAAAATCGCGGCCGTTCAGGCGAACGTGCAGGAGGAAGAGTCCCGGGATACCTTTGCCCTGTATCCGTTCACCGTCAAGATCAAGAGCGCGGAAGTTTCCTTCTCCTATGCGAACTACACGTATTTCCACAACATCCGGCTCGACCTGGACATTGTGCAGGAAGACAATGTTGTGGTCGATAACGGCTTCTCCCGGCTGCGGTTCGAGATCGTGGACTCGCAAGGGCGCGTGCTGGGATTTAGGGACGCTTCCTTCGTGGGGCCGCAGAAGCTCATCAGCGGCAAGCAGGTCATCGACGCCAGCAACGCGGCGACGGACCAGCACGTCTTTCCGGTGCGGCTGAACATATATGAAGTGTTCGATACGCCCGCCGGCACCGCCAAGCGCTTGCTTGTGACGAGGTAACAGCCGGCGCCTGGCCTGAGAGGCGCCACAGCGCGAGCGGGTCCGAGAGGCGAAAATCGGCTTCATCCGGTATAAAGTTCGGGAGCCTCATCAGCCGATGCAAACGCAAACGGCTTGTGAGGCTCCGCTTTTTCAATCCGCAACTCCTGTAAGGCCCAGCGCTTTCCGAGCGAACCTCTCCGGACGGCTCAGGCGTTCTCCTGCGCGGCGATTTTGCGGAAGGCCGCCAGAAACTGTTCCGCCGGGTAAGCGCCGGACAGCGCGTACTTGTTATTGATGATGAAAAACGGCACGCCGGAGATGCCCATGGCGCTGGCGGCCGCAAGGTCATCTTCCACTTCGCGCATGCCTTCGCCGGCGTCGAGCCGGCGCCGGATCTCGGCGGCATCGCCGCCGATTTGCTCCGCCAGTCCCAAAAGCACCTCCAGGTCCGCGATGTCCTGCCCATGCTCGAAATAAGCGTCCATGACGGCTTCCACCCAGTCCTTGCGAAGGTCATCGGGAAGAAGGGCCGTGATCCGGTGGGAAAGCAGCGTGTTCGGCATCCGCTTCACACGGTCCCAGTTGAAGGTGAGGCCGATGCCGGCGCCGGCTTCCGCCACCCTTTGCAGCATGGGATCGAGGCGGGCTGAGCCGCCGAATTTCTTTTCCATCGTTTCGCGGAACGGCTTGCCTTCGGGCGGAAGGGTCGGGTCAAGCTGAAACGCGTGGTAGGTGACCGGGATCGTTTCGCCCGTTTCCCGGGCCCACATCATGATGGCGTCGTACATGTTTTTCTTGCCGATCCGGCACCAGGGACACACCATGTCGGAATACAAATCGATTTTCATGCGGGCACCTCATTTCCATTTTTTTCGGCCGCCTTCTGACCTGACCGCCTTCCGGCCGCCACGGACAATGCCGCCGTCACGCGTCCGCGCGCTTCACATCACTTTTAGCCCGCCCAGGCTGGCGCCCTTGGCGAAGAACCGCTCGATGCGCTTTTCCACGTCCGGGTCCATTTTCAGAACGGGCGCGTGATGGGGCTTGATGCGGGCATCGATGATCACGTTGTCGCATCCCCAGTGCTTGAACGCGTAAAAGCTGTTTACGCCATGGATGTCGTGGGAGGGATTGCTGCGCGTGAACGTGACCCAGAGAAAATTGGCCAGCGACGCGCTCGCAAAACTGCTGTTGTCGCAAAGCACGATCAGCGGGCAATCCGGGAGCGGCCCAAGCTGCGCGATGGCTTCGCACAGCTCATCCAATTCTTTCTGCGCCTTGCCGTAATCCGCAAACTTCGGTCCCTGCAGCATGACCACGCCGGGCATCGCGAGGCGGGCGTTTTCAAACCCCCGCAGCCTGCCGAACGCTTCCGGCACTTCTCGGCACAACTCCCGCTTTTTCGGCCCGTAGGCGGCGAACACGACCTTGCTGCCCTGGTTGAGCCCGGTGCCGGTGTAATCCAGCGTATCGATGGTTGTGTTTGTGTAAAAATGCAGGTCCCGGCGCAAGTCGATCCGTTCCAGCACGTACGCAAGAAAACCCTCAACATCGTGGGTGTCCAGCGGCCGGTCATCTTCCGCCGTGATGAAAAGGTACTTGGCCAAACTGAGCTGGCCCGTACCCAGAATCCGGTTGGCGATGGTCAAAATTTCCGCCGGCCGGTCTGGTTTCGCGTAAGGGGTGTAGCGTTCGCTGCCAATGGCAAGCAAGAGCGGATGCACGCCGGCGGCGTCCACCGCGTGGACTTCCTTGACGCCGGGAATTTCGTGCCGCACCGCATCGCCCGTCAGCTCGTGGATCAACTGGCCGAAGGCCGTGTCTTCCTGCGGCGGCCTGCCCACGACCGTAAACGGCCAGATGGCATTCGGCTTGGCCAGCACTTTGCGCACTTTCATCACCGGGAACGGATGAACGAGACTGTAATAGCCCAGGTGATCGCCGAAGGGGCCTTCCGGCTTCGTGTCGTTCGGATACACGTCGCCGATGATCACAAAATCCGCGTCATGGCTGATGCAGTAGCCGTCGAGATAGCTGTAGCGGAAACGGCGTCCGGCGAGCAGCCCGGCCAGCGTCAGCTCGCTCAGCCCTTCGGGCAGCGGCGCGATGGCCGCCAGCGTGTGGGCCGGGGGGCCGCCGACAAAAATGCTGACTTTCAGCGGCTCGCCCCGCAAGTTCGCCTTGTGCTGGTGGATGCCGATGCTGCGGTGGATCTGGTAGTGCAGACCGACTTCCTTGCCGTGTATGTAATTATTTCCGCTCAGTTGGACACGATACATGCCAAGGTTCGCGTTCATGATGCCGGGCTTATCCGGGTCTTCGCTATAGATCTGCGGCAGCGTGATGAAGGCGCCCCCGTCCATCGGCCAATGGGTGATGTGGGGCAGATCGGCGATTCGGATCTCCTCAAAAACGCCTGGCGGCAAGCCGCCCTGCTTCCAGGGCAGCGCATGGAAGGCGCTGAGCCCGGTTTGAATGCTTTTCAAAGGCTGCTTCAGCGCCTGGAAGGGCTCGCTCCTTAGCGCGATCACGCTGCGGGCGGCTTCCCACGTGTGGCGGAAGATCCATTTGCTTCGCTCCCGCGTGCCGAACAGGTTGGATACCGCCCGGTACCGGGTTCCTTTGATGTTTTCAAACAGCAGCGCGGGGCCGCCGGCTTCGTGCACTTTCAGATGAATGGCCGCCATCTCCAGATAAGGGTCCACTTCTTCCCGGACGCGGACGAGCTGTCCGATTTTTTCCAGATCGGCGACGCATTCTTCCAGGCTTTTGTACATGGCTGGCAAACTCCCATCAAGCGCACCAAGGCGCATTTTGCGTCATTACTCCCATTATAAACTTCCGCAAGACGGAAAAGAAACGCCGATCAGTTGGATTGGGACGGATGGACGTGTATGATAATAGGGAAAATATTGCATGGAATTGGGGGAGGAAAAAATCCGTGAAATGGTCGCTGGATTCTACGGTGGAACTGTTGAATGGCGTCGGCATGCCGCGGCTCGGGCTGGGCGTTTACCGCGCCAAGGAAGGTGAAGAAGTGGAGAACGCGGTGTTGACGGCGCTGAAAGTCGGCTACCGTTCCGTGGACACGGCTTCCATATATAAAAACGAGGCGGGCGTCGGCCGGGCGATCCGCGCTTCGGGCGTGCCGCGGGAGCAAGTGTTTGTCACCACCAAGGTGTGGAACAGGGACCAGGGCTATGACAGCACGATCCGCGCCTTTGAAGAAAGCCTGTCCTGCCTGGGCATGGATTACGTGGATCTGTATCTGATTCACTGGCCGGTCAAGGAAAAATACAAAGAAACTTACCGGGCCATGGAGGAACTGTACGAGCAGGGGCGCGTCCGCGCCATCGGCGTCTGCAACTTCCAGATCCACCATCTCGAAGACTTGATGGGCTCCTGCCGCATCAAGCCGATGGTGAACCAGGTGGAGCTGCACCCGCTGCTCACGCAGAAACCGCTGCTTGAATTCTGCCGCAAGGAAGGCATTCAGGTGGAGTCGTGGCGGCCCCTGATGGACGGCAAGCTGGATCTGCCGCTGCTTCAGGAGCTTGCCGCCAAATACGGCAAGACGCCGGCGCAGATCGTGATCCGCTGGCATCTGCAGCACGGCCTTGTCACCATTCCGAAATCCGTCCGGGAGTCCCGCATCCGCGAAAACGCCGATGTGTTCGACTTCGAGCTGGAGCCGGAGGACATGAACCGGATCGACGATCTGAACGAAAACCGGCGCACCGGCCCTGACCCGGACAACTTCCACTTCAACTTCTGATCGATTGACAGCCACAACTGTAACTGTTATGATTACAGTAGCGGATAACTTCGGCCGGGAGGGAGCAAAATGAACAGCGAATTCGTCATTGCCGTCCATAGCCTCGTTTACCTGGCAAACCTGCCGGAAGGCATGGCCACCAGCGACGAAATCGCCGCGAACGTCTGCACCCATCCGGCCCGGGTCCGCAAAGTGATGAGCTGTCTGCGCAAGAGCGGGTACGTCGATACGCGCGAGGGCTTCGGCGGCGGCTACAAACTGGTCTGCCGGCCGGACGACGTGACGCTGGCGGACATCTACCGCGCGCTGGCCTCAGGCTCCCTGGCGCCCAACTGGTGCAGCGGCAATCCGGAGACGGATTGCATCATCAGTTCGCGCATGGGGGAAGTGATGCGGGAAGTGTTCTGCGGCGCCGACCGTCAGCTGGAAGCCTATTTCAGCCGGATCACCATCGGCTCGATGCTGGCCGCGTTGCTCGACAGGGAGCGGTTATTCGTACGGGATGCGGCGGACATCCATCCGATGTCCGATCATCATATGAACATATCAACTGCCTCTGAATAAAAGCATGTCAAAGGAGAGATTGGATCATGGCACTTGAGGTGACCAAGGAAACTTTTGACCAAACGATTGCCAAAGGGGTTACGCTGATCGATTTCTGGGCGCCGTGGTGCGGTCCCTGCCGGATGCAAGGCCCCATCATCGATGAGCTGTCCGAAGAGCTCAAAGGCAAAGCCAATATCGGCAAGGTCAACGTGGACAATGAGCCGGAACTGGCCAGCCAATTTGGCGTCATGAGCATTCCGACCCTCATCCTGTTCAAGGATGGCCAGCCGGTGGACAAAATGGTCGGCCTGCAAAGCAAAGCGGTGCTGCAAAACAAGATCCAAAGCCTGATGTAAGGCCGGCAGATCGGCGAAAGCAGAAGGCGGCTCGCTCTGGACGACAACGTCAGGGCGGGCCGCCTGTTTTTATGAAGTGCCGCAGTGGCGTTAACCGGGTTCGGCCGGAAAAAGGTGGGTTTGGGCGCCGTCAGCGAGGCCGTTTACCGGGTCTGGCCGGGTTCAAGCGCCCAAGCTCCGCTCAATTCGTCCAGCTGGCATGCACGATGGCGCACAGCTTCCAATCCTGCTCCCGGGGCATCAGCACCAGAATCAGGCTTTCCCAGTCCATGCCCTCATGCTGCGGGTCAAACCCCGGGAAATGAAATTCCACGCAGGAAGCGCCCGGGAACACCTCCGTCCCGTTGAAAGGCGAGTTGCCGGTTCCTTTCAGCTCGTTCACGCTGATTTCAGCTCGTTCACGCTGATTTCAGGCGCGCCTGCAAAGTCCTTATCGTACACGAACTTCTCATAATACTCCCGGAACGTCAGCTCGATGGGTTCGCCGGTGCCGTCATAGGCGCCCCATATTCTTTTTTCGGCATCTTGAAAATCGGGCAGTTCCTGCGGTCTGAACCTTTGGGCCGTTGCCGTGTCGATGTAGGCGTACGGGGAAAACGTCAGCCCGGTCTCCGGGTCGATGACCGTTTTCAGCCGCTCCAGATCGCGATCCCGCAGCATGGCCGCGATTTCCTCGGCTTTCGCCCGGAGGCTTTGCTCCATATCGGCGGGTTGCGACGCTTCCGGCGAACTCGCGCCGCCTTCGGCCGGATTTCCTTTTGCCGGGTCCTGACCCGCCTTCGGGGCGGCGCAGGCCGAAAGCAGCCACAGGGCCGCAATCAGCGCGAGCAACGCACATAGACGATAGCGCATTTTCAATGTCCCCCCTTCTTGGTGTTCTTATAGACGATCTGGCCGCACGGGATGTTGCCGGCGCCTCGCTTATTATTTCCGGCCGGGATGACCTGGCGTGCATCTTGCGTTATAATGTCCTGAGAATGTCGGAGGAGTGGTTAGGATCCATGGGGTTGTCATGCGGGATCGTCGGTTTGCCGAACGTGGGCAAGTCGACGCTGTTTAATGCCATTACGCAGGCGGGGGCCGAGGCGGCCAACTATCCGTTCTGCACCATCGACCCGAACGTCGGCGTCGTGGAGGTGCCGGACGAGCGGCTTCAGAAGCTGGCTGAGATTGTGAAGCCGCAGCGCATCGTGCCGACGGCCATCGAGTTTGTGGACATTGCCGGCCTGGTGAAAGGGGCGAGCAAGGGCGAGGGCCTGGGCAACAAGTTTCTCGCCAACATCCGCGAAGTGGACGCCATCGTCCACGTCGTCCGCTGTTTCCAGGATGAAAATATTACGCACGTGGCGGGAAAGGTGGACCCGCTGCGCGACATCGAGGTCATCAACCTGGAGCTGATTCTGGCCGATCTGGATACCGTGGAGCGCCGGATGGAGCGCACGCGGAAGAACATGAAAAGCGGAGAGAAGAAATACGCGCAGGAGATGGAAGTGCTGGAGCGCATCCATCAGGCGCTGACCAATGAAAAGCCCGCCCGCAGCGTGGCGCTGACCGACGAGGAGAGGCTGGTCGTGCGGGATCTGCACCTTTTGACGATGAAGCCGGTGCTCTATGCGGCCAACGTCAGCGAAGGAGAAGCTGCCGATCCGGACAGCAATCCCTTTGTCCAGCAGGTGCGGGAGTATGCCGCCAGGGAAGGCTCTGAAGTGGTGCCGATCAGCGCCAAGCTGGAAAGCGAAATCGCCGAGCTGGAAGGCGAGGACAAGGCCTTGTTCCTGCAGGAGCTCGGGCTGAAGGAATCCGGCCTCGACCGCCTGATCCGCGCCGCCTACAAACTTCTTGGGCTGCAAACCTACTTTACGGCCGGCGAAAAGGAGGTCCGCGCCTGGACGATCCGCAAGGGCACGAAGGCGCCGCAGGCGGCGGGCGTGATCCACTCGGATTTCGAGCGCGGCTTCATCCGCGCGGAAGTGGTCTCTTACGAGGACCTGGTAAGCGCGGGCTCGATGAACGCCGCAAGGGAAAAGGGGCTTTTGCGCCTGGAAGGCAAGGACTACGTGGTGGCCGACGGCGACGTGATGCATTTTCGTTTCAACGTGTGAAAAAAGGCAGCGGCGTTCGGGAACGACCCCTTGCGCCGCTGCCCTTTTTTTGCCCGGAATCGCCGGCCCGGCGGCTCGCGCCAAACGTGTCAACTCACATAAAAATGTTACCGAAGAGACATGGTTCACTCATGTAATTTTGTTACCCAGCGAGGCCGTTAAATAGCCTCGACTGGTGGTATTGAGGAGCTCGAAGTAACAGGACAAGAAAGCATCTTTTCCAACTGGTCATGCAATGCAAGAGGATCTTGGGAAGACTG
>ERZ795043.421-NODE-421-length-38069-cov-29.044010_pt1 | contig 38069 bp, 28 predicted proteins | sample MGYA00375127_ERZ795043 | MGnify/ENA primary metagenome ERZ795043 (study PRJEB30172, sample SAMN05518447) | compost metagenome | isolation source: Feedstock adapted compost from Newby Island compost facility, Milpitas, CA | place: USA:Newby Island compost facility... | reverse complement strand
ACGTCCGGGGCGACCGCTTCCAGCCCCTGTTCCTGAAACCGGACCCGGCCAGCTATCTGTCCCAGCTGCGGTCGATCTCGGACGGCATCGCCACGCAAGAGGAAACCTGGATCGGCCAGATGCCGGCCTTCGATACGGTTCCCAGCCCGGTACGCAGTATTGACGCGCGCCAGGACACCAACTGGCACACGCAGGTGACTCTGGAAATCGGCCCGCATCCGGGCCTATCCGACGAACAGAAGAAAGTCATCGCGCTTGACTATGGCATGCACGACGGCAAGACTAGCATCAGCGTCCGCAAGGCCCTGCTCTACTACACGCTGAAGCGCTTCGGCCTGGATACCGACCCCGCGGCGAAGAAGCCCACGGACCAGCAGATCGTGCTTCTGAACCGGGAGGCGGTCGGTGTGACCAGACACCCTGCGACTCCGCCATCCTGAGGGGAATGGAAAGTTCGGGCTTCATGATCTCCAAGGACTTTCGCCCGCGCGTACCGCACGACAAAATTTTCAAATAGCCAGAGCGAAAAAGCACAATAACGAAGATTTCGCAACCATGGTCGGCTACGAGGCGCAACAGTGGTTCACGGCGCATCGCTTGCTCGCCAAGCTTCGCTCCGCGGACGATCACAAGCCAAGCCTCTCCCAGTGGCTAGACCTGGTCGGCGAGCTGGAAGCGGACAACACGAATGCGCTCACGCGCTGCCTCCATCCGACGACCGCAGGTAGCAAGAGCCGGAAGCACGAGGACGCGAAGTCGACCCTGCACAAGCTGGACCGAATCCATACGCCCGAACGAACACTCCATGCGTGCTTCTTCGTGCGACGGTTGCCGGCGGAGATGCACGCGTCCCGAAGGGATGGATGATGAGTAACCTGGTTGGTGCATCGAAAGAAGACCAATTCTCGGAATGGTTCGAGATTGCGACCGGTGGTTTGAAACCGTACCGCTGGCAGGTCGAAGTGGCCCTGAACGGGCTGCCCGATGTGCTTCCCATTCCGACGGGGCTGGGGAAGACGGAGGTCGTGCTGGCGTGGGCATGGCGACTACTTGTCGCAAAGAAGCCGGAGCCGCTGCACCTCGTGTTCTGCCTGCCGATGCGCAGTCTCGTCACGCAGACCGTGCAGCGGTTGAAAGCCTGCTTCGAAAACCTCAAGCGGAAGCAGCCGGAGATTGACGTCGCGGTTCATCAGCTCATGGGTGGCGCAATCGATGACGCATGGGCGATTCACCCCGACAAACCATGGGTGCTCGTTGGCACGCAAGATCAGCTTCTCTCGCGTGCATTGAATCGCGGCTATTCGATGAGCCGTTTCGAGTGGCCGGTTCACTTCGGCCTGCTGAACAACGATTGTCGATGGCTGATCGACGAGATCCAGCTCATGGGGCCGGGGCTTTGGACGACGGCGCAGCTCGACTGGATGCGGCGCAAGCGGTTCAAGTCATTGAAACCGTGCTTGACGACGTGGATGAGCGCCACCGTGGGCACGTCGTTCCTCAGCACCACGGATCGCAAGCGTGACGCCATCGCCGAACTGTCGAACGAGCAGGTTGAATTCGAACGCAAGCTCAAGGCCGCGCTTGATCGTGACTCCGGACTCGGGTGGTGGCGCACAGCGAAGCGCCCGCTTGCCTGGTGGCAGCCCGAGGCAGCAGCGCAGCCGACGACCGGCAGGGGCAGGAAGCGAACCGCAAAGGCCACCGCAGCGACGGCCGTTACGCCGGACGCTATCGCCGCCTCCGTGCAGGCAAAGCACGTGGCAGGCACGCTCACACTCGTCATCTGCAACACGGTGGAGATGGCGCGCTCGGTGTTCCGTGCGTTGTCGTCGATCGATCACAAGGTGCTTCTCACGTCGCGGTTCCGGGGCGAGGACCGCGCGCGGCACGAACAGCGCCTCATCGAGTTCGAGGCGCGGCGCAAGGTGGGCAAACTGCCGAAAGATGACCCCGGGCTTATCTGCGTGAGCACACAGGTCATTGAGGCCGGCGTGGACATCTCGGCGCATCGTCTCTTCACCGAGCTCGCGCCGTGGCCGTCGATGCTGCAACGGCTCGGGCGTCTCAACCGAAAGGGAGACGATCAAGCAGCACAGGCCTGGGTTTGGGAAACGCCGCAGGAAGCCGGGAATAAGAAGCCCGATCGCATCGGCCCCTACGAGTCTGCTGATATCGAGCTGGCCAAGAAGCTCGTCTCCGCTTTCATCCCCCTCTCCCAGAGCAAGGCTTTCTCGGAGGCCGTCGCCGAGCTGGAAGCAAGCCGGCAGAAGGAATGGAACGAGGCATTGCAGCCGAAGCTGAGCCCGCTGCCACGTGCGCTCGACGTCCACGGGCTCTTCTCCACCGAGCGTGACGTCCACGGCGGATTTACCGATATCAGCGCCTTTGTGCGCGGCACCGATCCCGATCTCGATGTGACCGTTTTCTGGCGCGACTGGTCTGGCGACAGTCCGCCGCGTGGCAACGACCTTGATGGCCCGCAGCTGGATCCCGCGTTGGAGGGCTGCCCTGTTTCCTTCGTTCGCGTCCAAGAGATGCTCAAGACGAACAACGCCAAGGCGTGGCTCTGGGATGACGAGGCGGAGTGCTGGGAGCGAGTGAATCCGCAGGACATCCGCCCTGGCATGCTCGTCATGCTAAAAAGTGACGTTGGCGGCTACGACAAGACCTTAGGGTGGACGGGTGACAAGTCGGACAAGCTCGACGAAGTGCCGCGCGTCGGGCGCGGCACGACGCTGCGAGATGATGCGCGGTCCGAGGCAGGTTATTGGTCGAAGCTAGAAGACCACCTTAGGGATGCGCGTTGGGAGGCTGAGAAGCTTTGCGATTCGCTTGGCTTTACGGACGGCACCGAGCCCTGCGCGCATTGTAAGCAGCTAGGGCTGACGCACCGTCAGGAACGCTGTCCGCTTCGCTCTTCTATCGTAGACAGCGCGGCCCTCCACGATCTCGGCAAGGCCCATCCGCAATGGCAGGATAAGTTGCCCGATCGCTCCGGCATTCCCGACGCGATACTTGCCAAGAGTCCGCGCGTCGTCGCCGTCGATGTGACGGGCGATGCAAGCGCCGTCCGCGCAGCGTTCGCCAAGCTTCGGCCGCTGGCTCGTCCCCTGCCGGATGAAGCATGCCGGTGCGGTCGTGAAGAGGGCGTTCGACTCCGATGGGCGATCGACGACAGGCTCACCGAGGCTGAGTTGAAGACCCTGCGCGCTGTCACCGGTATTCACCGGGCTCGCCATCTCCCGTTCCTGCCCGGGCTTCGCCATGAGGTCGCCTCTGCCCTCGCAATGTGGAGGAAGTACCACGAGAGCGAGACGAAGCCGTATCCAGCGCTCGCGGTCTACCTGGCAGCCGCGCACCACGGAAAGGTGCGCACCGTGATGCGTTCGACGACGTCCAATGGCGATGACGTCTTCGGTGTGCGGAGCGAGCCGAGCGTGCTCACGCTCGGCAACGAGGAGTGGCCGCTCGACTTTTCGATCGCAAAGGACGGCGCCGAGGGACGCTGGGAGGGTGACGAGTTCGTCATGACCGGACCCGGATGGACCGGCCTTGTAGCGGATCTACTTGGACCGTGGCGGCCGGAAGAGAAGAGCGAATCAGGCGCCGTGCCGGAGGATGAACCGAGACATCTCGGCCCGTTTGCGCTCGCCTATCTCGAAGCGCTCGTGCGGATTGCGGATTGGCGTGCGAGTGAGAGACCGAGCGTGAGCGTTAAGCCCAGCAGAATGAACCGTCGAGGCGAGAGCGGCATCGAGGTGTCGCACGGCGTCATGACAGAGGTTCCCTCTTAACGGATCAGGAGAGGCGTTAATGACGAGGCCGTTTCCGGACCATCCGCTGCCAAAAGCTCCAACGTATCAGGAGCTGCCTACCGCGAAGTCGCGTGCCGTACGTGGCGGTCCTGAGCGAATCGAGATCCGCGTTCGGCTCGAGGTCATCACGCCGATCTTCGGTGGCAGCCACCAGACGCGCGCGATCGACAAGCTCGACGTGATCCGAGTCCCGTCCGTTCGCGGGCACCTGCGCTTCTGGTGGCGAGCTCTGTACGCGGCGCGGTACGAGAACAGCGAGGATCTGTATGAATACGAGAGCGCGTTGTGGGGACGCGCGGCAATCAAGGATGGAGGGGGGCGTTCGAGGGTGGAGATTCGCGTTAACGTCGAGCGCGAGGGAATCATAGACACGACCGATATCCGACTGAATCCCGGGCGAGACCAGCAGGCGACTCCGGGCGCTTACGCGCTCTGGCCTGCACGCGAGGAGAAGAAGACGAACACACCCGCGGCACCTCGTCGCAAGCCGGGCACACAGTTCCAGCTCACGCTGAAGGTTTTCGGTACTGAACAGGATGCGATCGAGGTCAAGAACGCCCTGCGCGCGTGGATTCTTTTCGGAGGCTACGGCGGGCGTACGCGGCGCGGGCTCGGGAGCCTGACGGTCATTGATAACGGCAGCGACTGGCTGCCGACTGCTGCCACTCGCGAAGCAATCAAGAAGCTCTTTGGCTTTGACATCTTCGCAGCGCCGACCGGGACGCCAGGAGATGTGCCGTGGCTCCCCGGCGCTTCACTTCACGTCCGTCCTGCGGAGCGCGACGCCCAGACGGCATGGACGACGGCGCTCGACTGGCTGAGAGAGTTCCGCCAAGGGACGAATGGTAAGCGGGGTGAGCGTGCCCGCGAACCGGGGCCGCAGCCGAACCGACCATCGATTTCGAACTGGCCCGAGGCCGACAAGATCCGTCACCTTATGAACAAGACCAGAGCCCACAAGCCGAGACACAATGCGACGCCCGTGTGGCCGCGTGCTGGATTCGGTCTTCCCATTATCGGTCAGTTCCAAACGACCGACCGCCATGGGAACCGGAGGGCCTACGACGAGCCGGGACCGTATGAGATCCGCTGGAGGGCTCCGAAAGTCGGTCAGCCACAGGAATTTGACGAGCACGATCGCTTCGCGAGTCCGCTCATCGTAAAGGCGCTCCCCCTTGTCGATGACAAGTTCGTCCCTTGCGCCCTCTGGTTGAACCGCAGCTACCCGGATGGCGCGGAGGTTGGCCTCGCAAAAGGTCGGCCACGCAAGGTCGATCCGGCAACCGTGGCTTCCTTCGATCGCCTCGTTGCTTCAGGCGATACCGCGCATTTTGCGGCTCTGGAGAACAAAACGAGTCTTCGTCGAGCGTTCCTCGACTGGCTCCACACCACGTACCAGACCACGGTGGTGGCCCCATGACCGCGCATTTGCTCATCATCACGCTCGGGCCCGTGCAGGACTTCATCGCCCAGGCACGACGCACGCGCGATCTCTGGTACGGTAGCCACTTGCTCTCGGAGCTGGGTCGAGCCGCTGCGCGCGCCCTCGTCAGTGGCGGCGCGAAGCTCATCGTCCCTGCACTAGAAGCTGATGACCCAGAGCTTGCTCCGTGTCTCAGGCCGCTACGGGATGGCACGGATAAGCCGCCACAGAACATCGCAAACAAGTTGCTCGCTGAGGTGCCTGACGGCACCGATCCGGAGCGGCTTGCAAGAACCGTCCGCACGGCGGTTGCCGACTACTGGCGTGACCAGATCGCAGCGCCCGTGAGAGCGCGATGCGCAAGGCTGCTTGCCGCGAACATCGACGCGCTCTGGAACGAGCAGATCGACGACTTTCTTGAGTTCACAGCGAGCTGGCTACCCCTCGGCGATTACGCGAAGACACGTCGCGAGCTCGAGCAGGCCATCGCCGGTCGCAAGCTGCTGCGCGACTTCGATCCTTGGGTTCAAGGGCGCGGCAACGTGCCGAAGTCGAGCCTCGACGGTGCTCGGGAGTCGGTCCTCTTACCTCCTCGGCAGCGCGCGAGTGACCTAGCTCGACGCTATCGTATCGCCAACGGCGAGCAGCTCGACGCGGTGGGGTTGGTGAAACGCGCCGGCGGAGATCCCGACCAGTTCGTGCCCGTGATCAACGTCGCGTTGGCTTCGTGGCTCTCCCGCGCGAGCCAGGTGGCCCCAGCCGAGCTCGATGCTCTCAAGGAAGCGTGCCGACGCGAAGGAGTTGCGCGTGTCACACGCGACTTGCCGTGCGTTGAGCCCTTCAAGTTCGATGGCAGCGTCTTGCTGCCGAGCCGATGGAGCTCGGCCTTCGAGGAACAGGGACTTCAAGTTGACGCGAAGGCGTGGGGCCGCCGGTACGTCGAGCCGCTCTTCAGAAAGCTCGACGAGCCGTATCCGTACGTCGCCTGTCTCGTTGCCGATGGCGATCGCATCGGTCGGACTATTGATGCGCTCGGTTTAGCCGACGCGCACCGCGCGTTCTCAAAGGCGCTCGCGCACTTTGCCAGCAAGGCGCGAGAGATAGTCGAGCGTGTGCATCGCGGCGCGCTCATCTATGCCGGCGGTGACGACGTACTTGCCTTCGTGTCGCTACCCGAAGCGCTCGCCTGCGCCGATGCGCTGCGCACTGCCTTCGAGGATACGACGGCCACAGTCTGCAGCTCGCTCGATGCCGACAAGCGCCCAACTTTGTCGGTGGGCCTCGGGATCGGCCACGTCATGGAGAGCATGGGCGACCTGCTAGCGCTCGGCCGCCAAGCGGAACGCGAAGCGAAGCGCGACCGCAATGCGCTGGCAGTGCTCGTCGACAAACGCTCAGGCGGGACGCACACATGGCGAGCCCCGTGGCATACCAACCCGGTCTGCGCGTTGATCGAGGCAGCCTCGCTGCTCGGCGACCACATCTCCTCGCGCAAGGTCTATGAGATCGCCAGCATCCTCAGGCGCCTGCCCAAACCTGACGACGCGAGCGGCGATGGCTGGGCGCGCGTGCTCGCGCTCGAGGTGAGGCGCGTGCTCTCGCGTATCGAGGGCGCAGGCCTGCGCCCGGAAGACGTTGGCCTCGCGCTCGACCCCACGCTCGACTACGCAACCCTGCACGGACAGATCGACGCGTGGGTCGAGCGGCTGCTCGTTGCCCGAACCTTCGCTCGTGCCGCCATTCGTGAGCGCCACAGCCAGGAGGCTGCAGCATGACGACGACTCCGACGTACCTGGCCCTGGTTCCTCGAGACGGCTTCTTCGCAAAGGACGGCCGAGGCTGGTACACGAGCGCATCGGGGCGCGGTCACGGGCTCGACTGGCCTTGGCCCTCGACCATTCTCGGTGCGTTGCGCTCGCTTTGGGGACGCGGCGAGGAAACCCGGACAGGCACAACCTTCACGCCGGACGACTGGCGCAGGCACACGCAACCAATTCAGCTAGGGCGGACGTTGGTTCTTCGTCGCAAGCACGGCGAGACGTGGCGTAAGGAAGACGCAGTCTGGCCCGTTCCGCGCGACACGCTCTGGCTCGAAGGGTGCCAGGAGGTGCATCGGCTTGATTCTGTTCCGCCGGTCGTCCCAACGCTTGGACGCAACGACGATGAGGCGCGTGAGAAGCTCTGGCGCCCGAGGCTTGACGATCTCAGCAAGCCACTTCCCTCGCCACGCTGGTGGAGCAGCAAGGAATTTTTTGCGTGGCTCGCAGACAAGCCTGTGCACGCTGAGTATCTCGAGACTCCACGCCGCATCCAGGCGCGCGTCGGCATTACGGAGGAGCTCACCTCGGATGACGACGTTCTCTTCTCTCATGACGTCATCGAAACCATCGACTCAACCGGTGAGTGGGCGATTGGTGTCGAAGTCGCCTTGCCAGAAGGGGAGCTTCCCGATGTTGCGACGCTGGGCTCTGACTCGCGGCTTGCGCTTGTTGAGTCGTTGCCGGCGGTGCTCTTCGATCCTCCGACGCAAGTGATCGAAGCGTTCCGTGCGTCCAGTCCGGGTCTCCGGCTCGTTGCGGTCTCGCCGCTCTGCTTCGAGAAGGGCTGGCTGCCCGACGGCCTCGTGAGTAACGGCGGCGAGTATCGCGGGCAGCTTGCAGGACTCGACATCGTGCTGCGCGCGGCGTTCGTTCCTCGGCCGATCCACGTGTCTGGCTGGGATATGGCGAAGGGCGAGCCCAAACCGACTTCGCGCATGGTTCCCCCAGGCGCCGTGTACTTCTTCGAACGAGCCGACGGAAAACACTTTAACGAAGCGGATGCCAAGTCGCTCTGGCTCGCAGCAATCGGTACGCGCACCGACGAAGGTTTCGGCCGCGTCGTCCCTGGAGTCTGGGATCCCAAGAAGAGCACACTATGAAGACAAGACCCTTCTTAGTACACGCACTATCACCTCTTCACGCTGGTACTGGTCAATCGTCGGATATCATCGACTTGCCGACCGCGCGCATGAAGGCCACGGGTATCCCCTTCCTGCCGGGCTCGTCGATCAAGGGCGTACTGCGTGAGGCGCGGCGCGCAATCGACTCGGAAAAGACGGAGGCGGTGTTCGGTCCCTCGGACGATCCCGCAGCGCACGCCGGAGCGCTGGTCGTCGGCGACGCACGCCTACTCGCGCTACCAGTGCGTACCTTTCGTGGAACGTTTGCCTGGGTCACATCGCCGCTGCTTCTGAGGCTGGCCAAGCGCGACCTTCAAGACGACAGCCTAGCCATTCCGAGCATCGATGTGTGTGGAGCGCGCCTGGCTAAGGGCAATGCCTGTATTCACGATGGCAAACTCTATCTCGAAGATCTCGATCTACCGGCAGCCGAGGCCCTGGAGGCGACGAAATGGGCCCAGTGGCTGGCACCGTTCGTCTCTCCTGGCGACGACATCTTCACCAAGCGCTTCGCCATCGTCGACAACGACACGATGGCATTTCTGTGCGAGACGGCGACTCAAGTGGACGCGCGCGTTCGAATTGATATGGACACGCGCACCGTCGCCAAGGGCGCACTCTGGCTCGAAGAGAGCCTTCCGCCCGAGACGCTACTCATCGGGCTATTCGCGGCCGATCGAAGCCGGCGCCGCAACGTGAACATGGCACCCGACGAGGTCCTCGACTTCGCGCTCACCAGCGAAGAGGTCCACCAACTCGGCGGTAAAGCGACTATCGGACGTGGTCGCTGCCGGATCATCCCCCTCACGACAAACGGAACTGCTCATGGCCAGGGCTGAAACTCCAAAGAGGCCGCTCCTACGCGATCAGCAACGGGCACTGCACGCCTACCACGCAGTCGAGAGCGTGCCCTCTGAATCTCGTGAGAACTACAAGATCGCCGTCAACGATCTCGGCGCCAACATTCTGCGGAGCGGGCTCTGCGCGGCCATCGCCGCGGTGCAACGCCGCAGGGACGGTGGAAACATCCTGCTTGGCCATCTCGCGTCGGCAGACGTACCCGGACTCGAAGGGGCGACGGCGCAAGATCTCGCGCAACGCGTGCGTGAACTCGATGCGGAAAGCTACATGATCGCCACCCGCGAATTTCTGAAGGTGGCGAGTTGGCTGAAACGCGCAGTGCAGGCAACGTTCGAGGAGGACTGAGATGCGCCAGGCTCTTCCAAACGTTGACACGCTCCACCACGTGGCACTTGCATACAACGCGTGGGCACCCGTCGAAGTCACCGATGGCACGGTTCGCTCCGACAAGCACCAGGACGAGGCCGAATCGCCGCGCGATAGGTGGTTCAAGGCGCTGGAATCGATACAGGTGCATTCGGACTACGAGCATGCCTTCCAACGCTGGAAGCAGAGCTTCTCCAACGCAGGCGACCGCCTAGCTGAGCTTACGCTCGAGAGTCGTCTGCTCATTGGACATGGCAACGCGAGTGCGACCGATGTCGGCCTCACGGTACATCACACGTGGGGCGTCCCCATCATCCCCGGCTCGGCGTTGAAAGGCCTCCTCGCACACTACGTCGACGCCACATACGGTCCTGCCGACGTCACCAGGACGCCGCGGGAACAGGAAGGTGAGGAGCGCATCCGGTCGGATTTCCAGGGTGTGACCTGGCGGAATTCTCGGATCCTGCGGGGTCCTGGCAAGATCTACCGCGCGCTGTTTGGAGCGCCCGACGCCCTGGAAGGCGCGACGATGCGAGAACACGCTTACGAAGCGAGTGCGACAGCAGGCTGCATCACGTTCCACGACGCACTTTACGTTCCAGACAGCGCCCCCAGCAACAAGCCCTTCGTGGCCGACGTGTTGACGGTGCATCAAAAGGAATACTACGGCTCCTCGGGCAAAAAAGCTCCGAACGACTATGACAGCCCGAACCCGGTCGTCTTCCTGACGGTGCGGCCCAAGTGCCGCTTCTTGCTCGCTTTGAGTGGACCGAGCGAGTGGACGGAGCTTGCAGGGCAGCTCCTCGCCGACGCGCTAGCAAGTTGGGGTGTCGGCGGCAAGACATCCGCCGGCTACGGGATCGGCAAAGTCAGCGAGTGGAAGGCTCCCGGGCCCCGACGTTCGAGGGTCGAGCAGATGGTCGCCGAACTGGAGAAGTACGGCAAGGACGCGCTAGTCGGCGGCATCGAGCAATGGTTGCGAGGCGAAGCGGTCACCGGCCCGATGCGTGCTCTGCTGTCTGCCTCCCTAGACGCCGCGAGCAAGGAGCACTTGGAAGTTGTGCGAGCGCTTGGCGCGAAGTTCGACCTGCGCGCCGCATGGACCAAACGCCTCACAAACAAGAAAGCCGACGAGCAGAGGAAGGCTCGAGCGCGGGCCCTTATCAAAGCGTGGGACGACCTCTTCCCCGAAGGAGATAAACCGTGAGCCGTTCGACCTTCTTGATCTGTACCGTCGGAGGCAGCCCCGAGCCAATTGTCGCAGCCCTGAAGCATTGGCGCCCCGTGCGCGTCAGGTTCATCCACACGCCTGCCACCGAGGGGAAGGTTGCCGAGAGCATCGCTAAGGCGCGTGCGGAGGGGCTGGACCTCGACGCTGGGCGGTACGACCGCCTTGAGCTCCCGGACGAACAGGACTTTACGAGCTGCATAGAGCGTCTCCGAGGACTCACCGACGAGGTGCGCGCATGGGCGGCACGTGGCGACGGTTGCCATGTTGTCGTGGACGTCACGGGTGGGACGAAGTGCATGACTGCAGCGCTAGCCATCCAGGCGAGTCGCTGGCCGTGCTTGTTCTCGTACGTTGGTGGAAAAGAGCGCACGAAGGACGGAGTGGGGATCGTCGTCTCCGGCTCGGAGATAGTGCTTTACACACATAACCCGTGGGATGCGCTTGGCCATCAAGCCGTGGATGACTTTGTCGTGCTGTTTGACCAGCACGCCTACCTCGCGGCGGCAAACGTCGCGGCCACGGCAATGCGGCGCGTGAGCCACCCTCAGCGCAAACGCGAGATGGCGGCTCTCGAACACCTCGCGAAAGCCCTCGATGCGTGGGACCGCTTCGATCACGGGCGGAGCAAGAACTTGCTCGAGAACGTGAGCAAGTCGGCGAATGATGTGCGTGCCGCACTTGGGTCGACGAGAGGTGATCGCGTACTCGACGGCATTAGACGGCTCGCAAAGCATTTCGAACAGGTGGTGTCAGCACGGCCGCCGAGCCTTCATCACGTCATTGACCTCTTGGCTAATGCTAGGCGGAGGAAAGAAGAGGGGCGCATCGATGATGCTGTTGCGAGGCTCTATCGCGCCATCGAGGCCATCGCGCAGGTCGCGCTGAAGGGGCGCCACAACATCGAAAGCACCGAGAAGGTTCCGCTGGAGCAGGTCCCCGAATCGCTGCGATCGTTGTGGATGGCCAAGAGTAACGACGGCGTGGTCGCGCTTGGTCTGCAAGACGCCTATGCGCTGCTCACAGCTCTCCGCGATCCTGTTGGCGAGAAATTCCAGGACATGGGTCTAAGTGGAGCAACGTCGCCCCTCGTGGCCCGTAACCGCTCGATCCTCGCCCATGGGTTCGAACGCGTCTCCGACCCCGTGTTCGACAAACTTTGGAGTTCAGCGCTCGCGCTCGCAGATATCGACGAGGCGAATCTGCCATTCTTTCCGGCCCTGACGGAGAGCAGGGCATGACCCATCGACTCTTGCTGGTCTCCACATGCGGAGTGAGCCTGCTGGAGAAAGGCGCGGACAAGGACGCTCTCGACTGGCTCAAGACGACCGCGAACGACGTCGAAGTCGATACCGCGCGCCTTACGCCGATCCTCAGTGCCCGTCGAGATACGCTGAGGGCTGCTGACGAGCCCACGCGGCGAAAGATGAGCGCGGAGCTCAATGGCATCGGTGCTGTCCTTGACCGCTACAAGCCCAAGCAACTGTTTCACGTGCTCGTCCACACTGACACCGCGCTGGGCAGAGCGACCGCAGGACTGGTTCAAGAAGTGGTCGGCAACCAGTCCTTGCTCGTGAGCGCGGGCGGACTGCGCACCAATAGCCTTGTTTCATTCCGCGAGGCGCTCGCTGACCTCACGAGGCAGCTCGATACGCTCGTTCGCTCGTACCGCGAGCAGGGCTGGTTCGTAGTCTTCAACCTCACGGGTGGATTCAAGTCGCTTAACGGCTACCTTCAGACGCTGGGTATGATCTCGGCCGATCGGTGCGTATTTATCTTTGAGGGCGCGCCCGAGTTGATGGAGATCCCGCGGCTCCCCGTGCGGCTCTCTGAGTTGGATGACGTGCGTGAGCACGTGGACATCTTTAGACGCCTTGCCGTCGGTTACACCGTAAGTGCCAACGACGCCAAAGGCGTTCCCGACTCGCTGCTCATGGAGGTCGATGGAGAGGTCACGACGAGCGTTCTCGGCAATGTGGTCTGGGCTCGTCACCGTGCGACGCTGTTCGCCGAGAGGCTTCTGCTGCCGCTCTCCAGCAAGGTGCGCGTAGCAGATGCGGTCAAGAAGGTGTTCTCCGGGCTGGAGGTGGCGCAGAAAGTTCAGGTCAACGAAGCCATTGACGAGTTCTGCGCGTACGTTGACCACGGTCGCCCGCTTCCGAAGTCGCGTACGTTCAAGAAGCTACAAGGCGATCCCGTACCCGGCAGCACGCACGAACTGTACGTCTGGAGCGACGGAGCCACGGGGCGGCTGTGCGGCCACTTCGACGCAAGTGGCGTCTTTGTTTTCGATCTGTTGCGTGGGCACCTATGAGCATGCCGTTCAGCACCGGTGGTTGAACACGGGCCGATAGCTATGTCCGCTGAACTCCGACTTCCGGCATTGTCGCTTCCCGGTCTGTCGCCCGACAGCCTCGGCAACTACCTCGCGTCGCTCGGCTTGTTGCGTGTGCTGTCTCGCCGGTGGCCGAGCGTGCGGATCGCGTGGCGGGACGAAGTGCTACAGGTCGTTGGTGGTCCGGCGACGCTCGATGAGTTGCTCGACGAGCTGGTTGAGATTGCGAATAGGCGTTCGTGGACGCCGTACGTTCGTGCGTGGAAGGACGCGCAGGCCGAGAGCAGCCGCATCGCAAAGAAGCTGAAGATTAGCTCAACGAGCGGAATACCCTTCGCTCTCTGGCAGGCGAAAGCTGCCGAGCAACTCCTTGAAAGCTTCGTGGCTCATGTCGTGCCTCATGGTTCTGGTCGCTCGATGAACCCAGTTCTTGGCAAGGCCGGCAAGATCGGGCAACGAGACTTCGCGAAGGGCTGGGAACGTGCGGTGGACTTACTTGCACCGGCCAAGCCATTGAAGTCAGACAAGAAAGAGCCGGCCAATAAGGCGACCCGTGAGAAATCAAGATCGATCATCGCTGAGGTTCAAAGAAAGCGAGACGAGCTGAAGGCACTTCTTCAAGGCACTCCGCTGTCGTGGTTAGAAAAGGATCTGAATGGCGCGACGTGGTTCAGCCAAGCCAACAAGCTTTACAACAGCGGTCAGCGGACCTACCGCGATGGGCTCTTGTCCCCGTGGCTGATGGTTTTGGCATGCGAAGGCATCGTGTTCTTGTCTGGCTCTCCATCACGCCGGCTCGGAGCAAGAGCACAAGCAGTCGGAGCCTTCCCATTTGTCACGCGCGGCGCCGCTGCAGACTCCGTTGGACAAGCGAAACGAGATAGCGCCGCGTTTTGGGCGCCCATTTGGGAGCGCCCGATGACGGCTTCCGAGGTTGGAACCCTTTTTCGTCGTGGTCGTGCTGAGCTTGGATCTCGTGCAGCGCAGACACCGGCGACATTCGCGAGCTCAATCCTCCAACGCGGGGTAGACGCCGGTGTCGCAGAGTTCCGCCGTTTTGTCCTTGGATGGACAACAGCTCACGATTATGTAGAACCTCGTTTCGAGGGGACGGTCGTAAGCCCGCTCGCGGGCTCGGCGGACGCATCAGCGTTGGCTAGAACATTAGAGCGCGTCACCGCCCTGATCGAGCACCGAGGCTTTCCACGAGATGGCAAACGCTTCGTGGGGGTTCGCGGGCCTATCGAATCAGCACTTCTCGACGTCGCTGCTGAGCCGACTAGCTCCGAAGCGGCTGTCGCGCTGCTTGACGCGGTCGTTAGCGCGCTCGATCGCATCGACCGCAACCGCAGCTTCCGCGAGGGCAAGGTTCGCTGGGAGCCGCTACCGCTCGAGTGGCTGCCTTCGCTGTTCGCTGATGAACAGCCGGGCGTCGAGGCGCGGCTCGCTTTGTCGCTGGTTTCTGCCTTTCCCGAGACGCTGCCGTTTGCGTCCTTCCGCTTCGGCGTGGAGTGGACCCGCGAGCAGAACGGCAGATACGAGTACGACTGGACGACTGAGCCAGAAAGATTCGAACACTCCAAGGTCGCTCCAGCCCGTTGGGTATGGGGGCCCGGGGAGCTCGCGCGTGTTTTCGGCGCAGTACTGTCGCGTCGACTCCTTGAAGAAGCCAGGCTGGAAAAGACCAACACTGAACGCCCGCGAGGCCGCGCGCCTCTTCCTGCAACGACCCAGGATATTCAGCATTGGCTCGCCGGTGATCTCGACGAATCGCTGCTCTGGTCTTGGTTATCAAGACTCGCGCTCTTTGACTGGAGAAGCGTTCCGCAAGCGGTTCGAGCGCTCGCGCCAAGGCAGGACAGCGCGCCTCGGACCGATGGTGAACTGGCCTTACTCGGTCTCCTGCAACCGCTCATCGACCGGCGCCCTTTGGTCATTCGAGAACTCTCTTCGAACGACCTGCTCTCGGAGGAAACGGGCGCTCGAACGACGGAGGCTGCGCGCTCGCTCGTCACGCTGATCCGCGCTGGCAGCCTCGACGTCGCGTACAGACTCGCGAGCAGTCGCTACGCGATGGCGGGCGCGCGACTCGCGACGCTCAACGCGCCATTCACCACGTACGACCCCGACCGCCTCGCTGCGGCTCTGCTGTTCCCCATTACTGACCGCGATCGGGCGAGCCTGTTCAAACGCTGGCTTCGCCCTCGACGCCGCCCACAAGGAGAAAAAGCATATGCCTGAAGCAAAGAAGCTTACGCCCGCTGACGTCTTGAAGGGCGAGTCGCCGCTCGTATTGACGGCCACGCTTGAGCCGATCGGTAGCGATCGGTTCCAGCCCGCCGGGTTCCCCGAGATTGGCCACGTCATCTACAAGGCTCCGCGGAAAGACGGTACTACCGAGCCGGTCTGCATCGTCGACAGCGCAGCGAGCATGGCCAACCACCTCGAGGCGGTCTGCATGCGTGGACCACACGATCTCGATCTCGTCGATGAGCTCAGCGGGATGCCCTACATTCGCTGTGTCACGGGCGATCTCGTTGATGGCAAGCTCCCGAAAGACAAGCGCGAGACGGTCGTCACGAGTCTCACCGAAGGCCACCGCATCGCATCGACCTACTTTCTCGGCACTCGAAAAAAGAAGTCGGGCAAGTGGGATGGGAAGGGTGGCCAGCGCGTAAGCGAAGATGGCGTCATCAGCGCAATAAGCTTTGGCGATGAACTGGCTGCCGACGGTATGTTCAGCATCAGGCCGACGCCTGAAAGTAAGGCGGCTCACCCCCCGGCAGAGAAATGGTGGGACGTGTTCCGAACGATCTTCAGGCACGATCCTAACTCCCTCGTTCACGGCGTTATGTTCCCGCAATGGCAGATCAAGATTCCGCGCGCGCTCACGGCTCACCTCGAGGCCTTTGGTGCGGGTCGTGTGGATCGTTCTGGCGTGAAGTTCGATCGGCTCGGTAAGACGACGTCTGGGCAGCCGATCTTCGCGATCGACGACGCCGTCGCCGAGTGCATCCGCGCGACCTTCGTTCTTGATGTTGGTCTCATCCGGTCGTTTGGGCGCAAGAAGGGCGAGGAGACACTCGGGCTTTCTGAGAGGCAGCAGGAGTTCCTCGTCGCGCTCGCACTCTGGAAGATCCAGAGACTTCTCGCGTCACCCTTCCGTTTCCGGTCTGGCTGTCATCTGCGATGCACGGCACTCGTGAGCTACGAGCAAGAGGTCGAGCTCGATGTCGACATCGGTACAGAAATCAAGGCTGCCGGATTCGGCCAGCAGCCCATTACGGACGTCTTCTGGCCGCGTGAGGAACTGTACCGAGAAGACCAGGCTGATACGGACGAGAGTGCAGAGAAAGCCGAGGAAGACGACGAAACGGAAGAGTCTGAAGAATGAAAGTCGTCCTTCGACAGGAGTTCCCGCTTGGGCGCTTCCACGCAACTCCATGGCGCGTGAACCCATTCGACGATCCTTATGGCGAGTGGCCGCCAAGTCCGTGGCGTCTCGTTCGCGCCGTCACCGCGCGCTGGTACCAGTGGGCGCGCGAAGCGGAAGGGGAGTTCGACGTAGCGCAGCTCGAGAAGCTGCAGAGAGCGCTCTGCACGAGCACTTACGCGTTCCATTTACCACTCGGCGCGAGGAGAGGAACCCCGCTGAGGCAATATCAGCCGACCGAGTTCGGTTGGCAGCCCCCTGGAAAGAAGGCGGGAATGCGCAGCTACGGCACCAGCCTTGTGCAGGACAACTACTGGTGCGTGCCGCCTGAGGCCTCCGTGTGGTGGTTCATCGAAGGTGACGACTGGACCGACGAGGTTCGAGTGTTGCTCGCAAAGTGTGTCGAGCGAATTACCTACTTCGGACGCGCCGAAACCCTTACCCGCATTCGCGTGGTTCCCTTAACCGACGAGATTCCACCGCCCAATTGCACACTCGCCGACAAGCGCACGGCGGGCGCAGTGCCCGTGCTATGTCCGCTCAAAGAGGCCACGCGCGAAGATATCGAGCGCACGACCGACCATCCGGAGGCCATGAGGCGATCGGTCCCACCAGGAGCACAGTGGCTCTATGCGGTGCGACCGCAGGTGCCGGCAGCGCGTGAGCGTCGGCGCGTACCGGAGCATCGCCCTGACTGTCACCTGATGCAGTTTGCCATTGGCTGGAATGTCGCGCCGGACCCTCGGGCCATCGTGCGACTGACGGCGCGGTTTCGTGGAGCGGTGATCCGGGAGTTGCTGCGGCTAAAGACCGATGGCGCTTCAGTCAACTGGTCGACAGCTTCCCGCGACGTGCGCGAGATCATCGCCGACATGACCGGCAAGGACGCGAATGGAGATCCACTCAAAGGGCCGCGCCGTCACACGGAGTTTTTCGTGTGGTTCGTAGACAACCAGCCGACACGCCTGCTTGTGTGGCGTGGTTCGCGCCCGTTCGATGCCGATGAGCAGGAGGCAATCCTGCTCGCCGCTGCGCGCGACGTGTCATGGGCCCCGGCGGGCGACGATTCCGACGAGTGGAAGGTACGGCTTGTACCTCTTGATCGGGCCGTACCGCCACCGCCCGGATTTGAAGGACAGGCGAAGGTTTGGGAGTCGGTGACACCCTACGTTCCTCCGCGACATTTCCTCCGTGGTGGCAAAGAGCGCGTGCGTGAGTCGATCCCAGAGCAGATCCGCCGCGAGATTCAGCAGCGCGGGATCGCGCCGGATGTCGAGGTCGAGATCATCGGAGGACCGTATTGGGTCTCGGTGCACGTACCGCCACGGGAAGCGAGCAAGCGCGCATTCATCGGAGATCGCCGAGGTCAGAAGGTCCTCTTGCGCTTCGCCGAGCCGGTGGCCGGTCCCATCCGCCTTGGGCATTCCAGCAGTTTCGGCTTGGGACTCTTCCGCCCTCTCGGTGAGTCCGACGAGGTATTACGGACCTCGGGCAGCAAGAACCATCGATGCGACGCGCGATAACCCGGACTCCCCTCATCACCGCCAACCTCGTGCAGGACTCGGTGCTGCCGGTTTCGGGGCTCGATCGCGAGACCACCGTCGACCGTCCCTGCACGCTTGTCATTTGCGTTCCCACACTCGTTGGCCGCCGCCTTAAAGGTGCCGCGGTCGGCGATGGTTAGGCGTTGCTTCGAGCCGCTGGCGCGTGCGGTAAGCGACGCCATGAAGGAAGGCGACAAGCGAGAGACGCCCGCTCGAAGATCCGGGCCCACTGATTTGTCCCGAGTCGCGTCGGAGAACTCCCACGCCGAGCGTCGCGGCGAAAGGCGTGAATGTCCTGGTCATCTTCGATCTCTCTGGCGCTTCAGCCCCGGTATTTCACCGAGGAAACCGCGCGTCGCACGCGAGACCAGAACGTACCCAGAGGCAGCGTGACGAAGCTGTCGACGGCGCGCGCGAGGTGCTGGTGGGCAACAAGATCTCGCCCGGTAACCCCGTTACGAAGCCGGACGGCACGGTGCCTAAGCTGCGTCCGGCCACCTGCACATTGCCGCGCTGGCGCCGGGGAAGGAGTTCACCTGGGAGGCGCGCCAGCCGGGCCTGCGCGTGGTCGCGTGCCATCACATCCAGGTCGAGGACGATGGAGCACGCGTCACCCTCACGCTCGCGTTCGGGGGCTGGATGGCCGCGCTAGTGTGGGCCGCTGGTGAGGCGCATCGCCTGCGCATACCTCGAGCAGGAGGCGCGCTCGCTCAAGACGCGTGTGGAAAGTCCGCGCAGCTGAGTCTGCTTATTATCGTGTGCTCCTACCCCAGCCCTCCCCTCGTATACTGGGGAGGGAGAGAACCGCACAAAACACGCAAGCCCGCTGTGATGCGGGCTTGCGTGGTCACGGATGTCTACCGTGGCTGCAACCGTGCCGGAGGCGCGGCTCTCCCACTCGATTATCAATGGGAACTTCAATCGCATATAGATCAATGCGTTATCGCGGCAACAAGCATCTAATGCCATGAAAAATACCATGATTCGCTGACTGCGCCACGCCCCCCTCGCGGCGATGGCCCCCGCCGCACCCATCCTCTCTTCACAAACCAACCAGAAACTGGTCGAATACAATTCCGATGTGGGTCATGATACTGGGGTGCAAGGGTGGGGACAACGCAAGGCAGCGTTCGGTGGGGCATTGAGCGCCGGCTCGAATTCATTGAGTTCCGGCTGTTCTGGGAAGGCCATGTCAACCGCGGCGACCTGATGGCCGCCTTCGGGATCTCGATCAACCAGGCATCCACCGACCTGAACCGCTACCTCGGCATGGCGCCGGGCAACATGGTCTACGACAAGAGCGCCCGCACCTACGTCCGGGGCGACTGCTTCGAGCCCCTGTTTCTGAAACCGGACCCGGCCAGCTACCTGTCCCAATTGCGGTCGATCTCCGACGGCATCGTCACGCAGGAGGAAACTTGGATCGGCCAGATGCCGGCCTTCGATACGGTCCCCAGCCCTGTCCGTGGCATCGATGCCCACACGCTGCGCCGGGTCATCGAAGCGATCCGTACCAGGCAGGCGCTGGAAGTCGAGTACCAGTCCCTTTCCAACCCTGCCCCACGCTGGCGCTGGATCGCGCCGCATGCCATCGCGTTCGACGGTTTCCGCTGGCATGCCCGGGCCTACTGCTTCACCGACGGCTGCTTCAAGGACTTCCTGCTGGCGCGCATCCTCGGCATCCGGGACAGCCGCCCCAGTGATGTGGATCGCGGCCAGGATGCCGACTGGCACACCATGGTGACACTGGAAATCGGCCCGCACCCAGGCCTGTCCGAAGCACAGAAGAAGGTCATCGCGCTGGACTATGGCATGCGCGATGGCAAGGCCAGCATCACCGTTCGCAAGGCGCTGCTCTACTACACGCTCAAGCGTCTCGGGCTGGATACCGACCCAACGGTCAGAAGCCCTGCGGATCAGCAAGTGGTGCTTCTAGACCAGAAGGTGGTTGATGACACCGGACCATAAGTATGTCTTCTATCGTTGATACGCAGGTTGATCTCGAACGTTTGCTCAAGTTGCGCCTCGTCGTCGCGCGCTTCGGCGAGATGGACCTCGCGAAGTGGTGGAACACCAAAGGCCAGCTCGGGCGCCTCGGGGCGCTCGCCCTTCGCCGCGGCTTTCCACGCACGCACCGGTTCGCGCAGGCACGGTCGGTGTTCGCCGTTGCTGCGCACCGCTGCGCCGAGGTCTTCGATCCGCCGGGCTGCGTCACGCTATGGCGCCTGCCCGAAGCCGTCGAGGAGGCCTTCGACGCGCGCTGGGAGCACTGGCTCGACAACGCGGGCGCCTGGACCAACTTCTTCGAGAAGCTCGAGTCTCTTTCGGGCAGCGACCTCGCCGAGCTTCTCCGCGCCTTCGAGCTCGTCGAGGAGAGAGATATCGAGGCCTACAGAAAGCTGCGCCGCTCGGCCGAGGGACGCGCCGTGCCGCTGCCAGGGGTCTTCTCCGGAACCGATGCCGATGTCGCGCTTCTGGCGCTCGGCTTCGCGCGCGGCGAACCCTCCACGCTGGCCGTGCCCTACGCGAGGAGGGCCGAAGCATGAAGGCGAGCTCGCGCGCGAACGTCGTCTCGTCCTTCACAATCATCAAGGGTGCGATGATCGAGGAGACCTACGCCGTGTTCGCGGCGTGGGACTTCGAGCGTTCGAAACGCGAGAACCTCGACTGCCTGCGTGAGCAGAACTTCATCGGCGCGAAGAGCACTGCCTGGCTCCGCGATGTCGCCAAGGTGCTGAATCGTCGCTTCGATCCCGCCGGCCGCGACCAGCCGCTTGTCATGCTCGCAAAACGCGGACTGCCCGTCGAGGAGTGGAAGCCTCTGCTCCTCTGGCACATGACGCGTGACGAGTTCCTCGTTCGCGACTTCCTCGAGACCTGGCTCTTCGCTGCGTACGACGCAGGTGCCTTCCGCGTCTACACCGAGGACGTCGAGAAGTACCTCGGCGACATCAGCAAGCGAGGCGGCACCACCGAGCATGCATGGTCTGAGCAGACCACGAAGCGCGTCGCAGCAGGCCTCCTCAAGATCGCCGTCGACTTCGGACTGCTTCGGGGCTCCATCGCCAAGGAGTTCGTTTCGTTTCACCTTCCGGAGCGGAGCTTCCTCTACCTGCTGCACGCGATGCGCGATGAGGAGCCGAACCCTAGCAAGCTCGTGGCGTCGCACGCATGGCGCCTTTTCCTGATGCGCCCCGCCGACGTCGAGCACGAGCTCTTGCGGCTCCACCAGTACCGCAAGCTCGAATATCAGGTCGCTGGGAGCATCGTGCAGCTCTCGCTGCCGTGTGCGAGCACCCGCGAGTACGCCGAGAGGATGGTTGCATGAGCGATCTCGAACACCGCTTGAAGCAAACCCTCGAGCCCTTGCTCGAGCTGCCCGACCCCCGGCAGCGCATCAGCGCGTACCACGACATGCCGTATGCGCTGTTTCGCTACGACCCGGAAGATGAGTTCGAGCTTCGCAAGGAGGTGACGTTGCTCGAGACCCGACTCTCGCAGAAGGGTAAGCGCGTCCACCGGATCTCTTTGGCCGAGTGCCTCGACGAGGCCATGCGCTCACAGCGCTCACTGGAGGAGTGGTTCAACGCAGAGCGCGAGCTGGGCGTCGAGGCCATCGTCGAGACTGTTCACTCGGTGCTGTCCGAGTATTCGCCCCTCGTCGACCTCGTTGCCTCGCGCATGCCCGAGGACGCAGACCCGCTGCGCGACATCGTCTTCATCCTGCGCACCGGAGCACTGTTCCCCGTGTACCGGACCTTCTCGCTGCTCGAGCAGCTCAAGGGACGGGTTCACGTGCCGACCGTGCTCTTCTACCCCGGCGACCTCGATGGTGCGGCAGGCCTGCGATTCATGGGTGTGCTCGATGCGGAGCACAACTACCGCCCGAAGATCTTCTGAGGACTCTCGACGATGACGACGCCCACGCCCATCAAGACGCTCTTCGCCAACGACATCCACCGTCGGATCGAAGAGGTCATCAAGGTCGACCAGACCGACGAAGAAATTGTCCGCGACGAAATCAACGAGTACGTCGTCACGGACGCGATTCGCTCCCATTTCACGCAAATCTTGGAAGCCTATCGCGAAACCCCGAACAAGCCGCACGAGGGCATCGCGATCTGGGTGTCGGGCTTCTTCGGCTCCGGTAAGTCGAGCTTCGCGAAGATGCTCGGCCTCGCGGTCGCGAACCGCACGGTCGCAGGCGAGTCAGCTGCAGAGCGCTTCGCCCATCGCGCGGGCGACAAGAAGCTCCAGGTGCTGCTCAAGACCATCAACGAGCAGATCCCGACCCATGCGGTCATCTTCGACGTCTCGACGGACCGAGGCATCCGCAGCGGCAACCAGACACTCACCGAGATCATGTATGGGCTCTTCCTGCAGAGCCTCGGCTACGCGAAAGATCTCGATCTTTCGGAGCTCGAAATCGGCCTCGAGGAAAAGGGACAGCTTGCGCGCTTCGAAGAGGAGTACAGGCGCCTCTTCAAGAAGGATTGGGCCACAGAGAAGGGCAAGGTCGCCTTCGCGCTGTCGGAGGCGAGCCGGGTGCTCCACAGTCTGGACCCGGACACGTATCCGATGGCCGACTCATGGGTGAAGGCCGTCAAGAACAAGGCCGACATCACGCCGGGCAAGCTGGCTGAGCGTGTGGGCGAGCTGATGAAGCGCAGGAAGCCCGGGTACTCGCTCATGTTCGTGGTCGACGAGGTGGGCCAGTTCGTCGCTCGCGATGTCCAGAAGATGCTGGACCTGCAGGCCATCGTGCAGCAGCTCGGTGTGAAGGGGCGTGGCAAACACTGGGTCGTCGTCACCTCACAGGAGAAGCTCGGAGAGCTCGTTTCCGGCCTCGACGACAAGAGGATCGAGCTCGCGCGCCTGATGGATCGCTTCCCGCTGCAAGTCCATCTCGAGCCGAGTGACATCACCGAGGTCACGAGTCGCCGCGTGCTCTCGAAGAACGCTGCCGCGCAGACTGCGCTCGGGAAGCTGTTCGACGAGCACCGTGGCCGCCTCACGGAGCACACGAGGCTCACCGCCGACATCAAGCTCCCCGAGCTGTCGCGCGAAGCCTTCATCGACCTCTACCCGCTCCTCCCGTACCAGATCGACCTCATCATCCAGATCGTTTCGGGGCTGCGTACGCAGGGGGGCGCGAGCAAGCACGTCGGCGGCGCGAACCGCACCATCATCAAGCTCGCGCAGCAGCTCCTCATCAACCCGGCGGTGAATCTCGCTGATCGACCGGTAGGCGACCTCGTACGGCTCGATCAGGTCTACGACCTCGTCGAGGGCAACATCGGCTCCGAGGTACGCGCCAAGATCGCAGCCATCCCGAAGCTGGTCGAGCACCCGCTGGCGCAGCCGGTGGCGAAGGTCATCTGCTTGCTCCAGTACGTGAAGAGCGTCCACCGCAGCGCGGAGAACATCGCTGCAGCCCTGCATGGCCAGGTCGGCGGCGACTCCCAGCTCGCCTCGGTGAAAGAGGCGCTCCGCGCGCTCGAGGCCGCCCACCAGGTTCGCCACGGTGACGATGGCTACCGCATTCCCACGCCCGCTGAAGACGATTGGGAGCGCCTGCGCAATGGTATCAACCCGAAGCCCGGTGACTCGCATCGGCTCTACCAGGAAGTCCTCTCGGCCTTCTGGCAGCCGCAGCCCTCGTACACGCTCTTCGAGACCAAGACCTTCAAGGCAGGGCTCGCCATCCACGGCCGCGAGATCACGAGCGGCGACATAATGTTCCAGGTCCACCTCGCCGAAGACGGGAAGGACTTTGACGCCCTCGCCGCCGAGCTGCGCACGCGCAGCCAGCAGGAGCGCAAGCACGTCTTCTGGGCCATCCCGCTCACCGACGCGATCGACCGCGAGACCGTCGAGCTCTTCCGGTCGAAGGAGATGCTCGCCCGCAAGGAGCGCGAGACCAAGGGCGAGGACACACCAGCCCTCATCGCCGAGGAGCGCGTCCGGCTGCGCCGGCACAGCGACGAATTGCGGCGCCTATTGAAAGCGGCGGCGCTTTCGGGACGCATTTACTTCCGTGGCAATGACAGGAGTCCCAGCGACCGTGCCGTCGATGTTGGCAAGACGGCCGCCGAGGTGCTCGGTCAGGTGCTGCCCGAGGTCTTCGACCGCTTCAAGGAGGCCGCCGCCAAGGCCACGGACGTGAAGAAGGGCACCGATGCACTCTTCACCGCCGAGAACCTTCAGGGCCTCCCTTCAGTGTTCTCGAGCCTCGGCCTGCTCCGCGACGAGAAGGGCAAGACTGTTTTCCGCACCGAGAGCGGCCCGCTCAAGGAGGTGCTCGATCGCATCGACGAGCGCGCCAACTACGGGGACACCGCGAGCGGCCGCTACCTCGCCGACGAGTTCGCGAAGGAGCCGTTCGGCTGGGACTTCGAAGTGGTGCGCCTGCTCGTTCTCTCGCTGCTGCGCGCCGGGAAGATCGAGGCGACCAGCAAGGGCCAGACGCTCGACACCGTCACGGGCGTCGAGGCGCGCGAGACCTTCTCGAACAACAACCTGTTCCGGCAGGCCTCATTCCGCCCCAAGAAGGGCATCGAATTCGAGGAGCTGGTGAAGGCCTCCGAGGCCTTCAGGGACACATTCGGCAGTGAGGTGAAGGAGCTGAACGCCAGCTCCATCGTCGCCGAGCTGCGCAAGGAGGTCGCTCGCAACGAGGACACCGTAGCTTCCGCGCTTGCCACGCTCACCGCGCACCGTCTGCCGGGCAGCACGGTGCTCGAGGACGCCATCGGCCAGATGAAGGCCATCCTCCGTGGCTCGGAGGACAACGCCATCGCGACCTTCAACGCAAGTCACCGCGCCATCAAGGACGCCATCAAACGCGCCGTCGAGCTGGAACAGGTCCTGAGCGAGCCGCGCCTTCATGACCTCGAGCGCGCCCGCGAAGCACAGAGTAACCTGTGGACGTTTCTCGAGCAGGAGGCGGATATCGCAGACGACTTGCGCATGTGTGCGACCGAGCTCGAAGACCTTCTGCAGCGCGAGACGTTCTTCAAGGAGCTCCCTGCAATCGAGCAGCACACCAGGGCGCTGGAACTCGAATACCAGAGGCGCTTCGACGAGGCACTCGATGCGCGCGTGGCCGCCTACACCAAGGCCTTCGACGAGCTCGTAAAGACGCCGGGCTGGACGGAGATCGACGAGGACCAGCAGCGGCGCCTCGCCGAGCCCTTCGAGCGCGGGATGAAGCGCGACGAGACCGGCGTGACGATCCCGCAGCTCCGAGCCGACCGTGACGCCTGTGACGGGCGCCTCCGCGCCGCCATCGCGGAGCTGCGCCGCATCATCGACGGCGAGCGCGTCGTCACCGTGAGCGTCGCTAGCTACTTCGCCGGAGGCATCGAGACCGAAGAGCAACTCGAAGCTGCGCTCGATGGCATCCGCGAGGAGTGCGCGCGCCTCATCGGCGCCGGCAAGAAGGTCATCGTTCAGTAGGGGACGCCGAGGATGGACAAGGAAACACGCAACGCCATCGAACGCGCGACCCAGCGAGCGCGGAAGCTCCTCGAGGAAGACTTCGCTGCCCAGCTCGATGGCACCTTCGACGTCCTCATGGATGGCAGCGTCGCCCCGACTCCCGGTGCCCATCTCTCGGCGCGCCAAGCCTTCCAGCGCGAACGCATTGTCGCGGCCATCGAGCACAAGCGCGCAGCGGGCATGAGCGCGGCCGACGCCGTGCGCGACTACCTACGCGACGCCGCCTTCACGACGCTCAACCGCTTCGTAGCCCTCAAGATGCTGGAGGCGCGTGAGCTGGTGCAGGAGTGCATCACCAAGGGCGAGCAGTCGGCCGGCTACCGCGAGTTCTGCGGCATGGCGCCGGGCCTGCCGCTCCTGCCCGACAGCGCGGGCTACCGGCTCTACATCGAGTCGCTCTTCGACGAGCTCTCGACCGAGGTGAAGGTCCTTTTCGACCGGCGCGATCCCTCGAGCGTGCTCTGGCCGAAGCGCGCGACCTTCGAGAAGCTCCTCGAAATCCTGAACGCCCCCGAGCTCGCCCGCGTGTGGGGCGAGGATGAGACCATCGGCTGGGTCTACCAGTACTTCAACGGGCAGGACGAGCGGCGAAAGATGCGCGAGGAGAGCCAGGCGCCGCGCAACAGCCGCGAGCTGGCCGTACGCAACCAGTTCTTCACGCCCCGCTACGTGGTGCAGTTCCTCACCGACAACACCCTCGGCCGCATCTGGTACGAGATGCGCAACGGCGAGACGCGTCTTGCGGACGCGTGCGAGTACATGGTCCGCAAGCCCGGCGAAGAGTTCGCCCCACGCCCCAAGAAGGATCCGCGCGATCTGCGGGTGCTCGACCCGGCCTGTGGCAGTGGCCACTTCCTGCTTTATGCATTCGATCTCTTGCTCACGATCTACGAGGAGGCCTGGGCCGACCCGGAGAGCCCGAAGAGCGAGGCGACGGGCAGGACGCTCGCTGAGGACTACCCGAGCCTCGACGCGCTGAAGAAGGCGGTGCCGGGGCTCGTGCTCGCCCACAACCTCCACGGCGTCGACATCGACCCGCGCTGCGCGCAGATCGCGCAGCTCGCCCTGTGGATGCGCGCGCAGAAGGCGTACCGGGACTTCGGCATCGGCCGGAGCGACCGTCCGCAGATTCGCCGGTCGAACATCGTCGTGGCCGAACCGCTCGTGGCGGACGAGCAGATCGCCAAGGAGTTCGTGGCGAAGCTGGGCGATGCCGAGCTCGGGCGGGTGTTCATGTCGTTGGTCGAGTCGCTGAGCCTCGCGGGTGAGCTCGGGCTCCTGCTGCGCCTCGAGCGGCTCGTGAAGACGCCCGCGAAGAAGCAGGGCGAGCTCTTCGCCCCCGCCGAAGAGCGCATCCGTGCCGCACTCGATCGCTTTGTGCGCGAGAAGGCGAGCGCAACGAGTGCGCGGAAGCGGCTCTTCGCTGAGGACGTAGCGCACGGCGTAGGGCTGCTAACCCTGGCCGAGAAGAAGTTCGACGCGGTGCTCATGAACCCGCCCTTCGGTGCCGGCAGCACGCGCGCCAAGAAAGACTTCGAGAAGGCCTACCCAAGAACAAAGAATGACGTGTACGCGGCGTTCGTCGAGCGCGGCATCGAGATGCTGAGCTCACGAGGCCGTGTCGGCGCGATCACCTCGCGCACGGGCTTCTTTCTGTCGAGCTTCCAGAAGTGGCGGGAGGAAATCCTGCTCAAGCAAGCGCCCCCTGTCGTCTTCGCCGACCTCGGATACGGCGTGCTCGACAGTGCAATGGTCGAGACGGCCGCCTACTGCCTGGAGAAAGCATCGTGACGGTATTCCTTCGGATTCTCGAGCCATCGGTGGACGAAAAAGAAGACGCGCTGCTTTCGTCGATTCGTGCGCTTCGCACGGCATCGGCGGACAGGGCGACTTTCGAAGTCTCTCCAGAAGCATTCCAGAAGGTTCCGGGAAGTCCTTTCGCCTACTGGACGAGCGAGACGATTCGTTCAGTGTTCGTAACGAACGCGCCTTTTGAGGCCGACGGGCGCACCGTCAAGCAGGGGCTTGCTACCGCGGACGATTTCCGGTTCGTGCGCGCCTGGTGGGAAGTCGCCGAGGCGCAGTGCGGGAGCCGATGGTTCCCGTTCGCGAAGGGCGGCTCGTACTCGCCGTTCTATGCAGACGTCTTCCTGTGCGTGAACTGGGAGAACGACGGGCGTGAGGTGAGCAACTTCTGCTTGCCGGGCAGTGACAAAGTGGCGTCGCGCCCGCAGAACACGCATTTGTACTTCCGCCCCGGCCTGACCTGGCCGCGTCGGACGACGAGTGGCTTCGGCGTTCGCGCCATGCCACTCGGGTGTGTGTTCGCTGACAAAGGGCCTGCGGCGTTTGTTGAGAACGATGCTGCCGAGCAACTGCTCGCGCTGAGTTCGATTCTTAACTCGCTTGCGTTTGCGTATCTTGTCGGCGTGCAGGTAGCCGCCGCTGATGCCGCGGCACGGTCCTACGAAGTCGGCCTCATCCAGCAGACGCCCATCCCGCATTTGGTTCCTGACGCCGTCCGCAGGCTCTCCGCGCTGGCTCGTCGAGCCTGGTCGCTGAAGCGCACCCTCGACACCACGAACGAGACCTCACACGCCTTCGTGCTTCCGGGGGGGGTGAGGTCGAAGGTGGGCGCCATCGACGTTCCTGCCATCGAGCGAGAAATGGCCGACCTCCGGCGCGAAATCGATGACCTTGTGTTCGAGCTCTACGGGCTCGGCGCAGAAGACCGCGCGACGATCGAGGCATCGACCAAGCGAGCAACGTCTGGCTCGGAAGACGACGCCTCCTCCGACGACGGGGATGACGCCGACGACGAGGCCGCGGTCGGCGAGGGCTTGGATGCGCTTCGCTCCTGGCTGGTCGGGGTCGCCTTCGGCCGTTTCGACCCGCGCCTCGCCACTGGTGAGCGCCCGATCCCGCCCGAGCCCGAGCCCTTCGACCCGCTACCTACGCGCTCGCCTGGCATGTACCCCGAGGGCGAAGAGCCCGCCGACCGCCCCGACATTCTCGTCGACGACGAAGGCCACCCCGACGACCTCGCCGCGCGCGCCCTCGCCGTCGCCGAGCGCGTGAAGGTCGATGCGCCCGAGAATCTCCGCGCCTGGCTCGCCAAGGAGTTCTTCCCGCTGCACATCAAGATGTACTCGAAGAGCCGTCGCAAGGCGCCGATCTACTGGCAGCTCGCGACGCCCTCGGCGAGCTACTCGGTTTGGCTCTACATCCACGCCTTCAGCAAGGACACGCTCTTCCGCGTCCAGAACGACTATGTCGCGCCCAAGCTCGCTCATGAGGAACGGCGCCTCGAGTCGCTCACCGCCGAGCTGCGCGACGGCGCGACAGCCACTCAGCGCAAGCAGCTCGCCGCGCAGGAGGCGTTCGTCGAGGAGCTGCGCACCTTCCTCGATGAAGTGAAGCGTATCGCGCCGCTCTGGAACCCGAACCTCGACGACGGCGTCATCATCAACTTCGCGCCGCTCTGGCGCCTCGTCCCGCAGAACAAGGCCTGGCAGAAGGAGCTCAAGTCCACCTGGGACGCGCTCTGCGAGGGCAAGTACGACTGGGCCCATCTCGCGATGCACCTCTGGCCCGAGCGCGTGGTGCCGAAGTGCGCCAAGGACCGAAGCCTTGCCATTGCCCACGGCCTCGAAGACGTGTTCTGGGTCGAGGGCACGGACGGCAAGTGGACCGCGCGCAAGACGCCGACCCGAAGCATCGAGGAGCTCGTGCGTGAGCGAACCTCGCCCGCAGTGAAATCTGCGCTCAAGAGCCTGCTCGAAGCGCCTGCGGCGGCCGGCAAGAGCGGCGTGCGCCGTGGGGGTGGCCGGCGCAAGTCCGCCGCCGCCACCGAGGGAGGAGACGCCTGATGCACCCGCTTCACGACTACGTGGCGAAGCAGCTTGCCGACAAACTCAAGTCCCGGCGTGTCGTTGTGTGGTACGACGAACGCGGCGAGTTCCAGCCGTTCGTAGACGAGGTGCGCGGCGGCCCGCGGGCCGTGAGAGAGCCCGTCCCTGTCACCGTCGCGGGCGCCGAGGCGAGCCTCGCCGAGTACGCGGGCTCGATGTTCGAGCTGCGCGCGGTCGTCGAGCCGCACGTGCGTGGCGACACCCCAGCCCCCGTCGTGATCTACATCCCGGGCGTCGCACGCGATCGGCGCGCCTCGGTGCTGATGGAGCTCGAGAAGGCCGGCACGACGTGGGAGCCACAGCTCAAGCAGCTCGCCAGGAACGTCCTGCTCCAGAAGTACACGCTCGGCGTCGTCGACGAGCTGCTGTCCTTCGACCGCAAGGTCTGCTACGAGGACCTTGCACGCGTGGCCGCCGGAAATGCTGGCGCGGAGCCGCCTTCGATCCTGAAGAGCATCTTCCACGACGCCAGCGGCGACGACGGGCTCCTCACGGCCTGGCTCGTGAGCGATGCACGCGACCCAGAGATCGTGAGCAAGGACGCAACGCGGGAGCTGACCAAGCTCGTGAAGGCACGGTTGGGGCTCGACCTCGCCGCGGCCGCACCGCTCTCGAAGCTTCGGGCCATCACGCTGCGCTATGTACTCGCGGGCGAGTTCCGCCTCGACCTGTCCTGTGACGCGCCTGCGTCGCTCGATAGCGTTGCAAAGCCGCAAACGAAAAACGAGGAATCCGCCGTGCGCGAGATCGCGCGGCGTCTGCGCACCCGCCATCCGGATGCGTACGCGGCGCTCGCGGACCGCGTGGAGGAGGAGCTCGGGCTCAAGAACGCCAAGCTCCCTCCGGGCGCGCTGGGCGCCATCGACACGTTCCGGTTCGAGGAGCGCGCGCTCCTTCGCCACGCGGGCGACCTCATCGCGAACGGCGAGTTCGGCGAGGCGCTCGCACTCGTTGCGGATCGAGAGCAGAGCTTCTGGCTTGAACGAGACGTCAGCAGGAAGGCCCAGTGGGAAGCCACTCGGCGCATGGCCGAGCTGGGCAGCGTCGCGATGGAAGTGCGAAAGGCCGTCAACGAGACCTCGGGAGACGCCGCCACGTGGCTCGAGGCGTACGTGTCGAAGGACGGGTGGTTCCGTCTCGATCAGGCGCAGCGCCGCCTCGAAGCCTGGGTGGCGAACCTCGACGAGGAGCCCGAGGAACGCCCGCTTGGGGTGGTCCGTCGCGCCTACGAGGACACGTGTCACGCCATGGCTGAAGGCTTCACCAAGGCGCTCGTGAAGGCAGGGTGGACCGTGCCCGGCGTGCTCCATCAGACGCGCGTCTGGAGCGAGGTCGTCGCCGACAAGCCCAAGCCGGTCGCCTACTTCTTGGTCGACGCGATGCGCTTCGAGATGGGCATCGAGCTCGCCGAGCGCTTACCGAAGAGCTCGGAGGTCTCCGTGCGAGCCGCCGTGGGCGCGCTGCCGAGCATCACGCCCGTTGGCATGGCGGCTCTGCAGCCCGGTGCCTCTGCAAGCTTCTCGGTCGTCGAACAGGCCGGAAAGCTGGGCGCTCGTATCGACGACAGCTTTCTGCCCGACCTCGTCTCCCGGAAGAAGCACGCGGCGGCACGGGTGCCGAATCTGGTGGACCTTGCTCTCGATGAGCTGCTCTCCCTGCAACCCTCGAAGCTCGCGAAGAAGATCGACGGCGCGCAGGTGGTGGTCGTCCGCTCACAGGAGATCGATCACGCCGGGGAGACGGGCTTCACGTTCCAGGCCCGGCAGGTGATGGACACGGTCATCGACAACCTCGCGCGTGCGATTCGCAAGCTCGCGGCGGCGGGCGTCGAGCACGCGGTGGTGAGTGCCGACCACGGCCACCTGTTCTTCGCCAACGACCGCGACGAGTCGATGCGCATTGACGCCCCCGGCGGGAACACGGTGGAGCTGCACCGGCGCTGCTGGATCGGTCGTGGCGGCGCCACACCCCCGGGCTGCGTGCGTGTGGCGGCATCATCGCTCGGCTACGCCTCGGACCTCGAATTCGTCTTCCCTGCAGCGACCGGCGTCTTCAAAGCGGGCGGCGATCTCGCCTTCCATCACGGCGGCCCTTCACTTCAGGAGCTCGTCGTGCCTGTGCTGACCGTGCGCACGAAGGTGCGCGAGTCCGCCCGGCCATCGGCGGGCCCGATCGAGGCGCTCGGGCTGCCCGATGCGGTGACCAACCGCATCTTCAGCGTCACGTTCACCTACGGCGCAAAGCAGTTGCTGCTGGGGGCTGAAAGCATTCAGGTTCGGCCGCTCTTGATGGCGGCAGGCAAGCAGGTGGGTTCGGTGGGCATGGCGGTCGACGCGCAGTTCGACCGCTCGACCGGAACCGTGAGGCTCGAGCCGAACAAGCCGGTGACCATCGCCTTCCTGTTGAGCGACGAGAGCGCCGCCTCACTACGCGTCGTTGTACAGGACCCGACGACCGACGCGGAGCTCTACCGCTCGCCCACCGACATCCCGGTTCGACTTGGAGTGTGATTCATGAGCAACGGAACACCCCCGACACGAGACGCACTCGACGACAAGGTCAACCGCCTCTTCGCCGGCAAGGTGGTGCGCAAGGACCTCGTTCGAAAGGTGAAGGTCGGCGCCAACGTGCCGGTCTTCGTCCTCGAGTTCCTCCTCGGGAAGTATTGCGCCTCCTCCGACGAGGTCGCCATCCAGATGGGGCTCCAGGTCGTCAACGACACGCTCGCGAACAACTACATTCGCTCCGACGAATCGATGAAGGCGCAAGCGATGGTGAAAGATCGCGGACGGCACACCTTCATCGACAAGGTGAAAGTCCGCCTCGTCGACTCGGACTACTGGGCCGAGGTCACGAACTTCGGCCACAGGAATGTTCACATCCCCGAGCACTACGTGCGCGACTACGAACGACTCGTGATGGGTGGAGTGTGGGCGCAGGTCGACATGCGCTTCGAGTACGACGAAGAGTCGCGCGGCAAGAACCCGTTCTGGATCGACAAGCTCACGCCCATCCAGATCGCCACGTTCGACCTCGAGGAGTACCGGCGCGTTCGGGGCGAGTTCACGACCGACGAGTGGCTCGATCTCATCATACGCAGCATCGGCTACGAGCCTGCCGAGATGAGCCGCCGCCTGAAGCTGCTCTTCCTCGTGCGCCTCATCCCGCTCGCCGAGCGCAACTACAATCTCGTCGAGCTGGGCCCGCGCGGCACGGGTAAGAGCTACATCGTGCAGGAGGTCTCGCCGTACTCCGCGCTGCTCACGGGTGGCACCACGGTGGCCAACCTCTTCGGACACATGAACGGTCGCCAGAAGGGCATGGTGCAGATCTGGGACGTCGTCGGCTTCGACGAGGTCGCGGACCTCCAGAAGATGCCGAAAGAGGTCATCACGACGATGAAGACCTACTGCGAGTCCGGCACCTTCCAGCGCGGGCAGGAGGCGGTTTCGGGCGACGCGAGCATCGCGCTGTTCGGCAACACCAACCAGCCCGTCGACGTGATGGTCCAGACCGGCCACCTCTTCGCGCCGATGCCCGACATCATCCGCGACGACATGGCCTTTATCGACCGCATGCACTTCTACCTCCCGGGCTGGGAGATTCCGAAGATGCGCAACGAGCTCTTCACGAACCACTACGGCTTCGTAGTTGACTACCTCGCGGAGGCGCTTCGTGAGATGCGCAAGCACAACTTCACCGAGGTCGTCGATCGCCACTTCGCGCTCGGCGCCCACCTCAACGCCCGCGACCGCAAGGCCGTGCGCAAGACCGTCTCAGGCCTCATGAAGATCCTCTTCCCGCACGGTGAGGTCACACGTGAAGAGCTCGGCGAGATCCTCGAGCTAGCCCTCGAAGGTCGCCGCCGGGTGAAGGAGCAGCTCAAGAAGATGGGCTCCTTCGAGTACTACCACACGTCCTTCAGCTACTCGGACAACGAGACGGGCGAGGAGAAGTTCGTTGGCGTGCCCGAGCAGGGCGGTCGCGATCTCATCTCCGCCGATCCCCTCGCTCCTGGCACCGTATACAGCGCGGGCATTACGTCCGACGGTACCGTCGGCCTGTACCGCGTCGAAGTCTCCATCTCGAACGGTACCGGCAAGCTCAAGCTCGCCGGCGGCGTGGCCGGGGCGATGAAAGAGTCGGTCCAGCGCGCCTTCAGCTTCCTGCATGCAAGAAAGACGGAGCTCGGCATCGCGCGCGACCTAGATGTCTCGGACATCCACGTCGAGGTCATCGACCTCCTCGCGAACCGAGTCGAGGCCGAGCTCGGCGTGGCGTTCTTCGTCGCCTGCTACTCCGCGCTGCGAAAGGCTCCCGCTAGCTCCGCGCTCCTTATCCTCGGCGATATGAGCGTCCAGGGGAACATCAAGCCCCTGCGCTCGCTGACCGAGCCCCTCCAGGTCGCGAAGGACAACGGTGCCAAGCGCGCCCTCATCCCCATCGAGAACAAGCGAAACTTTCTCGATGTGAGTGCTGACATCATCGAGCATGTAGATCCGATCTTCTATGGCGATGCAAGAACTGCGGCAATGAAAGCGCTAGCCGGATGAACAAATTGGACTACGTGTCGTGTCCCGGCTGATTGGTAACACGTCTGTTGAACAGTTCGGGGTGTGATCGCTGCCATTGTTTCATGGCCTGGATGGGGCTGACATGCCCCAAGGCTTTCTGTGTCGTCTGTCATGCCTGTCTGTCCTTTGTCGCGGCAGCGACGGTACGCCTCGCAGAGCAGGATGCCGTCGAGCCGCAGGCGAGTAAGGGGCGGTGTTGAGCCGGTGCGCGCTTGCGCGTACCGGTACAACACACATCTTGCCGTCAAAACTCACTGCGAACTTATGCGATCTTTCGCGATCGACGCGCGAATCGACGATCAATCGCACGTCTTCGCACATCATCGCGTTTCGTCGCGTACGTTCGCGCTTCGTCGCATTGAATCGCACAATTTCGCGCAACATGGCCTGCACGCGGTCGCGATGGGCACCAAAAGGAAAGGGGCCGTTCGGCAGATTCCAGCAGCCCCTGGATTCACAGACAAAACATGCATCTGCCACGCCGCCCAAGGGCCGGACAGTCAACGGCGACACGGGTGTTGAGCCGCCCCTCGGGGGAGGTGCTAACAGATTACACGTGCCCTTCCCGGCCCTTGTTTCTTTTGGTGTCCTGAAGGAAGGCAAGGCCCCTGCCGCGCAGCGGCCAGGGGCCGCGCCTAGTGGATTATCTCTTGGATAATCTTGGAAAGCATCTCCAGATCGCTCATAAACCATTGTATTTATTGAATTTTTTTACATCACCGGGGTGGCGTTAAAGTGGGGATTGGGTGGCGTTAAAGTGGGGATTGGGTGGCGTTAAAGTGGGCCCCATGCAGGCTTACCGCTCCAGCTGGGGTTCGGTAAGCTTGGGGCCTGGAGATTTCCCATTTGCCCTTGGTGTAGCTCTCCACTCTCCAGCCCAGCGCGTCCAGCTCAGCCAAGGCGCGGCGGACTGTCTGACGCCGGGTCTTGACCGTGTTGGCATTCACCGCTGCGTCGGGCCAAACGTACCCGCACAGAGTGTCGATGTCCGCACGGCCCGACTTGCCTGGGTCGATCCAGGCGCACAGGCGCTGGTGGATGAGGCGCGCAGCATCGGTTCGCAGAGCCCGCACCTCGCCCATGCTGATCCGCACGTGCTGACCGCCCATCACGGCACGGGCCAGAAGGGGGTTAAGCGCCACGTAGAGTTTTCCGTCGTGCTCGTCGCTGGCGTACTCCGAAAGAAGCCTGAAGCCTTGGCGCCGCTTCCCATCCTGCACGATGACCGAGACCTTCCAGAGACGCTCGATGCAGTCTCGGATCGGCTTGGCGTTATCCACATTGGCGTAGCCGACTTCACGTGCCAGCGCCCGGTAGCTTCCCCTGACAACCATCGCATCCTGCCGGATCGCATCCCATTTGGGCTCAAGGAACAGCCGGAGCTGCCGGCCCGCCTCCGTTTGCGGCTCGGGTGAAAGCACCAGCCCAGCCGGCCCCGCCATGGCCACCAGGCCCTGCAAGATGCGCAGGTCGTCCGCTCCCAGCGGTTCGGGACCGCTGAACTCCACCCGCCTGCCGTCGCCGAAGTCATAGACGACATCCAGCTTGGCACGCTTGCGCTCGCCCTTCTGGAGACTCCGGAACAGGCCCGGTGCCAGGCAATGGATTGGGTCGTGGCGCGCGTGCGTCAGCTCAAGCTTGTGCACGATGCGCCCCCTTTCTGCGGCCGGTCAGCTCCGAAGCCGACAACGCTGCCGGCAGGAGCACGCCATGGCCGTCCCGCGAATACCAGCGGTCCGGCGGCGCGCTTCCGTAGTTCTGCTTGGAGACCCCAAAGCGGACGAAATGCCTGCGGCGCGCCTCGCCGATAGGTGGCACACCCTTGGGTTCTTCCCCAAGGCGTGCGGCCTCCTCCGAAGTCATGGGTGCAATGAACCCGCACCACCGGGCATTGTCGACAAGCGCCGACGCACCTCGCGCGGCTCCCTGGTGATCGGTAGCCCCCTCTCGTGCGCTGCCCTTGCTGACGTGGTGCAGGAACAAGACGGACGCTCCCGTTTCCAGTGCAAGGCGCTCCAGACAGGCCACCACCGCCGCCATGTCCCCGTTGCTGTTTTCGTCAAGACGATGCATGCGGCTCAACGTATCCAGCACAACGAGGCGCGCCCCCGAGCACCTCTCCACCAACTGGTGCAGCGTGTGCCTGTCTGTGACACTCATGGAGCTGCCTGCGACCGGCTCGACGGTCATCCGGCCCGCAATGGCCGAGCGCGCTGTGTCGCTCAGATGTCTGCCAATGGCATGGATGCGGCAATCAAGGATCGGGGCCGGATCCTCGCCGGCAAAGTAGACCACCTGCCCGGCGCGTGACGGCTCAAGCCCGAGCAGATCACTGCCGGGAGCATCCCCGCCTGCAACGGCCATTGCCGCCTCCAGCGCCCAGAAGCTCTTGCCCGCGCCACCGGGAGCCACCAGCGCCCCGACCGTACCGGCGAGAAAGCCGGGCCAGACGAAGTCGAGCGCAGGCGGATCGTTTTCGAACGCGGCCTGCACGTCGATCGTGATCGTCACTGCCCGCCTCCAGGACGGTCCGCCTGCTGGCAGGACGCTTTCCTCGCCTCGATCCAGGCTTCGACCTCAGCCAGATCCCACGCAACGTTGCGTCGGGTCAACGCGATGCGCCTGGGGAACTCCCCCCGCTGCTCCATGTTGAAGATGGTCCGCTCGCTGAGTGGGATCATCGAGTGGAGCTTCTTCCGGTTGATCAACACTTTCTGCCTTGGCTCCATGCAGCAACCTCCAAGTCAATGCGAAGCATTGCGTGATGGTGCCCGGCAGTGCAAAATCGATACAGTCAACGCTTTGACGAATTGGTTGACATGCCGCACTTTCCCATCATCCCTGTCTGGGAGGGCTGTGATCCAGGCGTTGATGCTGCAGTCCGCAAGTTGCAGGAGGAGTGGCGGCCGTACTCGATGGCGTCCCGCAGCAAGCGCATCGACCGGCTCATCCAGCAGGTTATCGATCCGGCCGTAGCAGCCTATGCAGCCACGCTGCCGCCCGATCTGCTCCACTTTCTGCCCGGTGCAGGCTCCGGCCTCTCGTTCAGCGACATTTGCCGGCTGGTTGGCCTGAACGACGCTGCACGCCTTCAGCGCCAGTTGCTTCGCCAGTTCGTTTCGAGCCACGGCGTAAAGACTGACCAGGGCCGACGGTTCATGGCCACACTGGAAACCCTTCTCGCCCTCACGCGAGCGTGCGCGCGCAAGCCACCGCTTACCTCGCGTGCGAATGGAAAGCAGGTGGACAGGGATCGCATCCAGGACTTCTGCCGCTACTGCGGCTCCCCAACGGAACTGGCGGCCTACGCCAACGGCCGCCTGGAAAGTGACCCTGACGAGACGCTGCAATTCAGCAGCCTGTACTGTTCACTGCACCGTCCAAAGTTGCCGGATGGTGGGTGGAATCCTGAGCACCAAAGGGCCAGGCGTTCGGCCGCTCAGTTCGACGCGGAGCTGGAGCGTCTCACCCGTCAGGCGGGTAACTGGCGCGAACCGTGCGCCGGGTCAGGTGACTGGCTGGTCGACTGCTACCTTCACCACTACGTGCTCAAGCATCGCCTCCGGTATGGCGATACGTCCGAACTGCGCGATCACGCCAGGCGGATGACAGACGCCCGGCTGACCGACCGAAAGAAGCAAATCGTCATGCTGCTGCGGTACGGCATGAGCCAATCCGATGCCGCCAGCGTCCTTGGCATTCAGCGGCAAGCCGTCTCCAAGGCCAGCGCCCGTATCCCCAGCGTGTTGTGGCAGCTACCCAGCCTTCCCGAATACAGCATCGAGTTCCTGCTGTCAGGCGTGGCACGAAATCCCGCAGCGCCGCATTGAGCGCCGCCACGGTTACGGCTTTGGTGCCTTCGTCCACTGGTCGATCATGTCCGCCCAGTCCTGCAACATCTGCCGCCGCTGCTCCCGGTACTCGGCCTTGTTGTAGATGGCCCTGACGCCGCGCTGTTCGTGGGCGAGGCACTTTTCGATCCAGTCGCTGTTGTACCCGGCTTCGTGCAGCAGGGTGCTGGCCGTGCGGCGCAGGTCGTGCGGCCCGAACTTGCCCAGCGGCTTGCCGTCCTTCTGCGCCAGTTGATAGGTCAGCTTCATCACCTGGTTGAGCGTGGCGCTGCTCATGGGCGCACTGG
>ERZ795043.416-NODE-416-length-38189-cov-37.268160_pt1 | contig 38189 bp, 37 predicted proteins | sample MGYA00375127_ERZ795043 | MGnify/ENA primary metagenome ERZ795043 (study PRJEB30172, sample SAMN05518447) | compost metagenome | isolation source: Feedstock adapted compost from Newby Island compost facility, Milpitas, CA | place: USA:Newby Island compost facility... | reverse complement strand
ACGTACGGTGGTGTGGGGAGACGGGGACTCAGTTGAGTCCCCTCTTACCCGATTGCGGGCCGTAAGGCTATTCGCGCGGGTCATTGCTCCGTCAGGATCAGCGGTCCGTCCGCGGTGATCGCGATCGTATGCTCATATTGCGCCGACAGCCTTCCGTCGGCGGTGCGGGCGGTCCATCCGTTGTCATCCATGATGCAGGTGGGGGTGCCGGCGTTCAGCATCGGCTCGATGGTGAAGACCATGCCTTCTTTCAGTCTGGGGCCCACGCCGGGCGGGCCGTAATGCGGCACCTGGGGCGGCTCATGGATGCGCTGTCCGATGCCGTGGCCGATGAACTGGCGGACAACGCCGTAGCCGTGGGATTCGGCGAAGGTTTGGATCGCGTGGGAAATGTCGCCGATTCGGTTGCCCGCCACCGCCTGCTCGATGCCGACATACAGCGCCTTTTTGGTGACGTCCAGCAGTTTTTCGGCTTCCGCGGAAACTTTGCCGACCGCGTATGACCAGGCGGAATCCGCCATCCAGCCGTCCAGGCTGACAACCATGTCGATGGTGACGATATCCCCTTCCCGCAGAGGGACTTCCCGCGGGAATCCGTGGCACACCTCGTCGTTGACGGAAGCGCAGGTGGCGTACGGATAACCCTTGTACCCTTTTTGCGCCGGCTCGGCGCCGTGGAGGGCGAGAAAGCGTTCCACAAACCGGTCAATCTCCATGGTCGTGACGCCGGGTCGGATCATTTTGGCAATTTCGCGATGACAGGCGGCCAGAATCTTGCCGGCCCGATGCATCTTTTCGATCTGTTCCCGCGTTTTGATCGTGATCAATTTCCAACTCCTCCCGGTTGCCTGATCATGCCCATTATACACCTGCCGGCCGGCAAACGCGGAATTTCTCGCGGCCGGGCGAACGTACTGGCGATGCGGCTGTCCATGCCATATGCTAGGGATGTGATGACCCATCACAATCCTGCCAAGGTGGTGATTTCATGGGCTATCCTGTTGGCGGCGCCGGCTATCCCGGCTACGGCGCTATGAGCGCAGCGGCTTTCGTGCTGGTTCTGTTCATCCTGCTGGTGATCATCCTGCGCGCGGGCATCTTCATCTGAGCCGTAAGGCAGCATCCGCATCCCGGGCAGCCCCACTGGAGGCTGCCCCTTTCATTTTGCGAAGGCCGGCGCCTTTGGCGGGCGTTTGCCAATTCCAGCATATGCCCAACCAGGCCGGCGATGTGCCTGGCGGCAAACCGGCCGGTCAAGCACCTCCGCCGGAACGGGCGGATATAATGAATGTACGAAATCGATAAAGGAGTTTGGAAGCGACCGATGTTGTACGGTTATGTTCCTCTGCGGCCCGCCGGCTTTTACCGGCCGTTTGTGGCAATCTGGACGCCGTCCAAGGTGGCGCTGGACCGGCAAATGCGCTCGCTGTGGGCGCAGCACATATACTGGACGCGCCTTGCGGTGAACAGCATCGCCGGGCGTCTGCCCGATGAGCAGCCGACGGTGGAGCGGCTTTTGCAAAATGCCCAAGATTTTGCGGACGCATTCCGCCCTTATTACGGCGACGCGGCGGCTGGCCGGTTCGGCGAGCTGATGCGGAGCCATCTGACGATTGCCGCCGAAGTGGTGAAGGCGCTGCGCGACAACCGGACCGAGGCGGCCGCGGACGCGCAGAAACGCTGGTATGCCAACGCCGATGAAATCGCCGTCTTTCTCGGCCGGATTAATCCTTTCTGGTCCGCGGCCGAATGGCGAAACATGATGCGTCAGCACCTGCAGCTTCTGACCCGGGAAGTCACCACCCGCATTGCGGGCCAATACGCGGAAAACGTGGCGACGAACAGGGCCGTCGAAGCGCAGGCGATGGAAATGGCCGACAAGATGACGAGCGGCATCATCCGGCAATTTCCGTCGCAGTTTATGCGCTAAAAAAGGTCAACCGGCAACCGGTTGACCTGATTTTTTGGCCATTTTCAGACGGCGGCAACCATCGTCCCGTCAGGATGGCGGCCCGGGCTGGGACTGGAGCTGGGCGATGTGTCCGGCTGCTGCGAATGGTCCAGGGGCAGCTTGACGGTAAAAACGGAACCTTCCCCGAGCTTGCTTTCGGCCGTCAGCTCGCCGCCATGGTCCTGGATAATTTTTTTGCAGATGGAAAGGCCAAGGCCGGTGCCGTTTTCCTTGGTGGTGAAGAAAGGTTCGAAGATCCGGTCCAGATCCTGCGGATGAATGCCTTTCCCCGTATCCTGGATTTCGATATAGCAGAAATCTCCCCTGCGGTATGTGCGGATATACACCGTGCCGGGCTTGTCCATCGCCTGGAACGCATTGCGCATCAGGTTCAAAAGCACCTGCACGATTTTGTCGCGGTCCATCCGCACCGTGAATTGTTCATGCATCCCTTCGTATACGATCATATGCCCGTGCAGCGCGGCGTCGGATTGGGTCAGAAACAGCATGCGGTTCACGCAATCCTGAATGACTTCCGGCTTCATGTTGCTGATGTGGGGTTTGGCAAACTGCAAAAATTCCGCCGTCAGTTCGCTCATTCTCGTAATCTCGCTCATGATGACGCCAAACCAGGGCTTCATGCTGTAGTTGTTGGCTTTGGAAAGCTGCATAAAGCCTTTGATCGTGGTCAGCGGGTTGCGGATTTCGTGGGCCATGCCGGCGGCCAGTTCGCCAACCATGCGCAATTTTTCTTCCTGAAACCGCTTTTCTTCCGCCAGAAGCCAGCGCTGCCGCTTGTTCTGGAACAGCCGGTCTTCCGCCAGCGAGATCAGCACGGAAGCGTTGGCGGCTTCCTGCGGGAAACAGGTCACGGAATAGGTGACATCAAAGCCCAAATGACGGCTGCTCATGAGCTGGTGGATTTTCTCTTTCAGCCCCTCGGAGGCGGGAAGCGCAATGGCGAACCGGTCGCCGGCGTAACGGGACAGGGCCAGCGCGTCCCTGAACATCTTCTTGAGGGTGGATGCGAGTTTGATCAAAATCTCGTTGCCGTTTTGCACGCCGGGCGCATTGTACGATTTGAAATCCTGAAGGTCCAGAATGATCAGCGCAAAATTGGTCTCCTTGTTCACCAGTTCCTTGATGGCGGCGCGATAGCCCTGATAGTTGAGCAGGCCGGTCAGCGGATCGTGGGTGCTCAAGTAATGGGTTTGTTCCTGCAGCCGCAGGGACACCTGCTCGCTGCGCAAAAACCGCTGAACCATGATGACGATCAGGCCGACGCAAATCCAATTGAACGCCGACGAGAGAATGAAGTACAGCAGATTGTTCACGGGCTGATAGGTGAAACGGATGATCGTGTATTCCGCAAGGTACAGGAACGTGTATGTAAGGGGCGTCCACAAGCGCGGATAGCGCTCAAGGCTGATCAGAACAAGCAACACATAAAGCATTTCGCACCAGTTCAAGTGGCTGAAGTAATGAAATGCGCCGGCAAAGATGAATTGAACGTACCGAAGTTCGCTGATCCATTTTTCCATGATGACGGAAATCGCAAGCACAAGCCCGGTGACAAGCAGCGGGAGCGGCGCCGGCGTCCTGTCCAGGGCGATGGAGGAAACGGCGATGAAAATGACGAGAAAGGGAAATACGTAGCTTCGCATATACGGCACGAGCATCATGCTGTCACTCCTTTCCCGAACATTGCGGAATTTCCACGCTCTGTTTGAAAGCGTAACACCCTGAGAAATCTTCTGTAAATGGGTATAATTTGCATGATGTTGTCGATTAAACCGGACGGAGAAAGAAGTTTGTCGCCTTTGCCGCCGGTTGCGAAAGGACTATCGTAAAAAATGGCGGAAACGGCTGGGAAATTTTCCGTCACGAAAAATGCTGACAGACCGGAGCCGTTCGAATAGAATACGGGAAATTTCTGCATGAAAGGGCTGAAGAAATCGGATGCGGGAAGAAAATCTGCTGAGCATTCAGGAAGATGATGCTTACAGAAAGGCCTTGTTCGGCGTGCTGGGGATGAAACTCGTCAAAGTGGAGCCGGACTGCGTCGTGGCCACGATGCCGGTGCACGACCCGACCCGGCAATATTTCGGCGTCCTTCATGGCGGCGCTTCCGTGGCGCTGGCGGAAACCGTTGCCACCGTCGGCACCTGGTGCCAGATTGACCGGGAAAAACAGCTCGCCGTGGGTCTGGAGATCAACGCCAATCACCTCCGCCCCAAAAAGGACGGGATCGTGACGGCCACCGCCACGCCGCTGCACAAGGGAAAAACGACGATGGTGTGGGATATCCGGATTACGGACGAAGAGGGCAAGCTGATCAGCGTTTCCCGCTGCACCGTTGCCATCGTGCCCAGAGAAAAGGTGCGGCAGTAACCGTTCGCGGCGCGCTATTCCAGCGGCATCACCTGGCACCGGCGGCGCTCGTATAATGTGGGGGGAGCATCTTTCCCGTCATCCGCTGTCCGGAGGGAATGGCATGAACCTGTTTTTGGATGACAGACGCCCGGCGCCGAGGGGCTTCCGGCTGGTCAAGACCGCGCGCGAATGCATCCGGGCGTTAAACGGGGGCAACATCCGGGTGATTTCGCTGGATTACAATCTGGGAGCCGGCCAGCCCAAAGGGATCGCGGTGGCCCGGCACATGGTCCGAAAGGGCATCTTTCCGCCGGTCATCATCATCCATTCGAACAGTCCTTTCGGGCGCATGAAAATGTACCGGCTGCTCAAGCGCCACAAACCTGCCGGCGTGGTGCTGAAGTTGCGGCCGCTGCCGTCCTTTCGGCCAAAAGACAACATAAATGCGGCCGATCAAGAGAGCAGCCTCCCGAAGCCGGCGGGCCGGTGAGTGCCCTTATGGCCGCTTTTTCGCCGGATAAACGCCAGCCTGGCATCATGCAGGCTGGCGTTTTCCGAAGAAGGTTTTGAGCGCCTGGTAAATTTCCGCCTTGTCGCGGATCACATAATACATAAACCGCTCCTCCTGTATGTGCTTGTATGCGGACATCAGCGTGCTGGAGCGGTTGTACTGGTTCACTTCGCCGTAGCCGAACATGTTGGCCTTGGTCAGGATTTCCCGGATCAGTTTCACGCAGCGCTCATTGTCGCTGGTCAGATTGTCCCCGTCGGAAAAGTGGAACGGATAGATGTTGTAACGCGAGGGCGGATAACGGGCATCGATGATTTCGAGGGCTTTCTGATACGCGGAGGAACAAATGGTGCCGCCGCTTTCCCCGCGGGTGAAAAACTCTTCTTCCGTCACTTCCTTTGCTTCCGTGTGATGGGCGATATAGACGATTTCGACATGCTCGTATTGTCGTTTCAGGAAACGGTTCATCCAGAAAAAGAACGACCGCGCGCAATACTTTTCGAAAGATCCCATGGATCCGGAAGTGTCCATCATCGCCAGGATGACGGCGCTGTTTTGCGGCTTGGTCACCTCTTCCCAGGTTTTGAACCTGAGATCGTCCGGGGATATGCCGGCGATTTCGGGGTGTCCCCGCCGCGCGTTGCGCCTTAAGTTTTCGAGAATTGTCCTTTTTTTGTCGATGTTGGAAAAGATGCCGGTGCGCCGGACGTCATTGAACCGCACGTCCGGACTTGTCATTTGCTCCTTCGTTTTCGATTCCATGAAGGGAAGTTCCAGTTCCTCAAAAAGCATGTCTTCCAATTCCGCGATGGAAATTTCCGCTTCCACCACATCCGCGCCCGGCTGGTCGCCGGCGCCTTCACCTTTTCCTCCCCTGGAAGCGGGGTCCTGGCCGATTACATCTCCGACCCGGCTGTTACCATCCCCCTGGCCGACGTGTTTCTTTTTATGGTGGTTGTAAATAAACCTGTATTCGTCCAGACTCCGGATCGGGATTTTGATGATCTGGCGCCCGTTGGAGAGAATGATGTTCTCTTCGGAGAGCAGGTCGGGGAGGTTTTGTTTGATGGCTTCGCGGACTTTTTGCTGATGGCGCGCCTGGTCCTGATAGCCTTTGCGGTGCAGCGACCAATCCTCCCGTGACAGGATGAACGAAGGCTGATTCATCAACCGGCCACCTCCCTTTTCCGCAGCGTCTTGTTTGATTCAGTATATTCAGAAAACGGCGCCGGATGCACGGAATTCCGCCGCGGCGGGACGAGGCGAAAATATAACGGTTTCGGTTGTGCGATGAAGATTTTTATTGATGCCTGAACTAGAATCCTCTATGCTTGAAGAAAAGAAGGTCAGAGAGAGGATGCGCGGACAGGCGCGGAAAGGGGGTTGCTGATGTTCAACGTTTGCGTAAAAACGGGAGCCATCGCCGCGCTTTTGGCAGTGGCCCTCGGCGCCTTCGGCGCCCATGTCCTGGAGGAGCGCATCTCCGGTCATTATATGGATATCTACCGCACGGGCGTTCAATATCATATGTTCCATTCGGCAGGCATTCTCCTGGTGGGGGCGTTGGCGGACAAGCTCAGGTCCCGGGCGCTCACCGTCTGGGCTTTTCGTTTGCTTTTGGCCGGACTCGTCATTTTTTCGGGCAGTTTGTACGTAATCGCTGTTACCGGATTTGACGCGCTGGGCGCCATCACGCCGATCGGCGGCGTGTCGTTTGTGGCGGGCTGGCTTTGCCTAGCTCTGGCGGCAGGGAAAACGAAAACGAAGGAAGGACGTTGATCCTTGAACATCTGGTCTAACTGGGATAACTGGCTATATTGGGTGCTCGTTGCCGCTTTGGCCGCCGGCGCTTTCTTCGCCGGGCTTTATCTGGCGCGGAGGAAAGGAAACAAGGAGCAGAACAGGCCTTCCTATTGGGCGGAGCTTCTCGATTCGCTATACAATGACAGTCCCATTGCGTTCGCGGTGCTGGACCGGCAAGGCCGTTTTTTGGACATCAACCGCGAAGATACCGCCGACATCATTGGTTACACCAAGGAGGAAATGGCCGGCCAACCTTTCGTCCGCCTGCTGGATGAGGAGTGCAGGGAAGCGACGATGGAGGCTTTCCGCCGGACGCTGGCGGGAGAGCGCGTCAATCTGGAAATTCGGATCCGGAACAAAAGCGGTCATCTGCTGGACTTTAACATCGCCACCTCGCCTTTGGTGCGGCGGGGAAAAATCGTCGCTCTCGTCGTGTTCTTCCATGACATCAGCGAACGGAAGCGGACGCTGGAACGAAACTACTACATGGCCTATTACGATGACATGACCGGGCTGCCCAACCGGCGGTATTTCTTAAACTGGCTGGAGGAGAAAATCAAGGCGGCCGAAGCGGACGGGTTGCGCGTGCCGGCCGTCTGTCATCTGGATGTGGACGACTTCAAGCTGGTCAACGGCTCCTTCGGCCGGGATTTCGGCGACATGCTGCTGATGCAGATCGCGGAACGGCTTACGCGCCATTTCACCGAACTGGGCGCCGTCGCCCGCCTGGACGGGGATGAATTTGCCGGGTATTTGGGCGAAGTCAGCCAGCCGGATGAGGCGATGGAAAAAGTCCGCGCGCTGATGGAACTGATGGCGGAGCCGTTTGAACTCAACGGCATTCCCCTGCAGATGTCCATCAGCGTCGGCGCGGCGTTATGGAAACCGGGTGACGATGCGGGCACCTTGCTGCGCAAGGCGGATACGGCGCGGCAAAAGGTCAAGGCCGCCGGCGGCAACGATTGCCTGCTGCATTCGGATGAAATGGATCCGGAAGCGATCCGCAAGCTGACATTCCAGCATGAGCTGCGCAGGGCGCTGGCCAATTCGGAGTTCAAGTTGTACTATCAGCCCCAATACGACCTGGCCAGCGGACAGATCGTCGGGATGGAGGCGCTCCTGCGCTGGGAGCATCCGGAGCGGGGATTTGTGAGCCCTGACGAATTCATCGCCGCCGCGGAAGAAAGCGGCCTGATCGTTCCCCTCGGCGACTGGGTGCTGGAGGAAGCGTGCCGGCAGAACAAGAAGTGGCAGGATGAGGGGCTGCCGAGAATTCCGGTGGCGGTCAATCTATCCGTCCGCCAGTTTTATCGCCGCGACCTGGCCGCCAAAGTGTCGGAAGTGCTGAAGAAAACCGGGCTCCATCCCAAATACCTGGAACTGGAAATTACGGAAAGCATGACGATGGACATCGAGCGCGTGCGGCAATGCCTGAACGAGCTGACCGCGCTGGGCGTCCAGGTCAGCATCGACGATTTCGGGACGGGCTACAGTTCCTTAAGCTACCTGAAATCTTTGCCTATCGGCAGGCTCAAGATCGACCGTTCCTTCGTCAAGCACATCCTGCAAAACACGTCGGATGCGGCCATCGTTTCGGCCATCATCGCCATGGCGCACAATCTGCAGCTGCTCGTGATAGCGGAAGGGGTCGAAAACGAGCCGCAGATGCACTTCTTGCGCAAGCAGCAATGCGATGAAATGCAAGGGTTTTTCGGCAGCCCGCCGCTGCCGCCCGAAGAAGCGACGAAACTGCTCAGGGAAAAGCACAACCGCTTTGCGCTGCCGGTGCGGGAGGTCGCGGCCGGCCTGGAGGATGAAGCCTGAAAGGGTTGTGTACATAGGAAAAGCTGTCCGGAAGGCATGAAAGCCTTCCGGGCAGCTTTTTTTTCGTATTTGAAAGATCCCGCATCCAATGCAGGCTATTCGATGAAATCGTCAATTTCAAACAGCTTCAGGCTGTGTACCTGTTTCTCGTCGACATGGTATACCGTCAAAACCTGCCGCTCGGCGTCCAGGCTGATGATCCGGCACGGAATGCTCAGTTTGACGCCGCGGCCCTTGTTCACGTTCAGGCGTATGAGTTTGTTCGAGTCGATATAGGATTGGATTCGGGCCTGCAGCTCATCGGACAAAACGAACTTGGCTTCCGCTTTCTTCTTCGTCGGAGCCGTGCCCGTTTCGGCGGTCGCGGCCGCATCCTGTTTGGCTTTGGCCAGCGCGGCCGAAAGTTTCGCTTGAACGGCGGATGCGGGGGCGGTTTTCGGCGCCGATGAGGCGGCCGCCTGCTGCATCAAGGCTTCAATGGACTGGCCGAGTTTGATGCCGGAAGTGACGCGATAGTCGGCGAAATGCCCGCCATTCAGCGCATGCAGGAGCTTTTCCAGCGCTTCCCCGTTGGTGTCCGCGTTCACCAGCACTTCGACCTGAAAGAGAAAAGAAGATGATGGCATTTTTGACAATTCCGCAGCACACATGTTAAGCACCTTCAGACAGTGAGTATCGAGTACGACTTAATTCTTTAAGACTGAACCATATTTACTATATCATAGCGTTTTGGCTGAATGTAGTACCTGGGAATAATCGTCCAAAAAATTAGTGCTGAAGTTGCATATCGTGTGATATGCGCGCAAGCGCGGCAGCTGGGGAGGAGGTGGATCATGGTTCGCATCGAACCGATTCGCATCGGGGAATGGACGGCGGTCGGCGTCGAAGTGCTTCTGCCCAAAACGACGCTTTTGGCCGTGACCGCCGGTGACGGCTACATCATGTGCGGCGCGCTTGATGTCGGACTCCTGAACGAACGCCTGGCCAGCCGCAACATCGTGGCGGGAAGGGCGGTGGGTGTCCGGACGCTGGAAGAGCTGCTGGAGGCGCCGCTGGAGTCGGTCACGCATGCGGCAAAAGCCTTGGGAATCGTTCCCGGCATGAAAGGAAGAGAAGCGGTGCGGCTTATGGCCGCATCCGCTTCTCAGGGGTGAGACGGCGCGTTTTCAAAAAGGCGGCGCAAATTTTCCGCATAAGGCTGCCGCACGATGCCCTTTTCGGTGATGATCGCGCTGACCAGTTCGTTAGGCGTCACGTCGAAGGCCGGGTTGTAGACCGCGACGCCCTCGGGCGCCGTTCTGCGGCCGAACCCGGCCGTCACCTCTTCCGGCGGGCGCTCCTCAATCGGGATGGAGGCGCCGGTGGGCGTGGCCAGATCGATGGTGGACAGCGGACAAGCCACGTAAAAAGGAATCCCGTGCGCCTTGGCGAGCACGGCCAGGCTGTAGGTGCCGATTTTGTTGGCCACATCGCCGTTGGCCGCCACCCGGTCCGTGCCGACGATGACCGCCTGCACCAATCCTTTGGCCATCACGTGGCCGGCCATATTGTCGGTGATCAAGGTCACGTCGATTCCCGCCCGGTGAAGCTCGAAAGCGGTCAGCCGGGCGCCCTGCAGCACCGGCCGTGTTTCGTCGGCATACACCTTCAGCCGCATGCCCCGCTCCTTGGCCAGATAAAACGGCGCCAGCGCCGTCCCGTATTTCGAGGTGGCCAAGCCTCCCGCGTTGCAATGGGTCAAAACGCCCATGCCGTCCGCAAAAAGGCTGAGGGCGTATTCGCCGATGCGCCGGTTCGTTTCCGTATCTTCCGCCTGGATCGCCTGGGCTTCCCGCAAAAGCTCGGCCACAAACTTGTCCCGCGGTGTTCCGGCTGCCGCCAGGGCGGCGCCGCGCGCTTTCATGCGGTCCAGCGCCCAAAAGAGATTTACGGCCGTCGGCCGGGAAGTGGCGAGATAATCGGCATGCCGGTTCACTTCGGCCGCCAGATCGGCGGAATCTTTACGGCTGCCCATGACCCCCAGCACGACGCCGAATGCCGCGGCAATTCCGATGGCGGGGGCGCCACGGACAGCCAGCGTGCGGATCGCGTCCCATACCTCTTCCGGCGTCGTCAGACGCAAGTATGCCACTTCCTCCGGCAGCCGCCGCTGATCGAGGAGCACCAGCGCATCCCCGGACCAGCGGATCGGCTCCAGCACCTCATGAATTTGTTCTCCGCTCATGCCGTTCACACACCCGCTTCCCGCTTTAATCTTGCAGCGACAAGACCGCTTCATGCACCAATTCCTGGATTTCGCCGGCGGACTTGATGCTGCGGTTTTGCCGGATCAGACTCTTGCCGATGGCCAGCGCCAGCTTCTGGGCTTTCTTGCGGACGCCGGCGTCGGGGATCGTGTCGATGTCCGCCACATGGGCCAGTCCGACAATCCGGCGCACCATGGCGCAGCCCGCATAGCCGGCGGCATCCTGCAGCAGCCGCCGCAAGTAGTGATCCTGATAGCCCGCCGTTTCCCGGGCCACCCGGTCGACGCAATCCTTGTCCCAAAGCTGGCGGAACTTCTTTTCAAAGAGCGTCCACACATCCGTGGCGGTCTTGAGCAGATATTCCCGGCGTTGCCGGCGGGAAGCCTCATCCGCCGACCAATGTTCCTGGGCCGCGTAGTTGAGCAGAAGGTTGCCGATCACCTTGCCGATGTCAAAGCCCATCGGGCCGAAATACGCAAATTCGGGATCGATCACCTTCGTGGATTCCGGCGTCACAAAGATGCTGCCCGTATGCAGGTCGCCGTGCAGCAGCGCCTGCGCGCTCGTCAGGAATTTTTCGCGCAGGAGGGCAACTTCAAAATGGAGGGCGGTATCCCGCCGCAGGCTTTCCGCTTCTTCCTGAAGATGCGGCTCGATGTTGTTGTTGGGCGAATCGGTGTAAGGATCGTCAAAGATCAGGTCTTCCGTAATCTTGCACAGTTCGGGATTGACGAACGATTTTTGCAGCAGCTTTTTCTCCTGCTGGTTCATGCCGAGGTCCGAGGTGTAAAACAGCGTGCGCGCGAGAAACTCCGAAATGTGCTCCGCAAAATGGGGGTAAACGCCGCCTTCGATCAGCCCTTTGCGCATGATCACATGGCTGCTCAGGTCCTCCATCACGGTAAGCGCCAGATCCGGCTCGTACTTGTACACTTTCGGCACGAGTCCCGGCGCCAGTTTGCCTTCGATGATCAGCGCCTCGCTTTCGATGCGGGCGCGGTCCAGCGTGAGCGGCCACGTTTCGCCGACCACTTTGGCGTAAGGAAGCGCTTGCTTCAAAATCAGGCTCTTGCCGGTGGCCGGCTGGGTCACATGGAAGACCAGGTTGAGGTTGCCGTCGCCGATTTCCCGGCAGGAAAGCTCCTTTCCTTCCGCAAACACGCCGGGCACGGACCGGGCCAGTTCGATGGCTTCCGCTTCGGTCAGGGGATGGTACGAACGCAACGCAACTCCGCCTTTCTTCATTTATTAGTTGTTTAATTATGAACCGCGATACTTCTGCCGCCGCACAGGCATTCTTTCGATAGTATAAAACAATTCCTAGTGACTTACTAGACTTAATTTTGAGAACAATATCAAAAGGCGAGCGCGAAGCGGGCAAACGGGCAAAAGTTGTCTTGCGGAGCCTGTATAAGGAAGAGCGGGGAAGGGAATGACTTTCGAAATGACAAGACCCGGATGGTGTGGAAACCGTTGGCGGATGCGGAAAGTTAAACTGCGGTTTGCTTTGTGGGGGAAGTTCGCATAAAATTTTAGTTGAGAATCACTGAGAATCATTTTATAATCATTCTAAAGAAAACGGCATTCTAAAAGACAATCGCGATCGCAAACTTTGTCGGGTCCATATGGAGTGTACACAAGTTTCGGGTCGCATTCAAGATCATTGGAGGTTTAAAGCATGTCCATTATCGAAATTCGCGGTCTCCGCGTGGAGGCCGATGGCAAGGAAATTTTGAAGGGTGTCGATCTGACCGTAAACGGCGGGGAAGTCCACGCCATCATGGGGCCCAACGGGACCGGCAAAAGCACGCTGGCAGCGGCGCTGATGGGCCATCCGAAATACAAGGTGACGGGCGGCACGGTCACGTTCCAGGGGCAAAACCTCCTGGAGATGTCCGTCGATGAACGTTCCCGTGCCGGCATGTTTTTGGCGATGCAGTATCCGAGCGAAATTCCGGGCGTCACCAACGCCGATTTCCTGCGCAGCGCCATCAACGCGCGGCGGGGAGAAGGCAACGAAATTTCGCTGATCAAGTTTATCCGGCAAATGGAAAGCAAGATGAAGCAGCTGGAGATGGACCCGCAATTCATGCACCGCTACCTGAACGAAGGGTTCTCCGGCGGCGAAAAGAAGCGCAATGAAATTTTGCAAATGCTGATGCTGGAGCCTGCATTTGTCATCCTCGACGAGATTGACTCGGGCCTGGACATCGACGCGCTGAAGATCGTGGCGGCCGGCGTCAATTCGATGCGCTCCGCAGAACGCGGATTTTTGGTCATTACCCACTATCAGCGGCTGCTCAACTATATCCAGCCGGATTATGTCCATGTGATGATGCAGGGACGAATCGTCAAATCCGGCGGTCCGGAGCTGGCACAGCGCCTGGAAGCCGAAGGCTACGATTGGGTCAAGGAAGAGCTGGGCATCGTCGACGAGACGGTTGGCCAGGCGTAAAGCGGACAAGGGGGGCCTTAAGATCATGAGCACCAAGGTCACGTGTATGGGCCGGGAAGCGGCCGCGGCCATCTCCCGCAGCAAGAACGAGCCCGCATGGCTGACGGCCTGGCGGGAAGAAGCCGGCGACTATGCCGCCCGCCTGGAGCTTCCGAAGCCGGACAAGATGCCCTTGACCCGCTGGCAACTGGACGTTTGCGGCAGCTACCGGCCGGGTATGGCTGTCCGGACGGAAGAGGAATTGCCGGAAGCCGTCAAGGAGCTTCTGCCGGAAGATACGCAAGGCGCGCTGATCGTTCAGCACAATTCCTCGGTCGTCTTCACGCGCCTGTCCGACGAGCTGAAAGAGCGGGGCGTCATCCTGACCAGCCTCGAGGAAGCGTCGCGCACCCATGAGAAGCTGGTGCGGGACCATCTGATGACGGCATACCGCCGGGATGAGCACAAACTGGCGGCCGCCCACGGCGCGTTTTGGAACGGAGGCGTGTTTTTGTACGTTCCGCGCGGAACGGACGTGGAGTTCCCGGTGCATGCGCTGCTGTTTGCCGATGATCCGGAAGCGGCGTTTATGCCCCATATCCTGATTGTGGCCGACGAACATAGCAGCGTTTCGTTCGTGGAGCAGACCGTAAGCCTCCTTGGAGACAAGGAAGGACATCTCCTGCACAACAGCGCCGTTGAAATTTTCGCCAAAGCCGGCGCCCATGTCCGCTACGCGGCCGTCCATCATACGGAGGCGCAGGTTACCGACGTGGCCTACCGCCGGGCCGTCCTGGAACAAGATGCGCGGGTGGACTGGATTATCGGCGAGATGGCGGAAGGCAACACGCTGACGGATACGCTGTCGGAACTTAAAGGAAGCGGCAGCGCCGCCCACTCGAGGCTGATTGCCATCGGCACGGGCAGCCAGCGCATGAGCCTGACGTCCCGCGCCGTGCACTACGGCAGGGCCACCGAAAGCACGATGCTGTCGAGGGCGGTCATGAAAGATGAGGCGGCGGCCATCATGAGCGGCATCACGAAAATCGAGCATGGCGCCAGCAAAGCCAACGGTCAGCAGTCGGAGAAAGTGCTGATGCTCAGCCCCAAGGCGCGCGGCGACGCCAACCCGATTTTGCTGATTGACGAAAATGACGTCCAGGCGGGCCATGCCGCCAGCGCCGGCCGCGTGAACGAAGAACAGCTCTATTACCTGATGTCGCGCGGCATCAGCCGCGAGGAAGCGGAGAAACTGATCATCCACGGTTTTCTGGATCCGGTCGTCTCCGAGATCCCGCTGGCCAGCGTGCGCGAACAGCTCCATCGCACTTTGGAAAGAAAGCTGGGCTAAAAAATGGACGTACTTGCCATTAAAGAACAGTTTCCGATTTTGCACCAAAACATCAACGGGCATCCCCTTGTCTATCTGGACAACGCGGCCAGCACCCAGAAGCCGAGGGCGGTGCTGGATGCGATCAAGCGCTATTACGAATGGGACAACGCCAACGTGCACCGCGGCGTCCACACGCTGGGCAGCCGCGCTACGGATGCCTTCGAGGGCGCCCGGGAGAAAGTCGCGCGCTTCCTGAATGCGGCCAGCGCGCGGGAAATCATTTTCACCCGGGGCACCACGAGCGCGCTGAATATGGTGGCGCACGGTTACGCCCGCGCTCACTTGCGCGAGGGGGACGAAATCGTCATCACCCCGGCCGAGCATCACAGCAACCTGATTCCGTGGCAGCAGGCGGCCAAGGCGACGGGAGCCGTGCTCAAATATATCCCGCTGCAGCCCGACGGCTCGCTGTCGCTTTCGGACGTGGAAAACACCGTCAGCGAGCGCACCAAAATCGTGTCCGTCGCTTACGTTTCCAATGTGCTGGGCACGGTCAATCCGGTGGCGGAAATCGCGAAAATCGCCCATCGCAAGGGCGCCATTCTCGTCGTGGACGGGGCGCAGAGCACGCCCCACATGAAGGTGGACGTGCGGGCGCTGGATGTGGATTTTTACGCGCTGTCCGGCCACAAGATGTGCGGTCCCACCGGCATCGGCGTCTTGTACGGCAAGGCGAAACTCCTGGAGAAGATGGAGCCGGTCGAATTCGGCGGCGAAATGATCGATTTTGTGGAGCTCCACGATGCCACGTGGAAAGAGCTGCCGTGGAAATTCGAAGCCGGCACGCCGAATATTGCCGGAGCCGTCGGTTTGGGTGCCGCCATCGATTTTCTCGAACAGATCGGTCTCGATCAAATTGAAGCCCACGGCAAGCGCCTGGCCCAGTATGCGCTTGAGCGGCTCAGCGCCATCGAAGGCCTCGCCATCTACGGCCCGAAAGAAGGCCGCAGCAGCCTGGTCACGTTCAACCTCGGCGACGTGCACGCCCATGACATCGCGACGGTGCTGGATTCCGAAGGCATCGCCATCCGCGCCGGACACCATTGCTGCCAGCCTTTGATGAAATGGCTGAACGTCACGGCCACCGCGAGGGCAAGCTTTTATCTGTACAATACCGAGGAAGACATCGACCGGCTGGCGCAAGCCCTGGTGAAAGCAAAGGAGTTTTTCGGATGAGTTCCCTTGAGGACTTGTATCGCCGCGTCATCATGGATCATTACAAATCCCCGCGCAACCGGGGCACGCTGGAGGACGGTTCCGTGACCGTGAACCTCAACAACCCGACCTGCGGCGACCGCATTCATCTGCAGCTTCTGATTGAGGACGGCGTGGTCAAAAACGCCCGGTGGAGCGGAGAAGGCTGTTCCATCAGCATGTCGTCCGCCTCGATGATGACCGACGCGGTGAAAGGCAAAACGACGGAGCAGGCCATGGAAATGGCGGAGCGCTTTTCCGCCCTGATGAAGGGGGAAGCGGTCACGTTCGAGGAATACGAGGATTTGGAAGCATTGTCCGGGGTCAGCAAGTTTCCCGCCCGCATCAAATGCGCGACGCTCGCCTGGAATGCGCTCCGCAAGGGCATTGAGCACGGGCGGGGAGAGCATGAGGGCATCGAGGAATAAGGATACGTATATGCGAAAGGAGGCGCAAGGCCGTGGCGAAGCAAATCGAGTTTGACGAAGAATATAAATACGGGTTCCGCGATGAGCACAAGGCGGTATTTCAAACCGGCAAGGGCCTGAATGAGGAAGTGGTGCGCACCATTTCCAAAATGAAGGGCGAGCCGGATTGGATGCTTCAGTTTCGTCTGAAGGCGCTGGAACAGTTTCTCAAAATGCCGCTGCCGCGCTGGGGCGGCAACCTGGATGATCTGGATTTCGACGACATTCAATATTACGTGAAGCCTTCGGAGAAACAGGGGAGAACCTGGGAGGAAGTGCCGGAGGAAATCAAGGCCACCTTCGACAAGCTGGGGATTCCCGAGGCGGAACAAAAGTTTCTCGCCGGCGTATCCGCCCAGTACGAGTCGGAAGTGGTTTACCATAACATGCAGGAAGACCTGAAAAAGCAGGGCGTCATCTTCATGGACACGGATTCCGCCCTGCGCGAGCACCCCGACATCTTCAAGGAATATTTCGGCACGGTGGTGCCATATACGGACAACAAGTTCGCGGCGCTCAACAGCGCGGTCTGGTCCGGCGGCAGCTTCATCTACGTGCCGAAAGGCGTCAAATGCGAAGTTCCGCTGCAGGCGTATTTCCGCATCAATTCCGAAAACATGGGGCAATTCGAGCGGACGCTGATCATTGCGGACGAAGGATCGTTCGTGCATTACGTGGAAGGCTGCACCGCGCCGATCTACAGCACCAACTCGCTGCACAGCGCGGTGGTGGAGATTATCGTCAAGAAAAACGCGCGCGTCCGCTACACGACGATCCAGAACTGGGCGCCAAACATCTACAACCTCGTGACGAAGCGCGCGGTGGCCGAGGAGAACGCCACGATGGAATGGGTGGACGGCAACATCGGCTCCAAGCTCACGATGAAATATCCGGCGGTGGTGCTCAAAGGCCGCGGCGCCAAAGGTTCGGTGCTTTCCATCGCCGTTGCCGGCAAAGGCCAGCACCAGGATGCGGGGGCCAAGATGATCCACCTGGCGCCGGAGACGACGTCCACCATCGTGTCGAAGTCCATCTCCAAGCATGGCGGCAAGGTCACCTACCGGGGCCTGGCTTCCTTCGGCCGGCAGGCGGAAGGCGCCAAGGCCAACATCAAGTGCGACACGCTGATCCTCGACAACGAGTCCACCAGCGACACGATTCCTTACAACGAGGTCATGAACGACAACATCACGCTGGAGCATGAGGCCACGGTGTCCAAGGTGTCCGAGGACCAGCTGTTCTACCTGATGAGCCGCGGCCTGTCCGAAGCCGAAGCGACGCAGATGATCGTCATGGGCTTCATCGAGCCGTTCACGAAAGAGCTGCCGATGGAATACGCGGTGGAGATGAACCGGCTCATCAAGCTCGAAATGGAAGGAAGCATCGGGTAAGGGCCCGAAAGCCTATACGCGTTTGAGCCAAACGAAAAACCCCTGCGTCAATGCGCAGGGGTTTTGGTTTTGCCGGCTTTCCAGACATGCTTGCAGTCTTTGCATCTGAACCTCAGCGGGAGGACAAACGCCACCGGAGATATGATGATGAGCGTTATGGACACGATCCACAAGTATCGGTCGTAATAACCGATCCAGACGAAAATACCCGCCAAAACGAGCAAAAGAAGGAACAGTTCTCCTCTTCCGAAAGGCCTGACGTTGTCCGATCGGCATCGTGGGCAAGGTTCCATCAGCAAGACCCCCTTTATAAGAAGATTTTATCACATGAAAGTGCGACTAAGAAATTTTTCATAAAAACTTTAGGTTATTGTAATACGGATGACCCCTTCATTAAAATGTTATAAAATGTAAAATGGATTGTGAAAGCCCTTTCAGAAGATGAAGCTGAGACAACACGGGTATACGAGCGCTTTATTCTGACATTTTTTGCCGCTTGCTACAAGCGGATTAGTAATGGAGAGGAGTTGGTGCGGATGAAAGACTGGTCGGCACATCCCCATTGCGTGCTTGCAGCCGGTTTTGCGCAACTTCCGAAAGGAACCACGCTGTATGAAGTCCAGAGAACGATAGGCTGTGTCCTGATCATCAATACGGAGACAGAAATCATTGAAGACGCATCGTTTACCTTTGTCATGGAACTTACCAACAGCTTTATCACTTCCTTGATCAGGGGCAAGTCGATTGCCAACGGGATCGATGCGATCGAGCAGGAAATTCAGAGACGTTTTCTGGTTCCGCCGCAGCGGGCCATTATCCAATCCTTCAGGGCGGCTTATGAACGTTATTGCGAAATGACCGGACGCCGAAGCAAGCCGGCGATCAACAAGAACCATCCGTTAAAACCCGTGCCGCTGAGCGGATAACGAATAATTAAAGCGCTTAAATTAAAGCGCTTGCAAAATGCCGGGGAGTTGTGTATAATCCTTGGCAGCGAAGGATTAGAAGCATTTTTAAATTGAATAAGGACTGGCTGGCTTATCTATGTCAGGAAGGGAAGCGAAAGCCCGACCTGGGTTAAGTAGATAATTAACCAGCAGGATTGAAGCAAGGGAATGAGCTTGCTTGTTTGCTCCTCCCTCTTCTTTCCTGCTGGTTTTATTATTTTCAAAACGAGGGGGACATGGAAGTGAAGAATATGCGTTTTTGGAAACTGATTGCCGTGTTCTTTCTCGCGGCAAGCCTGGCTGCATGCGGAGGGAATGCCGGCCGGACAGAAAGCCAAGGTTCCGGGGGCGGCGCGACACCAGGCCAGGAAAGCAAACCGGCCGGCAAACCGGAATCCTATAAAGTGGGCGTCAACCTGGAGCTGACCGGCGCGTCTTCGGTATGGGGCGTGCCGCAAAAGAATGCCATTGAAATGTTTGTCAAAAATCTCAACGCCAAAGGAGGCATTAACGGCGTTCCGATCGAACTGGTCGTCTATGATAACGAATCAAGCGAGACGCAATCCTTGGTTGTGACCAAGAAGCTGGTGGAAAACGACAAGGTGCTGGCCATCATCGGGGGAGGAACCACGCCGACCACGATGTCCATCGTGCCTTATGCGAACCAGCAAAAAGTTCCGGTCGTTTCGGTGGGTTCCGGCGACGGCATTTCCTCTCCGGTCAGCGAACGGCCCTGGATCTTTAAGACGCCGAGCAACAATGCGGATATTTCGAAGCGGATTGTCGAGTTTTTGAAGGCGCGGGGAAAAACGAACGTGGCCTTCATGGCCATGAACAACGCTTATGGCGAGAGCGGGCAGCAAACGTTCGAGGAAGTCGCCAAGGCAAACGGCATTACGATCGTGGCCGTGGAGAAGTTCGGCGCCACGGACAAAGATATGAAGCCGCAGCTTACCAATATCAAGGCCAAAAATCCCGACGCCATCGTCGTATGGGCGATTCCGCCTTCCGCTTCGATAGTGAACCGGAATTATTGGGAGTTGAAAATGGAACCCATGCTGATTTACAGTGCGGGCGCCGGTTCCAACGCGCTGATCGAATTGGCCGGCAAAGAAGCGGCAGAAGGGGTCTATATTGCGTCCGGCAAAGTGTGGGTGGCCGACCAGATCAAAGACGGCGATCCGCAAAAAGATCTGATCACCCAATATGTCAAAGAATACGAGGCGGCGTATAACACCCAAGCCAGCCCGATCGACGGAATGGCCTACGATGCCATCCTGCTGGTGGCCAAAGCGATCGAAATGTCAGGCCATCAGGTAACCCGGGAGTCTATTAAGGAAAATCTGGAAAAAATCAGCGGACTGGTCGGCATTACGGGGATTTTCAACCTGAGCCCCGAAAACCACCAGGGCCTGAATGAATCGGACATTATCATGCTGCAGGTCCAAAATGGCCGCTGGACGATTGTCGAATGATCGGGAGCCATGATCCATGAATGTGGACATCCTTCAACTGATTTTGTCCGGATTGACGGTGGGAGGCATCTACGCCCTTATCGCCGTTGGATTCGTCACGATCTACAACGTCAATGGCGTGATCAACTTTGCCCAGGGCGAATTTGTGATGGTGGCCGCGATGACCGCCGCATCCCTGGCGGCCGGCGGAACGCCGCTGTGGCTGGCATGCGTCATCGGGGGATTTGCCGCAACGATGGTCGGCGTCCTGGTTCAGCGCCTGGCGCTGCATCCGGCCCGTTACAGCAGTGAAGTCGTCCTGATCATCATTACCATTGGCGCCTCCACGGCGATCAGAGGTCTGGCCCAGCTAATGTGGGGAAGCGGTCCGCTCATGCTTCCCCCCTTCATCCCGGGAGAGCCGGTGAGCTTTCTGGGCGCGGCGATCCCGAGACAAGATTTTTTCATTGGCGGCATCACGCTGGTCAGCATGCTGGGGCTGTATCTTTTCTTTGAAAAAAGCACGGCGGGCTCCGCTTTGCGGGCATGCATGATGAACCGGGAGGTCAGCCGGCTGATGGGCATTTCGCCCGCTTTAATGGCCTTGGTGTCATTTTTGCTCGGCGCCGGTCTGGCGGGCATTGTGGGCGTTTCCATCGCGCCGATTTCGCTGGCGATCTATGACATGGGGCTGATGATCGGACTCAAAGGGTTCGTCGCGGCCGTGGTCGGAGGGCTGGTCAGCTTTCCCGGCGCCGTGGCCGGCGGCTTGGTGCTCGGCGTCCTGGAATCCCTGGGAGCCGGATTGATTTCATCGGGCTATAAGGATGCGATTGCGTTCGTGCTGCTCTTGTTGATCCTGATTTTCAGACCACAGGGCCTTTTCAGGGTAAGAAGCGGCAAGCGGGTTTAACAGTCTGAGGGGGAGCGATCATGGAGCACAAGACGAGAGAGATACCCATGCTGTTTGCCGGAATCAGGCCCTGGCTGTGGATGGTCGTGTTCATCCCCTTGCTGTGGGTTGTGCCGCCTTTGGCCGGCAATTATTGGACCAGTGTATTTATCATCATGGGCATTTATTGCATCGTCACGGTGGGCATTACGCTCCTGATGGGCTTTGCGGGCGTGGTTTCGCTGGCGGGCGCCGCGTTCTGGGGTATAGGCTCATACGTGACGGGCGTCGGCGCCGTCAAGTTGGGCATCGATCCGTGGCTCGGCATTTTGCTCGGCATCATCGTTTCGGGCATTTTCGCCTACGGGCTGGGCTGGGTGACGAAGAATCTGGAAGGACACTACCTGTCATTGGCCACGCTGGGATTCGGCATCGTCATCAATATCATTCTCGTGGAAGAGCAGGCGTGGACCGGCGGGTCATCCGGTTTGGCCGGCATTCCCACCCTGACGCTGGGGGGTTATCCGATTGCCGGCGATGCGAACTGGTTTATTCTGATCTGGCTGGTGGTGTTCATCAGTTTGTTTCTGGTGCATAACCTGGTCAATTCCGCCTGGGGAAGAAATCTCCGTTCCATGCATGCCAGCGCAGCCGCGTCCGAGGCCATGGGGATCGACACCGGGCGCTACCGGCTGCAAAGTTTCGTCATCAGCGGGATGTTTGGCGGGTTAAGCGGCGGACTGTACGCATGTTATATGAGTTTCATCAGCCCCGCCGTCTTTAACTTCGACATGTCCATCAAATTCGTGGTGATGGCGGTGTTGGGCGGACTTTCTTCCGTGTGGGGAGCGCTCATCGGCGTTGCGGTGGTGACGTTGCTGGTGGAATTGCTGCGCGAATATGTTCCGATGCTGCTGGGGCATTCGGCATCCGGCGGCGCCGCCGAGGTGGTCTTTTTCGGCCTGCTCTTGATGGTGATGATGATCTATATGCCGGACGGCATTCTTGGCATATACCGAAAACTCAGAGGGCGCCGGGGTGAAGCGGCATGAACGTTCCTTTGCTGGAGCTGGAAAACGTGTCCAAAAGCTTCGGCGGCGTTATGGCCGTCCATCACAACTCCTTCCGGGTGGATAAGGGGCAGGTTGTCTCGCTCATCGGTCCGAACGGGGCCGGCAAAACGTCGACGTTCAATTGCATCACCGGCGCCTATATCCCGGACTCGGGCCAAGTGCGCTTCATGGGCAAGAATATTGCCCGAATGAAGCCCCACCAAATTGCGGAAATGGGGATTGCGAGAACCTTCCAGAACCTGCAAATCTTTCACAACATGACGGTTCTGGAGAATGTCATGGTGGCGCTGAAAATGACGCGCAAGCCGCAAATTCTCCCTTCCATGCTCAAACTGCCTTTTATCCGGGAACAGGAGGAAAAAGCCAGGCATCTTGCGATGAGCAAGCTCTCTCTGGTGGGGCTTGCGCATCTGGCGAACATTTCGGCGAAAGACCTTTCCTTTGGCGAGCAGCGGCTGCTGGAAATTGCCCGCGCCCTGGCCCTGGAGCCGAAGCTGCTGCTTCTGGATGAGCCGATGTCCGGGCTCAGCCGGGAAGAAGTCAAGGAAATGGTCAAGCTGATTCGCCGCCTAAAAGAGGAAGGCCTGACCATCTTTCTGATTGAGCATGATCTTCATACGGTGATGGAGATCTCCGACAAGGTCATCGTGCTGGAATTCGGGAGCAAAATTGCGGAAGGTTCGCCGGAGGAAATCAGCCGGGATCCGAAAGTGATAGAAGCTTATCTCGGACGGGAGGTGGAAAAAAGCTACGAAAGAACGTTTCGCGCCAGTGAAAAGCAGGCTCCGATTCTTTCGGTGGAAAATGTGCACACCTACCGCGGCAACATTCACGCTTTGAAGGGCGTGAGCTTGAAGCTCATGGAAAAGGAACTGACCGTGATCATCGGCGCCAACGGTGCCGGGAAGTCGTCCCTCCTGGGAACCATTGCGGGGTGGTATCCGGCCAGATCCGGCAGCATTCTGTTCAGAAACCGCCAGATCACCAACACACCAGCGGAAAAATTGGCCCGCCAGGGCATCAATCTGGTTCCCGAAAGAAGAGGGATGTTTCCTGAACTTACCGTGGAAGAAAGCCTGCGTTTGGGCGCCTTCTGCAAAAAGCGTCCTCCCCGGGAGATCCGGGAGGATATGGAACGGATGTACCAGTTGTTTCCGAGGCTGAAGGAAAGGCGGAAGCAATTGGCAGGCACGCTCAGCGGGGGCGAGCAGCAGATGCTGGCCATCGCCCGCGGATTGATGTCCCGTCCGGATGTGCTGCTTTTGGATGAACCGTCCCTGGGGCTGGCACCGCTGATCGTGGAAGAGATATTCGCGACGCTTTATGAGCTGAAGCGAATGGGCGTGACCATCCTGCTGGTGGAACAGAACGCCCGGGCCGCGATGCAGATTGCGGATTACGCATATGTATTGGAAAACGGCCTGATCAAACTTCAAGGCACGCCGGATGAACTGATGAATGACCCGCGGGTGCAGTCCGCATATTTAAGCATTCATTAAAAAAATAGATAAGGCCATATGGATAAGCGCTTCAGATTCCATATGGCGGAGCCGAGCTGAAATATCTATGGGGGAGAAGGCCAAAACTTCTCCTCGGTTAGTAGATATCATCCAGCCGCTGATAGATTCCGTGTCTATTGGTGTGCTGGTTTTTCTATATCCAAAATTCAGATCCGAAAGGAGCGCATGCGACATGAAGTTCAGTTTGTTTACGGTGTTTGACAACTATGAAAGCCGCTTCGGCCGCACTCCGGAGCAATTTATCCGCGAGGTGCTGGAGCAAACCCAGGCGGCGGACCGCCTCGGATACGAATCCGTATGGTTCGCCGAGCACCATTTCAGCGAGTACGGCATCCTGACTTCCCCGCACGTTCTGCTCACGGCGGCGGCCCTCAGCACCCAGAACATCCGCCTGGGCGTCTCGGTGGTGGTGCTGCCCTTCCATAACCCGATCGCGGTGGCCGAAGATTACGCCCTGGTCGACGTGCTCAGCAACGGCAGGCTGAATTTCGGTTTGGGCAGCGGTTATCTCACCCATGAATTCCACGGCTTCTGCCTGGACAGCAAGGACAAGGCGTTCCGTTTCAACGACGCCTTTGAGGTCATCAAGAAAGCCTGGAGCGGGGAGAAGTTCTCCCATCAGGGGACGTACTACCGGTACGCGGACGTGCAGCTTAAGGTGCTGCCGAAGCAAAAGCCGGTGCCGATCTGGATTGCCGGCCTGCGCCCCGAAGGGGTGCAGCACATCGGCAGAATGGGATACAACCTGATGGGCATTCCCTATGTGACCAGCAATTCCATTGCCGAGATGAAAGGGGTCATCGACACCTACAGGAAGGCGTACCGGGAGGCTGGGCACGAGGAGGGCAAAACGTCCGTCACGCTGGCGCTGCACACGTTTGTGGCCGAGACCCGCGAAGAAGCCCGGCGCATTGCGGAGCCGCACCTGAATCTGTATCTGGAGACGCGCCAATACGGGAAAGGAGCGAAGTACGAAGATCTGGAGGCGAGAGAGCAGCTTCTGATCGGCACCCCGGATGACGTGATCCGGATGCTGAAAAGGTACGAGGAAATTGGCTGCGACCATGTGATGATGCTCTCCAACTTCGGCGGGCTGCCCCACGAGCAGGTCATGAAATCCATTGAGCTGACGGCCAAAGAGGTCATGCCCGCTTTCCGGCCGGAAAGCGCAAGAAGGTGAGCCGGCGCGGATGAACTACGGACCGAACACCGTGCTGGTGGCAGGCTTCGCCCAGTTTCCGAAAGGCAACTCGCTGTTTGAAACGCAGAAAAACATTGGCTGCATCCTCATTGTGAATGTCGACACCCATGTCATTGAGGAAGCCACGTTCACTTTTCTCATGGAGACCACCAACCGGTTTGCGGCTTCCTTGCTCAAAGGGCGAAGCCTGGCCCAAGGCATTGACTCAATCGTCAGGGACCTGGAGAAACACATGCTGATTCCCGGCCAGCGGGCGCTCATACAATCGTTCTGCTCCGCTTATGAACGCTATTGCGAGGCGGGGTTCATGGAAAACTCGGCCAGGCGAAAGTTCGTCGGGATGCAAAGCGCTGATCCGAAAGGAGCGCAAGCGACATGAAGTTCCGTCTGTTCCGGATGAGGGGGCGTGAAAACCAGCGTGAATGCCTTGGGTATTCAAACGTTTTTGCGGCATTTGATTGACTATGCCGGATTGTTTCCGCCTGCCAGCTTAAGTCTTGAGAACGCCATCGAAAATTACAGAACGTACAAATTTGGCGAGGACGAATGGATGCTGGGGCCGTTTGTCGTTCCGGCGTCGCGCCTGAAGGAACTGGATGCCTATGCGGGGCTGTTTTCGCGGGAAAAGCCCCTCGCGATCTCCGCCATTGGCGAAAAGAGCGGGGATGCGGCAGGCTGTCTGAAAGCGCTGCAGGAAACGCTGGCGCAAATCGAAGCCTTCCGCCGGCAGCATGGGGAAAGGGTGAGCATCGGCACGCTGGAGTTGCCGCTGCCGCCGGTTCCTGCGGACCAAACGTTGCTGGAGAAAGTTTCGGCGGAGGCGCGCAAGCTGGGCCTTATGGTCTTTTGCGAAGTGACCACCGTCCATGTTTCCTCGCCCGAATGGGAAAAGGCCATGATGGCCGCCCTCGATGCGATTGCCGCTCATCATGCCAAAGGAGGCGATGCCCTCGGATTCAAATTGCGGACCGGGGGCGTCACCGCGGACATGTTCCCGTCGCCGCAGCAGCTGGCGGCAGTCATTGCCGGATGCCGCGATCGGCAAATCCCGATGAAATTTACGGCGGGACTGCACCATCCCATTCGATCATACCGGGAGGAGATCGGCGGCCGGATGCATGGATTCCTCAACGTGTTCATCGCCGGCATGATAGCGCACGTCCATGGGCTGGGCCCCGATGAAATCGCCCGCATTCTGGCGGATGAAGATCCCGGCCATTTCCGTTTCACGGATGAAGGCCTTGGTTGGCTGGATTACCGGATCACCAACGAACAAATCGCCGCGTTGCGCAGCCGGATGCTTCGTTCCTACGGGTGTTGCAGCTTCGATGAGCCGCGGGAGGATTTGCGAGCCCTCAAATTTTTGGCGTGAGGGAGGTCCGACATGCTGCGATCTTTCATTGAGGTAAAACCGGAGTCTCATTTTCCGATTCAAAATCTGCCCTACGGAGTCTTCCGCCCCAAATGGGGCGGAGATCCCCGGATCGGGGTGGCTATTGGGGATTATGTTCTGGACTTGTCCGTTCTGGACGATGCGGGATTTTTTCAAGGGACGGCCGCAGCGGGGAAAGGCGTGTTCAGGCAGCGCTCGCTGAACGCTTTTATGGCTTTGGGCAAACAGGCCTGGCGCGAAGTAAGAAGCGTCATCCAGCGTTTGCTGCGGGAGGATGAGCCGGCGTTGCAGAGCAACGAAGCTTTGCGGGCGAAGGCGCTGATTCCCCAAAGCGAGATCACGCTTCTTTTGCCGGCGGAAATCGGGGATTATACCGACTTTTACGCTTCGAAACATCACGCCGCGAATGTAGGCACCATGTTTCGGGGCAAGGACAACGCCCTGATGCCCAATTGGACCCACCTGCCGGTCGGGTATCACGGCCGGGCCAGTTCCATCGTGCTCAGCGGGACCGCCATCCGCCGCCCGCTGGGGCAGATGCGGCCGGCCGGGATGGAGAAGCCTGTCTTCGGGCCATGCCAGCAACTGGATTATGAGCTGGAGATCGGTTGGTTTATCGGCCAGGGAAACATGCTGGGGGAACCGATCCCGATCGATGAAGCGGAGGACCACATCTTCGGCCTGGTGCTCGTGAACGATTGGAGCGCGAGGGATATTCAGGCCTGGGAATATCAGCCGCTCGGTCCGTTCCTCGCAAAAAATTTTGCCACATCCATCTCGCCGTGGGTGGTCCCTCTGGAAGCGCTGGAGCCGTTTCGCACCGCAGGTCCCAAGCAGGATCCGGAACCGCTTCCCTATTTGCGGGCAAAGCGGCCCGGGGCGTTTGACATTCAGCTGGAAACATACCTGAAGACGGACCGTATGGCATTGCCTGAGCGCATCAGTTCCGTCAATTTCAGCACGATGTACTGGAGCATGGCGCAGCAAATTGCCCATCACACCATCGGCGGCTGCAACTTGCGAACGGGGGATCTGCTGGCTTCGGGGACGATCAGCGGTCCGGAAAAACATCAGCGGGGCTGCCTGTTGGAGCTCACCTGGCGAGGCAGCGAGCCGCTTCAACTGGCCAGCGGTGAGCAAAGGGTCTGGCTGGAAGACGGCGACGAGCTGATCATCACCGGCTGGTGCCAGGGGGACGGATATCGGATTGGGTTTGGCGAAGTGAGGGGACGCATTTTGCCGGCGATTAAGCATGGTTAAATCGCGGAACCCATTTCAAGGAGGTTGAGCCATATGCCTTTTTACAGACAAATGGGACAAATCCCGAGGAAAAGACACGTGACGTTCCGGAAACCGGATGGCACCCTTTATCGTGAGCAAGTGATGGGGACAAAAGGTTTTTCCGGAATTCAGTCGATCTTGTACCATCATTATTTGCCGACGCAAATCGTGCGGTCCGAAGTCTACAAATCTTGCGCCATCGAGTATGAAGAACCGGGCGCATTGTCCCACCGCCATTTTCTGACGCACAACTTTCCCGAAGAAGGCGACGCGGTGGAAGGCAGAAAATATGTGCTCGGCAATGAAGATTTGGTGATCGGGATCGTCAAAACTTCGCAAAAGATGGATTATTTTTACCGCAACGGCGAAGGTGACGAATTGCTGTTCGTGCATTACGGCAGCGGAAAAGTGGAGACGATGTTCGGAACCATTGCCTACCGCAAAGGGGATTACATCATCATCCCGGTCGGCACCATTTATCGCGTCATGCCGGAGACGGCCACGAAGTTTCTGGTGGTGGAAACCACCAGCTGGATCACAACGCCGAAACGGTATCGCAACGAGCACGGCCAGATGCTGGAGCACAGCCCGTTCTGCGAGCGGGATATCCGCGGTCCGGAGAAGCTGGAAACCTATACGGACGTGGGGGAATTTGAAATCCGCACCAAAGCGAGGGGCATGATTCACTCCCACATTCTGGGCCATCATCCGTTTGACGTGGTGGGCTGGGACGGATACCTGTACCCCTGGGTTTTCAACATCGGGGATTTTGAGCCGATCACCGGCAGAATTCATATGCCGCCGCCGGTTCATCAAACGTTTGAAGGCCAAAATTTTGTCGTCTGTTCTTTCGTTCCGAGGCTGTATGACTATCACCCGGAAGCCATTCCGGCGCCCTACGATCACAGCAATGTGAACAGCGATGAAGTGCTCTACTACGTGGATGGCAACTTTATGAGCCGCAAAGGCATCAGCGAAGGATCCATTACGCTTCATCCGGCCGGATTGCCTCACGGTCCGCATCCGGGCAAGGTGGAGGAAAGCATCGGCCAGAAAGAAACGATTGAATTGGCCGTCATGATTGACACCTTCCGTCCGCTTAGAGTCGTAAAGCAAGCCGGACAGGTGGAGGATCCGAACTATAAATACAGTTGGAACGCCAAATAAAAGCCGGGCCGCCAACGGCCGGCAGCCATCAGCGCATCCCCGCGATCCCACGGGACGGCGGGGATGCATTTTTTTATCCCGCGAAAAAAAATGAAACGCTTTATTTTACAATTTCAATCGGAATGGAAGGAAGGATTTTGGGGAATTTTGGCGAATACTGTAGTCTCGTTGAGGCTTTTATCCATTTTTTCTTTCGGATCCTGCACTTGAGGCAGCTTTCGCAGATGAACCAATACGCGGAAAGGAAACGTTATGGATAAAACTTCCAGCCAGATGTTCGACCAGTGCTACCACGTTTTTCAGCCGATTTGCGACTTGACCGCAAAGAAGACCGTCGGGTTCGAATCGCTGATACGCAGCAAAGATGGTACGCCGCCGAACCTCCTGTTTCAACAGGTTATCAAAAGCAAGCGGCTGGCCGATCTGGATATGTGGTCCATCGACCGGGCCACCGGCGTATTTTTCTCGCACCGCGAAATGGAGCTCAGCCAGGAGCGCCTGTTTGTCAATATTTTTCCATCCACCGTGATGGACGACCGATTTCCCGAATTTGTCCGGGAACTGGCGCGGAAATATGAGCCCTATCGGCAGCGGATCGTCTTCGAGATCATCGAATCGCTGAGCGATATCGCCGTCTGGCACAACCCCCTGTATGCCGGGAGGCTTTTGGAGCTCCGCAAGTACGGTTTTCTCATCGCATTGGACGATTTTGGCGAAGGAACGGCGTCGTTCAAAAAAGTGGTGGAGCTGGCGCCGGATTTTATTAAGCTGGATATGTTTTTCGGCAAGGAGCTGTACCGTGACAAAAACAAGCAAAAGCTTGTCCGTTTGTTTGTGGAATACTGCCGTGATGAAGCGGAACTGATTCTGGAAGGGATTGAACACGAGGAAGATCTTGATTCCGCCATCTCCCTCGGCGTGCGCAACGGGCAAGGATATTTGCTCGGCAAACCTTCAGCCGACATTTTGAGCGGCGGGCATTTGACAAGCGCCCATTCGGATAAGAAATGAATAGGGCTGTCCCGTAAAGCCTTCCGAAACGGCTGCGGGACAGCCTTTTACGTTAATTTTGCAACGGATTCCAGGCATCCGCCGGGTATCCTTTCCATTCTGATCCGTCTTCATAAATTTCCTTCTTCCAAATGGGCACCGTCCGTTTCAGGCGGTCGATGGCATACCGGCTGGCTTCATAAGCTTCCGCCCGGTGGGGCGCCGAAACCGCGATGACGACGCTGGCTTCGCCGACGCCGACATCGCCGATCCGGTGCGTGATGGCGGTGATGACGCCCGGCCAGCGTTCGGCAATTTCCTCGCCGATTTGGCGCATGGACGCTTCCGCCATCGGCACGTACGCTTCATATTCCAGCGAGAGCGTTCGTTTGCCGTTTGTCTGCCCGCGGGTGGTGCCGATAAAGACGATCAGGGCGCCGTGATCGGGATGGGCGGCCTGCGCGATGACCGCATTGACGTCAATGGCGCATTCGGTGATCGCAAAACGTTTGGTTGCGGCGGATGGGTTCGGGTCATCCGCTTCCCCCATGCCGCCGGAAACCGGCGGAAGCAGCGCCAGTTCATCGCCGGCTGAGACCGTTTCGTGATCGTGCGCATAGGCCTGGTTTCTGGCGACGAAAGAAACCGTAATGATTTCCTTATGTTCCGGATACATATGAGACAGGCGTGATTTCACTTCTCCGGCCGTCAGTTTTTCTTCCGGCCAGCCGGGGCATACGGATCTTTGTCCGAGGCGTTCCGCCAGCCCGGCAAACAGCAGGATCGTCCAGCGCGCAGCCATGATTTCAGCCTTCCTTTCCGGTAGCGATTTCCCAAGGCACGCATACTGAAGCAAGCATACCATATAACCTTGCAAAGTGTTATGCTTATGTATATATTGATTATCTTTATCTTTCGGACGCAAGCGGCGTGCGCAAAGAGGGAATCTCAACCGGGAGGGCTTGATGGACACGTTGAAATCCCGCGTGACATTGCTCCATACCAATGATTTGCACAGCCATCTGGAGCGGGCGGCCCGCATCGCAGGCTATGTCAAGCAAACGCGGCGCAAAGTTCCGCAAGACCGGCTGCTTCTGGTGGATTGCGGCGATTTTCTGGACCGCGCCCGTCCGGAAACGGAAGGGACGCTGGGCAAAGTCAACCGCAGCCTCCTTCGCGCCATCGGGTATGACGCGCTGCTTCTGGGCAACAACGAAGGGCTGACCTATACGTTCGAACAGCTGGATTCGTTTTACCGGGACCTGTCCATTCCCGTGGTGTGCGCCAATTTCCGGCCCATGTATCCGAACCGCAAGGTGGACTGGCTGACGCCGTCGCTGGTTGTCGTCAAATCCGGACTGAAGATCGGCCTCATCGGCCTGACGGCCCCGTTCAGCGAATACTACCGGCTGCTCGGCTGGCACGCTTCGGATCCCTTCGAGGCCGCTTACGCGGAAGTGCGCCGTCTCAGGGGCGAAGTGGACGCCATCGTCGTGTTGAGCCATCTGGGCTTGTCGCTCGATGAGCGGCTGGCGGCCGAGGTGCCGGGCATCGACCTGATTCTGGGCTCCCATACCCATCATTTGCTGGAAAAGCCGCTGTATGTCGGCCAAACGGCCATCTCCGCCGCCGGGCAGTTCGGGACCCATGTGGGCCATCTGGAGCTGGTGCCGGGGACGGAGGAGAAGCAAATTTTCATCCGCGGCGGCTGCTATCCGACGGACGGGCTCCAGGAAGATGAGGAAGCGCTCCGCATCATAGAGGCGGAGCGGGAGCTGGCGAAGGTCCGTCTCAGCCGGGTGGTGGCGGTGCTTAAGGAGCCGCTGGAGTGGGAGCCGGACAAGGAATCGCCGCTTTCGGTGCTTTTGGCGGCGGCGGTCCGGCGCAAAACGGAGGCGCAAATTTCGCTGGTCAACGCCGGACAGTTTCTGGGCGGCCTGCCGGCCGGGGAAGTGACGGAGGAAATGATTCACGCCCTTTGCCCGTCTCCGATCAACTGCTGCGTGATGCGGCTGACCGGCCGGGAAATATTGCAGGTCATGGAAGAAAGCCTGCTGCCGGAGTTTTACGGCATGCCGATCAAGGGCTTCGGCTTTCGCGGCAAGGTGCTGGGCACCTTGTGTTACGACGGCCTGCAGGCGGAAATTGACTTGGCCCGCCCGCCGTATCAGAAAGTTTTGCATGTCCGCATCGGTGATGAACCGCTGGATCCGGAACGGGAATATGAAGTCGGCACGCTGGACATGTTTTCGTTCGGCGTCGGGCATCTCAGCCTGAAAAACGGCCGCAACGTCCGCTACCTGCTGCCGGAGTTTATCCGGGAGCTTCTGTGGGATGCGCTCAGGGACGAAGAACTGGTTAACGACAGCAGGCGCAGCAGGCTGCGGCTTGTGAACGGCAATCAGGTCTGAATGCCTGAAAACGCGAGCGGGGGGTGAACGGACTGTAATGCATTGGTGGGACGCGGTCATTTTGGGCATTGTGGAAGGATTGACCGAGTTTCTCCCCGTGTCGTCGACGGGACACATGATTCTCACCAATGAACTGCTCGGATACGGCCGCAATACGCCGGAAGAACTGAAATCTTTTGAAATTGTCATCCAGTTTGCGGCTATTCTGGCCATTGCCTTTGTGTATCGCGGCAAAATCGCGCAGATGCTCGGCTTTCGCCGGGTCGTGTCCACGCGGTCGCTGTCCGTGGATGAGCTGACCAGGCCGCGGCTTGGCTTCACGCATGTGCTGCTTGGCATTGCGCCGTCGCTGGCCGTGGCTTATCTTCTGCGGGAGCCGATCAAGGAACTGGGGTTTCAGACCGTGCCCGTGCTGTGGGCGCTGGTGGCGGGAGGCGTCTACATGTGGGCGGCTGAGGCGCTTTATGAGTCGGGCAAAATCCGCAGAACCGCGGAAACGATGGATGAGATCAGCTGGCGGCAGGCTTTGGCCATCGGCTGCATCCAGTGCATTTCCGCCATCTGGCCCGGGTTTTCGCGCTCGGGCTCGACGATTGCCGGCGGCATGCTCGTCGGCTTAAGCTATCGGGCTTCGGCCGACTTCTCTTTTTTTATCGCAATTCCGATCATGGCTTGCGCCACCGGCTATGAGCTTCTGGAAAACCGGCACCTGTTTCTTGGCGGCGCCATGGATGCGGGCTTTCTGGCGCTGGGCTTTGCCGTCTCCTTCGTGACGGCCTTGGTCGTCGTGGTCGGATTTTTGCGGGCGCTGCAAAAAATCAAGCTCAAGCATTTTGCCTGGTATCGTTTTGCATTGGCGGCGATTTTCTATGCCACAATCGTCCGCTGATTTTTTTTGCGCTTTTTGCGGAAAAATGTTGCCGAAAATTGACAAATCTTGTACTTTAAAATTATATTAACTTTCAATTTATGATGAGGTTAATTATCAGCTTTACAGATTACCGCGTGGCGGCAGCGAGGAGACGATCAAAGCATGCGCATGATGCCGATTTCCCAGTGCCAGCCTGGCATGAGGCTGGCCAAAAGCATTTTTTCCGATGAAGGCATTGTGCTTCTGGCCGAAGGGGTGGAATTGACCGGCGCCTTCATTCGCCGTTTGCATGAACACGGCTTCCGGTACTTGTACGTGCAGGATCCCCGCTTTGATGACGTGCGGATTCCGGAACCGATCAGCGAGGCCACCCGCCGCAAGGCCCTCAATGCCGTCCGCAACGCGTTTCGCGAATTCGCCGAACAGCCGGGCAGGCGCAGGGCGTATTCGTATCCGTACATAGCCCGCGATATTCGTGAAGCGGTGGACATGATCATTGACGATCTGTACCGCAGCGAAGACGCCATGATCATGCTGATGAACTTGCAGACCGTGGACCATTATTTGTACACCCATTCCGTGAACGTTTGCGTATACGGCACCATTTTGGGCATTGCCCGCGGCTATACCCGGGAAGAGCTGTTTACGTTCAGCATGGGCGCGCTGCTCCATGATATCGGGAAAACGCAAATTTCCATGGATGTGCTCCTTAAGCCCGGCAAACTGACGAAAGAAGAGTTTGAGGTCATGAAGCGGCACACGGAACGGGGCTTTTACCTGCTGAAGGACGAGCCGGGCATCCCGCTATTGGCTGCCCATTGCGCTTTGCAGCATCACGAGAGGCTGGACGGTTCCGGCTATCCCCGCGGCCTCAGGGGCGATGAAATTCACGAGTACGCCAAACTGATCGGCATTGTCGATTCGTACGACGCGATGACCAGCTATCGCGTGTACAGAGATCCCATGCTGCCCCATGAGGCCGTGGAACATCTGTATGCGGGCAGCGGCACGCTTTACGATACGGAACTGTTGCAATTGTTCCGGGACAAGGTGGCCATTTACCCGATCGGGCTTACGGTGCAGCTCAGTTCCGGCCATACGGCCGTCGTGGTGGACATCAACGCCAAATGCGCCCATCGCCCGGTCGTCCGCCTGTTGACCGATGAAGAGGGAAAGCCGCTCAGGGAGCCCTGGGACCTCGATTTGTCCAAACAGCTGAATGTGACGGTGACGAAAGTGCTGTTCGATGAGGAAGAAGCGGAAAGAAAAAATTCGGTGCTCGTTTGAAGACGGGTGATCCGTTTTCGGACCCTTTGCCATTTGCGTCCGGGAACGGATTTTTTATGGGGAGCGAAAGCCCCGGCGGTTTGCGTTGTTCAAGCTCGGACAGTACAATTAACAGTAACAATGTCCAAAGCAGACAGGAGTTTTGACGGAATGCAAGAGACCACCGATTACGAAGCCAGACTGCCCTTCGCGGCGCCTGCCCGCCTCAAGCCTCTTACCCCGTCCTATGATCCTTGGGACCCCGCTTTATGGTACGGACGGTACGGCCGGCATCGGCTGACGAGCGTGGAGTTGACGGTAACGAACCTGTGCAACATGCGATGCGAGCATTGCGCCGTCGGCCATAACCTGCGCGCCCGGGAAGAGCCGCACCTGCCGCTGGATTTGATCTTGCGCCGGCTCGATGAGGTGGAATGTCTCAAAACCATCAGCCTGACCGGCGGAGAACCGTCTTTCCGGGAAGAAACGATCCGCGAACTTGTGCTTCCGATCCTGAAATATGCCAGAAGCCGCGGGATTCGCTCGCAGCTCAACACGAACCTTACGCTGGAATATGAACGTTATGAGCTGATTGCGCCTTACCTGGACGTGATGCACATCTCGTTCAACTACACTTCCGCGGACGACTTTCGCCAGATCTGTTTCGGCCGCTCGGAACATGCCGTTTCGGACAAAACGGCCGGGATGCTGTACGAGCGGATGATGGAAAACGCGCGGCGGCTTTCGGACGGCGGCATGTTCGTTTCCGCGGAATCCATGATCAGCTTCAGGACGCACCGGAAAATGCCCGAAATTCACCGCCTTGTGGCGCAAATGGGCTGCCGCCGCCATGAGGTGCATCCGCTGTATGCCAGCGCGTTTGCCGCTTCTTTGCCGGTTCTCCCCAAGGAAGAGCTGCGCCGGACGATCGAAACGCTGCTTGATGCGCGGGACCGAAACGTCTGGATGTTGTTTGGCACGCTGCCGTTTTTCGCCTGCAGCCCCGAACCTGCGGAGCGCCGGCTGGTCAGCCGCCTGCGCGCGGAGCCGAACGTGACCGTGCGGCAGGATCCGGACGGCCGCTGCCGCGTGAACGTCAACATTTTCACCGGCGACGTCTTTGTCACCGATTTTGCGGATATTCCCTCCTTCGGCAATATTGCCCGGGAAAAGCTGGATGACGTCTTCGAGCGGTGGCAGAAACATCCGCTTCAGCAAAGCGTCAGCTGCCATTGCCCGGAAGCCGGCTGCCTGGGCCCGAATCTGCTCGTCAAGGACATGTACTACAAGGATGTGGACTTTGCGGAAAGGCGGGCTATGGTTTGAGACGGTTTTGCCGCCCTTGAGCGCCGAAGGACATCGCAAGAAGGAGCGTAAGTCATTTTGGAGCATTTTCAATGGGGCAGCATTGCCTGGAACTTGCTTTTGGTCTTGCTTCTTGTTTTTCTGAACGGTTTTTTCGTGGCCTCCGAATTTGCGCTGGTCAAAGTGCGCCACTCCCGGCTGACCCAATTGGGGAACGAAGGCAACAAGCTGGCGCGGTATGCGCTGAAAGTGCAATCCAAACTGGACATGTATTTGTCCGCCACCCAGCTTGGCATCACGCTGACGTCCCTGGGGCTGGGATGGATGGGGGAGCCCGCCATTGCGGACCTGATCGTCATGCCGGCGCTTCACGCGTTCGGCGTTACGGATGAAGCCCTCATTCATACGATTTCTTACATTATCGCATTTTCGCTGATCACGTTCTTGCATATTGTGCTTGGCGAGCTGGCGCCCAAGTCCCTGGCCATTCAACGCCCGCTGGGCGTTTCGCTGGCGCTGGCGGCCCCCCTGATGTTTTTTTATCAGATTTTCCGCCCCTTTATCTGGATTTTGAACGGTGCCGCCAACCGCCTGCTGAAGCTGATCGGCGTGCAGCCGGCGGGGGCCCGCGAGACGGCCCACACCGAGGAAGAAATCCGTCTCCTCGTGAATGAAAGCGCCAAAAGCGGCATCATCAACAAGGATGAGCTGACCCTGTTTGACAACGTGTTCGAGTTTTCGGACCGGGTGGCCCGGGAAGTCATGCTGCCGCGGACGGACATGGACTGTCTGTACGCCAATTTGCCGTTTGCGGAAAACATGAAAATCGTGCGGGAAACCAAGCATACCCGCTATCCCGTGGCCATGGAAGACAAGGATTCGATCATCGGCTTTGTGCACATTACCGACTTGTTTGCGGCCGATCCGGACAAGGAGCACGATCTGAAGGAATTTGTGCGGCCGATCCTGAGCGTGCCGGAATCGATGGAAATCAGCCGGGTGCTGAAACTGATGCAGCACAAGAAGTCGCAGCTGGCCATCGTCATCGACGAGTACGGCGGCACGGCCGGCCTGATCACGGCGGAAACGATCCTCGAAGAGCTGGTCGGCGAGATGCAGGACGAATTCGATGATGAGCCGCCCAGCGTCGTCGTCAAGGGAGATGTGACCTCGGTGGAAGGGCGCATGCTGATCGAGGACATCAACGAGATGTTTGGCCTGGACATCGAGGACGAGGAAGTGGACACCATCGGCGGATGGCTGTTCAATCTGCTCGAAGGTGACGTTGCCAAAGGCAAAAAAGTGGTCAAATACGGATATGTCTTTGAAGTTGCCGAAGCGGAAAGGCTTCGCGTGCTGCGGGTGCACATTTACCGCCCGGTGGGAGCCAAGCCGGATACCGCGCCGCAAACGGGACATACATCGGGACATACATAAAGTTTCCATGCTGATACGGGAGGGAGAGTCCGGGACATGCCGCCTCGACAGATTTGGCTGATCATTTTCATGCTCGCTTTTTTGTACTTGCTGTTTACGGCGGGCGCCCCTTTCCTCTTGGCGCTGGTCGTGGCCATTTTTCTTGAGCCGCTGACCCGGTTTCTGATCACAAAGCTCAAGCTGAACCGTCTCATCGCCGCCACCGTCACCAGCACGCTGTTCACCGGCGGGCTGCTCGGCCTGACGGCGCTGATCGGCATCAAGATCGTAGCCGAGTTGACCGTGTTCCTGCAGCATGTGCCGGGATATTTGCAAAGCGCCTCCAACTATGTGATCGCGCTGATCGAAAAGGCGCTGTCTTTTTCCAACGACGGCAGCGATCCGCTGCCGGGTCAGCTGGAAACGTGGCTGTCCCGGGTGACGGAGCTTCTGACCGGCCTTTCGCAGTCAGCCAGCGGTTATTTGCTGAATTTTGCCAAGGGCATTCCGGACTTTTTCATCTTCTCCATCGTGTTTATCGTTGCCGTGTACCTGTTCACCATGAGCTTGCCGACGATGAAAAGCTCCTTCTTGTCCCTGTTTGAGGAAAAATCCCGCGACCAGGTCGATCAGGTGCTGGGAAGCCTCCGCAACTCGGTGTTCGGTTTCCTGCGCGCGCAGTTGATATTAAGCCTTATCACCTACGCCATTTGTTTCACGGGGCTGATGATTCTCGACACCGGCTATGAACTGGCCATTTCGCTGCTTATCATCATCGTGGACCTTCTGCCGGTGCTCGGCACGGGTACCGTGCTGGTGCCGTGGGCGTCATACCAGCTTCTGATCGGCGATTTGTTCACCGGCATCGGGCTTTTGATCATTTTCGTCGTCATCACCATTGTCCGCCGCAGCGTGGAACCGAAAATTTTGGGCGACGCCGTCGGGATCAGCGCGCTGTCGGCCCTCATCAGCCTGTACATCGGTTATCAGCTCGTCGGCGTGATCGGTTTCTTCCTCGGCCCGATCGTCGTCATCGTGTTCATGGCGGCCCGCAAGGCCGGACTGATGGATTTCAAAATCAAGCTGAACTAGAAATGGGGCGGGGCCAGCCGGAAAACCGGCGGTTCCCGCCCTGAAGATTTTTGGGGCGGACTTTACATTCACTGACTTTTTAAGACCGGCCGCACCGGCTTCGTTCGCTTCCCATTTCCCGGGAAAGCCCGCTAAGCCGGGTACAGCCGGCGAATTTGACTCGGTGGGGCCCCCATTCAGCAACAATAAGCCGGTGCGGCCGGCTTAACGGTCCCGCCAGGGCCTTCCTGCAACCACATAAGCCGATCCCGCCGGCTTATCCGCTTCGAAGCCCACTTCCTCTTAATTCCGTTTGGGGTTCCAAAGCCAATAAGACGAACCAT
>ERZ795043.410-NODE-410-length-38653-cov-353.173247_pt1 | contig 38653 bp, 35 predicted proteins | sample MGYA00375127_ERZ795043 | MGnify/ENA primary metagenome ERZ795043 (study PRJEB30172, sample SAMN05518447) | compost metagenome | isolation source: Feedstock adapted compost from Newby Island compost facility, Milpitas, CA | place: USA:Newby Island compost... | reverse complement strand
CAACCTTCCTGCTGGGCGATCAACCGTTTGCTGGCCGGACTGGCATTGGTGCCCAGGTACAGGTCGGCATCGTCGTCAGCCGCGATCCAGAAAACGTAATTGCCGGTTACCGGCGGGACGAACAGGCCACTGACCCGGCTGGCATAGTTGTCGGCGTAATTGGCTGGGGCATCGAAGGCCTCGATGGCGCGAATCGTGGTCGGACGACCGTGGTTGCCCGACCGCAGATCAGCAAGGGTTCGGCCCGGATAATACTCCCACTTGAGGTAGCCCGTCACTTCCAAGGGCGCCACCACCGTGACCGTCCCGGTGGGACTGTACACGGAGCTGTCGCCCACCGATGCACGGCAATAGATCTTCATGCCGCTCTGGGCGGCGCTGGGAATGAAGGAGAAGTCGCTGCCCGTGGCATTGGTCACCACGCTGTCATTGATGAACCACTGGTAGCTCCCCGGACCAAGCAGGGCATTTTCCAAGGCCCGGTTGGTCACCACGAACCGGAAGGACTGCAGGGCGCCTTCGGTTGCCGTGACATCAGCGACGGTGGTGCTGACCACGGCCAGGTCCGGCGGAGGGGGCGGAGCCAGAGAAGCCATGTAGTTGACCGCGTTGAGAAACAGTTGGGGGCCGATGCCGATGAGATCGTACATACCGGCGATTTCGGAGGTCTGGCCGGAGGCTTCCCGGCTGCCGGTCAGAAAGACCATTCGCGGCCCGGCCAAGGTGGCGTTCCCGGCACCGGCCATGACCGCCCCTTCCTGCCATTCGCCGATGATCATCCCGCCAAAGGCGGGGTCACCTTCCGTCCCCACCACGGCCAACACGGTGCCGTTGCCGGCTACGGGGTCGGTGTTCACCGAAATGCCCCGCTGCACGACCCCGTTCCATTCCATGATGGTCGCGTAGGGGTCCACGGTGACGTTATTGGCGTCCAGAGTGATCCCATTGAAGATGGGGTGATTCGGCTGGAGCACCTGCAACCGGAGGTCGTAACTGGCGGTGTCCGGGATGGTGGTTCCGGTGGTGAACCCCAGGCGGTTGTTCCGCAGGACGTACCCGCCCAGGATGATCACCGGCACGCGGAGTCCGTGCCAGGCAGCGTTTTCGGTGGCGGTTTCATAGTGGCCGCTGGGAACAGACCGGCTGATAATCACCAGATCGTACTGGTTCAGGAATCCCACGCTTTCGGGCGTGGCGTTGTCGAAGGTCACCACCCGCGTCACCGTATGGCCGTTGGCTCGCAACAGCTGGGTGTAAGGCGCGTCCGGCGCGTTGGTGAAGCCGAGGGCCGCCGCCGCGGCAGAAGGCGAGTTATCCGCCGGGTGGAAGCTGATCCAAGCGATGTTGGCGCCCCAGAGCCGGGGAACGGTCAGGGCACCGCACAACAGGAGGGTACGGAGCAGTTTCATAAAACGTTCGTCGGGTTGGAACGTTATGAGAGGATTCCGGAGAGGTTGTCCGACCGGAGTTGTACCGTTTCCCGCCGGTTCGAGCGTCCCCGCGAGCCGTTGCCGAACCCGGAGAAGGGGACAGTTCAAGCGTCCGGATCCGCACAGCACGTCGGGTTTGGCTGCCGACGGGTACCATCGCACGACCCCTTATGAAAGGATGCATCGTTTCTGTCAAGACCGCCGTGCACGGCTGCGGCCCGTGGAGCCACCAGGCCGAAACCGGGCGAAACCGGTCGGCCGGATCCGGGGTCGTTCCGCCGGGGAGCGTTTTCCAAGGCCGGTCCGTTCGCAGGAGCCTGCCGGGAGGACCGAGAAGAGGATCGCGCTGTGCAACAACGACCGCAACGGAGGCCGAGCCCGGCCCTTGCTGCATGCGTCCCATGACGCCATGGGCGCCGAGCGTTTCCCTGGGTCCCTTTCCAAGGGGTGATCACAAGGAGGCAGAGCCCATGCCGCATCGCCCCCCCGCTGGCTGTGCGGCGGGCTCCTTGCGGGTGGATTCTGGCTTGCGTCCCAAGCATGGGGCGGCATTTACTGTTTGCGGGCAACAAGTGTGCATGAGCTCGCCTGCCGCCAGCCGCACTCCGCAGAATGACCAGGGGCGCCCTGTCGTCTTCGCCGTGGACGACGAGGTGATGATCCTGGAGCTCATCGCCATGGTCCTGGCACCGCACGGATACGAGGTGGTCACCTTCGACGATCCGGTGCGGGCACTGGAAGCCGTGCGGGCCGATCCGAAACGGGCGGCCCTGATGATCACCGACTATGCCATGCACAACATGAACGGCATGGAGCTGATCGAACAATGCCGGGCGGTGGCCCCGGAACTGAAGATCCTCCTGATCAGCGGAACGGTGAACGAGGCGGTCTATGCCGGCAGCCCGGTGCAACCGGACGGTTTCCTGGCCAAGCCCTTTCCCACCCATCAATTGCTCGCCAAGGTCCGCCAGTTGATCGGGCGTTGAAGAAACGGACGGGGAGCACGTCCAACCCGAAAACACCATGATCAGCCGCCGTACCTTCCTGAGCCGGTCAGTGGCCGTCCTTGCCGGCGGACCCTGGTTCCCGGCCCTTGGCGCCGACTCCGCAAAGACTCATGCGCCGGCCCGGCAGACCACCGGCAACCCGGAGGAGCCCAGCCCGGCCCGATTGCCGCGCTGGCGCGGATTCAATCTGCTGGAAAAGTTCGTTGCCAGGCCGGGTGGCAACCCGCCCTTCCGCGAGTCCGATTTCGAATGGATCGCCGGGTGGGGCTTCAACTTCGTGCGCCTGCCGATGTCGTACCGGTGCTGGTCAGCCGCGGAGGAACCGCGCAAGTTGGACGAGGCGCAACTGGCGCACGTGGATCAGGCCGTGTCATGGGGCCGGCAGTACGGCGTCCACGTCAATCTGAACCTGCACCGGGCACCCGGTTACTGCGTCAATCCACCCAAGGAACCGTGGGATCTGTGGACGGACCCGCAGGCGCTGGACCTCTGCGCCTTTCATTGGGCGCAACTGGCCCGGCGTTTCAAGGGAGTCTCCAACCGCTTCCTCAGTTTCGACCTACTCAACGAGCCGCCGGACATCCCGGAAGCCACCTACGTTCGAGTGGTCCGCCATCTGGTCGCCGCCATCCGGAGCGAGGACCCTGAACGCCTGATCGTGGCGGACGGCCTCCGCTGGGGACGCGATCCCGTGCACGGCTTGGTGGACATCAGGGTGGCCCAGAGCACCCGCGGGTATGACCCCATGGAGATCTCCCACTACCGCGCAGGATGGATCCCCGGCTCGGACCGGTGGCCGGAACCCACCTGGCCCCTGAAACGCGGCGACCACGTGGTGGACCGGGAAACCCTGCGGCGGGAACGAATCGAACCGTGGGTGAAACTGCAGGCCCGCGGGGTGGGTGTCCACGTGGGAGAATGGGGCGCCCACAACCAGACCCCGCACAAGGTGGTGCTGGCTTGGATGCGCGATTGCCTCCAGCTGTGGAAGGAAGCCGGCTGGGGTTGGGCCCTGTGGAACCTGCGCGGCTCGTTCGGCATCCTGGACAGCCGGCGCGCCGACGTGACCTATGAGTCATTCCGGGGCCATGCCCTGGATCGTGCCATGCTCGAACTGCTCCAGCAGGGCTGAAGTTCACACGGGCCAAGGTCGGCACACATTCTGCCCCGTCGCAACGTATCCACGGCCGGCAACACGCACGGGACGGCAACCGACTTCCCCGCAGCCCCGCGCTGGACTCTACGGCTGAGCCTGACGCCGAACCACGCGCACGCCGAACACACCGCCGGCGTAATTGCCCGGATGGGCCTGGAAGCGAACCTCCACACGCTGTTTCCCGCGCGTCAGCCGTTCGGGCAGTGGATACACCTTCTCCCAGAACTCGTTCGGCCGGTCCATGTGCAGTCGGGTGGTCTCGATCCGTTCGCCCTCCACCAGCACGTCGAAGGTCCGGTTGCCCGTTTCGCTGCCCCAATAGGTGACGATCAGATCGGCCGGCGCATCCGGCGGGACGGCCACGTCGAATGCAAACCAACCACCGTCCCAGGCGTGCCGGAACTTGCGACCGTTGAATTCACCCGGCGCGGTCTTTTCCCCCCGCACATTGTGGTCGCGCTCGGGCTGCATCTCTCCAATGGCGAACCAGTCCACCGTGCGGGCACGAAGTTCCCGGAGCCGCGCCTGCTCGGCCTCGTACTCGGCCTGGCGCTTTTCCCATTCCGCCTGCGTGAAAAGGTCCCAGTAGACCGCGTGCCGGACGTCATAAGTGGCGTAGAACGGCTTGAGCCAGACGTCCCGCGGCCGGCCCACGTCCCGGGTACGGAACTCCAGTGGCCGGCCCCAACCCGGCTCCAGCCACTCGTTCACGGGACGATCCTCCGTAACCAGAACGGGAACCGGATCCTCCGACCCGGGTGCGCCCACCTGCCCGGCCAGCAGGATCGGACCGTAAAAGATCGCCACCCGGCGCGGGTTGTCGGGCATCGGCTCCAACCGCAGGCTCATGGGCATGCGGATCACCAGCACATCGTCCCGGTGCCAGTTGCGTTCGATCCGCGCATAGTCACCCGGCCGGCTCACCACATCGAGGGGACGCCCGTTGAGCTCCACCTCGAATCCGTTGGTGGCCCAGAACGGGTGCCGAATGTGGAGCGCCAGGCGCACGGGTTGCTCCGGGAAGAACTGCAATCGGACCTCCGGTTCCTCGGGGAAATGGGTGTGCATGCGCAGCCGCAGCCCCTGCTCGGGCCAGCGCAGCTCCGAGGCGATGAACTGGTCCACCCACAAGGCGCCCGGCCCGTGAAAATAGATGTTCTCGTTGTAACGCGCATGGTTCTCCATCCCGGTGCCGCTGCAGCAGGTGAAGGCATGATCTTCCATGAACCGTTTCACCGCCCCGGGTCGCAGCGGAAGGAAATACAGTACCCGGCCGTTCTCGGGGTTCTGTGAAGCCAGGATGTGATTCCAAAGGGCGCGCTCGTAGTAGTCGCCCAGCGAGCCATCGGGATGCCAGCGGTAAAGAGCCCGGGCCAACTTGAGCATGTTGTAGGTGTTGCAGGTCTCGGTGGTGTTGTCCCCCAGGCGCCGGCTCAACCGGCCCGGCGGCCCGAAATGCTCGCCCTCGCTGTTGCCGCCAGTGGCGTAGGTATGACTCCTCAACACGATGTGGAAGAAATTGCTGGCTATGGCCGCAAACCGGGGCTCACCCGTCAGTTCGAAGATCCGCGCCGCCCCGATCATTTTGGGGATCTGGGTGTTGGCGTGCTTGCCGGCCAGCTCGTCGCGCCCTTCGGCCAGCGGGTCCAGAACGGCGCGGTGGTAGAACTTGCGCGCCAGATCCAGGTAGAGCGCTTTGCCGGTTCGGGCGGCCAGTTCGGCCAGCACCTCGTTCATGCCGCCGTGTTCGCAGGCCAGCATTCGTTGCCACTGGGCTTCATCGAGGTTCTTGGTGACCTCGTGGACCCAGTCGCCCAACCGGGCGGCAATTTCCAACGCCTGGGCGTTGGTACAGTACGCGTGCGCGTCCAACAGCCCGGCAAACAATTTGTGCAGGTTGTACCACGGCACCCATGACCCGTTGAGGTCGAAACCGCCTGAACGGATCTCGCCCCGGGCAATCTCCGAGAAGATCCTGCGGCTCTCGGGCATGCCCCCCACGAAGCCGTCTCCGCGGGCCTTCTGGCACGTCGCCAACTCCTCCACGATGTAGTCCACCCGCTGCTTGAACTGCGGGTCCTGCAGGGCCTGGTACATGCGCGCACAAGCCGAGAGATAATGTCCCAGACTGTGCCCGGAGATGCTCTGCGATTCCCACCCCTCGTACACGGGCGCTTTCAGCGGCAGGCCGGCCTCCCGCCGATACGGCGCCAGCAAACGGTCCGGTTCCAGCCGCAACAACCAGCGGGCGTCCAGTTCCTGTGCCGTCCGGAACGGCCCGTCGAGCAACCGCACCTGACCGGGCTCAAACGGTTGCGCCTCCCAACGAACGGATTGTGCGGCCACTGGCCACCATTCAGCCGCCCACGCACCGCAAGCCCATCCCCAAACCAGCCCGAGCATCGCCCCGAAGGCCGCCTTTCCATTCCCGCCCGCACGGCCGGGTCCACCCGCAAAACCCCGTCTCAAGATCGGCCCCGCCGAAACCCGCCACCCGGCCGCCAACCACCGTGCCCACTGCCGCACACTCTTCATGGCTCGAACCTTTCTCGCTAACCTCGTTGTCGCTTTCGTCAACAGTTGCTGACCGGCCTGAACGATGCCGCGGCCCGACTCTGGCCGGCGTTTCGTCCCCAGCGCCGCCCGCCCGACCACAGCGGGCGTTCCGCCCTCGCCGCAGGCGTAATGGTAGCGACGTCGGTTGCCGGCGCGACGCCAGATTGCGACTTTTTCTCGCCAAAACACGAACCATACCCGGCCGGGTCGAACTGCCTGGCCCCCGTCTGCCGGGCGCGTCTACACTCCTCTCCCGGCGCACACCTGCCAACCGCGGTCCCCCCGCAGGGAACGGAAGCCGCACCAAGCCGCTGGAGACTCCCCGCACTCTACTACCGGATGGCCCCGGGGCGACTGCGGGGTTGACCCGCACGTTGGCACGGGAGTAATCCGGAGGCAAGATGCTCGCGCCTGAAGATACCGTCGTACCCGTCTTGGGCCCGTGTACGATTCCCTCGCCCCTTCGGCTGGGGCGTCAGCCGGAGGCCGGTTTTCCCCCGTTCGTTCCTGAAACTGCCCGGGTACGTTACCGCGTGGATTGCGACCCGACCTGCGGGACCGAACCCGACATATTCTTCGAAAAGGCCGGACCGCGGGAACGGCTCTTTTTCGATCCGCGCCGAACCCGGGCGGCCATCGTCACCTGTGGCGGACTCTGCCCGGGCCTCAACAACGTGATCCGGTCCATCTTCCTCGAGCTCCACTACAACTACGGTGTGCCGGAGGTTCTGGGACTCCGCTACGGTTACGCCGGGTTGAACCCGGCGGTGGCCGAGCCCCCTCTCCGACTGACCCCCGAGCTGGTGGACACCATCCACGAGGAGGGCGGCACCATCCTGGGCACCTCCCGGGGGCCCCAGCCGGTGGAGGTCATGGTGGAGTTCCTCGTCGAACGTGGAATCGACCTGCTCTTTTGCGTGGGAGGCGACGGCACGCTCCGGGGAGCCCGCTCCATCGCAGAGGAGGTCTTGCGTCGCGGCCTGAAGATTGCCGTGGTGGGCGTGCCCAAGACGATCGACAATGACGTCATGTACGTGCAGCGCACCTTCGGCATGCAAACAGCCGTGGACAAGGCCCGGGAGGTTTTGGACGCGGCACACAACGAGGCCAAAAGCGCCTACAACGGCGTCGGCCTCGTCAAGGTCATGGGGCGCGACGCGGGATTCATTGCGGCCATGGCCACCCTGGCCAGTCAGGAGATCAATTTTACCCTGATCCCGGAGGTGCCGCTGGTCCTCGACGGTCCCCGGGGCTTCCTCGAAACGCTGCGCCGCCGGCTCATGGCCCGCCACCACGCAGTCGTGGTGGTGGCCGAAGGCGTGGGCCGCGAATTGATGGCCGGCGAACCCACCGAAACCGACGCCTCCGGAAACCCCAAACCACCCGACATCGGGCCCTTTCTCAGGCATCGGATCATCCAACACATGCGCCGGAACGGGACTCCTGTGGACGTGAAGTATTTCGACCCCAGCTACCTCATCCGGAGCGTTCCGGCCAACAGTGACGACGCGATCTTCTGCGACGCCCTGGCGCGTCACGCCGTTCACGCCGGCATGGCCGGCAAGACCAACGTTGTGGTGGGGATCTGGAACAGCGTCTTCACTCTGGTTCCCATTCCCCTGGCGGTTTCCGGCAAGAAACAGGTGGACCCGGCCGGACCCCTTTGGAAGAGCGTGCTGGCAGCCACGGGCCAACCCCCCGTCTGGAGCTGAACCCCGGCCCCGCCGGCAGGCCCCCCCGATACCGGACGAAACACCCCGCCGGACGTTCCCCCGGCTTTCGCCCGGACCCAAGGGCCACGGGCTGCCAGAACCCGCGCCTGCGGCCTCTGCAGCAAGCATTGCCCCCGTGGCCGGCACGCATACCTTGATGCCGTGGACGTTCAGGTCGGACAACCCCAGGTGGGGCAACGCTTGACCCTGCGAATCGAGGACCTGGCCTTTGGTGGAGAAGGCGTGGGCCGGGCCGACGGATTCGTGGTGTTCGTTCCCTTTGTGGCGGTGGGCGAGACGGTGGAAGTGGAAATCACCGAACGCAAGGCCCACTATGCCCGCGCGCGTCTGCTCCGGATTCTCGAACCCTCGCCGGACCGGGTGCAACCGGTCTGCGAACATTTCGGACGTTGTGGCGGTTGCCAGTACCAGCATCTCAGATACGAAGCCCAGCTCCAGGTGAAACACAAGCAGGTGACCGACCTGCTGCAGCGGATCGGAGGAATCGATCCGTCGGTGGTCCAGCCGGTCGTTCCGTGTCCACGCCCGTACGGCTACCGCAACCGCATCATGGTCCGCAGCCAGTGGAACAAACCCGAGCGCCGGATGAACGTCGGCTTTCTGCGCTGGGACTGCGGCCTGGTCGAAGACGTGCGGGAGTGCAAGATCGCCGAACCTGGAATCAACGAGCAACTGCAACGCGTCCGCGCCCACCCGCCCCCCAAAAGCGGCCTCAAGGTCGTGCTCAGACTTCCCCCCGCAGACTGGGTGGTCCCGCCCGATTCTTTTTTCCAAAACAATTTCCATTTGCTGCCCGAACTGGTGCGGAGCGTCCGTGAGGCCGTCACCCGCAGCGGCACCCGCTATCTTGTGGACCTGTACTGCGGGGTAGGTTTTTTCGCCCTCGAGTTGGCGGGCTCGGTCGAACGTTTCGTGGGCGTCGAATACGACCGGCGCGCCGTCACGGCCGCCCGGGAGAATGCCCGCCGACGCAACATCACCAACGGCAGCTTCCTGGCCGGGCGCGTGGAAGAATGGCTGCCCCAGATCCTTCAAGAAATGCCCGCAGGCCAGTCCGTCTTTCTGGTGGACCCGCCGCGCAAGGGCCTGACCCCCGAGGCGGTGCAGATGCTGCTCCAGGCGCGCCCTCGCGCCCTGATTTACGTCTCCTGTCATCCGGCCACGCTGGCGCGTGACCTGAAAGCCCTCCGGGACGACGGCTCCTACCACCTGGTGCGCGTCACCCCGCTGGACATGTTCCCTCAGACCCAACACGTCGAATGCGTGGCGGAACTTCATCGGCAAGGACTCTCGAGCGAATGACCAGGACCCGCGCCGGTCGCACCCGACCCCACCTGCGGGCCCGGCCGCACGCCCACGGTGCGGCATCCCGCACCTCCCCCTGCCTCTGCCCGGCTGTGTCTGCCCGGCCGCACCTCGAGCCGGCTGGGCGGCCGGAAAAGACCGTTCTCCGGCTTTGACTCCGCGTGCAAAGCCTGTAATCCTCCGTTCGCTTGGCAGCCGTCCCACAAAAGGACGCACTCAACTATGAAATCATTTTTGACGACGCTTCTGATGGTGTTCGCCCTGGCCCTGTGCGGTCTGGTGGCGTTTCAATGGAACCGGGAGGTTCGACTGCGCCAGCGTTTGCAGATGCTGGTGGACGAGGTGCAGGACCAGAAGGAGGCCATCCAGAACCTCAACGGTCTGGTCAAGCGCACCCAGGAGGAAGTGGACCGGCTCGAGGCCATCCGCAAGCAGTTGACCGCCACCATCCAAACCAACATGGCCGAGCTGAGTCGGCTCGACAAAGAACTCGACAAGGCCCTGCGGGAAAACGAGCAGCTGAAGCAGCAGGTGGACGTTTACAAGGAGGCGCTCACCCAGGCCAACGAGAACATTGAACGCCAGAACCAAATCATCACCCAGCAGAACGAGGAAATGAAAAAGCTCGCCGAGGAGCGCAATGCCATCGTCGCCAAATACAACGATCTGGTCCAGCAGTTCAACGATCTCGTTCAGAAGTGGAACGCCCAGCAGGAGGCGCTGGCCGCAGCCGCCACCAACGCCCCCTCACCGCCCCGGCGCTGAGTCCAGCCCCGGATCCGCCGGAGCACCCGAAGATTCCACCGATCCGACCGGTCCGGACGCCCCGCCCCAACCACTCCTGCCAACAGCGGCGGTTGCAGTTCTCGCCCTCACCAGGAAGGATCCGTTCGGAGCCGCATCCGGATGATGGGCGGGAAAAGGCCCGGACCTTGGAGATCCGCACGGACCTCCTCCACACGGGACCTTGGGCACGCAGCTCGAAGTCGGTTTCGCGGCCGACGGGTCAATTCCCTCCCTCGCCGCTGCTCTGCGGAGAGATCGCAAAGGACACCTTCTGAATCCCCTCCCGTCGCACGATGTCCAACACGCGAATCACCGCGCCGTGGGTGGCGTCCTTGTCACCGCTGATGTACACGGGGACGTTCGTATTGATGCGGTACTTGTTCGAAAGGTACAGGCGCAGTTCGGAAAGGGTGACCCGCTGTTTCTCGATGTAGACGTCGCCCAGCTTGTCCACGGCAATGTTGATGATGTCCGGCTTGAAATCACGGGTGGCAGCGGTGGCCGTGGGCAGGTCCATCTTGATGGATTGAAGACGGATCATGGTCAGGCTGGCCATCATGAACGAAGCCAGCAGGAAAAACATGATGTCAATGAGCGGGATGATCTCGATCCGCGCCTTCTTGTGCGGCAATGGTGAGCCGATTCTCATGACGGGTCCGTCCGTTCTCAGGTTGTGATTTCTGCCCGGCGCCGGCCGGGACGCCGCATCAGGTGGTCTTCTCCCGGGCCGCTTCCTCGTGAAACTCGATCGTATCGAAACCGCGCTTCTTGGCCGCAGCCACCATGATTTCGAGGTTGGTCGCGGCCGATTCCAGCTCGAATTGAAGCCGGCTGACCTTGCTGGTGAAGTAGTTGAAGGGAATCAGACAGATGATGGCGATGGCCAGACCGCACATGGTCGCGATCAACGCCTCGCCGATGCCCCCGGTCACCTTTTCCACCGCCAGTTCCACGTCGCCAATCGACAGGAAGGTTCGGAAAATGCCCGACACGGTGCCCAACAACCCCAACAACGGAGCCAGCGTCACCATCGTGTCCATCACGGTCAAAAACCGGCCCGCCCGCTGAAGTTCGGCTCCGGCCGCCACCTGCAGGGCCCCCTGCAGCGAGGAATGGTGATGATTCAGCCCGTGCCAGATCATCCGGATCACCGGATCGCTCGAGTCCCGTGACAATTGGGCGGCACTGCGGAAGTCGCCGTTCTCGATCGCGGCGAAGATTTGTTCCAGCTTCTCAGGCTCCCGGCGGAATCCTTCGCGGATCCACCAAAACGTGCGTTCGCCCACCACGGCCACAGCCACAATGGCGGTGACCAGGATGGGCCACATGATCCATCCACCCTTCTCGAAGTATTCCACCAGGATGTTCGCCAGCATCATATTCGTATCTCCCGTTTTCTTTCTCGTCTCAAGGGGCCGCTCCGGGAAGCGCCCCTGCATCGGTTCCGCCTCGCAACCGCCGCCACTCCCGTCCCCATCGGGATCGGAGAAATCCGCCGGTCACTTCGGCAATTGATAGACGAAAGGCACGTAATAGGCCCGGGGCGGACCCGGCGGCCAGCGCCAGTGATCCCGCACCCATTCCAATGCATGCCGATCCAATGTGCCGTACCCGGAACTCTCATGGACGGTTACCGAGGTCGGCTTGCCGTCGGTCCCCACCTGCACCAGCAGGGTCACCGTACCTTGTTGCCGCTCCAGCAGGGCCTGCCGCGGATAACTCCGCGGCCTGGGGAAGCTCCCGCCCTCCCGACCGGTCGGAACGAACCGCGTCGGCGTGGGCGGCGGCGGCCGCAACACCCGTGGGGGCGGCGCTGCAAACCGCGCCGGCGCCAGGATCACCGGCCCTTGGACCGGCACGGCAAACGCCACGTTGGCCGGATCGGCCGCCACAACCGTGGCCACGACCGGCGTGTCCAACGTGGGCTCCGGCAGATCCTCGGGGGGCTCTTCCATCGGCTCTTCCTCCGTGCTCGGCGGCGGTTGATCCGGCGGCGTGAACACCACCGGCACAATCTCCGCCGGCTCCGGAATCGGACGCACATGCGGCTCGGGCATCTTCAGCCCCACCAAGCCCACCAACAAGAAAGCCGCGCAAATCGAATTCACGTAGGCAAGTCGGCGCAACGGATCCCGGCTGGCCGCCGGTAAACACAGCTTGGCCAGATCCGAGTTCAGCTGATAAGACGTCACCGTGGCTGCCGGACTCACCGATTCTCCCATGGGCTTTTCTGGCGCCATGCTGTTTCAGGGTCACCTGCGGGCCCCTGGCCGGACCGTTGCCGGCTGGGGGAACTCCCGCCGCCCTTCTTCCGGACGTACCCGGAGGGGCGCACGTTGCATCGGCTTGGGAGCCGCACGTTCGCCCGGGCGCATCGGGTACAAGCCGGTCAAGCTGTGACAGTGTATCCATTATGCACACCGCCGCAAGCCCCGGAGCACAGCCATGCCCGTGCTGCCCGAACCCTCGTCCGACTCCGCCAAGCCACCCGGTCGGCAGGCTCCCTGCACCCCTTAACACTCCTCCAAGCGTCTTTCGGACCGCGCAAGGTGTTGCGGCGCCTCCACCGAAAGGCGGCGGCAACTTTGGCCACCCGCCGGTGTTTTGTCCCATGAACGACCATGAAAAGGGACGATCTGGACCGGTTGAGGGCGGAATTGTGGCGTCGGCCGTTGAACGCGGAAGAGGCGGCCCAACTGGAGGCCTGGCTCCGCCCACACCCGGAAGCGCGTGAAGATTGGGCCTTGGAACAGGCCCTGACCCGCGCCCTGCAGAGCTTGCCGGAGCGGGAGCCGCCGCCGAGCCTCCACGCGCGCGTCTGGGCGGAGCTGGATCGCGACACTGCCGCCGCCGGGCCGGTCCGCTGGAGGGAAATCTTGGGCGCCCTTCGCACGGCTTGGGTCCGCTGGGCGATCGCCGGCGGAGTGGCCCTCCTGCTCGGCATCCTCTCATGGCAGCCCTTCACGCACCCCAACCCGCCGGCACCGGAGGTGGTCCGGGTCTGGAACGATTGGGCGGCGCCGCCCGAGGTCTGGGCCGACTTCGATGTGGTGGCACGCTTGCCAGCCGGGCCGGGGCCCGACCTGGAACTCCTGACGTTGCTCGAGTGATGTGCCTCGGCTTCTCCCACCGCAACTCGTTTCGCCCTCCCGCACGCCGGCGCCGGTGGCGATGGCGCGCCTGGGTGTTGCTGGCCGCCCTTCCACTCTGGTTCGTTTCTCTCGCACCCGCCCAAACCGCCGCCCCCATCCACCCGGCTGCTCCGCCCCTGCCGCCGCCCGGTTCCCCGGTGGATTTTTTCAGGGAACTGCTGGCCATGCAGCCCGCTGACCGCGAACGGGCTTTGAGCAATCGGCCCCCCGCAGTCAGGGCCAGGGTCCTGGCGAAAGTCCGGGAGTACGAAACCCTCTCGCCCGAGGAACGGGAACTGCGCCTGCGCGCCACCGAATTGCGCTGGTACCTGACGCCCTTGATGCGACAGCCCCCTGACCGGCGCCCCCCTCTGGAGCAAACCGTCCCCGCTCACCTCCGCCAGGCCGTGGCCGACCGGTTGGCGCTCTGGGATCGGCTGCCTGAATCGGTCCGCACCCAGTTCCTTCGGGATGAACTGGCCCTGAACTATTTCAGTCGCGTCCCGCCCCTGCCCCACTCTCCCGATCACCGCGCACTCCGGGTCGTGGCCGTCCGAACCAGCTCACCGGCCGGCCCCGGGGTGGACACCCCGCCGCCCCTGCCGCAAACCGAGATGCGCGACGTTGTCCGACAGCTTCGTCGCTTCTTCGAATGGACGCCCGAAGAAAGGCAGAAGGCCCTCTCGACTCTCTCAGATACGGAGCGCCGCCAGATCGAGCAAAGCCTCCGCCGCTTCGAACAGTTGACCCGCGAACAACGGCGCCAGGTCCTTGCCTCCTTCGAACGACTGGCCCGCATGTCGCCCGAGGAACGGCGTGCCTTCCTGCGCAACGCCGAGCGTTGGACCGCCATGACGCCTTCGGAACGTGAGCGTTGGCGCCGGCTTGTGCAACAGGTGCCCGAACTGCCGCCGTTGCCCCCCGGTTTTTACGACCCCGTGCCCCCGCCCCTGCCACCCGGCGCACCCGCCTCATCACAAGGCCAGACTTCAAACCCACCCGTCCATCCTCCCGCACCATGACCTCCGGCCCGGCCCAAGAACCGGCGGCAGCCTCCCGCCACGCACCGCAGCATCCGGTCGAAGAACCGGAAGTTCGGAGCGACTCTCCCGCACCGGCTGCCACGGAACCTTCCGACGCCGCCTTGGTGGCCGAGGCACGGGCAGGGGACTTGGGCGCCTTCGAAACTCTGATGAGAAGGCACAGCCCGCGCGTGTTCGCCACCGTTCGCCACTACGCCCGGCGCGAAAGCGATGTCGAGGATCTGGCCCAGGAGATCTGGATCAAAGCTCACCAAAAACTCGATGGATACCGCGGCGAGGCACCCTTCGAGCACTGGCTCATGCGGCTGGCCGTCCGCACCTGTTACGACGCCCTCCGCGCCGCCCGACGCAACCGCGAAGCCAGTTTCTCCGACCTCACCGAGGCGGAACACCAGTGGCTCATGGACCGGCTCCCCTCGCGGGACCCTCCCGACCCACACGACGCCGAGGCGGCCCGTGACCTGGTCCAGAAACTCTTGGAACAACTCAGCCCCGCCGATCGGCTGGTCCTCACGCTGCTGGAGTTGGAGGACCGGTCCGTCAAGGAAATTGCCGCCCTCACCGGCTGGTCGGTCCCCACAGTCAAGGTCCGCGCCTTCCGGGCACGGTCCCGGATGCGGCGGCTGTTGAAACGCTGGCTGGAAAAGCATCCCGGCGAATCCCTGTAACCGCCAGCTCCCGAACTCCGTCTGGAACCGTGGGAAGCTTTGTCAGTCATGAAACGATCTGAATTGGAACGAATCCGGCGCGCGCTGATGGGTGCCGCGCGCGCCAACGCGCCGAGCCAGGACGTGCCCGAGGGTTTCGAGCAACGGGTGCTGGCCCGGCTGCGCCGGCCGGCCCCTGCCCCCGACCCCCTGGCGACCTGGTTGCACGGGTTCGTACGGGCCGCCTGGGCATCGGTCGGCCTGGCGCTAGCCGCCAGTGCCTGGCTGTGGGTCGGCACCCCCACGGCAAACGGCTCGGCCACGGACCCTGCAGACCTGGAGTCCACATTGCTGGCCGGTATGGAAGAGACGGACGCTCTGACTTGGTGACCCGGAAACCGAGAGAGCACACCCTTGGATCGAAGTCTCCTGGAGGGCAGCCACATGAGTCCCACGCCACAGGAAAACCCGAACCCAACCGGACCGATGCCCCAACCGGCTTGGTGGAAGATCGCCCTGGCCACCGCGATCATCTTCGCAGCCGGCGTGGTCACCGGCGGGATGGTGATCGGCAAATGGACACGCGAGCACAACAGGAACCTTCGTTTGCGCGCCCAAGTGCGCCCACCGGCAGACGCACCGCCCCCGCAGTTCCTGCCCCCTCCGGCCGAATGGACGCGTCGGCCCGCACCGGAACTTCAACGCCGGCTGGAACAGCGGCGCACCGAGTTCCTCCTGCGTGCCGCGCGCGAACTGGACCTCCGCCCCGAACAACGGGCCCGAATCGAGCAAATCATCCGCGAAAGCCAGGAACGGGTCCGCCAGCTTTGGGAATCGGTCCAACCGGAGATTCGCCGGGAACTGGCCGAAACGCGCGAACGCATCCGGCAGGAACTGACACCCGAACAGCGCCGCGCCTTCGAACGCCTGCTCCGGCGGGAACCCGCCGGACGCGCAGAACGCCCCCCACCTGACCCCGACCGGCGAGAAACACCGCGACCCGGCCGTTAAACCGGACCTCTTTCCGCAGACCGGTGGGCCTGCCGCCGCCGGCTGCGAAAGCCCGCCGATTCCCCTGCCGCGGCCGACTCGACGATTCCTCCCAGCCGGGCTAACCTCCGCTCATGGATCGTCACACCCTGGCATCCGTGCCGGATGCACGCGGCCATTTCGGCCCCTACGGAGGCCGGTTCGTGCCCGAGACCCTCATGCACCCGCTGGAGGAGCTCGAGCAGGAGTACCGCCGTGCCTGGGCCGACCCGCAGTTCCGCGCCGAGTTCGAGTATTACCTCAGAGAGTACTGCGGTCGCCCCACCCCGCTCTATTTCGCCGAGCGTCTCACGCGTCAGCTGGGCGGGGCCCGGATCTACTTGAAACGGGAGGACCTCCTCCATACCGGTGCCCACAAGATCAATAACTGCATCGGCCAGGCCCTCCTGGCCCGGCGCATGGGCAAGCGCCGCGTCATCGCCGAGACCGGCGCCGGCCAGCACGGCGTGGCCACCGCCACCGTGGCCGCCCTGTTCGGCATGGAATGCGTCATCTACATGGGCGCGGTGGATTGCGCCCGCCAGGCCCTCAACGTCTACCGCATGAAACTGCTCGGGGCCGAGGTCGTGCCCGTCACCGCCGGCCAGCAAACCCTCAAGGAAGCCATCAACGAGGCCATGCGCGACTGGGTCACCAATGTCCGCACCACCCACTACATCCTGGGCACCGTGTACGGCGCACATCCGTACCCCGAAATGGTCCGGAACTTTCAGCGTGTCATCGGCGAGGAGGCCCGGCGCCAGATCCTCGAAAAAGAAGGGCGACTGCCTGACCTGTTGATCGCCTGTGTGGGCGGCGGCTCCAACGCCATGGGACTTTTCCACGCCTTCCTGGAAGATCCCCAAGTCCGGATGGTCGGAGTGGAAGCCGGCGGTGAGGGGATCCAGCCCGGCAAACACGCCGCCCGATTCCAAGGCGGTTCACTGGGCGTGCTCCAGGGCACCCGTTCCTACCTCCTCCAGGACGAATGGGGCCAGGTCCAGCTCACCCACAGCGTGAGTGCCGGATTGGACTACGCAGCGGTGGGCCCCGAACACGCCTGGCTGCGCGATCAGCGCCGGGTGGAATACACCTACGCCACCGACCCGGAAGCCTTGGACGCCTTCGAACGACTCGCCAAAACCGAGGGTATCCTGCCCGCCTTGGAAAGCGCCCACGCCGTCGCCGAAGCCGTCAAACGCGCACCGCGGATGCGGCCCGACCAGATCCTCATCGTCAACCTCTCCGGCCGGGGCGACAAAGACGTCGCCCAAGTGGCGGCACGCAAGGACCTGAAGCTGCCCTCGGGCGTACGACTCGACTAGACCGCTGCGCACAAAGAGCGGGCCCGGGCGGAGTCCCCGCGTTTGCCAACCCCCCGCTCATGGCCTTAGATTGCAGGCAGCATGTGTTTGGCGGTACCGGGAAAACTGTTGAGCATCAGCGGGGAGGACCCGCTGGAACGCACGGGCCGGGTGAGCTTCGGCGGGGTGGTCAAAGAAGTCAGCCTCGCCTGTGTGCCCGAGGCCAAGCCCGGTGATTACGTCCTCGTGCACGTGGGCATGGCCCTCAGCGTCGTGGACGAGCAGGAAGCCCGTCAGGTCTTCGAATACCTCCGCCAGATGGAGGAACTAGAAGAACTCGCCTCGCCGGGACCCAGTCCTCCACAGGACCCTGTTGGCTCCGATGAAGTACGTGGATGAGTACCGCGATGCGGCCGGCGTGCAACGCCTGGTCGAAGCCATCCGGAAATGCCAGACCCGCCCGTGGGTCATCATGGAGGTGTGCGGCGGCCAGACCCACGCCATCGTGCGGTTCGGCCTGGATGAGCTGCTGCCCCCGGGACTCAAGCTGGTGCACGGCCCCGGCTGCCCGGTCTGCGTCACACCCGTGGAACTTATCGACAAGGCCGTGGCCCTGGCCCGCCGGCCGGAGGTCATCTTTTGTTCCTTCGGCGACATGCTGCGCGTGCCGGGCAGCCGCGAAGATCTTCTCTCCGTCAAGGCCGCCGGCGGCGACGTGCGCATGGTTTACAGTCCTCTGGATGCCGTGGCCCTGGCCCGCCGACACCCGGACCGGCACGTCGTATTCTTCGCCGTCGGCTTCGAAACCACCGCCCCGGCCAACGCGCTGGCCGTCCTCCAGGCCCGGCGGCTCGGGTTGAAGAACTTTTCCCTGTTGGTCTCCCACGTGCGCGTCCCTCCGGCCATCGTGGCCCTGCTCAGCTCCCCCGACAACCGCATCCAGGGCTTCCTCACCGCGGGTCATGTCTGCACCGTCATGGGCTACACCGAGTACGAGCCGCTGGCCGAACAATTCCGTGTGCCCATGGTGGTCACCGGGTTTGAACCGCTCGACATCTTGCAGGGCATTTATCGCTGTGTGCGCCAACTCGAGCGCGGCGAGGCACGGGTGGAAAACGCCTACGCACGCGCCGTCCGCCGTGAAGGCAACCTGCCCGCCCAACGCCTGATGGAGGAGGTCTTCGAGATCGTGGACCGACAATGGCGGGGCCTCGGCCGCATCCCGGCCAGCGGACTGGGCCTGCGCGACAAGTACGCGGACTACGACGCCGAGCGCAGGTTCGACCTGGCCGTCTCCTCCCAACCCGACTCCGGCGAGTGCATCAGCGGCCTGGTGCTGCAGGGCCGGAAAAAACCGGTCGAATGCCCCGCATTCGGCACGCGTTGCACCCCCGAACATCCGCTGGGCGCCACCATGGTCTCCAGCGAGGGTGCCTGTGCCGCCTACTACCGGTACCGGCGGGCTCCGGCCGTGCCCGCAACCTGAACGCCTCCGGCCCCGCTCCCCGCACCTTCGAAAGCGGGCTTGCCTTGGCAACGCCTCCAACCGCATACCGATCCGGCCATGAACGAAGCTCCTTTGGGAACGAGCTGTCCCCTGCCCATCAGCCGTTACGAAAACATCCTCCTGGCCCACGGCGGAGGCGGCCGCCTGATGCACCGCCTCCTGGAGGAAGTTTTTCTCCCGGCCTTCCACAATCCCGCCCTGGCCACACGTCACGACGGCGCCTCATTGAACCTGGGTCCGGAACGCATCGCCTTCACCACCGACGCCTACGTCGTGCGACCACTCTTCTTTCCCGGCGGCAACATCGGCACCCTGGCCGTGAACGGCACCCTCAACGACCTCGCCATGTGCGGGGCCCGGCCCATGGCCATCTCGGCGGCGTTCATCCTCGAAGAAGGCCTGCCCGTTGACACCCTCCGCCGCGTGGTCGAATCCATGCAACAGGCCGCCGCCTCCGCCGGCGTGCCGATCGTGACCGGCGACACCAAGGTCGTGGACCGCGGCCGCGCCGACGGCTTGTACATTGCCACCACCGGCTTGGGCCGCATCCCGGCCGGCGTGGACGTCGGGCCGGCCAGAATCCAACCCGGCGACGCCCTCCTCATCAACGGCGACGTCGGCCGGCACGGCATGGCCATCATGGCCGTCCGTGAAGGCCTGGCCTTCGAAACCACCATCACCAGCGATTGCGCCCCGCTGGTGGAACCGGTCTTCCAGCTGATCGAGTCAGGAGTGGAATTGCACTGCCTCCGGGACCTGACCCGCGGAGGTCTGGCCAGTGCGCTGGTCGAACTGGCCGAGGCCACAGGTCTGGATTTCCAGGTGGACGAGGCCGCCATCCCCGTGAGCGAGGAAGTCCAGGGCGCCTGCGAAATCCTCGGCCTGGACCCGCTGCATGTCGCCAACGAAGGCCGGTTCCTCGCAGTCGTGGCCGCAAAGGACGCCGAACGCGCCCGCGCCGTTCTGCGGAAGGCCCAGCCGGACCTGCCGGCGGCCCACATCGGCCAGGTCCAGGGACGCGGTCAGGGCCGGGTCACCCTGCGCAGCCGGATCGGTGCCCCGCGCATCCTCGACATGTTCAGCGGCGAACAACTGCCGCGTATCTGCTGAACACGGCCCGCCTCCGATTCGCCCCGGCCGGACACCGCCCGGGCTCCGCCCTGACGAAACCCTCATCCACCGCCAACCTCCGGCAGCCGAGGTGTGCCGCACCACGCATCCCGGCCCGGCACTCACCCTGGGCCCCAAGCCGCAAAGGAAAACCGTGTCCTTCCCCCGGGCCCCCTGCTACACTGCGTCGCGGGCTCGATCACGTCGTTGACCATCGAGCGTTTCAAATCAGTTCGTCCTCTCGAGTTGAGTTGCCGGCGGATCAACCTCTTCATCGGAGAACCCAACACGGGAAAGTCCAACATCCTGGAAGCCCTCGGTCTGTTGTCGTGGACAGGTTGGCCGGAGACACCCTTGAGCCAGTTCGTCCGCTCTCCCCCCTCACGCAGTACCTTTTCTCCGACGGACTCACGGACGAACCGACTCAGATTGCGTGGAAAGAACCCTCCCCGGGCACCCTGACCATCAGGTTCGAAAACAGCCGGTTCATCGTTGACATCAATAAACAACAGATTTGCACCCTGGATTTTCGGGCTAACCCACGTTTTGGACCGGGCACACAGCGCCTGTCGTGGATCCGCTTCTACCGTTACGCTCCGCTGAAGAAGTTCGACCGGGCAGAGCCCGGCATCCCTTCCCTGCCACGCACAATCCCTATTTCCCGGCGGCCGTGCTCGAAAAGGCCCCCCGGCAGGACGTCGCCGTGTTCGCCACCCGCTACGAGGACCATGAAACCATGGTCACCCTCCTGACCGACGAGCAAATCCAGCGGCTCAGGGAAGCCGACCCGTTTCTCGGGCTCTCCAACATCCTGGAAGGCGACTGATGCTCCATCTTGAGTGTTACGCTGACGAACGGTTGGCGCGGTCGTTGGGCGTACCCAGACGCCTCATCCGACACGAACATTGCACGGGCAACATCATCAGCCAACTTCGTCGGCTCGAGGCCGGACCGGGTCTGCTGGATGAAAACCCGCAAGCGGCCCAGCCGCGAGAGTTGAAGCACTACAGAAGCGTGAAGGAAACCGCCTCGCTCCGTCTTCTCCAGCACGAAGAGGTGCCGGGCCAGCGGCTGATCATCCTGTGCCCCCGCTTGGAAGAGTGGCTGTACCGGTGCGCATCCGCCTGCGGCGTGGATCCTCAAGACTACGGGCTCCCCGAAGACCCCGAATCCCTGAAGGCCAGACCGCGATACGACCGCGACAGCAGGTTCGGACATTTCCTCGAAACCCTCTGCCGGGAAAACCCTGAAGTACAGACCCTTGCCAACCGGATCCGGCACGCGCTCGCACTCGACCGAGATCAGCCCGATGTCCGGCCGGGGGCTTGAACCCCTCACCGTTTCCATTTTCCGGACCCTGGGCGACTGAGAAGGATGCCGTTCCCTGTGTGGACACGCGGCATGGCAGCCGCGCCCCACAAGGCGGACCCCTTTGTTCCTAACAGCCCGGGCAAGTATTGCGCCCCAGCACCCCGACCCCGCGCGACACCGCCTACCGCTGCAGAGCCATGAAACGCCAAAGCCGGGCAGGCTGATCGGTGATGAGACCGTTCACACCCGCCTTCAACATTGCCGCAAACTCCGGCGGCTCGTTCACCGTATACGCCCAGAACTTGAATCCCTTCTGCTGAACCGCGCGAATCCCTCCGGCGTCCACGTGACGATGATCCCAGACCAGAAGCCGCGCGCCGGTCTGCCGGGCATGGACCAGCCAGGGTTCGCTGCCTCGCTTCGGTTCATCCGTCGCCGGCCTTTCGCCGTTGGGAAGTCTGGAGGGGGGTCCCAGTGCGCCCAGGATCACTTCCGGCACCTGCTCGTGAAATTCTCGAAGGAAACGCCAGTCGAAAGACTGCACGACCACCCTGCGGCTTGCATCCAGCTCCTGCAGCAGGCGGGCCAGGTCGGCCGGGTTACCCGCTTTTCGTTCGATCACGGGCACCGCACCTCCGGCCAGGATGACCCGGAGGGCCTCCTGCAGGGTGGGCAGCCGCGTGCCCGCAAATCGCGGATGAAACCAGAAGCCGGCATCGAGCGACTGCAGTTCTTCCCACGCGACGTCCCGGACCTTCACCTTTCGCCGGCTCCACCGCGACACCGCGTCGGTCGTACGGTCGAGGGTCGCGTCGTGAATCACCACCCAGGTTCCGTCGGCTGTCTGGTGCACGTCCAGCTCCACGAGGTCGGCCTCCGCCGCCAGCGCCAGTTCGAACGCCGGAAGCGTGTTTTCCGGTGCCACCGCCGAGAACCCCCGGTGGGCAATGACCAGTGGCCGCGCCGTCTCGCACAGCGCGGCCGCGGCACCGAACGGCTCTCCCGCCAGGGCACTCATCAGACCCGAGCAAACCCCTGTTGCCCACAACCGCAGCAGAAAACCCATGTCCATGTCCCGATCGTAAACCGCGTGACCGACCGGCCAAAGTCACAACCCGGTCACACTACGAAGCGTGCCATCCCGGGCCGTCCACCCTCACACGATCTCGATGGGGCACGGAGGCAGGGCGTCCAAAAAGGCCCGGCCATAACGCCTGGTCAGAATGCGGTTGTCGAGCACCACCACGATGCCGGTGTCGTTCTTGGTGCGGATCAGCCGGCCCACGCCCTGCCGGAACTTCAGGATCGCCTCCGGCAGTGAAAACTCCCGGAACGCGTTGCCGCCGCGTGCCTCGATGGCCTCGATCCGCGCCTCGATCAGCGGGTGATCCGGCACCGCAAAGGGCAGGCGCGTGATAATCACATTGCTGAGGGCCTCGCCCGGCACGTCCACACCCTGCCAGAAGCTGTCCGTGCCAAACAACACCGAGTCCACGTCTTCCTTGAACCGTTCCAAAAGGGTGGAGCGCGGGGTGCCCGTGCCCTGCACCAGGCAGGCGATCCCCAGTGCGGCCAGCTTGGGTTCCAACCGCGCAGCCAATTCGTGCATCAGCCGCGTGTTGGTGAAAAGGACAAAGGCCTTGCCGTGGGTCTGGCGGATGAAATGCTCGATCCAGTGCTCCAGCGCATCGCGATATCCGGGCTCGCGTGGATCGGGCATCTTGGCCACCACGTACAGCTTCATCTGCCGGGCGTAATCGAAGGGTGTGCCCACCTGGAGTTGGACTGCTGATTCTCCGCCCACGCGGCGGGCGAAGTATTCCAAGCCGGCCCCTCCGGCCGCGGCCGTGCGACCGGTTCGTCCCCTCGATTCGGACGCCGCCTCCCCCGGGTCCCATCGCGTCGTGGCCAGGGTGGCACTGGTCATGATGATGCTCGTGCCGCTCTGGAACAGACGGGCCCGCAGGTAATCGGCCACCTCCACCGGCGCGGCGTTCAACGTCAGGTTCTGCTGCGCCTTGCCGGCGCGTTCCACCCAGTAAACGTGGTTCTCGGCGCTCTGACTCAGAAAGACCGCCACCGCCTCGCGCAGCTCGCCCAGCCGGCGATTGCACTCGGCCAGCTCCTCACCGATCTCGCGATCTTCGCTGGCCTTGATGAGATCGCCCACCGATTCGCGCAGCCGCTGCAGCGGCACGGTGAGCCGGTCCGGCACCAGGTCGGGTCGCCGGATGCGCAGCTCCGTCCAGGTCGCGCCCCCGGCCGGTTCGCCCTCCTCCCCGGTGTGGCGCCGGCCCGATCCGGAGGATCGAGCCAGTGCCTCGCAGGCGGCCTCCAGTTCCCGGAAAAACGCGTCGGCCGCCTGCAGCGCCTCGGCCACCAACGCCACCGACGCACCCTTGCGCAAGGTGGCCAGCAGTCCCTTTTGCGTCCGCGGATTCCAAAGTCGCTGGAGCGTGTAGCGCACCTGGGCATGGGAGAGGCTCAGACCGATGTGCCGCGCGGCCACGTTTTCCACCGTGTGGGCTTCGTCGAAGATCACGAAATCGTTCTTGAACAGGACGCCGCCGTCGGGCGGTTCCTCGTCCCACCCGCCCACCAACGTGAACAACAGGGTGTGATTCAAGACCAGCACATCCGATGAGAGAATCCGCTGCCGCGCGCGCTGGTAGAAACATGCCCCGTGCAGTTTGGCGAACTCGGACTGGGCCCCGCACAACCGCGGCGCGCACAGGCCGCGTTCCGAACAGACCAGGTCCCACACCTTCGGATCCGGTTGCGGCTCCAAGTCCGACAGACTGCCGTCCTCGGTGCGCTGCGCCCAGTCGCGAATCCGCTCCAGCTCCGCCTGCTCGGGCGAGGTGAACAGCGCGTGGGCCTGCTCCCACGCCTTGTGCAACCGCCGGGTGCAAAGGTAGTTGGCCCGGCCCTTGAGCATGCAGTAGCTGAACCTGACCGGCAGGATCCTCTCCAACAAGGGCAGGTCCTTTTGGATGAGCTGCTCCTGCAGATTGATGGTGTGGGTGGAAATGATGGCCCGTTTGCGGTGCCGCACCGCAAACAAAATGGCCGGGATCAGGTAGGCCAGGCTCTTGCCCACACCGGTGCCGGCCTCCACCAGGAGACTCTCCCCCCGCACCAACGCCTGCGCCACCGCCACGGCCATGGCCTGTTGTTGCGGCCGGTACTCGAAATTCCGCGCCCGGGCCAGCAAACCATGCGGAGAGAAAATCGCCTCGACCTGCGCCACCAGGTCGTTCGCCTCGGCCAGCGGATCGAGTACGGCAATCATGCAAGCGTTCCGACGAAAGACCGCAGCAAACCCTCCGCCGGCACACTTCAGGACCCGCCCCCCGGCGGGACAGCCGGATTCTCCGAACCCGCCGGCCCATCCTGTCGCTGCCCCCCCAGCGCCGCCTGCAGGCTGGCCACCTGCTTTTCCAGCTCGGCCACCCGGCGGAGCAGATCGGGCAGTTGTTGCAGAGCCACGATCTGTCGCTTGGCCTGCCGATCCGGTTGCGCAGGGATGCCCATCCACTTCTGGCCCTCCGGGATGTCGTGCATGACGCCGGACTTGGCCGCCACACTCACCCGGTTTCCGATCTTCAGGTGCCCCGCCAAACCAACCTGGCCGGCCAGAACCACGTGGTTTCCCAACCGTGTACTCCCCGCAATGCCGGTCTGGGCCACAATGAGGCACCGTTCGCCCACCGTCACGTTGTGAGCAATCTGCACCAGATTGTCGATCTTTGTGCCGCGCCCGATCACGGTCGGCCCCAGCGCCCCACGGTCAACCGTGACATTCGCGCCGATCTCCACATCTTCGCCAATGATGACCCAACCCACTTGCGGCACCTTCACATGCACGGGACCATCCTGTACATACCCGAAACCGTCGCTGCCAATGACCGTGCCGGAGTGGATCCGGACCCGCGCGCCCAGTTGCGTCCGCGGATACAGCACCACCTGCGGAAACAACCAGACGTCCTCACCCAACACACAATCCTCGCCCACGTACACCTGCGCCCACAACACCGAGCGCGGCCCCACCACCGCCCGCGCGCCCACCACGCACCACGGCCCCACGTGGGCCGTCGGGTCCACCCGCGCACCCTCGCCCACGACCGCCGTCGGATGGATCCCCGGCTCGGGGCGTGTTTCGGGGAAAAACAGCGGGAGCACCCTGGCAAACGCGATCCGCGCGTTGGGTACACGAATGAGCGTCTTGGAGGACTGTGCCGGCCGATCCACGATGATCGCCGAGGCACGACCCTGTTCGGCCCGCGCCAGGAACACCTCGTTCTCCGCAAATGTCAGGTCACCGGGCTCGGCCCGATCCGCCGGCGCAAACCGGTGGAGCACGACCGACCCGTCTCCGATCACTTCACCACCCAGATGCCGGGCAATTTCTGCTGCTGTAAAAGGCATAGACTGCGGACCGCGCCCGGACGGCCGCGGCCCGGCCTCCCACTATGGGACGCCCCTGCCGCAGGCGCAATGGCAAGCTCGAGCGCCGGCAGCACAACCCCGACCGCCCGACCACACCGCCCGCGCCGCCCGCCTCAGTCGAACATCTTGCCGGGGTTCAGTATCCCGTGTGGATCCAGCACCTGCCGCAACTGTTTCAACACCCGCAGTTCCACCGGATTCAACTGCAGGGGCAGGAACGGCTTCTTGGCCAGGCCCACCCCGTGTTCGCCGGTGATCGTGCCGCCCAGGCGGATGGCTTCCTCGAAGATCTCGCGCGCCGCCGCCTCCACCCGGTGCATCTCCTCGGCATTCCGCTCGTCGGTGAGAAAGGTCGGGTGGAGGTTGCCGTCCCCCATGTGCCCGAAGGTGCCGATCCGCAGATTGTACTTCCGCGCCACCTCCTGAACGAAACGCACCATCCGGGCCAACTCGCTTCGCGGCACCGTGGCATCCTCCAGGATCGTGGTGGGGGCCACACGGGCCAGGGCCGAGAACGCATTGCGCCGGGCCGCCGCCAGGCGAAGGGCCTCGGCATCGTCCCCGGCCACGCGCACCTCGCGCGCGCCGTTGCGCCGGGCGATCTCCTCCATCCGGGCCGCCTCCTCCTGCACGGCCGCCGGGTGCCCGTCCGTCTCCATCAACAACACCGCCTCGCAGTCCAGCGGCAGGCCCACATGCGCATGAGCCTCCACACAATGAAGGGTCGTCCGGTCGAGAAACTCCAACGTGCAGGGGATGATCTTCGACGCGATGATGTCGGACACCGTCTGCGCCGCGGCTTCCATCTGATCGTAAAGCGCCAGCAGGGTCTTCTTGGCCGCCGGCCGGGGGATCAACCGCAGCAGCACCTTGGTGATGATCCCGAGCGTGCCCTCCGAGCCGATGAAAAGGTCCTTGAGCGAATAACCCGCCACGTCTTTGACGCACTTGTTGCCGGTGAAAAACACCTCCCCGTCCGCCAGCACCACTTCCAGGCCCATCACATAGTTGCGCGTGATCCCGTACTTGAGCCCGCGCAGGCCGCCGGAATTCTCCGCCACGTTGCCGCCGATGGTGGAAATCTTCATCGAACCCGGATCCGGCGGATAAAACAGGCCGGCCGCCGCGGCCGCATCCGCGATGGCCTGGGTCGTCGCCCCCGCCTCGGCCAGCAGGGTCAGGTTCGCCCGATCCAGCTCCAGGATCCGGTCCATCCGCGCCAGGCACAGCACGATGCAGTCCGGCACCGGCACGCTGCCCCCGCTCAGACCGGTGCCCGAACCGCGCGCCACCACCGGCGTCCGCGTCCGCTGCGCCAGTTTCAACACCGCCGACACCTGCGCCGTCTCGCGCGGAAACACCACGCACCCCGGCATCTGCTGCAACGCCGCCGTCCCGTCAAACGAGTACGGAATCAGATCTTCGGGTGCGGCCAGCAGATGATCGGGCCCCACAATCTCCCTCAGCCCGGACAGGACAGCATCAGGCAACCCCATAAGCAGACGGCAGCATCAAACAAACCGCACCCCGGGGCAAGTTAGCGTTGCACCGGGCCGGGCCCTCCCCCCAGCTCCTCGTACAGCGCCAGCGTGCGGAGACACATGGATTCCAGCGTAAACGGCGGTCCCACCGGCCGCGGCACCGGCGGGTTCGACAAAAACCGGTCCACCCGCCCCGCAGCCGCCTCCACATCGCCCGGGCGCACCGCCCCCTCCGGCAGCAGGGCCCGAAGCTGCTCGCCCACCCCGCCATGGTCGTAACCCACCACCGGCCGGCCCAGGGCCAACGCCTCCAACGTCGTCCGGCCAAACGATTCCGGCTGCACCGAAAACGAGCAGACCACGTCCGACACAGCCAGGATCTCCCGCACGTCCCTCCGATGCCCCACGAAAACCACCCGCGATGCCAAGCCCAACCGCCGGGCCTGCTCCACCAACCACGTTCGATAGCCCTCCTTGCCCGACGGGACCCCGCCCACGATCAAGCCCGCCACGTCGGGCCGGCGCTCCTTCAAGCGAAGCAACACCTGCAGCAGGTCTTCATGCCCCTTCAATCGCGTCAGGCGACCGACCAGCGTGACCAGGCGGCACCCCGTAAGTTGCGGATATTCCTCCCGCCAACGCCCCCACCAGGCCGGGTCGGGACGGAACCCGTGCGGGAACTCGGCCGGATCCACGCCGCGTGGGATCACCCGGATCCGATCCGGATCGGTCCGCCGATAATTGCTCAGAATGTACTCCCGGATGCTCTCCGAAACCGCGATGACACGTTCCCCGCGGGTCATGATCGCCGAGTAGGCATTGACGGAGTAAAACCCATGGACCGTGGTCACCAGCCGGGGACGCTCCTCCGCAGCCAACCCCCGCCACGCCAGCCAAGCCAACCATGCCGGCCACCGGGAACGCAAATGCAGCACGTCCGGCCGCCCGGCCCGCAGCAACCGCCTCAGCCGTGGCACCAAAAACAGACCGCGCAGACCCTTCTTGTGCACCGGCAAGGTCACATGACGCACGCCCGCGCTCTCCAGCCCGGCCACGAGCCGGCCGCCGTTCGAAATCACAACCGCCTCGTGCCCCGCGCGAGCCAGGAACCGCCCCACCTCCAGCGTGCCGCGTTCCACGCCGCCCTCGTTCAGTTCCGGCACGATCTGCCACACCTTCATCGTCGCGTCCCCGGAAACAAACGGTCCAGGACCAGGTCCGCGCAACGGGCCGTCTCGTGCAGGCGCCGCGGCGGCGGCAACGACCGGCCTCCCAACCGCCATGCCGCGTACAGGGTCGCATACCCGTCCGCCACCAACTCTTGCAGCGCGCGCACCGGCCCGCCGCTGCTGTCCCGGACCGGTGCCGGCAACAGGCCCACACGCGCCCCGGCCGTCACCGCCTCAAAAGCCATGGACACACTGTCGGCCGTCACCCACACCTCCTCGGCCACCAGCAAATGATCGAGCAACTGTCGTGTCGAAGTTCGATCCCGCGGAAGCGGTTCCAGCGGCAGGCCGCTTGCCACCAAAGCATGCAAAAACCCCGCCGGAGTCCGCCGCGAATCCGCCGCGGCCCATCGAAGTTCGGGCCGCGCCGCCACGACCTCCGCCACACACCCGATCAGGGTTTCTCCGGCCCAATCGTGCGTGCGCGAAGGCCCCCCCAACAGGATCAACCCGCGCGGCTGTTTGGGAGGCAAATCCTCCGGGATCCGGTTCAACGCACCGCGGGTGGGAATCACACGCGATCCGGGTCCGGCAAAGCCAAGGTCGTGCCGCGGCACCAGGCAGAGGTCGAAGAGAAACATGGGCCAGGTCGGCTTCATGATCACAACCGAGCGCGCCCGAAACCGGCGTGCCGCCAGCCAGAGGGCCAGGTGCGTCTTGTGCCCGGCCCCGATGATCAGATCCGGTGCCGGCCCAGCCCGGCGCATCGCCCACCACCAACGCAGCGGCGGCCCGCCGGCGTCGGGGAGCCGACGGCATTCCACCTCCGCTCCGGTGCGTCGGGACAGTGCCTCCGCCAGACCCAGGCTCTGGTTCTCATGCCCCGGACGACCGTCCGAGAACACCCGGATCCGCCGCAGGCTGCGTCCGGCAGCACCTGACCGTTCCGTGTCGGAAGCAGACATCGGGACAGCATGGCCGGCACGGCGACCGGGGCGGCCGCCCTTCACCGGCCGTAGGCCAACCGCTCGGCCAGCCGTTCGGGCAGACCCGCAGCCCGGATCTTCTTCTGGGCCGTGGCAATGTCGTAATCGAGCCGCCGCAGTTCCACCGTGCCCTCGTCAACGTCGTACACCACGTAGGCCGCCTTCGGGTTGCCGTCGCGCGGCTGACCCACCGCACCCACGTTGATGAAGTACTTCTTGCCCGGCTCGACCTTGAACTTCGAGTAGGTGCCGCCCCGCACCATGCTGTCCCGCACGAAGGCCACCGGCACATGCGTATGACCAAAAAAACAGACCGGCGTGTTTTGATACGGAAAACTCGCCGCCGCGGCCAGTTTGTCGAACACGTACCCCCAACGCTGCGGGGCGTCCAACGTGGCGTGCACGATGGTGAAGTTGGTCACCATGCGGACGTACCGGAGATCCCGCAACCACTGCCGATCCTCCTCGCTCAACTGCTGACGCGTCCACATCACCGCCTCGGCCGCCAGCGGGTTGAAACCCTCGGCATCCTCCTCGATCGAGCAATACTCGTCGTGGTTGCCCTTCACACACGGCATCCCCATGGAGCGGATGATGTCCAGGCATTCCTTGGGGTTGGCACCGTAGCCCACCACGTCCCCGATGCACGCATAGTGCGTGCATCCCTGTTTCCGGGCATCCTCCAGCACCGCCTGCAGCGCCTCGAGGTTGCCGTGAATGTCCGCAAGGATGGCAAACTTCATCGTCTTACCCGTCTAACCTACAATTTGAAATCCTTTCATGCCACCCACCGCCGCCGACCACTGGACCTCCTCGTCCCGGATGAACCGTCCCACAGACGAACGCCGGATCGCCTCCCGAAACGCCTCCAGCTCCTCCCGCGCGCCCTCGGCAACCAGTTCCACCCGCCCATCCGGCAGGTTCCGCACCGTGCCCGTCACGTCAAACCCCCGTGCCACCTGACAGGTGGTATAGCGGAAACCCACACCCTGCACGTGACCCGAATAAAGAATCCGCATCCGCTGTCGGCCGGTCTCGCCCATGGCTGCATCCGGTTACCCCGTGCCGGCTCCGAACCGACCCGCCGGGCCGCCTCGCCGGAACGGAATCTCCCGCAGGATGAAGCCACAACAACCGCCTCCGCGCAACGCTTTTCACCGCTCACCCCTGCGTGCAGACCCGGCACCGGCACCACCGCAACCCGCCCCCCGCCCCGCACTTTCCAAGAGCCACTCGCCTCACCCCGCTCCTCCCGGACCGCGTGGACTTGCACGAGACGCCCGACCCGTTACCTTGGTCGTGGACATGCCATGAGCACGCCGGCCGAACCCATGCAACCGGGCGCGAACATGCCGGAACCCGACCCGCCGGCTCCGCGCGTGTACGAAATCCCCGAAGACCCCACCCAGATCCGCGCCCAGTCCGTCCTCATCCTCGAAGACGACCCGGAGCTCTGTGCGATGCTCCAAGTGACCCTGGAACAACAGGATTACCGGGTCACAATCGTCAACAACGGAGCCCAGGGCGTCCAACAGATCCTCGCCCGGGACTTCGACGCCATCCTCTGCGACATCATGATGCCCAATTTCCCGGGCGACATGTTCTACCTGGCCGTCCAACGGGCCAAGCCCGCCCTCTGCAGCCGGTTCATCTTCATGACCGGCCACCAGCACGACCCCGGGATTAAAGAATTCCTCGGGAAGATCTCCTGTCGCATTCTCTACAAGCCCTTCACCATGCGCGCCCTCTTCGACGCCCTCGAATCAGTCACCGGCCGGAGCCACTGACCCCGCCGGCCCCGGACCGCCCCCATCGCCGTCGCATGCATCGCCCGGCCCTCGTCCGCTGGTCCGCCCTGGCCACGAACCTGTTTCCCGTCTGGGTCCTGCTGGCCGGCGCCCTGGCCATGTTCCGGCCGCAATGGTTCACCTGGTTCAGCGGCCCGTGGATCCCCGTCGGGCTCGGGATCATCATGCTGGGCATGGGCCTGACCCTCCGCTTTGACGATTTCCGCGGCGTACTACGCATGCCCTGGGCGGTGGCCGTGGGGTTCGCCGGGCAGTACCTCATCATGCCCTTCCTCGGCTGGTCCCTGGCCCGCCTGTTTCAACTGGAGACTTCCCTGGCGGTGGGATTGATCCTGGTCAGTTGCTGCCCCGGCGGCACCGCCTCCAACGTCGTCACCTACCTCGCCGGCGCCAACGTGGCCCTGTCCGTGGTCATGACCCTCTGCTCCACCGTCGCCGCCGTTCTCATGACCCCCCTGCTGACCGCCCAACTGGCCGGTCATTACGTCCCCGTGGACGCCTGGGCCCTGTTCCGAAGCACCCTGATGGTGGTCCTGGTCCCCCTCCTTGCCGGGCTGACCCTTCACCACACCGTGCCGCGCTTGGTGCACGCGGTCCTGCCCGTGGCGCCCCTGGTCTCGGTGATCTTCATCACCCTCATTTGCGCCAGCATCATCGGTGGCAGCACCGCCGTGCTCAAACAATCCGCGTTGGCCGTGGCCGGCGCCGTCACCCTGCTTCACCTGGGCGGTTTCGGGCTCGGTTACCTGCTGGCACGACTGTGCCGCCTCTCCCCGAACGATGCCCGCACGGTCTCCATCGAGGTCGGCATGCAGAACTCCGGCCTCGGCGCCACACTGGCCCGCCAGCATTTCGCCTCCATGCCCGCCGCCGCCCTGCCCTGTGCCCTCTCCGCCACCGCCCATTCCATCCTCGGCAGCCTGCTGGCCGGGTACTGGCGCTGGCGCCAGCCACGCTCCGGCCGACCCGCCCGACCGCATTAGGCCTTTGACCCTGCGGCCCGCCCGGACCCGGCCTCACAAGATCGAGGCCGCCACCATGCGCACGACCTCCTCCAACGTCGTCCGGCCCTCCAACGCCGCCTGCAAGCCGTTCTGCCAGAGCGTGCGCATCCCGTTTTGGACCGCAATCTCCTCCAGCGCACTCGTCGGCAGCCGTTTCAAGACGGCCTCTCGAAACGGCTCGTTGACCACCAACAGCTCGCACACCGGCATCCGCCCGCTGTAGCCCGTGTGCCGGCAATGCTCGCAGCCCCGGCCCCGCCGGAAGGTGGCCCGCGCCAGCCACTCCCCCGGCACCACCTTCAAGACGCTCGGTTCGGGCTCGTACGGCTCCGCGCATTGCGGACACACCCGCCGGACCAGCCGCAGTCCCATCACTCCCAGGATGCTCGACGCCAGCATGAACGGCTCGATCTCCATGTGGATCAACCGCGTAAACGCCCCCGCCGACACCCCCGCATGAATCGTGCTGATCACCAGATGCCCCGTCAGACCCGCCTGCACCGCTATCGCCGCCGTCTCCGCATCCCGGATCTCCCCCACCATGATCACCTGCGGGTCCTGCCGGAGAATGCTCCGCAGCGCCATCGCATAGGTGAAATCCTGCGCCGGGTTGATCTGCGTCTGGCTGATCCGCGGCAGATTGAATTCCACCGGATCCTCCACGGTGCTGATGCTCACGGCGCTGCCCTCCCGCTGCACAATGTGACACAGCGCCGAGTACATCGCCGTCGTCTTGCCCGAGCCGGTCGGACCCGTGAACAACAGCAGACCACTCGTCCGCCGCAGCAACCGCTTCAAACCCTGCAACGTGTCCGGATCGAAACCCAGCTCGTCCAGATCGAACCGGCGATCCTGCGGATCGAACAACCGCAGCACGATCTTTTCCCCGCGGGTCGTCGGAAAAATCGAAACCCGCACCTGCACGTGGTCGAGCTCGGGACCGCAGAGGATCTTTCCGTCCATCGGAAGCCCCGTCTGATAGGTCGGCAGATTGGCCAGCACCTTGAACCGTGCCGACACCTTCTCCATCAGCCCCGGCGGCAGATGCACCACCTCGGTCAGGACCCCGTTCACCCGCGCCCGCACCGCGATGGTTTCCTCCCACGGCTCGATGTGCAGGTCACTGGCCCCCAGCCGAATGGCATCCTGCAGCAGGCAGTTGACCAGCACGCTGATCTCGATCCCCTGACGCGCGGCAGGCGATTCCAGATAATGAACCGCGTAACTCATGACACTCCCTGGGCGTCAAACGTCACCTTCCGTCCTGCCCCCGCACATGCGCCAGCCCGGCCACACCCGGCCCGCCCCCTCTCTCAGTCACCGGCGCGCCCCGGCCCCGCAGCCGGAGCCGTCCCCGCTGCCAGCCGGTGCCACAGTTCCTCATTCAAGACAACCTTGCGCAGAAACTCCGTGTCTCCACCCGGGCCCGAAACCGGCCCGCCCCGAACCGGCAGCCGGATGACAAAGGTCGTCCCCTGCCCCGGCTCGCTGCTGGCGTGAATGACCCCTCCGTGATGGTGCACGATGATGTAACAGGCCATCAGATTGATGCCAAACTCGGCCGGGCTGTCCGTGCGCGAAACGAACGGGTCGAACACCAGCCGCAACCATTCCTGGGGCAGACCCGGACCGGTGTCCCGGACAAGGATTTCCACCTCCGGACGTTGCGGATCCGAAACCGGCACCAGACGCGCCTCGAACCGCACCTGCCCGCCCGACGGCAATGCCGTTAGCTCGTCCCTCAACAACAGCTCGAACAACCGGCGAAACCGCGGCAGATCCACCGTCAGCTCGGGCAGATCCTCCGGAATCGCCAGCTCCACACCGATCCGGCGCGCCGCCAACTCCGACGCCAACCCGTCACGCACCTCCCGCAGCAGGGGCCCCAGCCGCACCCGGTCACTCAACGGTCCCGCAGGCCGTTCGGAAGCCCGCCACAACTCCTGCAAAAGGTGATTGATCCGGTCAATCTGGAGCTGCACGTCATGATGGTAATCCCGCCAAAAGGCCGCATCCCGCAGCCCGCCCGGCTCGGCCTTTTCCTCCGCCAGCTTCAACGGGGCCAGATCCAGGAACGTCTTCACCGCCACCAACGCGTTGCGGATGTGATGACTCAGGCCCGCGGCCAACAAGCCCAGGCTCACCACCCGGTCCGCCATCACCAACTGCCGCAGCTCCGTCATCCGTAACCGCAGCAGCTCGTCCCGCTCCCGCTGGATCATGAACAGCTCCAGCGCATGCTTGAGCGTCTGCTCCAACTTGGGCAGATCCCACGGCTTGGAAATGTACTTGTAGATGGCGCCCGTGTTGATGGCGTCAATGGCCTCCTTGTAATCGCTGTAGGCGGTCACCAGCACCCGAATGATCCGCGGATCCAAACGCCGGGCCTGATCCAGCAGCCACACGCCCCTCTCCCCCGGCATCCGCTGGTCCGTCATCAGCAGGCCGATCTCCTCACGATGCTCCACCAGCAGCCGGTGCCCCTCGGCCGCGTTGGGAGCCGTCAAGATGCGAAAAGTATCCGCAAAAGCCCGTTCGAAGCTGCGCAGCGACTTCTCCTCGTCATCCACGTACAGGATGGCGTACCGCCGATAATCGTAGGCCGGCTTCATGCCTCAGTTCCTGAGTCGCTCCCAGCGTGGGCCGCGGCCGGAGGAAACTCAAGAATGAACCGGCAAAACCGGCCCGGCTCGCTCTCCACCCGGATGGAAGCCCCGCACTCCTGCAACAACCGGTAACAGATGCTCAACCCCAGGCCCATCCCCTCGCCCACGTCCTTCGTGGTGAAAAAGGGGTCGAAGATGCGAGCCTGATGCTCCGGCGCAATTCCCGGGCCGTTGTCCCACACCTCCACGATCACCCGCCCGCCCTCCTCCCAGCTGGAGATGCGCACCGTGGGGACCTCCTCGCGGAATTCCTTCTGCCGCAGGGCGTCCAGCGAATTCTCCACCAGATTGATCAACACATGCACCAGCTTGTTCCGGCTGCCCCGCACCGCCAGATGCCGCGGCACGTCCACCTGCACCCGAACCGAGTCCGGCCGTTCCCCGCTCAGATAACGCACCGCCGCCTGGACAGCCTCCGCCACCTGGACCGCCTCCAGACTCTCCGCCTCCGGATGCGTGAACGTGCGCAGATCCGAAACGATGTCCCGGACCCGGCCCAGCCCGTCCTCCACGTCGGCAATGATCTCCTCCAATGCCTGCCGCTGGTGCCCTTCCAGCCCGGCCAGCCGCTTGCGCAACGCATACAGGTTGGTCGCCGCGAAGTTCAACGGATTGTTGATCTCATGGATGATGCCCGCACTCAACACGCCCAACGAGGCCATCTTCTCCTGCTGCACCAACTGCGCCTCCGCCTCCCGCAACCTCCGAATGGCCTCCTCCAGCTCGCGCGTGCGCTCATCCAATGTAAATCTACTCATGAATTCGCGAATCCGAAGATCACTGTGGAGCCAACTGCCAATGATCACAATAATGCTCGTAAGCGTGAGGAAATACAGGTTGTTCACGAACAGACCCCGCTGCTCGGGCGGTATCGGTCCCTGAGCGAAGCATGCAGCAAGATACGAGGCAAACACCACCACCGAGGCCATGATGCTGAGGTCTACCGACCAACGCATGATGAATCCGATGGCAAGCAACGTGAGATTCAACCCCGCGTAGTACGGAGAACCAGCAGCCCCCCCTTTCTCCGGTGGCGCGACAGCGATCATCAAGCAAATGAACACAACCGGGATGCTCGCTATGGTAAGCCCTACGGCACGATAAAACCGCTGACTGATTGGAAATCTCAAAAAGAACCACACCAACCCTGCGGCCAGGACGCTCAGGATCCTCAGCAGAAAAAAAAAGCCGAGTTTTTCAGGATAGACGAAATAATCCAGTATTACGCCCAACGGCATCAAGGTCATGACCAGCCAACATCCGACCTTGAGATGACCGCCGGTGATCTCGCGTTCGTAATCCGCATAGGCCCGGAGCGCTTCGGGCCGGTAGGCAGCCTTGGGATTCATCGGGCCTCTTTGCGCACTTCAAGGAAGATGTTCACTCCCGTTGATTCGCGCTTGATGCTCACACAGTGGGCTGGACAGTTGGGCGGAACGAGTGCCGCCATTGCAGATGTGTCCCGATATATCAGGTGCCAGTCCAAAAAACACTCCATCTCATAGCGCGCCGCGTGGTGATCCACGTTCGTCGCTATCAACAGCCCACCGGGTCGCAGCTTCTGGTAAAGAATCTCCAACAACCGGCGACACACGCGGTCAGAAAGATAATCGAACAGCCCTGCACAGTACGCGACATCATAGCCTTCTGCGGGTTCCTCGCCACGCAAGCGTTCCGCTTCCCGAATAAACTCCTGGGCCGATTGCCGCAGAAATCGGATCCTCGGCCGGCGGGCGAACCTGCGCGCTTGTTCCTCCAACACCCGCTCCGTGTGTGCCAGCGTCTCCTCGTTGAAATCCGCCAGCGTCGCGTCCAGGAAGTCGGAGAGTGGCGATTCCGCCAGGAACTGCTGGATCTCGTGAGCCGGACCGCAACCCAGACTGAAAATCCTCGGCCGATTGCCTTCAGCCACCACACGGGCAGCCTCCTCTTGGAGGATCCGCTTCAGATAGGCGATACGGTTCCTGTGGCCGGCAATGGGAGGCAGCTGAAGAGCGTACGCGTTGATCAGCATGCCCAGAATCGTCTCGCCCTGCAGGGGATCTCGAAACATCATGTTCACCACTTCGTAGTCACCCGAGTAACCCAAGGGCTTCTGGAAACTGCGCCGAACGAACGGCGAGCATAGAAGCAAGTGGTGAATGAGTTGCCGCCCGAAACGGTAGTGCACCTCGACCAGTGCCGGCTCGATGCGCGACGCCGCTTCTTCGTACCGCCGAAAAAGCTGACCCAGCGCCTCGGTCACCCGGGGCGACAATCGCGCCGCCCACTCACGCAACCCCGAGCCGTCCTCTGCAGCCGCTCCCACGCTGGCCGCAAGCTGGCCCTGCTTGAGCCAGAGCCGAAGTTCCGACAAAAAACTGTGCAGGTCGGCCACGGCAACCTTGTACTCTGGCAACAGCCGGCAAGCGGCCTGCCAGTCTTTCAAAAACGTGTCAAACGTCTGCAGGGCACGCGAATAGAGCTTTCCATTGTGACCGACCAGGGCACGGTTCAGCGCCTCGGGGTCCAGTTTGAGCTCGCCGACGTAACCCGTGCCGGCATCCACCAGCGCCGTCACCACGCCCGGGCCGGTATAGACTTGGAGGCCAGCCGCCCAGATGCGTACGCACGGGATCCGTTCCGAGATGCGAAGCGCGGGCCAACTGCCAGGGACCTCGAATGCCGCGCTGTGCCAGCTCAGCCTGCGCAGGTGCGCCGCGACTCGAGCCCCAAGTGGCGCTTCGAATACAACCGCGCTCTCATAGCCCGCGGGCAGTTCCTGACCTATGCCACCCATAATCGCCCCACTCCGCGACTGCGGGTCCGCGGCTCTCGCCACCACGCCCGCAGCTGGCATGGTTTCCCATAGAACTCCTACTGTTACAGCGCGCTTTAAAACCTCCACCCCATCGACACCGCCAGCGCGTGGCTGAGGAAACGGTACCGGCCGTCGGCCGACTGACCCGTCCCCGAGGGCACGCTGCCCGACACGGTTCGCGCGGGGCCGTAACCAAACTGATAGGCCACGTCCACCGCCAGCCGTTCGCCCCGCCAGCCCACGCCCACACTCCCGAAATGCCGGTTCAAATCCGCCACCAGCGGCGAATAGGTGGCGTCCGGAACCGAGTTCTCGTTCCAAATATAACCTGCACTCACGTGCCAGCCACCGGAGAAATACCGCGTCACACCAAACTCGTAGTACCAGCTACCCTCCCACTCCAGGCGCAGTGGCACGGTGGAGGGAATCAGTCCCGGCAGCCCACCCGACTGGTGCAGGGTCACCGTACGCAGACGGTTCCACCCCGTGTAGTCGGCGTTGAACTCCAGATTCCACTCCGGAGTCGGCCGCCAGGAGATCCCGAAAATCGCCTTCAACGGAAACGGCCAGTCAGCCTCGGCCGACCACCGCTGCTCCGGAAAGGCCGGCACCATGCCCACCCCCGGCGGGAACTCTGCACGGTTGTAGGCCCGGCTGTGACCGTCCAACTCCACCGTCGTGGTACTACGAAAACTCACGCCGATCACCACCTTCTCGTGCACCTGCCACCGCAGACCCAGGTTGTATCCCACATCCCAACCGTCCCCCTTGAACGCAAAAAGATCCAGGGGTTGGGCCGGCCACACCAGGCCCTGCCGCAGGTCCAGCTCGGCGTAATTGATCGTGAGACCCGCGCCCAGGGACAGTCCCGGTGCCACCTCCCATGCCGCGACCGGGTTCACGGTGTAGTACCGCACCTCACCCTGCGTGGCCACCGTGCGGAACCCGGTGTCGTCCGGCCACTCCGAGCTCAGCCCGAACGGCGCGTAAAGGCCCAGACCAAAACTCCAGCGCGAATCCTTCGGCCCGTAAGTGTAATAGAACTGCGGGATCGCGTGCAGATCCTTCTCGTTGTCGAAACTCCGGCCCGTCGATGGCGACCGGTACCGGCTGCGCAGGTTCAGCCCGTAGACCCCCACCCGCACCTGGTGTCCCTCCAGCTGGGTGATCCCCGCCGGATTGTAGAACCTATCCCAAAACTCTTGACACATATGCCTGACTAAGTAACATGGTGT